>Ga0302324_100017422_pt1 | contig 14239 bp, 7 predicted proteins | sample Palsa_T0_1_FD_201949 | JGI IMG/M metagenome (GOLD analysis project Ga0302324, IMG submission 201949) | Peat permafrost microbial communities from Stordalen Mire near Abisko, Sweden - Palsa_T0_1 | ecosystem: Environmental > Terrestrial > Soil > Palsa > Peat permafrost | place: Sweden: Abisko... | reverse complement strand
GGTGCGGGGCTGCCCCCAACCGGAACTGGCCGCGGCCCTGACCGGGGAGGCCGAACTGCGGCGCCCCGAACCCCGCCGCAGCATGGTCGACAAGCTCCGGGCGTTCAGCGGGGACATGGGATGAGCCAGCGGCGCCCGGCGATAACCCACCCCTCAGATAGTAGCGGAGGTGGGTCCAGTTTCCACCGGCCCTGACAACTTGTACCAACTGGCCACCGCCCTGCTAGTGGCCTGCCAGGGCATCTACCTCGAACAGCAGGTCGACCCGCCCAGCGCCGCCTACGTGTACGCCCCGGGCGAACCCACCGCCGTCTGCGACCAGCTGGTGGTGAGCTTCGGGAGCATCTACCACGGCCGCCCGGCCCAACCCATCCAGCCCATGCAGGCCGGGCTGACCATGCCCCGCACCGCCGACCTGTTCGTGTGGGTGTTCCGGTGCCTGACCGACACCCTGCAAGGCCAGGGGCTCGAACTGACCGACCCGGCCCCCGTCCCGGCCCGGGCCAACTACGACGCCCAGGTCATAATGACCGACGCCTACATCCTCCACCGGGGCATCATCGCGGCCCACTTCGCCGGGACGTTCAAGTCCTTCGCCGACGGGCTGGCCGTCAACGAGGCCGCCCCCATCCAGGCCGCCGGAGGTATCGGCGGCATGCGCATCGCCGTATCGGCCGAACTCAGCTGATGGCGGCCCGGGTCGAGATAAACCAGGCCACCATCCGGGAGTACATACGCACCCCCGACGGGCCCGTGGCCCGCCACTTCATGATCATCGGAGAGGCCATCAAGGCCCGCACCATCGCCAGCCTCAAGCCCGGCTTCCCGCAGGACTGGCTCGGCCCGTTCATCGTCAAGCGGATGGTCATGACCGACGACGGCCCTATGGTGAGCGTCGGTATCGAGCGCACCAAGACCAAGCCGCACATCATCATGGGCAACCCCCTTCTGGTCTTTTATTGGGCAAAGGCAGGCAAGGTCGTCCGCTTCAGGCACGTACACCACCCCGGCAGCGAGATGGCCCCGTACGTGGCCAAGAAGCTGCTCGAAGCCCTAGAAACCGTTGGAGGAGACATATGAGCGTCACCGAATACCCGCCCGCCGGACCGCCCCGAGACCCCAGCGAGCCCATCCCGCCGCTACAGACCACCGCCCCCGGCGGCAACGGGGCCCCCCCGTTCCAGCAGGCCGAGCAGGCCTGGCAGCCCCCGCCCGACAACGGGGCCGGGCCCGTCGGCGGCCCCACCACCACCAGCCCGCCGCTACCCCGGGACATGATGACGTTCGAGGTCGACTTCACCGCCGACGTCGACCAGCCCATCCCGTTCGCCATCCACTTCCGCAACGACCGCACCGGACTGGACGAAGTGCACGAGTTCACGGCCGTCGGCGACGCCGGGGCAGCCGGACCGCTGGCCGTGGCCAGCCTGGTCCGTTACGACCCGAACGGCAAAACCCTGGTGGACCTGAACGCCCTCAAGACATTCTTCGCCCGGGTGCTGATAGAAGGGCTACCGGCCGAAGGCGACGAACCGGCCGTGCCCAGCGACTACGAACGCCTCCTGGCCCTACTGGACCGCCGGGACCTGAAAGTCCCGATGGACACCCTGGTGGCCATATTCAACGCCCTCATGCAGAGGTACTCAGGCCGCCCTTTAGAGCCGCAAGCCTCCTCGCGCGTTGTGCGGCGCAGCACTGGGCGCTCATAGACGGCGAAGCCACCCTGCACGGCGCCGACCTGCGCCGCATGCCGCTAACCCAGTTCTTCAACGTGATCGAAGCCTGGATGATCGACCGGCTCCGGCACGGGCCCACCCACACCAAAGAAGCCGCCGCCGAAACCCAGGAACGCCTCGACGCCTTCCGTAAAGCCCTGGCCCCCCAAGAGACCAGCCTGCGCAGCCAGGAGGCGGCCCAGAACGCCCTCATGGTCGGCAGCCGCACCATGGTCCCGGACGGCCCCCGGGTGTACCGGGGCACCAACGTGGCCCGACCCGACCGGCAGGCCGATCCCCACCAGGGACCCGGAGGAATGCCAGACTGACCAGCCAATGAGTACGAGGAAGCGGTCCCTATGACAGTGGTTGGGTCCGTGTACGTGGAAGTTTTGCCACTCATCGGCGACTTCGGGGAGGAGTTGGCCACCGAAGTACAGGGGGCCAGCGACGCCGCCCTGGCCGCCAACCCGGCCGTGTTCCGGGGCCTGACCGACGAAGCCAAACACGCCGGGGACGACATCGCCGACGACATCGGGGCCGGAACCCTGGCGGCCGGGGCGGCCGTACGGGACGACGCCGGGAACATCGGCGCCGACCTGGCCACCGGGATAGCGGCCGGGACCGTCGCCAGCGAGGACGTCATCCGGGACAGCGCCCGCACCGTAGGCGACGACGCCGCCGGGGCCCTCGGCGTCGGTCTCAGCGGCGGCATGGCCGGAGCCACCGCCGACGCCGAAGGCGCCTTCCGGACCGGCGGGGCCGCCATAGTGACCGACGCGGCTGGGGCCGGGGCCCTGGCCGGAGCCGGGCTGCGGGGCGGCATACGCGACGGAGTCAAAGGGGCCGCCGACGACGCCGAGAAAGGCGGCGCCGACATAGCCGAACACCTCAACAACGCCCTGGCCAGCGGGCTCAACGCCGTAGGGGGCCTGCTCTCCCACCTGGGCCTCCCGCTCGGGGGCCTGGGCGACAAGTTCAAGAGCACCGCCGACAGCGCCGGAGTGTTCGGCGGGAAACTCGGAGCCATCAGCGCCGTCGGCGCCGCCACCAGCATCGCCCTGGTGGCCACGGCCGGGGTCATGGTCGACATGGGCGACAAGTTCCAGCAGGCCGTCACGGCCATGGCCGCGGCCGGGGACATACCCATCAAGGTGGCCAACCAGATCGGCAGCGCCTTCCTCAAGTCCGGCAGCGACGTCATCTTCAGCGCCCAGGAGCAGGTCGCCGCCTACGGCCAGGTGGCGGGCCAGTTGAGCACGCTGCCCGGCTACGTCGACAACGTGGCCAACGCCACCGGCTTCATGAAGGCGGCCATGGACCTGGCCGAGGAGAGCGGCCAGAAACTGGGGCAGACCACCAGCGACCTGGGCGGACTGATGCAGAGCTTCCAGGTCCCCGTCAAGGCCGTAGCCGGAGTGACCGTCGACCTGGAGAACGCCAGTCGCCTCACCGGCAGCAGCGTCGACAGCCTGGCCAACGTGATGGAGCGGCTCAAGGCCCGCATGGGTATTACCGCCCCGACCATCAGCGACCTGAGCACCCTGCTGGTCGACCTCGGGGAGCACGGCGTCACCGGCAGCCGAGGCCTGCTGGTGGTGAACACGGCCATGAGCACCCTGCTCAAGAGCACCACCAGCCTGCAGGATGCCGAGAAAACGGCCAGCACCGCCTACGCCGACAAACTGGCCAAAGCCCAGGACGCCGTACAGACCGCCAGCCTGGCGCTCGCCGCGGCACAGGACAAGGTCGGCTCGAGCGCCACCGCGGCCGGAGACAAAAGCGTGCTGGCCAGCCAACAGGCCGCCGCCGCCGCCGTCCTCGCCGCCGACAACGTGAAAAAGGCCCAGGACACCCTGGCCGCCGACCAGGCCAAGGTCGTCACCACCGCCGCCGCCGAGCAGGCCAAGCAGGCCACCATCGCCCAAGCCCAGATCACCCTGACGGAGGCCCAGGCCAAGGCCGCCACCATCGCCAGCGAGGCCACCACCAAAGGGGCTATCGCCAGCGCCGCTGCCCTCAGCACCCAGGACACCAGCACCATCGCCGTACAGCAAGCCCAGCTACGGTTGACCCAGGCCCAGCAGAGCCTCAACGAGGTCACCACCACGGCCGGGAGCAAGCTGAGCGCCACCAACCAGATACTGGCCTCGCTGGGGCTGCACGTCTACGACGCGGCCGGACACTTCGAGGGCATGGGAGCGGTCATAGGCCAACTGCAACCCAAGCTGGAGCACCTGACCCAGCAGCAGCAGCTAGCCGACCTGGCCGCCGTGTTCGGGGCCAGCGCCAACAAGGCCCTGCTGACCACGGTGCTGGCCGGGCCCGAGGCCTACGAAAAAGCCCAGAAGGCGGTGACCGACGCCGCCGCCGCCCACCACGCCCTGGCCGTGCAGCAGCAGACCCTCGGCCACGAACTGGAGGCCATGAAAGTCCAGTTAGTCGACCTGGCCACCCGGGTCGGGGTGGTGCTCATCCCCGTCCTGCAGGTAGCCCTGCACGTGGTGACCGACTTCCTCGGGTTCATCATGAGCCACAAGGAAGTCCTCATCACCTTCGCCGTGCTCATCGGAGGGGCCATGGCCGCCGCCGTGGCCGTGTTCGCCGTCAACCTCGGGACCCACATGGTCGAGGCCACCGAGAAGGCCATCGGCAGCCTGGCCAAGCTCATCGGCGTCACCACCAAGACCGCGGCCGCCCAGGCCGAAGCGGCGGCCAAACAGAAGGCCGAAGCGGCCGCCCAGGCCGAAGCCCAGCGGGCCGCGGCCGAGGCCATCACCCAGAGCCAGGCCGCCATCAGCGACGCCATCACCCGCACCGCCGCCGCCACCGAACGCCTGGTGGCCATACAGGAGCGGATGCTGGAGCAGATGCCCCAACTGGCCGCCACCGTCGACACCGCCGCCGGGAGCAGCGATGCCCTGGCGGGCAGCCTCGACGGGGCGGCCGCCAGCGCCGACGCCGCCGTGGGCAGCAACGCCGCCCTGGCCGACAGCCTGGAGGCGGTCGCGGCCGCCGGGGCCGACCTGGAAGTCGCCGTCGACCTGGACGCCGTAAGCGAGGGAGCCGAAGCGGTGGCCGCCGCCGCCGACACCGTGGCCGACGCCGGGCTGGCCGTAGCCGAGGGCGCCGCCGACCTAGCCGCCGCCCCCCTGGCCCTATCCATTCTCGCTATCGCCACCCCCATCCTGGCCGTGATAGGCGCCATCGCCATCCTGGCCGTGGCCATCTACGAGCTCGTGACCCACTGGAAAGAGGTCTGGGGTGCCATAAAGGACGTGATAGCCGCCGCCGTCGGGTTCATAAAGGACCACGCCAAAGAAATCGCGGTCGGGCTGCTGGTCATGCTGGGGCCCATCGGGCTGCTCATCGCCGGGATATACGAGCTAGCGACCCACTGGAAAGAGGTGATGCGGGTCCTGGGCGAAGTGGCCACCGGCGTCTGGCACGGCATAGAGCGCGGCTTCGACGACTTCATCGACTTCGTGAAGCACTGGGGCCTGCTCATCGGCGAGATACTCCTGGCCCCGTTCACGTTCGGGGCCAGCCTCTGGCTGCCCGCCCTCATAGAGCACTGGGGCGCCGTCGAGCGGTTCCTGGAGAGCATCCCGGGCCGGATAGAGGACCTATTCAAGGACGCAGGCCACTGGCTGTTCGACGCAGGCAAGTTCCTTTTCCACGGCCTCGAACTCGGCTTCACCTACCTGACCCCGCTCGGGCTCATCCTCCACTTCCGGGAGCAGATTCTCGGTGCCCTGAGCGACGCCGGTGACCTACTGAAGGACGCCGGGAAGGCCCTCTGGCACGGCCTCGAACTCGGGTTCACCTACCTCACGCCGCTGGGCCTGGTGCTGCACTTCAAGGACCAGATAATCGACGGGTTCAAGACCGCCGGGGACTGGCTGAAGGACTTCGGGAAACTGCTGGTCCACGGCCTCGAACTCGGGTTCACGTACCTGACGCCCCTCGGGCTGGCCCTCCACTTCAAGGACCAGATAATCCACGGCTTCGACGACGCCAAATCGTGGCTGGAGAAGGGCGGCAAGGCCGCCTTCGACGGGATAGTCAAAGGCTTCGAGGACACCAACCCCATCTACCTCATATACCACTTCCGGGACCAGATACTGCGGGCCATGGTCGGGGCCGACAAATGGCTGATAAAGGAAGGCGAAGGGATCGTGCGCGGCATCGGGGCCGGGTTCCTGAACGGCGTCAGCGCCGTCACCCGGCTGGCCGAGCGCATCAAGACCGACATCGTCAACTTCTTCGAGGGCGCCGGGAAGTGGCTGGAGAAAGCCGGGAGGAGCCTGATCGACGGGCTGATGAAAGGGGCGGCCGAAGCCCCCCTGCACGGCATAGAGGACATAGGTCACCACGTACTCGGGGCCTTCAAGAGCGTGCTGCATATCTTCAGCCCCAGCACAGCCACCCAAGAGATGGGCGTCAACCTGATGCAGGGCCTGGAGAAAGGCCTCAACCAGGAGGGCAGCGACGTACGCAAGTACACGGCCGCCTTCATCAAGATTCTCGACACCCTCAAGGACATCACCGACGAGATGGGCAAAGCGTTCTCCAGCGCCTACGCCGACACCCAGGCCGACCACATGGCCAAGGCCATCGACAAGATGACCGACGCCGTCAAGGACGCCAGCACCGCCGTCAACCACTTCGGGCGGGACATGCAGACCGACCTGGTCGAGCCGATAGACAAGGCCGGGCGGGCCAGCGCCGCTTTCGGGGTCATGTTCGTCACCGGCTTCCAGTCCCTCAACCAGGCCCTGGCCCTGGCCCGCCAGTTCGGGCCGCAACTGGTCACCCAACTGGGCGGCACCCTGACCCGGGTCGGCGACCTGGCCAAAGCGTTCGGGCCCGGGTTCGTGAAGAACTTCGACGCCCTAGACAACGCCCTGACCGGGGTGCGGAACTTCGGCCGGAACCTGACCAGCGAGGTCGGCAAACCGCTGCAGGACACCCTCAAGACGTCCTCCACGTTCGGGGCCGACGTACAGGCCAACGTGACCGGCCCGCTCGACAAGGGCAGCCACGAAGTCGGCATCTTCGGGAAAGCCCTGGAGGGGATAGCCCGGCCCGTAGACGCCGCCAGCGCCGCCGTCGGGTCATTAGGACCGAGCGTGCTGGCCGGGATGGCGGCCCTGCAGACCGCCGACAACGAAGTGAAACGCTTCGGGCCCGGGTTCTCGTCGGCCATCAGCGCCGCCCTGGCCTCGGTGGTGGCGGCCGTGACCGCCTTCGGCCCCAAGTTCCGGGCCGGGCTGGCCGACATAGGCAAACTGAGCAGCGAGGTCGACGACTTCCGCACCAACTTCCAGAGGGACATCACCGGCCCGCTGGACAAGGGCAGCACCGCCGCCGACCACTTCGGGGCGGCCGTCGACAAGATCGCGGCCCCGCTGGCCAAGGCGGCTGCCGACACCCGCACCTTCGACACGGTGCTGCCCCTGCTGGCCGGGACGTTCGCCAAGCTGGAACCCACCCTGGCCGCCACCGGCGCCGACATGAAAGCCGCTGTGGCCCCGTTCACGGCCCTGATAGACCCGACCAAGAAACTGGCCGGGGCCGGGAAGGAACTGGACGACAAACTGCACGGCGCCGACGACAGCGCCCAAGGCCTGAGCAACCACCTCAAGAGCGCCACCGACGACAGCACCACCATGAGCGGCGCCCTGACCACCGCCACCACCACCGTCAAAACCCTGGCCGACGAGTTCGACACCCTCCACACTCACATCGACGCCGACATGCACCCGGTGGCGGGCATAATCCGGGACGCCTTCAACGGGGTGGCCGCCTGGGTCGAGAACAACGTGGTGGAGCCCATAGCGGCCGCCTTCCGGGGCCTACCCGGCCAGATAAGGGACGCCCTCAGCGGAGTGGGCAGCGTCGTCCAGAACGCCTTCGCCGGAGTAGCCCAACTGGTGGCGACCACCATGACCACCGCCGTGGCCAGCGCCAGCACGGCCATGACCAACACCGCCAACGCCGCCCTGACAGCCGAGAACGGCAAACTGACCCAGACGGTGGCAGGCAAGTTCGCCGAAGGCGGCTACGTGCCCGGCGAAGGCGAACAGCTGGCCATAGTGCACGGCGGCGAGTACGTGCTGACCGCCGACGAAGTAGCCAAGGTAAAAGCCCCGGCCAGCGCAGCCGGACGCAACGCCGCCCTGCAGACCGCCCTGGCCGCCTTCACCGGCTCGCCCGGCGCCGCAGGCGCACCCGGCCTGAGCGGCCTGAGCGGCCTGAGCGGGACGCCCGCAGCCGCAGCCGGTCTCCTAGGAGGCATCAACGCCGCCGCCCCGGCCAGCACCGACGCCCTCATCGGCCCGGTCGAGGCCCTCACGGCGGCCATGAACACCCTGGCCGCCGACCTAGCCCAACACTTCGCCCGCCACGGCACCCCAGGCACCCCAGGCACCCCAGGAGCGGCCGGGACGCCAGGGACGCCAGGGAGCCTCACAGCCGCCGCCCTAACGGCCGCAAACGGGCTCAGCGGGCTAGCAGGCCCCCCCGGCCCGGCCGGGCCCCCAGGGGCAGCCAGCGCCCTAACCGTGGCCCTACAGAACCTGACCACCGTGATGCAAGCCAAACTGGCCTACGCCGAACACCGCCACGCCACCGTCCCGGCCCACCACTTCGCCCCACCCCCCGACCTGACCGCCGCCCTCGGCCCGCAACTAGCCGCCGCCCCCGGCCTGACCCACACGGCCCTGGCCGCCACCGCCATCCCCGCACCCACCGCCGCCCCGGCGGCACCGGGCCCCCCGGCCGCCCCCGGCCCCGGCGAGCCCAGCATCGGCAAACAGGTCAACATCGCCGAGGGCGCCGTCAAGAACACGTTCAACACCCCCATGAGCGCCCCCCAGGTCAGCGACGAAATAGGCTGGCAACTCCGAGTGGCGGCTGTTTAGATGCCCATAATCCCGCCCGGCGGCGTGCCCACCCTGGAGCCCTACCAGATGTGGTTCAACGGGCTCACCTTCGCCGGGATAGACCCGGCCACCAGCTACCAGCTACAGAAAGCCACCGGCCTCGACCACCCGGCCATACGCAGCAGCGACCTGAACCGGCCCCGAGACCAGGGCGCCTTCGCCGGACTTAACCTGCTCGGGCCCCGCACCATCACGTTCGAACTGATAGTCATCAGCGACGGCGTCAGCCTGCAGCACGCCGCCGAAGCCCTGGCCGCCGCCTTCGTGCCGGGCGTGATAGCCGAAACCCCGTTGTACCTGCAGCTACCGAACCGGCCGCTGCTGGGATGCAGCGCCCGGGCCACCAAATACAACTGGCCGCTCGACATCAGCTACGTCCTCGGCCCCAGCTTCATAGCCACCTGCGCCCTGGTGGCCACCGACCCCCGCTGGTACGTCGGGCCGACCACCGTGACCGGGCCCGTCGACAACGAGGGCACCGTCGTGCTGGACAACAGCGGCGACTTCGAGATGCGCCCCATCCTGGTGGTGACCGGCCCGGCCACCGGCATCCACCTGGACAACGACAGCATCCCCGGGGCCGACCTCAGCTTCACCAACCCTTATGCGGACACCGACCTGGGCGCCGACGACAGCCTCATCATCGACCTTGACCTGCACTCCGTGGTATGGCACCACAAGGACGGCCTGGTCTATTTCGACTACGACGTGCCCTACTGGGTGGAGACCGGGTCGGTGTGGTGGAACCTGCCGCCCGGCGACAACACCATCTTCTACTCGTCCGACAGCGGCACCGGCAGCCTGAGCATCCAGTGGGCGCCCGCCTACCTGAGCGCCTGAAAGCCCGACCGCCCCCATGAGCTTCACCGACACCGGCCAGCAGTTCACCTACAGGTTCTACGACCTGATGACCATGCAGTACTACGGGGACCTGCCCCTCTCCGCGGTCAAGTTCGGGCAGCGCCTCAACGTGGCCGGAACGTTCAGCGCCACCCTCGACCTGACCGACCCGCACATCGCCATGCTGGACCCGCTGACGGCCACCCAACCCAGCCGCACCCTGGTCATCGTGGACCTGAACGGCGGTATCGCCTGGGGCGGCATCCTCTGGACCCGCCAGTTCGACCGCTCCAAGCCGGTCCTGACCCTGGGCGGCCAGGAGGCCGGAAGCTACTGGGAGCGCCGAGTTCAAGCGGCGGATTACACGACGACATGGTCCACCACCGGGGCCCCGGCCGCCACCATCGCGGCCCAGGTCCTGACCGACGCCCAGGCCGTTTCGGGCAGCGCCTTCGCCGACATGATCATCGAGATAACCAACCTCGACTCGCCGCCCAACGTCCAGGTCAGCTACCCGCTGACCCAGTTCCAGACCGTCGACAAGATCGTCAGCGACCTGACCTCCCTCGGGTACGGGACCGGCTGCGACGCCACCTACATCTGGCGCTACGACGTCGACGGCGTGCCCTACCTGGTCCTGTTCCTGACGTTCCCCCGTTCCGGCAAGAGCCCGACCTACACCCTGGCCGGACCCATCCAGGCCCTGGACGTACAGGCCGCCTACAACTACACCTGGCCCGAGGACGGCAGCACCCAGGCCAACAAGGTCTACCTGACCGGCTCCAACCTGGCCGGGGCGACCATCAACTCCGCGGTCGAGGACGACACCAGCCTGACGGCCGGGTACCCGCTGCTGGAGGAGGTCGTCAACTTCAACACCATCAACACCGCCAGCCAGCTGACGGCCCTGGCGGAAGGCGAGCTAGCCACTCACACCAACGTGCCGACAGTCCCCACCGTCGACGTCGACCCTTCGGGCGTTTTCACCCTCGGCGGGTACGGGGTGGGCGGGTTCTACGTCGGCGACGACGTGCGCCTCATCGTCCCCCAACAGGTAGCCGTACCGCCGGTCAGCGACGAACGGTTCCCGGCCGGGCTCGACGCCACCGACCCGACCACCCCGAACTACCGCATCACGGGCTACGACGCCACCATCAGCGACGAGGGCGTCTCGAAGCTGACCCTGGCCCTGAGCATGCCGCCCCCGGCGCTGGCCGGGCTCCCGGCCGACCTGTACCTGATGAACCTGCTCAAGAACCTGCAGAGCCAGATAGCGGGACTGTCGACGGGGAGCTACGGCACCGGGCTCACCTACGCCACCGTCGTGGTGGCGGCCAACAACAGCCAGAGCCTCAACGCCGACTTCGTCTGCACCGGGACCAGCGACCAGACCGTCATCGGGTTAGCCCTTGAGGCCCTACGGGGCTTCGACGAAACCAGCGCCAGCGGCGGCGGCCAGATCGTTATCCTCGACGGCGACCTCTACTTCGACGGCCCGCTCGTACTGGGCACCGGACCGCTGCCCGTGGTTATAACCGGCCAGGGCCGCGACGCCACCGTCATCCACGCCAGCACCGACACCACCCTGGTCAGCATCGCCGAGGACGACGTCTACAACCAGACCTCGACCGTGTTCCGAGACATCGGGTTCGTGAACTACCTGCCCGGCGACACCTGGGGCACCGAGCGACTAGTGAACGTGACGACTGGCGACGAGGGAACCACCGCCACCGTGGCCTTCTACGAGTGCAGCTTCGAGAGCCACGCCTCCCCCGGCATAAGCATCGCCCAGTCCCTCGGTGCCGTCGTAGACCACTGCTACTTCTCCTGCCAGCGAGCCGTGGAGGTGTACAACTCCATCGCCTGCTCGATCACCAACAACTACTTCATCAACGACAACGCCCCCGACGAGGGCGGCAGGTTCCCCAGCTTCCCGTGGGTGAGCACCGACAGCAACTGCTACCTGGTGCAGATCAGCGGCAACCGATTCGACGGAGGGACCGTCACGCCCGACGACGGCGACTACCCGGCCGGGTACGCCCTGCAACTATCCGGAACCCGCATCGAGGTGAGCGACAACAACTTCGTCCCGCCCATCAACGGCGAGCTACACACCCTCGGGCTGATAGGGCTCTACGACGCCACCAACTGCGCCGTGATCGACAACATTCTGGGCCCACTGGAGGACGAATCCATAGGCCTCGCCTCCGGGGCCTATGCCGTAGCCGAAGGCGGTGCTTCCAGCGACAACGTGATCGCCGGGAACGTCTGCTGGGGCTGGAACATCTCGCCCGGCTCCATCCACTACGGCAACACCACCGGCAGCGGCGACGTCGACGGGTTCCCCTACCCGACGGTGGTCACCAGCCCGACCGCCACCCAGGTCCTGACGTGGAACGGCAGCGAATGGGTCAACGCCGACGCCAGCGGAGGAGGAGGCCCGACTGGGCCAGCCGGAGGAGACCTGAGTGGCACTTACCCCGACCCGACCGTCGCTCAGATCAACGGCAGCCCGCTCGGTGACCTGAGCGCCCCGACCACGGATTACGTGCTGACCTGGAACGGGGCAGCCTGGGTGCCCGCCGTCACCGGAACCAGCAGCGGCCTGCCGCCCTGGTTCATGACCGGCAGCGGCTCGCCTCTCGGGGCCGTCACGCCCTACAGCACCGGCTCCCTCTACGCCGACCTGACCAACGGCGGCCTGTACGTGGCCCTCGGGGCCACCAGCGCCTACTGGGTGCTCATCGGCGGCTACAGCCCCGACGACTTCGGCGGCACCGGCATCCTCGGAGGGTTCGGATACAACAACGGCGGCCTCTGGGCTGTCACCGGCAGCGAAGCCCTCACTCTCACCGACCTCGACGCCAAGGGGGGCGGCGGGTCGCTCAATGCGGCCAGCTGGGAGCCGGGGGCCAGCGACGGCGACCAGTACTGGCAGGTCCAGACCGGCCCGGCAGGCACCCCCAACACCTGGACCCAGAACCCCGACGGCAGCATGACCTTCCCGGGTCCCTGGACACTATTCCAGGGCAGCGGCGACCCCAACGGCGCTGTCAGCGCCACAGAGGAAGGCGACCTCTACGTCGACCTCACCACCCCCGGACTGTGGCAGGCCGCCGCCCCCGGCACTGCCAGTTGGGCCCAGCTAGGCACCGGCGGTGGCGGGAGCTTCCCGACCTACACCGGCACCACCGACCCGGAAGGTGCCCAGGACGGGACCACTGGCGACAGCTACTACGACGAGACCAACGGCGGCATCTACATCAAGGGCTCCGGCACTTCCACCAACACCGGCTGGGTGGCGGTCGTGGCCGGGATGAACGGAGGCGGCTCGGACGTCCCCGGAGTGGTCTATTACGCCCCAGACAGCCAACTCGACCTGGTATGCGACCCCAGCCTCGGCGGCCAGATTCTGATAACCGACCTGGCCGCCCTGGGAGGCAGCGGCAACGGCATCTACTACCAATCCAACGGGGCCGACGGCGCCCAACTGGTCATCATCGAGTTGGGCTCGACCGGGCAGTACCTGTGGGCTTTCAACCCGGACGGCTCGACTGAGATACCGAACGGGGTCCGCCTATTCACCAACGACGGAAACCCCAACGGGACGGTAACCGCTGTCCAAACCGGCGACCTCTGCATCGACTACAGCACCCCGGCCCTATGGCAGGCCAGCGCCAGCGGCACGTCGAGTTGGGTCCAACTCGGCACCGGGGGCGGCAGCAGTTTCCCGACCTACACCGGCAGCGGCAGCCCCGAAGGGGTGCAGAGCGGCAGCCCGCCCGACACCTACGAGGACACCACCAACGGCGGCCTCTACCTGAAGGCCAGCGGCTCCGCCACCAACACCGGCTGGTACTCGATAGGAGCCGTTCCCGCTGGCCTGCTCGGAGCCGGAGCCGTCCCAGGGCTCGTTTACGCCCCGCCCAACACCGCCGTCGCTGCCGTAGCCCCCAGCGGTGGTCAGTTCTTGATAACGGACGTCGACGCCCTGGCCGGGACGGTCAACGCCCTCGTCTGGTACGCCGAGCCGTCGGGCGACGGAGCCCAGTTGCTGGCGCTGCAACTAGGGGCCAGCGGAGAGTTCGACTGGACCTTCAACGCCGACGGCACCACCCAGTTCCCCGACGCCATCAACACCGGGGCCAGCCAAACCTCCGGGGCCCTGCCCACTACCACCCTCACTAGCGGCGTGGGAGTGCAGATAGACACCACCCACGACCGCCAAGTGGTGACACCGACCACCACGGCCGGGACCGTGCTGGCTGAGCTATCCCCTGACGGGACGACTTACTCGACGCTGTTCACCCGGACCGTGGCCGTCAGCGACGAGATAACGGTCCGGGTCCCGGCCGGATGGTACCTGCGACTGACGGCCACCGCCGCCGCCCTCGGGACGACCACCTACTACTGACCGTGGAAGCCGTCGTCATCACCCTCGGGGCCACCCCCGAGCGACTCACGGCCTTCCATGCCGAATGGGACCGCATCGGAGCCCCCGTGCCCCTCACGGCCCACCAGGGCGTCGACCTGCGGACCACCAGCGGCATACGGGGCTGCTGGTTGAGCCACCGGGACGCCCTGCGGGCCAACACCGGCCCCACCCTGATGCTGGAGGACGACGCCATATTTGCCCCCGACTTCGCAATACCGAATCTTGATACGGTCAACGACGCCGACATCATCTACCTGGGCGGGGAGCACCGGCGCCGTCCCCGGCCCCACCGCCCCGGTCTG
>Ga0302324_100017420_pt1 | contig 14241 bp, 12 predicted proteins | sample Palsa_T0_1_FD_201949 | JGI IMG/M metagenome (GOLD analysis project Ga0302324, IMG submission 201949) | Peat permafrost microbial communities from Stordalen Mire near Abisko, Sweden - Palsa_T0_1 | ecosystem: Environmental > Terrestrial > Soil > Palsa > Peat permafrost | place: Sweden: Abisko... | reverse complement strand
CGTAACTGCTGCTTCTTGCTTTGTATCAGGGCACGACTTCAGTCGTGCCGCCACCGGTATAAAACAACGTTGGGCTTTAGCCCCTGTGCCTTTTCGACTGGAATTCCATGCGGATTCTTACGGTTGCAGGGGCTAAAGCCCTGACCATTTTGGCCGGAGGTGGCACGACTGAAGTCGTGCCCTGATACAAAGCAAAAAGCAGCAGTTACGAGCGAGATATGGGGCACCCCACGCTTTGTGGAAGGGAGAAAGACAAGATATGGCACCCGGCGTGGCTTAGGTGCTCTGGTGGTGGCGCACATCGGCGCCGCGGACCCAAAAGATTACGTCTTCTGCGATGTTGGTCGCGTGGTCCGCGACTCGCTCCAGGTTGCGGGCGATCATCAGCGCGTGCAGCGCCTGGGGAGTGTGGCGGGGCTGCTCTTTGATCAGGTTGGAAAGAGCGAAAAACGCAGAGTCGTTGATTTTGTCCACGTTGTCGTCCATGGTCAGCACGGACGTGGCCAACTCAGCATCGGCTTCGATAAAGGCCTGCAATGCCTTACGCACCATGGCCGACGCCAACGACGCCATACGGGGAATGTCGACCGGGAGATCAACCACCGGAAATGCCTGCAGGTCCCGCACCCGATCGGCGATGCTTACGGCTTGGTCCCCCACACGTTCTAAATCGGCATTGATCTTGATCACGGCCAAAATGAAGCGCAGGTCAATCGCCATCGGCTGCTCCATGGCAAGCAAGTCGAGCGCCATCTGATCAATTTCGCGTTCGAAGCTGTTGATGGAAATCTCGCTGCGGACTACCAGGTCGCAGAGCGATATATCGCGCACGCGGTACGCCTCAACGGCACGCTGGATCGCCTGCTCAGCCATGCCGGCCATGACCAGAAGCCGCTCCTTCAGGTCGTCGAGTTTGCGATGAAAGCGAATCCGCATCAGCCAAACCTACCTGTAATGTAGTCCTCAGTTCGCTTATCGGTGGGGTTGGTAAAGATCTTATGAGTCGCGTCGAACTCGACCAACTTGCCGTTGAGAAAGAAGCCGGTGTTCTCAGCGACTCGCGCGGCTTGCTGCATGTTGTGGGTGACGATCACAATCGTGTACTGCGACTTGAGCTGAAAAATCAGATCTTCGATCTTCGCCGTGGAAACCGGATCAAGAGCCGAGGCGGGCTCGTCCATCAGCATCACTTCCGGATCCACAGCCAGGGCGCGTGCAATGCACAGACGCTGCTGCTGACCGCCGGAAAGGCTGGCGCCGGACTTCTTCTTGAGATCGTTCTTTACTTCCTCCCACAAAGCAGCCTGCTGCAGAGAACGCTCCACCACTTCGTCGAGGACCTTGCGATTGCGGAACCCATTCAGGCGGAGACCGGAGGCCACATTGTCGTAGATCGACATGGTAGGAAAAGGATTTGGCCGCTGAAAGACCATCCCGATCCGGCGGCGAATCTCAACCGGGGAAGCCTGCGCGTAAATGTCCGTCTGGCCAACGCGCACCGTGCCGGTGACGCGCCCAATCGGGTTGGTCTCATGCATACGGTTGAGGCAGCGCACGAAGGTGGACTTGCCACAACCGGAGGGGCCGATGAGAGCCGTGGCATGGTTCGCTGGAATCTTCAGGCTGATACTTTGCAGGGTGTGGTTGGTGCCATACCAGGCATTCAGATCAGACACTTCGATGGCTACGCCCACTAGCTTGCCCCTTTCAGAACTCCGCGGCCGGCTACGTATCTCACCAGTGCGACAGATACGACGATGAGCACGATCAGCACCAATGCCCCGGCCCAGGCCAGACGATGCCATTCGTCATATGGGGAAAGTGCGTACACATAAATCTGTAGCGGCAGGGCAGCGATGGGTTGATTAAGACTGGTACTCCAGTATTGGTTTCCGAACGCGGTAAAAAGCAACGGCGCGGTTTCTCCCGCCACCCGGGCGAAGGCCAGCATGCAGCCGGTAATGACACCGGGAGATGCGGTTCGCAGGGTAATGGAGAGCACCGAACGCCAGTTCGGAACCCCTAATCCAAGAGCGGCCTCGCGCACATTGAGTGGCACCATCAACAGCATCTCTTCGGTGGTGCGGGTGATGGTCGGAATCATCATGATGCCGAGCGCTACGCCCCCCGAAAGCGCGGAGAATCCCCGCCCCGCCACCAGGAGGGTGTAAATCGTGATGCCCATGACGATCGAAGGCACACCGTTGAGCACATCCGCAGTGAACCGCACCATGTTGGCCAGGCGCCCGTTGCGCCCGAACTCCGCGATGTAAATGCCGCCGGCGATGCCGATGGGCACGCCCATAAGGCTGGCGATGGCCAGCAGGATGCCCGATCCAAGGATGGAATTGGCCATCCCGCCCCCGGTCTCACCCACCGGTTTCGGTATCTGGGTAAAGAAAGCGAGGTTGAGCGAACTGGCGCCCTTGAATAGGAGATAGGCGAAGATGGCAATGAGCGGCGCCATGACCAGGATGGTGCTGCCTACGGCAGCGGCCGTGGCCAGATGGTTCACCACGACGCGCAAAAATCGATTGGAAGCTCCGGCGCGTAGCGGCGGGGGCATGAGGGTGGAAGCCATCGTTAAGTACCTCTTGCCGGCGCGCCGCGGGTAACCGCCCATACCAACACCCGGGCCAGCGCGTTCACGATAATGGTGACGATAAACAACGCCAGGCCGATCTCGATCAAGGCGCTCAAGTAAAGCGGGTCAGAGGCCTCGCTGAACTCGTTGGCGATCACACTGGCCATGCTGTAAGCCGGGGCCAGCAACGAACGTACGATCTCCGGCCGGTTGCCGATCACCATGGTGACTGCCATGGTTTCGCCCAGGGCACGACCCAAGCCGAGAATGACGGCACCGACAATCCCGATGCGCGCGTTGCGCAGCACACCCATGCGGATCATCTCCCAACGGGTCGCGCCCAGAGCCAGCACGGCTTCCCGTTGCGCATGGGGAACCGCCGACATGACCTCGCGGGTAAGCGAGGAGATGATGGGCAAAATCATGACGGACAGAATCACGCCGGCTGCGAACATCCCGATCCCGTAGTTGGGGCCGGCAAAAATTCCCGACCAACCCAGCGTCTTGATGAGGAACGGATCCACATATTGGCGCAGCAGCGGGACGAGCACAAAAACCGCCCACAACCCATAAACCACGCTGGGGATAGCGGCCAGCAACTCGGTAAAGAAGGCGAGGAATCCGCGCAACCAGTCCGGGCACATCTCGGTGAGAAAGATGGCGACGCCGACTGCCAGGGGAACCGCGATAATCAGCGCCAGGATCGAAGAGACGACGGTGCCGTAGATGAACGGCATCGCGCCGAAATTACCGTTGACCGGATCCCAGGCAGAGCCAAAGAAAAACGGCAGGCCGAACTTCTGAATGGTCAGTTTTGAGCCGGAAATCAGCTCCACGAGGATCAACAGAACAATGGCGAAAATGCTGAGCGCACACACCAGCATCAGACCGCTGAAGGCGCGATCGGCGAGCGCGGAACTTCCGCAGTTCAGAAGATACGAGCGGACGGTCGAGGGTGACGGCTCAGCGCCGGCAGACCCATTGCTTTCTGGTCGCTGGTTCACGTCAGCCTGGCCAGCCACTCGCGGCACCTGAGTCTCTGATTTCACCACTCATACCGTAGCGGGCTTTAGTGAATTTGAGGTTAAACCCACGCACGGCACAAACCTTTTAAAATGAAAACGATTATGGCGCACGGGGCTGTATGGGATGAAATCTTTTGCCGGGTCAGAATAACATCCGGCACAGGCCGCTGGCGTGCGCCGGATCGCTTGCGGCTTTTACTTCAGCGTGCCGATCGTTGCGCTGACCTTCTGCGCCACCGCAGCCGGCAGCGGAGCGTAGTAGAGCGACGCGGCCTCGTTCTGGTGGTCCAACATCCACTTCAGGAAGTCGACCAGTACCTTCCCGTTGGCTTGGTCCTTGGCTGGACTGGGGATCAACAGCCAGGTAAAGCTCGAGATGGGGTAGGCATTCCCGGGTGCGTTGGTGATGGAGACCCGGTAATCGGCGGGCATGCTCTTGACACTGGCCGCCGCTTCCGACACTCCTTCGACGGACGCCTTGACCCAGGTCCCTCCAGCACTCTTCACGTAGGCAAAAGGGATCTTGTTCTGCATGGCGTAGATAAGCTCGACATATCCGATCGCCCCTGGAGATTGGCGGACGAATCCGGCCACGCCCTCGTTTCCCTTAGCGCCTATCCCCCGTGGCCAGGCCGGCGCCTGTCCCCTGCCGGGGCCGCCCGCCCAATCTTTGCTGACTTTGGAGAGATAGTCCGTGAAGATGAAGGTGGTGCCACTGCCTTCAGAGCGATGCACGACAAAAATGTCCGCGGAGGGCAGCTTCACTCCCGGATTGTCTTTGGCTATCCGCGCGTCGTCCCACTTGGAAATCTTGCCCAGATAGATATCGGCCAGAACATCTGGTCCCAGGCGCAGGTCAGTGACGCCCTGGATATTGAAGATCGGCACCACCGCTCCGAGCACGGTGGGGAGGGGTTGGATTTTCACCTTGGAGGCGGCCAACTGCTCATCGGTCATGGTCACGTCGCTGGCACCGAAATCGACTGTGCCGCTCGTCACCTGACGAATACCGCCGCCGCTGCCCACTGACTGATAGTTGATCTGAACCCCGGGGTGAGAAGCTCCGTACTCGCTAAACCACTTTGAATAAATAGGATAGGGGAAGGTCGCACCCGCCCCATTGAGCTTTTGCGCGTGCCCCGCGCAAACCGTTGCGCTCATGGCAGCGGCTAACAGCCAGATTGTCTTTCTCACATTCCACCTCAGAAAATTCATCCTGATTCTCGGGCCCGTGCGTGAACGAGTCTTTACAGGACGATGAATATGGCAAGAAAAGCCCTTTGCGGGAAGACCACAAGTCTTTTACTTTTCAACAGTTTGCGTGGATGCTACTGGGGTCGCTTCCGCTCCCGGTATTGGGGGTGCTGGAACCACGCGGGGCAAACGGAATAGGAAGGTCGCACCAAACCCGAGCTCGCTCTCGCAGCGAATATCCCCGCCATGCGCATGGACGATGTGCTTGGCGATCGCCAGCCCCAGCCCGGTCCCCCCGGATTCTCGCGAGCGCGCCTTATCGACCCGGTAGAAGCGCTCAAAGATGCGGGGCAGATGTTCGTACGCGATGCCGGGACCGAAGTCCTGCACGTAGAACTCGACCATCGCTTCCTGCTGGCGTGCCCCTACCCTGACCCGGCCGCCTGCCTTGCCGTATTTCATTGCGTTCTCCACCAGGTTCCCGAACACCTGGCTGAGTGCGTCCAGGTCCGCCATGACGGGTTCATCCGTGGCGTCGCCCACTTCGAGGTTCAGCTCGGAATCGATCACCAACCCCGCCAGCGACCCGACGGCCTCTTCGACCAGCGTGGAGGCCTTTATCTTTTGCAAACGAAGCTTGTAGTCGCCGGATTCCACGCTCGCCAGGGCGAGCAGATCTTCCGTCAGGCGATTCATGCGCGACGCGTTCTTGAGAATGATCAAGAGGAACTCGCGCGTCTGAGTGCTGAGGCCGCGGTCATCAAGCAGGGTTTCTACGTATCCCGTAATGCAAGTGAGGGGCGTACGCAGTTCATGGGATACATTGGCGACGAAGTCCCGGCGCGTCGTCTCAGAGCGTTCTTTTTCCGAGATGTCATGCAACACGGCAACCGCACCTCCGCCGGGCATGGGAGCCGCGTTGACCTCAAAAATCTTTCCCGGAGCAACCGAGGTGGCGCGCCGCCGGCTGGCCTGGCGTTGGGTCAGGGCAAGAGCCACAGAGGAGAGTACCTCGGGATCGCGGATCGAATGCACCAGGGCTCGGCCCTCCTGCACCGGGCTGAGCGCGATGCGCTGCATCACGGCATTGCACCAACTCACCTGTCCTTGCGGATTGATGGCGATGACCGCCTCCTGCATGCTATCCAGCAGCGCGGTCAATTCGCTTCGACTGCTCTCGAGGGCGTGAAAGCTCTGTTCCAGCCGGCTGGCAGTCACGTCGAGGGCGTGGGCGACCGCGGAAATCTCGTCCAGATTGCCCTCTTCCACCCGAGCTGTCAGATCGCCCGAGGCGATGCGCTTGGCAAACACCACGATACGGGCCAGACGCTTGGCTGCCCGCTGCGCCAGCACGGCCGCCAGCAGCGTCGCCACAACCAGCGAGAACAGGGACGCCAGCACAATCCCGCGGCGCAATACATACACCGGAGCAGGAACGTCGGAGGGAGAATAAGCCGCCAAACGAACGACCAGCGGACCAGCGGGGACGGCAACATAAACCGTGCCCTCGCGCCGGGCCCGACCCACGGTCTTGTGCTGATAAAGGATTGCCGCGACCTCGGGAGGCACGGACTTCGGTCCTCCAGCGTCCTTCGAACTAGCGACTTGCTGCCCCTGGGCGTCGAAGACGGCAACTTCTGCGTCCGCTGCGGAGGCGTCCTGGCGGGCAATTTCTTGCAGGGCATCAGGAGAGGCTGCGGCGCTGATATGAGCCGCCACCAGACGGGCTTCGCTGGCCAGGGACTCATCTGTCTGGGTGCGCAGCGACTGCTCCAGAACCTGGCGCAGGGAGAAATCAAGAACCACCATCCCCAGGAAGAGCACCACGACGAAGGAGAAGAATAGCTTGGAGAAAACCCTGCCCGTTACGAGGCTATTCTCTGACATACTGCAAGCCACCCTCAGGGGCTATATAGTGTGCGTGAAAACTTCAGAATTTGGGAAGGCCGAGGGGCGCACCACAGATCCCTCGGCCTTCCCAAATTCTGGAGTTCTCACGCAGACTCTTTAGCCCCCCATTTATTCTGCAGGATTGATGTACGGGCTGAAGCCCGTACCCTTCAAGCCCGTACCCTTCATTTCCCTAGGAGGCTGTTTTGCGGGGTTCCTCCACCAGCCGGGGGACCTCGAAACGATAGCCCGCGCCACGGACCGTTTTAAGGTAACGGGGGCTCTCAGGATCGTTTTCAATTTTCTCACGGATGCGCCGCACATAGACATCGACCGACCGTGGGGTCACGAAGCGGGCATCTCCCCAGACAGCATCCAGAAGGTGATCGCGACTAAAGACGCGGCCGGGATGCCGGGCGAGATAGTCCAGCAGGCGGAATTCGGTGGCAGTCGTGGTGGTGAGCTCTCCACGTACCTTCAATTGCATGGCGCTGGCGTCGATAACCACCTCTTCGAAGGAGATGATCGACGGCGCGGTTGGCCGCTCAAAGCGGCGCAGCACGGCTTTCACTCTGGCTACCAGCTCGCGGGTAGCGAAGGGCTTGGTGATGTAGTCGTCCGCGCCCAGCTCCAGCCCGAGAACGCGGTCGTTTTCCCCCGCCCGGGCGGTGAGAAAGATAATCGGGATGGTGCTGAGGGCAGGATTGGCGCGCAGACGGCGGCAGACGTCAAGACCGTCTCCCCCGGGAACCATGATGTCCAGCAGGAAAAGCACGGGCGCCTGGCGCTCGGAATCCGGCACCAGGTTGGCTGGAGTGCCATAAACCCTTACCCCAAAACCGGCGGCTTCCAGATGATGCTGTACCAGGCGAGAAATATCGGGATCATCTTCCAGGACACATATGGTCTGACTCAACTGGTTCTCCCTAAAGTTCGAACCGCTCACGGTACGCCCGCGCTCAGGCGGCGGGTCGGCACTGCGCGGATGCGTTTAGCGTACCCCAAACTGGCCAGAGGAATGCAAAACTACGGTGAATCCTCAGCCATTTACCAAAGACCGACGCATCCCCCGTAAGAGCAAGTTCCGAAGATGCCACTCACGGGCTACCTTAGGGCAGTTGTAGAGTAGAGCTTTGCTCGGCAAGGACGGTACCCGTGTCGCGTCCAGTCATCCTGTGTATCGACGATGAAGACCTCGGCCTGGAGATCCGGAAGATGGTTCTGGAACGCGAGGGATTCACCGTGCTGACCGCAAAGGACGGCCGCACCGGCATATCCGTCTTCGATACCGAGCAGATTGACGCGGTGGTCCTGGATTATGCCATGCCAGGTATGGACGGAGGTCAGGTCGCAGCCATCCTGCGCCAGCGCCGGCCAGATATCCCCATCCTCATGCTTTCCGCCTATGTGGCCCTCCCTGAAGAGGTGATGCGGGTGGTCAGTGTCTCCGCGACCAAAGGCGATGGGGCCTTCACCCTGGTCGACAAATTGAAGGAGCTGCTGCAGGCGAAGACTCCTGAGGGACGAGGAGGCTCGCGTTGAATCTTCACCAGTTCCGGCAAATTTTGGTTACTACCGTGCTCCTGCCCCTGGTCCTGCTGTTGCTCCTGGCCCTGGTGCTGGCCTGGCAGATCCAGCGCACGCTGCGGGAGCAGCGGCGCATCGACCATACCGACCGCATCACCGCCCAGTTGAACGAGCTGGAACGGCTGGTGGTCGATCAGGAGACCGGCCTCAGGGGATACCAGCTCACCCATGATCCGACCACTCTCGTGCCCTACCAGGATGCGGAAGGCGCGTTGCACGGGACCCTGGATCGCCTGCTCCTGCTGGTCAGGGACGATCCCGACCAATTTCAGCGGCTGCGCAAGGTACGCGAAAACCACGAGATATGGATGGGATTTGCCGGCAAGGCGCTGGACAATCTGCGCGCGGGCAAAATGTTCGGGGACAGCGCGCTCGATCTGAACGGGGCGCAAATGATGGCTGCCCTGCGCACGCAGATTGGCGCCATGACCCAGGTCGAGGTCAAACGGCGCGACATCGAAGTGCAATCCACCAATTCGCAGGTTCGCACGCTGATGACGGTCCTGCTCCTGTCCTCGGTCGGGGTGGGCATTGTTCTCGGCATATTCACGCAAAGGAACATGAGGAAAGTCTCGGCTGCCTTCCGTACGTCGCTCGAAGAAGCACATCAGCGCGCGGATGAGCTGATTGAAAGCCGGCAATGGCTGCAGACCACCCTCGAATCCGTGGGGGATGCCTTGATTGCATGCAATCAGCAGCGCCGAATCGAACTGATGAATCCGGTGGCGCAACGGCTGACCGGTTGGACGTTGGACGAAGCTAAGGGGAGGCGCCTGGAAACGGTCTTCGAAACCGTCGACGAGGAGACGCGGGAGCCAGTGAAGAATCCGGGAATGGAGATACAAGACCCGGCAGCGAAGAACCACTTCCTCCTGCTGGCGAAAGACGGAGAGGAATACCTGATTGATCAGAGCGCCGCTCCGATTCGCGATGCGAAGGGTGAAGTGGCCGGTGTGGTCATCGTCTTCCGCGATGTGACCGACTCACGCAAGCGAGAGGCGGCTCTCATGGCCCACGAGAAATTGGCGGTTGCCGGACGCCTTTCTGCCAGCATTGCTCACGAAATCCATAATCCGCTCGATTCCGTCGCCAATCTGCATTACCTGATGTCAAAGGAAACGGACCCGGGTCTGCAGCAGCGATACCTGGCCATGGCACAACAGGAGCTGAACCGCACCCTGCAGATCAGCCGCGCCATGCTCGGTCTTTATCGCGAGCCGAAAGCTCCGGTGGAAGTGGGTCTGCGTGAATTGCTGGAAAGCGTCCTGCTCTTACTCGACCGGCAGTTGAAGGACCAGTCTGTTGCGGCGGAACGGAAACTCGGCGAAGGGGCTTCCATCCAGGGATTCCCCGGCGAGTTGCGCCAGGTCTTCACTAACCTGATTACGAATGCAGCGGAAGCGGCCGGACCCGGGGGAAGGGTGCAGATCCTGCTCGAGGACTCAATGCCCGCCGATAGCCGTCCTGGTGCCATGGTGACGATTACCGACAGTGGCCCCGGCGTTCCGGAGGGCCATCAAGCCAAAATCTTCAAGCCATTCTTCACCACCAAGGGTGAGTTGGGGACAGGCCTCGGCCTTTGGGTCAGCCGCGGAATTGTAGAAAAGCATGGCGGCAAAATAGAGCTCATCAACAGCACCGATCCCGAGTTCCCCGGAGCGGCCGCGCGGGTCTATCTTCCGTCGCTTGGGCCCGCCACTGCGACCGTTACGGCCGGCGCGCAAGAAAACGGAGCCGCACGTAGTCAGCGATCCAGTTTCCCTGTTGGTCGCAAAGAACAGGTTTGAGCAGAGTAACGATCTCTTCAACGGCAGCCGGCCGTTCTTCCGCAGGTAATCGTTCGAGCACGCTGCGGCGGAAGGTCTCGAGCCACGCGGCCATACCCGTAGACAGCGGGGTTGGACGCGGTATGAGCTCAATTTCGTCCACCTGAAACCCCTGGCGCTCTAACAAAACGCGATACTCCGCGGGGCTGAAGAACTTGTTGTTTTCGATTCGCTCCGGGGGAATTCCGCGGGGCGTCAGGACCGCCAGCAGCGCGACGCGAATAGCGGCGATATTACCCTGCCCACCGCATTCGGCCACAAAGCGGCCGCCAGGCTTGAGTGCCCGGTGCACTCCCTGGAGTACGGCGTCGTGATCGTTCATCCAGTGCAGTGCGGCGTTGGAGAAGACGGCGTCGAATTCTCCATCGAAGGCGAGGGCATCCCCGCTGAGGTGGCGCGCGTCCACTCCCCGTTCTTTGGCCGCAGCCACCATCTGCGGCGAATTGTCTACGCCAACCATGGTTGCGCCTGATTCCGCAATTCGCTGGGTGAGGAAGCCGTCACCGCACCCCAGGTCGAGAATGCGTTCTCCTCGTTTCGGCTGCAGCGCCTCAACCAGCGGTTCGGCGAGCAATGCGACAAATCGCCCATTCGTGGCGTAGAGAGAGGAGTCCCAGGTCTGCTGCATGCTTTTATCCTAGCCGGTCTCAAAGGTAGGCTGCGCAATCTGTCCCCTTGACTTCATTGGACAAACGAATGTGCGACTCAGGATTGGGAAATCAAGTTGTAACGAAATTGTTGGGTATCCCCCGGAAAATTCGGGAGGTCCGAGGGGCGCACCGCAGATCCCTCCACTACGCTGCGCTCCGGTCGGGATGACAATTCATCTTGGAGATCATACTTAGCGTTCCCAAGCAAAATTGTCATCCCGACCGGAGCGTACCCGGATTTCCTGCCACGCAGCACTGGACCAGGCAGCGTATGCGCCTTTCTGTAACGGAAAGGCGCATGAAGTGCACCAACGCCACCAAGGTCAACAGGAATCCGGGGGAGCGTAGTGGAGGGATCTGCGGTGCGCCCCTCGGACCTCCCAAATTTTCCGGGGGATACTTCCAATTCCGTCGCGGCAGATCAGGTCTTAGATGGAGTTGACGGGCAGCAGCGTGAGGTCGTCCACCAGGCCTACTTCCTTCTGCACGAAAGGCTCGGCGTAACGCACACCTCCCAGCAGGCCGTAGTGCCGGGCCAGGGAGAAGGTCCGCTCCCGGATCTCGTCGTGGGGCACGAACAGAGATCCGCCGGAAGGCTGGTCGGCATATTGCGAGCGATAGGCAAGCAAGGCGCGCAAGCGGTCTTCGATAAAGGGCGTGATGTCGACGACAAAATCAGGCCGGACATCGGCATACAAGCTGGCATAGACGATTTTGAAAGGCCGGAAGGGCGGCTCGCCGGTCTCGATCTTCGCCAGGCCGGAAAGAAAGCACGCCTCGTAGCCAAGAGCTGAGCTGTTGTAGTGGTCCGGATGGCGCCCCTGCCAGTAAGGCAGGATCACTACCCGGGGGCGCAATTGGCGCAGCTTGCGAACGATGCTCACGCGGTTGTCCCAGGTGTTTTCCACCCGGCCGTCAGGAATGTCGAGCGCTCCCCGCCAGGAAACTCCTAGAATCCGAGCGGCCTCCTCGGCTTCGCTGGCCCGCTCCGCAGCGGAACCGCGAGTGCCGGCTTCTCCCTGGGTCAGGTCCAGAATGCCGGTGCGCAACTGCAGCGATCGCATGCGCAGCAGGGTGCCGCCGCAGGTCTGCTCCACGTCGTCCCGATGGGCAGCGATGGCGAGAACATCAATAGGTGGTGTTGTTGTCATCGCTGGGCGCGTCCATGTAGGCCACGTCGTATGCCGTACCCACCACCGTCACCTGCGAGTTGTCCAGTGCTGTTCCATTCACCGTGTTGTAGATGTACACCTGACCACCCTCGGCGGTGTAAACCTTGTGCAGACTGGTCACAGCAGCAATGCCGGTCGCGTCACCCTTGTAGGAATCGATCATGGTGACCGAATTGGTCGAGGTGTTGAACATGGTGAGGCAGCCCAGATTGGTGGTGGCGCCCTGGTGATATCGCTCACCCAGGGTGCACAGCTGAGAGCCCACCCAAAGCGTGTTGTCGTCGGCGAACAGCATCTTCAGGTGTGTCCCATCGCTAATCGAATAATTGCCCGTGACCGTCTTGGCGTTGGTATCGAGGATGGAAAGGAAGCCGGAAAAGAAGCCATCGGGTTGTAATTGCTGTCCGGCCAGGTAAAGCAGATTCCCGTTCTGGATGGCATCCGTGGTGCCGCCTGGAACGGGCACCGTGGCGGTCACAGAGGTGGGCGCGCCCGGAGGTATGGGGGCACCGCTCTGGATGATGATCCCGGCGACCGGCAAAAAGCTGACGCTGGCCTGATTGCCGCCGCACTCCGGTCCGCAGTTGAGCACAAAAGCGGTGGTGCCATCGGCGGAAAAAACCGCCTTGGTGGGCCGGTCAAACGTGCCCGGGACAGGGAGAACGCAATACACGGGCAGGTTTTGCGGTTCGCAATCTACCGCATTCGAAGGCACCTTCTGATTGGTCTGCAGTTTGTAGACGCTGTAGACGAGGTTGCTGTCCTGCACGAAGACCAGAGCCGCGGTCCCACTGGGGTTGACGGAGACACGATAGACGTTAGGTACGTTCAAGGAATAGGTGCCGGCGTTGGAGCTGCTGCGATCCTGCACGGTCAGTACGTGCGCCGTCTGGCTGGCGGCGAAAACGTACCTCTGGTCGCGCGAGATATACACGCTGGAGGACGCTCCGGGCAAGCTAAGGGTGATGGTTTGCTTTTCGCTGGCGTAATTCAACAAGGCATAGCTGCCGTCGCCCGCGCCATACACCGCACCCGCCTGCTCTTCCGGCATATTCTGAATGGTCTGCGGATCGCCCCCCGAGTATCCAGCGATGCTGAAGGAAGCAACTTTGTCGTTAAAGCTATGGCGGATATCGTAATGCGCATCGACGATCTGGAGGGAACCCTTGGTCAGAGCGCCGGGATTCTGTACCGCAATCAGTACACGGTTGAGGATCCCGCTAGGGGGCAAAGCCCGGCCGGCAAAATAAAAGCTCTTGCCGCATCCGGCCAGAACAATAAAAACGAAGCAGGCTAGCGCAGAAAGGGCACACAAGGACCGGAGACTTCTTTTCTTCAACTAAGACCTCACCAGAATCACCACGCGGCGGACATGCGGGAAAGGCCAAGTATAACAAAGCGGGTGGCTGGCATTCGCGCGCCGGGTGGCTTAGCATAATTAGACTTACCCTATGAAGAGTCGGCTCACAGAGATCTTCGGGACGCGGAACGTGCTCTGCGACGGGGCCATGGGCACCAGCTTGTACGCTCGCGGCATCTTTATCAACCGCTGCTACGACGAACTAAATCTCTCCCAGCCGGAACTGGTGCGCAACGTCCACGAGGAATACCTGCAGGCGGGCGCGGAGATCATTGAGACCAATACGTTTGGCGCCAATGCCCTGCGTTTGCAGCGCTATGGTTTCGCGGACAAAGTGGTTGAGATCAACCGGGCAGGAGCCGAGATCGCGCGCAAGGCGGTGAACCAGCGGGCCGACAAGCAGAGCGGAAAGGCCTGGGTGGCGGGCGCTATCGGTCCCCTGGGGGTGCATCTGGAGCCGCTGGGAAAAACCAGCCTCGAGGAGGCGCGCGCCGCCTATGCGGAGCAGATCCGCGGCCTTGCCGAAGGCGGCGTGGATATGTTGCTGATCGAAACCGTTTCCGCGTTGAATGAGGCAGAACAGGCCATTCTCGCCGCCAGATCGGTGGCCCCGGAGCTTCCCGTACTGGTGATGGTGACGGTGGATGAGGATGCCATCTGCCTGGACGGCTCTTCTCCGGAAACGGCTGCCGCGAAATTGACCGAGTGGGGTGCGGATGCGATCGGCTGCAACTGCAGCGTAGGGCCGGCGACCGTCCTCACCGCCATTGAATGCATGGCTTCCGCCACCGATCTTCCCTTGATCGCGATGCCCAATGCCGGTATGCCGCGCGCCGTGGATGGCCGGAACATCTACCTCTGCTCTCCCGAATATATGGCCAGCTTCGCCCGCAAGCTGATCAAGGCTGGAGTGCAATTTGTCGGCGGCTGCTGCGGCACCACGCCCAGTCATA
>Ga0302324_100017418_pt1 | contig 14241 bp, 11 predicted proteins | sample Palsa_T0_1_FD_201949 | JGI IMG/M metagenome (GOLD analysis project Ga0302324, IMG submission 201949) | Peat permafrost microbial communities from Stordalen Mire near Abisko, Sweden - Palsa_T0_1 | ecosystem: Environmental > Terrestrial > Soil > Palsa > Peat permafrost | place: Sweden: Abisko... | reverse complement strand
CGGATAGATATTGCTCAATCAAGGCGGGAGGAAAGCGATCAAATCCCGCCGCCACGGCTGTATGGGTCGTGAAGAGGTTGCCGGCCCGGGTGGTGGCGAGTGCGACGTCGAACGGCACCGCATTTTCTTCCATGAAATCGCGTGCACGCTCCAGGACAGCGAACGCCGCGTGGCCTTCATTCAGATGACAGACCTCGGGCCGAAACCCCAAGGCCCGAAGTAGACGCCATCCGGCGATCCCTAAGATCAGTTCTTGTTTGAGCCGAAGCTCTTGATTACCGCCATAAAGCTCGCTCGTGATGCCGCGATGAATGGGATAATTGGCGGCATCATTGCTGTCCAATAAGTACAGCTTTACCCGGCCCACCTGTACTTGCCAGGTACGTAGCCAAACGGAATAACCCGGCAGGGCGACCTCCAGTCGCAACCACTCGCCGTTTGCCAGCCGTAGCGGCGTGATCGGCAACTGTCCGGGGTCGTTATAAGGATAGAGCGCCTGTTGAGCGCCATCCTTGTCAATGATCTGTCGAAAATAACCTTGGGCGTAGAGCAGTCCCACGCCGATGACAGGAACGCCTAAATCGCTGGCCGCCTTCAATTGATCGCCGGCGACGTTGCCTAAGCCGCCCGAGTAGATGGGTAACGCTTCACTCAGCATGAACTCCATACTGAAATACGCCACAGAGGTGAGGGCGGTGTGAGGATGCAGCGTCTGAAACCACGCGGGGGCTTGCGCTGCGTCCCTACGAGCATGGAGCACCTCAACGACGGTTTGATGGAACGCCGAATCCGCCATTGCCTCCCGAAGCTTATCTCGCGAAACTGTTTGTAGAACAACCCACGGATTATGCGTGAGATCCCACAGCACGGGATCCAATCGATGCCATACGGAGTCGGTGGCGTGGTTCCACGATGAGTGCAAATCCAGCGCAAGTTCTGAGAGCGAATCGAAGCCATCGATATCGCAGGCCCTATCTTGCGACGCCTGCGAATAGGTGTGCGTGAGATCGCTCATAAACGTGTTACGCCAAAGGGGATGAACTATGACGTACGGAGCGAGCGCAAGGAGGCCAATCGCTTCCGAAGTGTCGGAACCGTTTCGCGAGCGTATTCCTGTAGTTGAGTATCGGCGCCATTGGCGGCTTCTTCCGTGTAGAAGGCCAGCGCGTGCTGACCCGCTTGAATCTGGCCGACTACATAGTGATGATCGGAGTAATGGCTCATCGTATGAGGGGGATCAAGGGTTGGAGTAGGCCACCCTTTCTCAACCGCGAACGTCGTTAACCGTTGGGTTATTACGTTGCCGTCATCCTGCATCTGCTTTGCGACGGCAAGGATGGCAGGATCCTTGGACTTCGCGAGGGCGTCTCGCGAATCAGCGATTTCCTGCGCACCCACTTGCTCGGCATTTCGAACAAATGCGGTATCCGCGGGAAACTGGTCCGCGGCACGACCTTGAGCTACGAGGCCCAGGCAGAAAACCGGCGACAGCAGAAGATACTTTACAAGCCGTGCTGCACGGCCCGAGCGGACGCCTTGCGACAGCATGGCATCCTTTGAGGGATTGGTCCTCAAGCCTTACGCCGCCTGCCGCTTGACAGGCTCCGGCTCGAGTCGCGCGGGTACGACCTCTGGCTTGCTCGCAAGGTCCGGCTTGCTCGCGAGAACGAGTCCGAGCGTGGCGGCAGACGGATTCAAGCTGTCGACCATGGAGCTTGGCATCAGAATCGTGGCGCCACGTTCCTTCGTTGTTTCGTAAATGATATTCATGGCCCGCAGTTGCAGCGCCCAAGGATGGCCCGCGTAGATGGCCGCCGCCTCGACGAACTGGCCTGCAATGGCGGCTTCAGCTGATCCGAGGATGACCCGCGCCTGCTTCTCGCGCTCCGCTTGCGCCTGACGAGACATGGCGTCTTGTAGGGCCACGGGGATCGCGACGTCGCGGATTTCGACCGAGCTGACCGAAATGCCCCAGGCCGCGGTTTTCTGTCCGATCTCGACCTTCAGCTGTTCATCCGCCTCTTTGCGGTCTGATAGAAGCGCGGCCAACATGGATGAGCCGATCATTTCGCGCAGCGACGTCTGCGCAACCCGATCGATGGCTTCGCGGTAGTTGGTGATGGCCAAGGCGGCTTTCTCGGCATCATGTACGTGCCAGAAAATGATGGCATCGACGTTGACGGGAACCGTGTCCCTGGTCAATGCCTGCTCCGCGTTGAACGCCGTGGTCTGGATACGGCTGTCGATGACCGCCACGACATGATCCAACAGAGGAACGATGGCAAAGAGGCCCGCTCCGCGCACGCTCTGCAGCTTTCCCATCCGCAGGATCACGAATTTCTGCCAGACATTGGCCATCTTGAGCGAGAGGCCAATGAGCACCGCCGCCGCAACGCCGATATACGTCAGATAAAGATGCCCCCAGAAAAATCCCGCGGCAGACCCCACAAGACAGGCAAATACGAGAAAGGCAGTAATTGGATTCATACTCAAATCCCGATTAGGAACGATAAGATTCACCTGCGGAAGCCGCAGAAAGGGGTTCTGTTGAGTGTCGACGGACATGTCAGAAATGTTTCTTGAACTCTTGCTTTAATTTCGTCCAGTAAGAGGTCTGGGGCTCCTTACGACAGTCCTCCACCAACACGGGGACTAAACTGTTGACTCGGTCGACGTCGATCTCAGCGGTTTCGGGTTTGCCTTTGCCGTTCATTCCTTCGGACCAATAGACAATTTGCGGGCGCATGACTTCGTCATACGACAGGAATTCTTCGCAAGTCAGTTCCATGGGCTTGATTGCTTTGGTCGGTTTGACCGCGACTGTCGCCGTCTTGTCGGTCATGGCGGGTGTGTCGGCACTCGCTCCGTTCGCCAGAACTACCGATACGCCAATTGCTAGAAACGCAAGGTGTTTCATGACCGCCCCTCAATGATATTTGATCTGAAAACAGACTGTGCTGTCACGGTATCGACAATGTTAAAGCGTGTCCGTGCGCTGGCGTACTGACCACACCGATTAGAACCAATCGAGTTCTTGCGATCACGGACCCGTTGCTTGAGCAAAGCGCAGCGAGGGTGTTAGCCCATAGAGTAGATAGTGTGTGCCGACGATCAGAAGGTGGGTGTTCTGCGCGCGTACAAACGTTAAGGAGAAGTCGGGGTTGGGCTCAGCCTTCCCGTATGACCATGGTGCAGACCCCGTGAAGTGGCCGTTACGACGGGTGAAGACTTTACGCCAGGCTTCTCACGATCGCTCTATCCGCCGCGTAATGACATTGGACGCGGTAAGTGTGCAGAATGGGCTATGCAAGAACTTCGGCTCGGTCCGTTGACGGCAGGCTTGCAAAAGCGGCGAACCTTACCGGAATTACTCGTAGCGCAAGCAAGCATCACCGATATGGTTGTTATTTCCGACGAAGACAGGTCAATGAAATCTACACACGAGATGATCGTCCTCGCCCTCAATAGCGGTTCCTCATCGCTCAAGTTTGGTCTATATCGCGTACGCGTGGGCAAGGCGGATCCTATTATCACTGGCGAAGCGGAGGCGATTGGCGAGGCGATGAGCGCGTTTCACGCGAAGGACGCGCAAGGGCACTCGTTGGCGCAAGAGAAGACATCAATCCCTTCCCAACAGGCAGCGGTCATCCGCATTACAAAGCTGCTCACGGATCAAAACATGCTCGTGCCGCAAAGCATTGGGCATCGCATCGTGCATGGCGGTCCACAACTTCTAGAACACTGCCGAATCAATGAGTCGGTCTTAAGCCAGCTTGAGGCGGCGGCGGTGTTTGCGCCACTGCACATGCCGGCCGCGCTCTTGGTCATCCGGTTCGCGCAGGCGCATTTCCCCGGCATTCCGCAGGTGGCATGTTTTGACACCAGCTTTCACGCTCAGATGCCGCTCATCGCGAGGGTGCTGCCAATTCCGCGCGCTTTGCGGGCGGGGGGCGTCCAACGCTATGGTTTTCACGGGCTATCGTGTGAATCCATCGTACGCCAGTTGGCGGGCGAGCTGCCCAGTCGATTGATTATCGCCCACCTGGGCAATGGCGCGAGTGTCACCGCCGTCAGCGATGGCGCCTCGATCGACACCAGCATGGGATTGACCCCGAGCGGTGGCATTATCATGGGCAGCCGCAGCGGGGATCTGGATCCTGGGGTCATCGTGTATTTGGCTCGGGAAGAGAAGCTCGATGCGAATCGCCTGGAGAAACTCGTGGATCAGCAGAGTGGCCTGTTGGGTATCTCGGGCCTATCCGCAGATATGCGAGCGTTGCAAAATGTCCAAGATTCCAATCCTGATGCGCGATTGGCCATCGATATGTTTTGCTATTCGGCAGCCAAACAGGTGGCTGCAATGAGCGCGGTACTGGGTGGCGTCGAATCGCTGGTGTTTACGGGAGGCATCGGAGAAAACGACCCCGAGGTGCGCGCCGAGATCTGCGGACGGCTCTCATCGATCGGTGTGGAGCTCGATCATGCGCGTAATCTGGTAGCCAGCGATCCGATCAGCGCCAGTAGTTCTCGGTGTCAGGTTAGGGTTCTCCCGTCCCAGGAAGACGAACAGATCGCCCACCAGACATGGTCGCTGTGCTGACGTCTGATGTAGTTTTTATTCGAGTCACGCCTCCGCGCTACGGCTGTTCAAGTGGCCTCATGCGCGTTCTGCGTACGTTGGCGCACAGACGCGCGGTGCAGACCCTGTAGGCTCCGCCCGAACGATCCCCATTTCTTGCTATTTACTCGTCCCGAGGGGCACGCGCGTGAAAGAATCCCGTACTGTGTCAGAGGCGAGACGAGAAGAAATCGACCTTCTTCGCCCTTGGCTGTCGCACGGGCAAGTTCGGTCCATGCGTTCGAGGCGCTGGTCAAACACGGTGACTCATTGCCTCCCGCCGAACACGCGGTGACAAGCCATATCAGTCCGCTCGCCGGCAAGCTGGCTCCACTATCGTCGTTAATTGACGTCGCGAAGCTCGTCACGGCATATTTTGAAACTCGACCCGATCCCTCCGTGGCCGCTCAGCGTGTCGCATTTGGCACATCGGGGCATCGCGGCTCGGCGTTCGATAGCTCGTTCAACGAGTGGCATGTTCTCGCGATCACACAAGCCATTTGTGATTATCGCCGGAATCACGACATCAGCGGGCCCCTCTTTCTCGGCGTCGACACCCACGCGCTGTCCGAACCCGCGTGCGCGAGTGGGCTTGAGGTGCTCGCGGAAAACGGCGTAACCGTCATGCTGGCCGCGAACGATGAATACACACCGACCCCGGTGATCTCGCACGCGATCCTCTCTTACAACCGCGGGCGTAAGTCCGGCTTAGCCGACGGCATCGTCATCACCCCGTCGCATAATCCACCGCGCGACGGCGGTTACAAATACAACCCACCCACGGGCGGCCCCGCATCTCAATCCATCACGGACTGGATTGAAGCGTCGGCGAACCGATATCTCGAGGCGAAACTTCAAGGTGTGAAGCGCTCCCTGCACGCCGCGGCTCTCAAGGCGGCGACGACTCACCGCCACGATTATCTGACCGCCTATGTCGTCGATCTCGATCATGTCATCGACATTGGCGCGATTCGCAATGCCGGAATCCGCATGGGCGTGGATCCCTTAGGGGGCGCAGGCGTTCACTACTGGGCGCGGATCGCCGAACACTATCAGCTTGACCTTACGGTGGTGAGTGACGTCGTCGATGCGCGGTTCGCGTTTATGACGCTCGATTGGGATGGGCAGATCCGCATGGATCCTTCGTCGATTTACGCCATGCAGCGCTTGATCGACATCAAGGATCGCTTCCAGATCGCCTTCGCTTGCGACACGGACCACGATCGGCACGGGATCGTGACTCCCCAAGGGGGATTGATGCCGCCCAACCACTACCTGTCGGTGGCAATCGACTATCTGTTCCGCCACCGACCGCAGTGGGGTGCTCGGGCCGCCATAGGCAAGACGGTGGTGAGTACGCAATTGATCGATCGAGTCGCCGCCAGGCTAGCCCGACGTTTGTATGAAGTACCCGTCGGTTTTAAATGGTTTTCCTCCGGATTGCTTGACGGCAGCTTGGGCTTTGGCGGTGAGGAGAGCGCGGGAGCGACGTTTCTGCGTCGCGATGGGTCGGTGTGGACCACCGATAAGGATGGCATGATTGCCGCGCTGCTCTCCGCCGAGATGACCGCGTGCACGGGTCATGATCCCGGCGAGCTTTACGCGGATCTCGCCAACCAACTGGGCAGTCCCGTGGCCGATCGAGTACAGGTTACGGCCACCGCAAAGCAGAAAACCCAGCTGGCGGCGCTGTCGTCGCGTGACATCACGGTCACCGATCTTGCGGGAGAGAAGATCGATCGAATCATCGACCGGGCACCCGGTGACAATGCACCGATTGGCGGAATCAAGGTCAGTGCCGCGGGTGGCTGGTTTGCCGCGCGCCCCTCGGGCACCGAAGACATTTATAAGATCTACGCCGAGAGTTTCCGCGGCGCACCGCAATTGCAGCAGATTCTCAAAGAAGCCCAGGCAACCGTGGATGCCGTCATCGCTCGCCCGTGACAGGGCCCCTCACCGATTAGCGTCGCTGACGCACCCCCAACAAGGATCTACTGACCATGGCCGCCAATCCTAAATCCGTGCCCCCGACATCGCCGAGCGGGGTAAACCCCCCGATCGACCCGGCTAAGCCTCAGCCGGCGGCCAACGATGACATGAAGACGTTGCCCATTGCTGAAGTGCAGAAGCGGCTCGGTTCCTCGCCAGACGGCCTTACTCAGACGGAAGCCGACAAACGACTCGCCAAAGATGGGCCGAATGAGATTACGGAGAAAAAGACCAACGCGTTCCTCAAGTTCCTCACCTATTTCTGGGGTCCTATCCCTTGGATGATTGAAGCCGCGGTGATTTTATCGGGCATCGTCAAGCACTGGCCCGACTTCTTCATCATTCTGGTTTTGTTGATGTCGAACGCCGTGGTAGCGTTCTGGGAGGAGCGCGAGGCGGGTAATGCGATCGCTGCGTTGAAAGCGAAGCTGGCCACCAAGACGCGGGTAAAGCGCGATGGGAAATGGGTCACCCCACCGGCGCGAGAACTGGTGCCGGGCGACATCATTCAACTCCGTCTGGGCGATATCGTTCCCGCGGATGCTCGTTTGCTCGATGGTGATCCGATGTCCGTCGATCAATCCGCCCTGACGGGTGAGTCTTTGCCCGCGACCCGAAACCCGGGCGATGCGGTGTTTTCAGGTTCGATCGTTCGCCGCGGTCAAAGCAACGCGCTTGTCTATGGTACCGGCACGAACACCTATTTTGGCAAGACGGCGCAATTGGTTGAGCAAGCCCACACCGTCAGTCATTTCCAGAAAGCGGTCTTGAAAATTGGCAACTATCTCATCATTCTTGCCGTCTGCCTGGTAGGGGTCATTATCGGCTTTGCCATTTACCGCGGTGATCCAGTTCTCTCCACTTTGCAATTCGCGCTCGTGCTGACCGTCGCCGCGATTCCGGTGGCCATGCCGACGGTGTTGTCGGTGACGATGGCCGTCGGCGCACGCCTCCTTGCAAAAAAGCAGGCGGTGGTAAGTCGATTGGTGGCGATCGAGGAACTGGCAGGCGTCGATATCTTGTGCGCGGACAAAACGGGCACCCTCACCCAGAACAAGCTCACGCTCGGAGATCCTTTCTGCGTTCCGACCGTAACGGTGGCGCAGGTCATCCTCGATGGAGCGCTCGCATCTCGCGCGGACAATGACGACACCATTGATCTCGCGGTGCTCAGCGGCGTCAAGGATACGGCCGCCCTGAAAAGCTATCAGATCTTGCACTTCACGCCTTTCGATCCGGTGCACAAGCGCACCGAGGCGCAAGTGAAGGACAAAGACGGAAAAGCGTTCAAAGTCACCAAGGGGGCGCCGCAAGTCATTTTGGCCCTCGCTGGCAACGTCGCAGAGGTTAAGGAGACCGTCAAGAAAGCCGTTGACGAGTTCGCGGCTCGCGGCTTTCGCTCTCTCGGCGTCGCGAGGGCCGAGGGAGATGGCCAATGGCAGTTCGTGGGTGTGTTGCCGTTGTTCGATCCGCCGCGGGACGATGCCAAGACGACGATAGCGACCGCTCGGCAGATGGGCGTCAAGATCAAGATGGTGACCGGTGATGCGCTTGCCATCGCAAAGGAGACGGCAAGGAAGCTCGAAATGGGCACGAACATCCTAGATGCCACTACCTTGGGCGATCTCGAGAAGGATGTAACGACGCAAGCTGCGGAATCAATTGAAAAGGCCGATGGTTTTGCGCAAGTATTTCCTGAGCACAAGTATCACATCATCGATGTTCTGCAAAAACGCAACCATATCGTCGGGATGACGGGCGACGGCGTGAACGACGCACCGGCGCTTAAGAAGGCGGATTGCGGAATCGCCGTATCCGGAGCCACGGACGCGGCGCGTGCAGCCGCTGCCATCGTACTTATGACACCCGGGCTCTCGGTCATCATCGACGCCATCAAAGAAAGCCGGAAAATCTTCCAGCGCATGAATAGCTATGCCATCTATCGCATAGCGGAGACCTTGCGCGTACTCCTCTTTATGACTTTGGCCATTCTCGCCTTCAACTTCTATCCCCTGACCGCCGTCATGATCGTGATGATCGCATTGCTCAATGACGGGGCGATCTTGTCGATCGCGTATGACAATGTGCGTTATCGCAATCAGCCCGAAGCATGGAACATGCGCGTGGTACTCGGCGTCTCCACGGTATTGGGTGTCATCGGTACAGTGGCCGCCTTCGGTTTATTTTATCTTGGGATGAATGTCTTTCATCTCGATCATGCGCATGTTCAGACGCTGATGTATTTGAAACTGTCGGTCGCGGGACACCTGACCATCTTTCTGACCCGCACGCGCGGCCCGTTCTGGTCCATCCGTCCGGCGAAGATCCTGTGGATTGCCGTGCTCGGCACGCAGACCATCGCAACACTCATCGCCGTCTATGGGCTATTCATGGCGCCCCTGGGATGGCGTTATGCGGGAATCGTGTGGGGCTATGCGCTCGTCTGGTTTCTTCTCAATGATCGATTAAAGCTGCTGACTTATTGGATCCTCGATCGATCCAAGTCACAGGCCAAAGCCAATGTGAAGGCGGGGGGCGGAAAAGCCGAGGCCAACACAACGACAAAGGCACCACCCGCGCCCAGCGCCGAGACTCACGCAGAGTCCCATACTGACCGAGACGTGGCGGTTACGCCTGAGGCCCAAGCGGACGCCGAGCCACGCCCCGCAGCGTCTTCTGTGCAGTCCCAGGCGACCACGACTTCGGAGGAGAAGAATCTGCCAGAACCTGACTCGAACCAGGCGATTGGTGCCCATCCCGTGAAATCCGTCCCCGCACCTGGTGCCTCGGCGGGGAAGCCGTCGGCCCACCCAAGGGCTGCCGAAGGTAGAGAGAGGGAGGCAGCGCCCGTTGCCCAACAAGCCAATACACCGCCAGATAATCCTGCGAAAGCGCCGTCCGATCTGACGCCGAAACTGATCGAACGAGTGCATGCCTTATATGAAGAACTCGGACGGCAGGATGTGGTTGCCGTCCAGGAATTAGAACGAGCGCAAAGACAAGCAAAAGAGACCTCGCATGAATGAGCGGACGAGGACAGGCACGCGATCGAACAATCTCGCTCCGCGCAAAAAGATGCCGGTGGCCGTTTGAAAATCAACTCGGCCGATTACCGGGTAACGTCCTCCAAAGCAGATCTACGCGACTTGCCAACAGACGTAAAGGCGCGCCTCAAATCGACGGCGCAGTATCGAAAGATGCTGCACGCCCACGTTGCGCAGTTGAGTTCACTACAACAGCTTCACTATGCTTCTGCCAAAGTGGCTCTATTGCTCATTTTTCAAGGCATGGACAGCGCCGGCAAAGACGGTGCCATACGACATGTCATGTCAGGCGTTAATCCGGAAGGATGCGAGGTGTTTAGTTTCAAGCAACCGAGCGAGGAGGAGCTGAAACATGACTTTCTCTGGCGTACGACGTGCCGGCTTCCGGAGCGAGGCCGCATTGGGATCTTCAACCGTTCCTATTATGAAGAGGTTCTCATTACACGGGTGCATCCGGAGATCCTCCTGACCCAAAACCTACCGGAATATTCGCTAGAGATGAAACACTTCTGGCGTGATCGATACCGCTCCATCGTCGAGATGGAGGAGCACCTTCACCGCAATGGCACCGTGATCCTCAAGTTCTTTCTCAATCTATCAAAAAAAGAACAGGAGAAGCGGTTTCTGGAACGCATTGATGATGCGGACAAGAACTGGAAATTCAGCAGCGCCGACGTCCATGAGAGAAAGTATTGGAAGCAGTACATGCACGCCTACGAGCAATGCTTGTCCGCGACCAGCACGCGGCACGCGCCATGGTACGCGATCCCAGCAGATGACAAAGACACCGCGAGGCTCATCGTGTCAAAAATTCTCATCGACGCCCTTGGCAATCTGAAGATGTCTTATCCCAGAAGCAACGCAAAGCGGCGAGGGGAACTAAAAGCAATTCGGAAGCAGCTCACCTAAACCGGGCCCCTTTTTTGATTTCGATCTAAGCGCGGTGGCGCACGGATTGTAGACACTTCAATCGCGTATCGTCGCTCGAAACATCAAAACCTTAGAGGACCCAACGATGATTACGGATATACGATGGCAACGGGCAATGATAGCCGGGCTCGAATTAGATGCGCAATTCAATGCCGCGCAACTCGGCGTGCCTAGTGAGCATGCACGCAGTGAACATTCGCAGTCCGCGGTCACCCGCGCAGTTTCAAATATTCAGTCCTGGCGAGCCTACCTACCCGAATCTTGTGTAGCCGCAATGATAAGAGATGGGTGGCAATGGTCGACCTGAGTAATCGCTGCGCTTCTGTGTTTGGGAGCGTACAGACGTGCAACGCGCTAACACCTACAGTGATGAGCAGTTGCCCTTACCCTCAAATAGCCCCTAGGAGTTGGAAACGATGTTACGCAGCGTAAAGTTACTGGAAGGATTGGCGATGGGCGCCACCGACGGCGCCATCGGAAAGGTGAAGGATTGTTATTTCGATGATGAGGCCTGGGTTATCCGCTATGTGGTCGTAGATACGAGTAAATGGCTTGGTGGCCGCGAAGTATTGATCTCCCCATATTCGTTGGGTCCGGTCGCCTGGGTAGGGGACACGTTGCCCGTCAAGTTGACCAAAGATCAGATCAAGAATAGTCCTAACGTTAGCAGCGACGAACCAATCTCACGACAATATGAAAAGAGCTATCTCGGGTATTACGGTTATCCGTACTATTGGGGTGGCGCGGGGCTATGGGGTGAGGCGAACTATCCGGGCACGCTGCTCACCGGCACGCAGCCTGACCGCTATGACAACTATCATGGCTATCTGAGAGCCCCGACCAGCCGGGATACAAATACCGACCCGCATTTGCGCAGCTGCAACGCGGTCAAGGGCTATCACATTCAGGCCAAAGATGGAGAGATAGGCCACGTGCAAGGGTTCCTCATTGATGACTCCACCTGGTCCATTCGCTATTTGATCGTCAACACCAGCAATTGGTGGATGGGACACCAGGTTCTGCTGTCCCCGGAATGGATTGAAGACGTGAGCTGGCGGGAGTCCATCGTTACGATTGATCTCGATCGAGAGACGATCAAAGCCGCTCCCGCGTATGATCCGGACGCCTCCTTGGAGCGCGAAGCCGAAGGAACAATCTACGGCCACTATGGGCGACAGCGATATTGGGATACTCCGCGCGACCGCGCGGTGGCCTAAGCGAAGGCATCGAGGTATGGCCGCGTCTCTCCGAAGAGCCGCGGCCGCATTACCGCTTCTCAATCCACCAACTCGTAGACCATAACGCTCGGCGGTGCCTTGGCTGCTGGTGCCGGATAGGTCATCTGCATTCGTCCACGGCCTTCATAGTCGATCAACGGGAGTTAATGTCTAATCCGCGCGGAGGTTCTCTGTGGGCGCATATTGGGGGTCGATAGCGCCTTCTGATCAGCCATCGCATTGGTGGCTCTCGGGTCTCGCGGTCTGAAAGCATTCAAACGAACAAACCAGGATTTGTTTTTGTTTTGCCTTCCGACCTAACCCATTGACCAGGGACGTTTACTCATCTTCTGTAAGTGAAAGTATTACGCGATTGCCTCGATCTCTGACGCCGAGTCGCGCCCCGGTGAGTGGGGCGGCGCACAGACGGTCGATCCCCCTGATGTTGAACTAGCTCACGATGATATTGGAGAGCGACAGGGGCTTTCGCATCGTCTGTCCGTCCAATCAAACGTTAACGAGAACCCAATATGAGCTATCAAAGTCTTAACCCCGCCACGGGGAAAGTACTCAAATCCTTTACAGAAATATCCGATGCGGATTTCGAGAAGAAAATTGCCACCGCGACGGCCTGCTATGAAGTGTGGCGAAAAAAGAGTTACGCCGAGCGGGCGATTATCGTCGCCAAGGCGGGCGCCATCATGAAGGAGAAAGTGGACGAATTCGCAAAGCATATGACTCTCGAGATGGGCAAACGCATCAGCGAGGCGCGTGGCGAAGTCGAATTCAGCGCCTCCATTCTCGCGTACTACGCCAAGAACGCGGAGAAATTCCTGGCCCCCGTCAAGTTGCATCCCGAGGTGGGTGAAGCGCACATGGAGAGCAGCCCGATCGGCGTCATCTTCGGCGTTGAACCGTGGAATTTCCCCTATTATCAATTGGCGCGGGTGGCGGGTCCCCATCTGATGGCCGGCAACGTGCTGATGGTCAAGCATGCGAGCTGCGTGCCGCAGTGCGCGATCGCGTTCGAGAAGCTGTGGATTGACGCCGGCGCTCCTGAGGGTCTATACACGAATCTGTTGATCTCGCATGAGCAGAGCGATCGGATCATCGATGATCCGAGGATCAAGGGCGTTGCACTCACCGGCAGCGTGGCGGCGGGGCGCAGTCTCGCGGCGCGTGCCGGCAAGAACCTCAAGGTCTCCTCCATGGAGCTCGGCGGCAGCGACGCGTTCATCGTGTTGGAAGATGCGGATCTCGATCACACGGTCAAGTGGGCGGTCTGGGGCCGGATGTACAACGCAGGCCAGACCTGCTGCGCAGCCAAGCGATTCATCGTCGTTGAGGAACTCGCGGATAAATTCCTCGAGAAGTTCAGCGCGCAGCTGAAGGCCTTGAAGCCAGGCGATCCGATGGACGAGAAGACCACGTTGGGCCCTCTGTCCACTGAGTCGGCTTTGGTGGATCTGCTGAAACAGGTTGATGGAGCGGTGGCGAAAGGTGCGAAGGTACTGATGGGGGGCAAGCGCATCGATCGTCCTGGTTCCTACATGGAGCCGACCATACTCACCGATGTCAAGAAGGACAATCCGGCGTTCCGCGATGAGTTCTTCGGGCCCGTTGCCATGTTCTTCAGGGTCAAGGATGAAGATGCGGCGATCGCGCTGGCGAACGATTCCGACTTCGGGCTGGGCGGTTCGGTATTTACAAAGGATATCGCACGCGGCAAGCGCGTGGCCTCGCGGGTCGAGACCGGCATGATGTTCATCAACAACATCTCCTGGTCGGACGCGGAATTGCCGTTTGGCGGCATCAAGGATTCCGGTTACGGACGGGAACTGGGGAACATGGGTATCCAAGAGTTCGTGAACAAGAAGCTGGTGCGCACCGCGCATTTGGAAGCGCCGGTCTAAAGCGACGCGGGTTTGGCGGGGGGTCTCACAGGAGGTCCCCTCTCTTAAGCTTAAGTGCAAGTGTCGATTCCATTCCCTACGACCGAGCGTTACCCATGTATGTGAATGTTGCCATTCTGAAAGAAACTCAAGCTCACGAGCGTCGCGTGGCGCTGGTGCCCGCCGTGATCCCGAAACTCATCAAGCTGGGTGCCAAGCTGCACATACAGGCGGGGGCGGGAGAGGCGATCCACCTCACCGATGCGGCCTACAAGGATGTGGAGATCGTCCAGGATCGTCATGAACTGGTTAAAGACGCCGATGTGGTCTTGGGCGTGAATGCGCCGTCCTTGGATGTGATCAATGCTATGAAGGACGGGTCGATATTGATTTCCTTCATTTACGAGCACAAAGATCCAGCGCTCGTGCATCGCCTGCTGGCAAAAAAGATCACCTGTTTTGCGATGGAGCGCGTGCCCCGCATTACGCGGGCGCAATCGATGGATGCATTGTCCAGTCAGTCTGCGTTGGCCGGCTATTAAGCCGTTCAA
>Ga0302324_100017416_pt1 | contig 14242 bp, 11 predicted proteins | sample Palsa_T0_1_FD_201949 | JGI IMG/M metagenome (GOLD analysis project Ga0302324, IMG submission 201949) | Peat permafrost microbial communities from Stordalen Mire near Abisko, Sweden - Palsa_T0_1 | ecosystem: Environmental > Terrestrial > Soil > Palsa > Peat permafrost | place: Sweden: Abisko... | reverse complement strand
ACGGCGTCTGACCGTGGGTAGTGGTTTCCACGACAGGATTTGACTGTCAGACAGTATCCTACAGGGTTTGAGACCTGCTAACTAGAGGGGTCGTTCTTCTAATCCATCGTCTATGAAACTTACCTTTGATACCTTCTATAAATCCAGTCGACGCGGCTTCACGCTGGTGGAAATCATGATTGTGGTGGCCATCATCGCGTTGCTCGCCTCCATCGCCGTACCCAACTTCCTTCGAGCCCGCAAGCGCTCGCAGGCGTCGCGCATCCTCGAAGACTTGCGCGTACTCGACGGCGCCACGGACCAGTACGCCATCGATAATAACAAGAGCGGCGGCACGAACCCCACCTTCACCGACTTGAAGGTTTACCTCAAAACCGGCAGTGTCCTCTACAGCACAGGCGCCGATATCTTCGGAGACAGTTATGGCCCCTTTACGGTCGATTCGGTCATCGGGGTTCCGCAAGCTGCCTACAATGCGCTTTCCGACGTTGCCCCCGTTTCTTTCTGGTCCCCGTACTTTTGGTCGGGCGGCTCATAGCCGACAGTTTTTTGTGTGAGAAGGCAGGCGGCGCGGAAGTGGATTCTCCGCGCCGCTTCTTTTTTATTCAGGGACCCTTGAAGACAGCGCGGCAGATGATGAAGGAGACCACGACGCCCGTCAGGTCCGCCGCCAGCCCGGCGAGCACCGCGTGGCGGGTCCTGCGGATGCCCACGGAGCCGAAATAGACCGCGAGCACGTAGAAGGTGGTCTCCGTGCTGCCCAGGATGGTCCCAGCCGTCCGCGCGATGAAGCTGTCCGGCCCGTGCGCCTTCACCAGCTCGGCAAAGAGCCCGGTGGTCGCGCTACCGCTCAGCGGCCGCACCAGCACCACCGGCAGCAGGTCCGCCGGGAACCCGATCCGATCCAGGACCGGCCCCAGCCATTGCGCCAGCATCTGGATGCCACCCGCCGCCCGGAACATCCCCACCGCCACCAGGATCGCCACCAGGTAGGGAATGATCCGCACCGCGACATTGAAGCCGTCCTTGGCCCCCTCCACGAACTCCTCGTACACTTTTACACCGCGGGCGAAGGCATAGAGGGGGAAAAACGAGATAAAAAATGGAATGGCCAGTGTGGATGCCGCGGACACCGCCCTGACCCATGCACCGGTGCCCAGCGTGCCCGGTGGCAGCGGACGGCCCCAAATCCCGGGGAAGAACACGTCGAGGACGAACCAGTAGAGAAAAAGGGCCCCGAAGAGCGCCAGAACTGGCGCGCCCCACCAGCGGAGCGGCAGCGGGGCAGGGGACTCGTCTTCATCGCAGATCGGTTCCGTTTCGGCGTTCTCGGGGGCTGGTTTTTCGGTGATCGCGAAAAAGGGGAGCCGCTCGAGGGTCTTCACGGCGATGACGCCTGCCAATGCGGCGCAACTCGTGGCCGCGAGCGCCGTCCCGATGATTGCCGTTGGATTGGTCGATCCCGCCGCCGCGAGGATGGCGACGGCCGTGGCCGGGATGAGCTGAACGGAACTGGTATTGATCGCCAGGAAGGTGCACATGGCATTCGTCGCGGTGCCGGGGTGGGGGTTCAGGCGTTCGAGCCGCTGCATCGCCCGCAGGCCCAGGGCGGTGGCGGCGTTACCCAGGCCCAGCATGTTTGCCGCGATGTTCATGACCATGGCGCCCATCGCAGGGTGGCCGGCGGGGATGTCCGGAAACAGGAGCTTGAGCACCGGGCGCAGGCCCCGGGCCAGGACCTGGACGAGCCCGGATTTCTCCGCAAGCCGCATGATGCCCAACCAGAGAGCCATGATGCCGATGAGCGGGAGCGCCACCGACATGACGCCGGTCTTCGTCGCGTCGAATGCCCCGTCCGTCAGTTCCTTCAAGTGGCCGGTGGCTCCCCCCATCAACACCGCCGCGAGGATTAGCCCGAGCCAGATGTAATTGAGCATTGCAGAACCACTACGCGACCGGCGGGCAGGGAGGCGACGCTAAATTGACGGTGGCTCCTCGCCGCGCTGTCTAAAATATTCCCGCAGAAATGCGAGATCGGGGCCGTCCTTCTCGCGCCGCGCGGGGGCCTTCATCCGCCAGAGCAAGCGGGGGGATGCGAATGGAATGGCCGTGCCGTCAATTTCCCGCGTGATTACCTCTCCCGCGGCATCGCCATATTCGATCCCGCAGGCCGCCTTCATCAAATCCACAACGATCTCGTCCGCCACGCGCACCACGCTGTACTTCGAGACATCGCCCGGCTCCAGTTCGAGCACGGCCTTATCCGGCAGAATTTCCAGGGCCTTGAAAACGCGCGCCTCATTTTCTGCGCTCGTATCCATCAGGATATCCACGTCACCGGTGGTTCGCGCCAATCCGCTGGCGATAACCGCAAATCCGCCTATGACGACATATTTGGCGCCAAGCTCATTGAGCCGCCGGCATATTTGCACCAGATCGCCCGCATCCGGAATGCGCGGATCTAGATCGTCTTTTGCGCCTGCTGAACCAGCATCATTAACATCCATGCGTCAGCCTCCTCATGTGTCTTGAATTTGAAGACCCCCTTCGGACAAAGACCACGCCCCACAGTGAGCTGGCGCAGCCTAGACGCAGTCCGTTGCAGGCCCATGGCATAGGCGAACGGATCGCTCAACTCAGTGCGCCGGCCCACGGTCTTGCCAATATTCTCCTCCATGTTAATGGGACTTTTCACCGCTGCGAGGATGCCATAGGGGCCGGAAGCAAGCAAGCGGGGGAAAAGCAGGCATATTTTCCCGCCTCTTGCCCCCGCTCACCGGCCATGCTACGGTCCCCTCCCTTTTCCCAAAATGGCCACCAGCATCATAGACCCGAGCCGGCTCGATAAAATCGAGTTTTCCAATGACGAGATCGCCCGTTACTCCCGGCATCTCATCATGCCGGAGGTCACCCTCGAGGGGCAGAAACGCCTCAAGGCGGCCAGCATCCTGTGCATCGGCGCCGGGGGCCTCGGTTCCCCGATTGCGCTTTACCTCGCCGCGGCGGGCATTGGCCGCATGGGCCTGGTGGATGGGGACGTCGTCGATTTTTCCAATCTCCAGCGCCAGATTCTCCACGGGACCAAGGACGTGGGCCGAAAAAAGCTCAATTCCGCGCGCGACCGGATTCGCGAGGTGAATCCCAACGTCCAGATGGATCTCCACGACACGATCTTCACCAGCGCCAACGCGGAGGAACTGGTCCGGGACTACGACCTTGTCATCGACGGCACCGACAATTTCCCCACCCGCTACCTCTCGAACGATATCTGTGTCTTCCTAAAAAAGCCGAACGTGTACGGCTCGATCTTTCGCTTTGACGGGCAGTGCACTGTCTTTGCCCCGCATCTGGGCGGCCCATGCTATCGCTGCATGTTCCCCGAGCCGCCGCCTCCCGGGATGGTGCCGAGCTGCGCGGAGGGCGGGGTCCTCGGCGTGCTGCCCGGGATCATCGGCGTCATGCAGGCCATCGAGGCGATCAAGCTCATCATGGGCATCGGCGAATCCCTCATCGGCCGGCTCGTGCACTTTGACGCCCTGAAGCTCAAGTTCCGCGAGTTCAAGCTGCGCCGCGATCCCAAGTGCCCGGTCTGCGGCGACTCTCCGACGATCACGGAATTGATCGACTACGACCAATTTTGCGGCATCCCGCAGGCTGCCGCCGCCGAAGCCGCCGAATCACCCATCCCGACCATGACCGTCCGCGAACTGAAGCAGAAACTCGACAACCGCGACAAGTTTGTCCTCCTCGACGTGCGCGAGCCCTTCGAGTGGGACATCTGCCATATCGATCACGCAAAGCTCATCCCGCTGGGACAGCTTCCCTCCCGCATGAGCGAACTGGATAGCGCGGACGAGATTGTCATCCATTGCAAATCCGGCGGTCGCAGCGCGAAGGCGGTGCGCCTGCTACAGGAGGCGGGGTTTGGCAAGCTGCACAACGTCGAGGGGGGGATCACGGCCTGGGCGGAAGAGGTGGATACGACGGTGCCGAAGTATTAGGGGCTAAAGGAGAAAAGTTCAAAAATGGAGTATTATTGGACAACGGGCATGGATTTTATTCGTGTAACATTCTGATGGCGAGATGGTTGGACGTAAAGGACAAGGGTGTTTTCCCGGGTGCGGGGTTGGAGGGCGGAGCGGAGCGGGCTCGCGTTGACAAAGTTGCCTCTCGTTTCGATAGTGAATCCAATGAGTTTGGACCTTAATGACCTGCTCCGCGACTGGCCCCATGAACCGGGTCAGATCAAAGTCCGCCGGATTCTCGGGACCGATGGGAAGGAAAAGATTCAACTTCGAATCGACCTCGGCCTCATCCAGATGGAAACCACCGGGCGGCCCGATGGAGAACGCCCGCACGGGTGCGAATCGCTGCTCACCCACCATGTCGGCCTTGCCCAGGAAAAGGAGGGGGCCCAGCAGCAGTACGTCCTCTCCCCGGATGACGTGAGCGAGCTTCAGCAGGAGGGCATCCAGTATTACCACCGCTACATCTCCCTCTTTCAGTTGAACGACTTCCCGGGCGTCATCCGGGACACCCAGCGCAATATCGATCTCTTCAACTTCGTCAACAAGCACGGCGGCGCGGAGGAATACTCGCATTCGCTCGAGCAGTTTCGTCCGTATGTGATCATGATGAACACCCGTGCCCGGGCGTCGATCGAGCTGGAGCACGGCGATTTCGCCGCGGCATTGCGGCAGATCGAGCGCGGGAGGGAGAAGATCGTCGATCTCTTCAATGGAGTGGACAACCCCGAACTGGTCGAGCGCAGCCCGGAGATCGCGTTCCTGGACGAGTGGATGGAGGAAATTCGCGCCCGGCAGCCGGTGACCAAGCTGGAAAAGATGCAGCGGGAGATGGAAGCCGCTATCGCGAACGAGGCCTACGAGCGCGCCGCGGAGTTGCGGGATGCGATCCGGGCCCAGATGGCGAAGAAAAAGGAACAAGGCGCAGAGGTGCGTGCCCGGCGGCAGGAGTAGGAACCCCATAGGCCCTATAAGCCCAATAGGCCCTATGTCCCGTGCATCCAGCACGACAATTACGCCAGCCGTGCGAAAAGTCTTGGATTCCACCCTTTGCTCGCCCGATGAATACACCCATGATCGGCAGCGCCAGATTTCCTGGATTGTGCTAATGAAAAAGCTCCCGCTGCTCCTCCCCTTTCTCCTGCTGGTGGCCTGCGGAAAAAGCGACGCGCCTTCCGCCTCCCAGAGCGCTCCCAAAATCCAGGACTCCGCAGTGCAGGTCGAGGCTACCGGCGAGGTCGATCCCAGCGCCGCGGCGGGAGCCGTGCCCGGCGGCAGCTTTGCCTCATGGCAGGGCGATTATCCGAAGTCGCTCAACGCGTGGCTGGATACGAACTCTTTTTCCCAAGTCGTCTCCAGCCTGATGTTTGAAAACCTCCTGGACCTGCATTCCACCGACGACCGGCCAGTGGGCATCCTGGCGGAGTCGTGGGAGATTTCGCCCGACAAGAAGACCTATACCTTCCACCTGAATCCCGCCGCCAAATGGAGCGACGGACAGCCGGTGACGGCTGAGGACGTCCAGTTCTACTACGACGTCATCATGAACCCGAAGAATCTGACCTCCTCGTACCGGGTGGATCTCTCCCGGTTCTCCCGTCCGGAAGTGCTCGATGATCATACCATCCGCATCACGGCGAACGAGGCGCATTGGAAGAACTTCTGGGTCGCCGGGGGGCTGACCGCCTTCCCGAAGCATGTGTGGGCCAACCTCGATTTCAACACCATCAACTTCGACTTTCCAGTCGTCGATGGACCTTATGCGCTCGACGATGTCAAGACCAACCGCTCGATCCGCCTGAAACGCCGCGGCGACTGGTGGGGCCGCGTCAAAAAATACAACGAGCATAAGTTCAACTTCGATTATCTGGTCTTTAAATCCATGGAAGACCGCACCAAGGCGCTGGAATTCCTGAAGACGGGTGGCTTCGACCAATACGCCATTTACACGGCCAAACTCTGGGTCCTGGACACGCCCAACATCCCCCAGGTGCAAAAGAACTGGGTCGCGCGGCAGAATATTTACAATGACGAGCCAAGGTCGTTCCAGGGCCTTGCGATGAACATGCGGCGGCCGATCTTCCAGGACTTGCGGGTCCGCCAGGCGCTGGCCTGCCTGCTGGACCGGGAATTGATGAACGAGAAGCTGATGTTCCAGCAGTATTTTCTACTCAACTCCTATTTCCCGGCCCTCTATCCGAACGACGTTAATCCGGACATCCCGACCACCAAGTACGACCCGGACAAGGCCCGCGCTCTCCTCAAGGAGGCCGGCTGGGAGGTCGGCAGCGACGGCGTGCTTGCGAAGGATGGCCAGCCGCTCAGCATCACCATCCTCCATTACGAGAGCTCCGACCTGCGCCATCTCAATATCTACATGGAGGACCTGAAGGCGGTTGGGATCAAAGCCCAGGTCGAGATCGTCTCGCAATCCACCTTCACCAAACGCGTGGATAACCATGAGTTTGACATGATCTGGGCAGCCTGGGGCGACTCCCGACTGCGCGACCCGGAGGCGATGTGGAGTTCGAAGACCGCCGACGACATCGCCACCCAGAATTACTGCGGATTCAAGGACGCGGAGGTGGACAAGCTCATCGACGCTCAAAAAACGGAAATGGATCTCGGCAAGCGGAATGAGATACTCAAGAAGATCGACGCCCGTCTGATGGCCCTTTGCCCGTATGTCCTCATGTGGCAGGCCCCCAGCACGCGGCTGCTCTACTGGAATCGGTTTGGAACGCCGCCGTATGTGCTCTCGAAGTTCGGGGATGAAAGCGATGCGTACGCGTACTGGTGGTATGATCCGGCCAAAGCGGCGGCGCTCGATGACGCCATGAAACGTGATGCCTCCCTCCCGGCGCTTCCGGCCGAGGTTCATTACGGGCAATGACCACTTACATCGTCCGGCGTCTTCTTCTGATGATTCCGACGATGCTCGGGATCACCGTCGTTTGCTTTCTGCGCTGCCAGTTTGTTCCGGGCGGCCCGGTGGAAGAAGTGCTCTCCCACATTCGCGCATACTCGAGCGCCCATGGCGCCAGCCAGAAGAGCATCTCCCCGGAGGAGGTGGCGAACATCAAGGCCTACTTCGGCTTCGATAAGCCGGTCCAGGTCCGCTATTTTATCTGGCTCGGACGGCTGCTCCGTTTCGATCTCGGCAACTCCTACGTGTATCACATGCCCGTCTGGAACGTGATCCTCAGCAAGATGCCGATCTCCCTTTTCTTCGGCCTCACCTCCTTTATCCTTTCCTACGCCATCTCCATTCCCCTGGGCGTCTGGAAGGCCGTCAAGCATCACAGCATCTTCGATTTCGTCACGAGCGGTCTCGTCTTCGCCGGTTATATCATCCCCAGCTATGCCCTTGGCATCCTGCTGATCATCTTCCTGGCGGGCGGGAGTTATTTTAACGTCTTTCCGATGTCCGGGATCGTCTCGGATAACTTCGAGGACCTTTCCACCGGCGCAAAGCTGCTCGATTTCCTCCATCACCTTTGCCTCCCGATGATTTGTTATATGATCGGCGAATTCGCCTTTCTGACCCAGCTCATGAAAAACAGCCTCCTCGATGAGCTGAACAAGGAATATGTGCGCACGGCCCTGGTGAAAGGAGTCTCCTACCGCGGCGCGGTCTGGAAGCATGCCTTCCGCAACGCCCTCATCCCGCTGGCCACCGGCAGCGCGGACCTGTTCACCATCATGTTCGCCGGCTCTCTTTTCATCGAGCGTGTCTTCGATATCGATGGCATGGGCCTTCTCTTCTACAACTCCATGATTGGGCGCGATTACAATGTCGTCATGGGGTTGATCGTCCTCACGAGCGTCCTGACGATGCTGGGCCGTCTCTTCGCGGATCTCCTCTACGTGGTTTTCGATCCCCGGATCCGCTTCTCCTGATCACCGTGCTCTCCGATATTTCCAGGGAACGCTTCCGCCGCTTCCGCGCCCTCAAGGGCGCGTGGTGCGCTTTCCTGATCCTCACGCTCGCGTTTGTCATTTCCCTCTTCAGCGAGGAAGTCGCGAACGATCATCCGTTGCTCCTTTCCTACCACGGCCATTATTACTTCCCGACTTTTAAGTTTTATCCCGCGGACGCCTTTGGCGGACGTTACAAGACGGAGGCGGACTATGTTGCCTTGCGCAACGATCCGGCCTTTCACGCCTCCGGTGGCTGGATGATTCTTCCTCTCATCCCCGACGGTCCCCAGCATTCCTATCTCGACCTCTCCGGCGATCCCCCCTATCCGCCTTCGCGCGATCACTGGCTCGGCACGGACGGCTCGGGGCGCGACATTCTCACCCGGCTGATTTACGGCTTCCGCATCTGCATGCTCTTTTCGCTGGCGCTGACCGGCATCAGCACCGTTGCCGGCATCGTCATCGGCGCCGTTCAGGGTTACGCCGGCGGCAAGGTCGATCTTACCGCGCAACGGGTCATCGAAATTTGGTCGGCGCTGCCCGGCTTGTATGTTGTCATCCTCCTTGGCGCCATTTATGGGCAGGGCTTTGGGATGCTATTGATCGTTCTTTCCCTTTTCCAATGGATCGGCCTTTCCTATTACATGCGCGGAGAATTCTATAAGTTGCGCGAACAGCCCTATGTTCTCGCCTCGCGCGCCCTCGGGGCCAGCCATCGGCGGGTGATTTTTCGCCAGATTCTCCCGAACGCGATGACGCCCGTCATCACGCTTCTGCCGTTCGGCATTGTCGCGGGCATCTCTTCGCTGACGGCGCTCGACTTTCTCGGGTTCGGCCTGCCGCCGCCCACCCCTTCCTGGGGCGAATTGATTGACGAGGGCCTGCAAAACCTCCAGGCGCCCTGGCTGGCCGGCTCGGCGGTCGCGGCGCTTTTCATCACGCTGATGCTCGCCACGATGATAGGGGAGGGGATTCGTGACGCCCTCGACCCAAAGTCCCTGACCAAGCTGCGATGAAATCCCCGGATGGCATTGAACTTCGAGGACACCTCACCAGCGTCGCTTGCTTTCTGCTGCTCGCGGGGGCGCCCGGCTTCGGGGCGGAAAGCCGCGATCCGTACCAGCAACTGATCGCCAATCCCGATCATCTCTCCGACACCGACCGTCTCCACAAGCTCTTCGACATCGATTGGGATCGCGGCGTGCGCGAGTCGCCGGAGTTCGCCACCGATCTCGGGTATCCCGGGCTCGACGACCGCTGGACCGATATGTCGGAGGCGGCGATCACGGAGCGCAAGAGCGAAGCGCAATGGCCGGTGGACGTCATCGATACCATCAAGCGGGACGCCCTCTCTCGGGCGGACCAATTGAACTATGACTTGTTCCGGTACAATGCGGAGCTTGGAGTCGAGGATAACAAGTTTCCCGGCGAATGCCTTGCGCTCAACCAGCTCGGCGGCGTCCAGCAGACCATCCCCCAGGTCATCGGCCAGATGCCGGCGGGCACCGTAAAGCAATACGAGAATATGCTCGCCCGCATGCGCGCCGCTCCCGCGCTGATCGACCAGAACATTGCCTTGCTCGAGCGCGGCGTGAAACTCGGTGTCACCGAACCCCGCATCATTTTGCGCAACGTCCCGGACCAGGTCCTGAAAGTCGTCCCGGACGATCCGATGGCGAGCACGCTGCTGAAACCGTTCACGGATTTCCCGCCCGCCATCGCCCAGCCGGACCGCGACCGCCTCACGGCCGAAGCCGTGAAGATATACCACGATACCCTTGCCCCGGCTTACCGCCGGCTGCACGACTTCCTGGTCGGGGAGTATATTCCGCACGCGCGGGAATCCATCGCCTGGACCGCGCTCCCGCAAGGCGAGGACTGGTATCGCCAGGCGGTGCGCGAGCATACGACCACGGACATGACTCCGGCCGAAATCCACGACCTGGGGGTCAGTGAAGTAAAGAAGGATTATGCGGAAATGGAACAGGTCGCGGCCTCGTCGGGCTACAAAGGGGACTTCAAGGCGTTCGAGACATTTCTCCGCACCGATCCGCAATTCTATTACAAGGACCCGGAAAGCCTGCTGAGCGGCTACCGGGACATTGCAAAGCAGATCGATCCAATCCTGCCCGGGTTCTTCGGCAAGCTGCCCCGGCTCACTTATGGCGTACGGGCCATCCCGGCTTACGCCGCGGATTCCGCGCCTGCCGCGTATTACATGAGCGGCTCGGTAAAGACGGGGCGTCCCGGCTGGTTTTGCGCGAACACCTCGAACCTGGCGAGCCGCCCCAAATGGCAGATGCAAGTGCTGACCCTGCATGAGTCCGTCCCCGGCCATCATCTCCAGATGTCGCTGGCGCAGGAGCTCGAGAACGTCCCCGAGTTCCGCAAGTTCAACAGTTACACCGCCTTTGCCGAAGGCTGGGCGCTCTACTGCGAGAGGCTCGGCTCGGAACTCGGCTTCTACAAGGACCCATACTCGAAGTTCGGCCAGCTTACCTTCGACATGTGGCGGGCCTGCCGGCTCGTCATCGATACGGGCATTCACACGCAGGGCTGGACCCGGCAGCAGGCCATCGATTACCTCATGTCCAACGCCGGCAAGGACGAACACGACGCCACCGTGGAGGTGGACCGTTACATTGCATCCCCCGGCCAGGCGCTTGCGTATAAGATAGGCCAGCTCAAGTTCCTGGCCTTGCGCGCGGAGGCCACGAGCGACCTGGGCCCCGCCTTTGACCTCCGCGCCTTCCACGATGCCCTGCTCGCCAACGGCTCCCTCCCGCTCTCCGTGCTCGACCAGCAAATCCACCAATGGATCGCAACCCAAAAGCCAGCTCTGCCATCTCCCACGCCATGACCGCTCCAGCCGAACCACTGCTCGACGTGCGCGACCTCACCATTGAGTTCGCCACGGAACGCGGCCCCTTCGAGGCCGTGAAACAAGTCTCCTTCTCCGTGGCCAAAGGCGAAACGCTGGCAATCGTCGGCGAGAGCGGCAGCGGCAAGAGCGTCTCCGCGCTCGCCCTGACCCGGCTGCTGCCGGAGCCGCCGGCCCGTTACAAGACCGGCAGCATCCTCTGGAAAGGCGAGAACGTCCTCACCATGGACCATCGCCGGCTGCGCGCCATCCGGGGCGGCCAGATGGCCTACATCTTCCAGGAGCCGTCCACCTCGCTCAATCCCGTCTTCACCATCCGCAATCAAATCGCCGAGGCCATCAAGCTGCACCGTCCCGACGTGACCGACATCGACGCGGAGGTCATCCGCTGGCTGGAGATCGTCGGCATCGTCAATCCCGCCCAGCGCATGCGGGACTATCCCCACCAGCTCTCCGGCGGGATGCAGCAGCGCGCCATGATCGCCATGGCCCTCAGTTGCCAGCCGGACCTGCTCGTCGCCGACGAGCCGACGACCGCGCTGGACGTCACCATCCAGGCGCAGATCATGGACCAGTTGCGCGAGCTCAAGCAGCGTTTCGGCATGTCCATCATTCTGATCACCCACAATTTCGGCATCATCGGCGGCATCGCCGACCGTGTCGCAGTCATGTTCCGCGGAAAAATTGTCGAACACGGCGCCACCGCCGAGGTCCTGCGAAACCCCCGGCACCCCTACACCCGCGCCCTCATCGATTGCATCCCCAAGCCCGGCGCCCGCGTCCACCGGCTGGCCACGATCAACCACGACGCCCTTGCGTAGGGTGGAATCGCGAGTGGACGACTGTAGGACTTCATAGTATAAAGAGGGGCGATCCCAAACAGCCCCATAGGCTTTCGTCAGTTTTTACCCCCGAATCGCAATGTTTAGAGTTCCCCCCGATATGCGCCGCTTCCGCATTGGCGCGCTGCTGTTCCTGGTTGTTTGCTGCGCCGCGGCGCGGCTGCACGCCCAGACGCCGATCCCCTCGTTTCCCGGGGCCGTGGGCTACGGCGGCACTACCACCGGGGCGTGGACGGTCACCGGCACCAATCATACCGGGGGCGCCGTGTACCACGTGACCAATCTGAACGACTCCGGAGCAGGGTCGTTTCGCACCGGCGTGGGAACCAGCGGCAACGTGGTGGTATTCGACGTGGGGGGGGACATCCAGAGCCTGACGCCCGTATCGGTGGCCAGCAATGTGAGCATCGAGGGGCAGACGGCTCCCGGCGGCATCCAGGTCTTCGGGGCGGAAACCTCGTTTTACGGGTCCAGCAATATCATTTGCCGCTACATGCATTTCCGGGATGGGACCGAGGACCCGAATTATCCCGGATCGAGCGCCACGGACTCCCACACCAATGCCGCGAACCTGGGGGACACGGTCAATGTCATCATGGACCATTGCTGCTTTGAGTTTGCGGCCTACAACAATATCGACTCGGCGGGCGCGGTGGACGTCACCATCCAGGATTGCCTTTTCGCCGACCCGATCAAGGAGCAGCAGTTCAACTGCCATTTCGAAACCGGACCGGTGACGATGATCGACAATCTCTGGATGAATTCCCATGGGCGCAATCCGCTGGGCAAGGGAGACATGCAGTACGTGAACAACGTCGTGTACAATTACCAGTACGCGATGACGACGGGCAATTCTTCGGGGGATTTTCATTGGGACGTCATTAACAATTACTTCATTACCGGGCCGTCCACGACCGACGCCAACGATTGCTACTATCAAGTGGATTCCAACCAGAGCGCCTACGCCACCGGGAATTACCTGGACTCCAACAACAACGGGGCGCTGGACGGCTCCGCGGCCAATACCGTGAGTTCGGCAACGGTGCTAAGCACGTATTGGTTTCCCAACACCACCGTCCCCGGAGAGCTCATCGCGACGACCTCCCTGCCGACGGTAACGGCGGCGGCGGCGTATTACGACGTGATTTCAAACGCGGGACCGCTGCCCCACGACCCGGTGGACAGCCTGGTAGTGAGCGATATCTTGTCGCTGGGCACGCAGGGGATGCTGTGGGGGAACCAGGTGTCCACGGGATTGGGGAACGACGGCTATGGGGTGATCGTGAGCGGGACGGCGTTGCCGGATTCCGATGCCTCCGGGATGCCGGATGACTGGAAGGCGGCCGTGGGGATAAGCATGACCAACCCGGCGGCCGGCAGCGTCACCTCCCCGACGGGTTACACCTACCTGGAAAACTACCTCGCATGGAAGGCGCAGCCGAATGCGTGGGTGGCCAAAAACACCGCCGCGCAGCCCGCGTCGGTAAGCATCGACCTCAGCCAGTACACGAACGGGTTTGCCTCCGGCTCGACCTTTACCGTGTCGAACGTGATCAAGGGAGCGGTGACTCAATCGGGAGCCGGGGGGTATCTGGTTAAATATGTGCCCACCACCGGCGTCTCGGGCCTTGGGGGATTCAACTGGTCGGTGAACAACGGGGTCACTACGATGAGCAGCACGTGCGGAGTGTTGATATCGCAGGGCGGCCCCGCGGTCAGCGTGATCTGGAAGGGGGACGGAGTCACCAATGCATGGGACACCACCACGGGAAACTGGACCCTCGCGAGCTCCGGGGGCACCACGGCTTTCGGCGCCGGAGACCCGGTGACATTCACGGACACGGGGTCGGTGTCGCCGGCGATTAATATCGGCACCGCCATCTCGCCCGGATCCATGACCTTCGAGTCTTTCACCAGGAATTATACTCTTTCTGGGACGGGGACGATTGGGGGCAGCGGCACATTGATCCAGGAAGGCTCGACTTCATTGACGATCAACAATTCGGGCGGGAATACCTTCAGCGGCGGCGCCATCATTGATTCGGGGATCGTTTACATGGACACCGCATCGGCGCTCGGTGGCGGGACCATTACCCTCAATGGCGGCGACGTGGAAATAAACGCGAACATCTCGATCGGGAATGGCGTCGCCGTGAATGTGGCGAGCACGCTGGGCATTGATGCGGGGGGCAGCGAATTCCTCGGTGGAGCCTTCAGCGGAAGCGCCCCGCTCGCGCTCAACTTCAACTCCGGCGGCATCGTCTGCTCGCCCGAGGGAAGCTGGTCCGCCTACACGGGCACACTCACGGTCTCCGGCGCCGGAGGTCTGCGTCTGGACAATACCGCCGCGTGGGGCTTTCCAAATGCCGTGGTGAATCTGGATGGCGCCGAGAATCTTTACAATCGTTCCGGCGGTGCGGCGACTATTTCCATAGGGGCGTTGAACGGCGTCTCCACCGCGTCCATTGGCGGCAGCGACCAGTCCGGCGCCGCGGGGACGACGGCCACCTACAGCATCGGCGCGCTCAATTTACCGAGCACCTTCGCCGGCCCGATTACGAACAGCGCCAACC
>Ga0302324_100017415_pt1 | contig 14242 bp, 12 predicted proteins | sample Palsa_T0_1_FD_201949 | JGI IMG/M metagenome (GOLD analysis project Ga0302324, IMG submission 201949) | Peat permafrost microbial communities from Stordalen Mire near Abisko, Sweden - Palsa_T0_1 | ecosystem: Environmental > Terrestrial > Soil > Palsa > Peat permafrost | place: Sweden: Abisko... | reverse complement strand
CCCCGACTTCTCGCCCTGGCCCGCGTCCACCAGCTCGCCGAGACCCGCAAGCAGCTGGCCCTGGGCCAGAAACAGATCGCGGCCGCGATGGGGGTGAGCGTCGCCCGGGTGTCCCAGATCGAGCATGGCGAGGTCACCTCCTTCGAGGTCATCGCCCGCTACGTTGAGGCCCTCGGGGGACGGCTGGACCTCGTGGCCGATTTCGGCGACAGGACCGTCCGGCTGCCCGTCAGCGACACCCCGACCGCCGCATGACAGCAACCGCGCGTGACGGCCTCCGTCTCGCACGAGCAGGCTGAGCTGGCACTGGCTGTGGCCTCCGCCTTCCGACCAGGAACTGCGCACACGGCAAGCTGATCATGGTCCGTGGCCATGCCAGCGTCGTAAACGTAAAAGAGGCTTTCGTTATAGCGGCTAGCTTGGTCGCCAGGGCGCCGCCCTGGGCGCTGAGAACTGGGTAATCTGAATGCGGGTACTCGTCCTGTCGGGTCACGAACGTCCGGATCTGCCGAGATGAGGTCGCTCCACGACTTGCTTTGCGTCATCAAAGGGAGCGCGGTTCATGCTGAACCCATGAGGCTGCAGTGACTATGGACGTGAATTCGCATGCTTGTACCCGTCAAAGGCGCGCGCTCTCGCCATGCGTACGGCGTCCATAGGCGGCCATGCGACCACAAGTGAGCATGGCGAGCCTGTGGCGGATTGCACACTCCTGCCGTAGCCTAGTGCTCGTGAACGAGAGATATGAACATGGCGGGCATGTCTTCATCTCATATGTCCGCGAGGACACAGGTAGGGTCCAACAATTGCAACAGCAACTAGAGGCCGCTGAAATTCGAGTTTGGCTAGATACATTGAGTCTTTGGCCTGGGCAGGATTGGGGGGAAATGATTAAGCGAGCAATTACTGAGGATGCGTTGGTCTTCCTTGCATGCTTCTCTAGCCAGAGCATGAAGCGGGAAAAGAGTTACCAGACCGAGGAACTTGTACTGGCAATCGATCAACAGCGGTTGCGTCCCCCAGACGTCCAGTGGCTGATTCCCGTCCGGTTTGATGATTGCGCTATTCCCAACTATGACATAGGAGGAGGTCGCACGCTTGACTCGATCGAGCGTGCCGATCTTTTCGGCGATAACCTGGAAAAGGAATCTGAGCGACTCATTAAAGCAGTCAAGGCGATCCTTGGACCACATTTCATCAGTCCGAGCTCCAGTTGGCGAGAAAGAGGGCCGCAAGGCACACCTGTTAACCAGCTAATCGCCGACGATTTGATCAGCCAGATTCAGTCCGGGGAACTGCCACCTGGCGAACGACTCAAGCAGTCCGACCTGATGAGGCGGTACGACGTCTCACGAGACACGATTCGAACCACCCTAAGCGCCTTGACTAGGATGGGCTGGACGGATGCGGGATTCAATCACGAAACCATCGTGGCAGGCCAGCTTGAACCCGTGGTCATAACGCTGACTGCCGACTGGAGTCCGGATCGGATCTTTGGCGCAGAAGCGGATCGCCGAGAAGTGCGGACAGATGATTATGTAGTAGCGATTCAGCAGGCTAGCCGCCAACTGGCCGAGCACCTGAGCCTCAACGAGGACTTCATCGTTGTATGCCGCAGCACGAACTACTCGGTTAACGGGAGGCGATGGGCGCTGCAAAGTAACTTCTTTCCGCATGAGCTCGTCACGCGAGGCGCCGACAGGCTCCTCGGGTCAGCTGACATCGTGGAAGGAACCACACCCTACCTCCAGGAAGCTCTCGGAATCAAAAGCATCCGCCGCCGTAACGACTTCACAGCCCGGCCCGCCGAAAAACAGGAGGAGGAATACTTCAATATTCCCGAGGGCCGCCAAAGCCAAATCTTCGAGATATATAGTATCGAGACCGATGATGAGGGAAAAGCGATAAGGTTCTCTGTTACAAGGCTTCCTGCGGACAGGAATCGAATCGCTGTTGGAGGATGAGCGTCCTGCGGAGAGAAATTCGCTACGATTGGCACCTTTAAGTAGCAGCCCGGTATCGGCAGCACAGGGCTCGTTCAGTACCCTCGTAACTTGCAGATGGCCAGCTACGGACGCCATCTTCTGCCGCGGACAGGATCGAGGAACTGGTTAAGCATGACCTGGCCAGCGATAGCCGGCTGCTCGTTCGCTGTATGGGCTGGCCCATCGCAGAGGGCGGTCCGGTTCAGGGGAGGCCGCTGACTATCTCGCCGGGGTTGGCGACGCTCACGACTATCCGGTCATACGGCTGGCCGGCCAGGTCAAGGACCACGGCGGGCGCGCGCCCGTGGCAGACCGCGAAGGTCACCCTGTCACCGTCCCGGGCGGTGCCCACCAAGATGACGCCCGGCAGCCCGGTTCCGGTTCTGATGCCGTGCACCTCGGCCAACCCGTCCGGGACCGCCCGTGCGCCGATCACTGCTGTCCGGGGTACCGTGACATTTCCGTACAGCGCCTGGATCTTCTCCGCTACCGACAGCGATACGGTAACCCACCAGTCATCGATCCGCAGACGCGCCACACGGCTCATTTTCACCCTGCCGGCCTGTCTTGTCATCCCTTCCCGTGCCCGCGGCCCCAGGCCAGGGAATGCACCGCCCCTGGCTACCGACGTCCCGACGCAATCCTCGGCTGATTCTGACCGAGTTCACTCTCATGGCGCGGACAGGGCCGAGCGCTAGGATCACGTCCTCCGGCGCGGTGAAGAAGATACGCTGAAGACAATGCCTCACACGCGGCCGGAAGGCAGAGGTCAGGCGGTTGCCTGTGGGAGTTTGTCAGCTAGAGGCTTCGTCTGGCCAGCGGTGGGCGGGCGTGACCACCATGCCGACGCCCAGGACAGGCACTAGGTAGCCCGATCTGGCGAGCCAGCCGTGAGCGCGCGCGGCGGTCTCCCGGGCGATGCCGAACCGTTCGGCGAGCTGGTGCTCCGGCGCGAGCAGACGCGGCGGAGCACAGCTGCCACTTGAATCATCGAGTGATCGGTATCTTTGGTCTATGCCCGAAGGAGCCCAGCAGGATGCCGGGAAGCCGCCGGTCAAGTGGCTGACAGCCGCGGAAGTGAACTCCTGGTTGTCCGTGGTGCGGTTGATGACCTGGCTGCCTTGGTCGATCGATCAGCAACTGCGGCGCGATTCCAACCTGGGGATGGTCGAGTACCAGGTCATGGCCAGGCTGTCGCAGAGCCCGGAGCGGACCCTGCGGATGAGCGCCCTGGCCGACCTGGCCAACGCGTCCCTGTCGCGGCTGTCGCACCTGGTCAAGCGCCTCGAGGACCGAGGTTTTTGCGCCGTGAGCCTGATCCGGCCGACGGGCGCCCGCAGCAGCTCCGCCGAGCCGAGCATCATCGCCACCGGCGCGACCTCGCCGAAGGTCACCACCCTCGGCGGGTTGCCCCCGGCCAGCGCGACCGCCTGCGCGGCCAGGGCCTGCTAATGCGTCAGGCGGAACCCCGTGATGCCCTGGGCCGCGTCACCGAAGGCGAAGTGCAGGTCGCCGTCCGCTCCGGCCCCGGCTGCTCCGGCGGCGTCGAACCTGTCCCGGATCCCCAGCGGCAGCCAGGCCCAGGCGCTGGATTCATCGCGAGGGAGGAACACCGGTTCGCCGGCGCCGGCTATCTTCGCGGCGACGTGGCTGATCGTGTGCTCCAGCCGGGTGACGCTAGCGGCGGCGGCCGTCGCGTCGGCCGTCCAGCACACCAGGCCTACGTGGTACTTTCATCAACCACTGCTAAATCGTGTCAAGATCATTTAATCTATCATAACTAAAGTTCAGTCAATTATATTTGAACAAGAATTCAAATGATGGATCATCAGTGTTAGGGTCGTCACAGAACGAGCCCCAACCTGGCCGTGCCCGCGGCGCCTGACATTCGTATCGGACATGGCGGGTGCGTAACACTTTGGCTCCCAGCGACACTATCGGGAGAGCCATACTCTCTGACCTGCGCCCCGACCGCGACTCGAACGCGGGACCTACTGCTTAGGAGGCATTTTCGAAGCGTGCCTGGACGGTCCTGGGTGTGGCCTGACGTACCGTCCAGCTGCCGCGATAATGGCCGGACGTGGCCTGAGGTGGCGCGGTGCCTGTGGTCGTTGGCTCCCAGTTTGGCTCCCAGGGATTTCGTTAGCAATGCTAATGTTCGAACACGCCGGAACCTGGTGACCCGGGCCGACCGGCCCGGCTGTGGTCTTGGCTGGGCGTGGCTGATGCTGAAGAAGGACGGCACCAGAACCGCCGACGCCCACTGCGGCACCTGGCCGCTGCCTTCGATGCCGACACGCGCCTGAACGCAGGGCATGACCTCGGTTCTGCGTGCCAGTACCAGGCTGGGGCAGGCAGGTCAGCGAGTAACGTTGGATACTTAACGAAGCGGCCGGTTTAAGTGGTAGCTCTGAGACTCTATACTTCTTAAAGTCGCATAAGATCACCTTCGCAGGCCGTGTTGCGAGGTCGTATACACGCAAGGTCGCGGGTCAGGCATGTTCACCGCGAAGGCATCAACGCACAAGGGCGGCCCATAAGGTCAGCCATGTTAGGCGTAAATATTCTTAATGTGGCATGAAAACGACATTAGGGGTGTCATGGCGGCTAAAAAGACTCCGGCGGCAGTAGCCGGCGCCCAGAGGCGTATCGGCGAGCACCTAGCGACGTGGCGGAAGCTACGCCAGCTCACGGCCGCCCAAGTCGCTGACCGAGCTGGGATATCGCGCTACACCGTCATGAGGCTTGAGAGCGGCGAAGGTGTCAGCATGGAAAACCTGCTGCGGGTCGCCAGGGCGCTGGGCGTGCTTGACATGGTGGTATCGGCGCTTGATCCCTATGCGACCGAATGGGGCCGACGCCGCTCACAGGAGGCACTGCCTGAGCGAGTGCGTCCGCCGAGGACCGAGCAAGCGCCATGAGCGACGAGATCACCGTCTATGTCGCGGTCAGGGAGCGGAACCTGCTCGCCGGCCGCCTGTACTCTCACCGCCACCGCGGGGTTGAGTCGGCGAGCTTCGCCTACGACGACAGATATCTAGCCGATCCGGAGGCTTATGCGCTGGATCCCGCGCTTCCTCTGGTTACCGGCGTACTACAGACTCCTGTCGGTCATCGACTGTTCGGGGCCTTCAGCGACTGCGCCCCAGACCGCTGGGGCCGAACGCTCATCAAGCGAGCGGAAATCGCCCGAGCCAAGCTCGCCGGAACGGCCCCGCATTCAATGAGCGAGGCGGAAATCTTGCTCGGTGTACGCGACGATTTGCGTCAAGGAGCGCTGCGCTTCCGACACAGCGAGGAGGGGCCTTTCCTTGCCGTCGAGGACTCAGGGGTCCCCATCTTGACGGACCTTCCGAAGCTGCTTGAGATCGCTGAGCGCGCTGAATCGGACAGCGCCGACTACGCAGATCTCAAACGTTTGCTGCGTGCAGGGAGCTCATTGGGTGGCGCCCGCCCGAAAGCACATGTTATAGACGCTGCTGGCCGAATCGCCATTGCGAAGTTCCCGAGTGCGAGCTCAGATACATGGAACGTCATGGCGTGGGAAAAGGTAGCGCTCGACCTGGCACGCGACGCCGGGATCAAGGTTCCCGATTCCCAGTTGATCCACGTCGGGGCTCGCAACGTGCTCGTCGTGGACCGCTTTGACCGCCGAGGCACCACCCGCGTCGGCTATGTCAGCGCGATGACAATGCTCGAGGCCAGGGACGGCGACCAGCGCAGCTACCTGGAGATCGCGGGTGTGATCGAGGAACGATCAGCTGCCACGACTGCTGACCTAAACCAGCTTTGGCGACGGATGGCCTTCTCGATCCTTATCTCCAATACCGATGACCACCTCCGGAACCACGGATTCTTGCACGAACGGGCTGACTCCTGGTCGCTCTCACCAGCATTTGACTTGAATCCCAATCCAGACCCAGGTCCGAAGGAACTCAGTACCGCGATCGATTTCTCCGATACGCGTGCGAGCGTCGACACCCTCATGGAAGTTGCCGAATACTTTCGCCTAAATGCCGATGAAGCGAACAACGTGCTGACGCGAGTCTCGAGCGCGGTAGGACGTTGGCGAGCCGTGGCAGCCACACATGGACTGCAGCAGGCAGACATTAATGCCATGGAACCCGCATTTGAACACGCCGAGCGCAAGCAGGCAAAGGCGCTGACAGCGAAGCGACCCAGGTAACCATTTGACTTAGACCGAAGGCCCTGGACGCGCTGACTGAACAGAGCATGTGTCGCGATGGGCTCCCTCCAACCGTCCTGACCGGCGCCGGCGTCGCCGTCGTGGACTCGGTGGCGGTCAGTCCCGACGGGCGCACGCTGGAGCCGGGCGGACGGCCGAATCCTCGAACGCGGGCATGTCCTGGCCTCAGGTTGTCTTGATCAGGCCGCCGTCGATCACGTAGTTGACGCCGGTGACGTTAGCGGTCCGGTCGGAGGCCAGGATCGTGATCAGCGTCGCGACCTCTTCGGGAGTGGTGAAGCGGCCGGTGGCGAACCCGCCGATCCCGGAAATGATGGTCTTGCGGGCCGTATCGGCGTCGACGCCGGTGGCCTTGGCCACGGTCTCGGCCACGCCGTGCTCGCCGAGCCAAAGGTCGGTGGACACCGGGCCCGGGGAGACCGCGTTGACGCGGATTCCCCGCGGCCCGAACTCCTGGGCGAGTGCCTTGGTGAGGTTCACCAGCGCTGCCTTGGCGGCGCCGTAGTCGATCGTCGCGGCGTCGGGCTGGAAGAAGGCGTTGACCGAAGCGACGTTGATAATCGCACCGGTGCCCTTATCCACCATCGCGGTCAGGGCGGCCCTGCTGGCCCGCAGCGCGATGAAGAAATTCATCTGCATCGCCCAGGCGAAATCTCCGTCACTGGTGCCGAAGAACCCGTCTAGCCGCATCCGGACCGCGCCGACATTGTTGACCAGCACGTCGAGCCGTCCGTGCTCTTCGGTCGCGCGGCCGATCAGCTGGGCCGGCCCGTCGGCTGCGGACAGGTCCACGGCCACTGGGGTAACGCCGTTGAGGCCGTCGAGGCTGTCTGTCGTCAGTGAGCCCGCCACGACCTGCGCGCCCTCGTCGGCCAGGGCCTTTGTGACCGCCAGCCCGATACCCTTGCCTGCCCCGCTTACCACCGCGACCTTGCCGGCGAGGTTAAGGTTCATTGGACTTCCCTTCGTCCAGATATCTTGATCGCCAGGGTCGTTCGGGGGTCAGTGACCGTTCCGTGGCACCGGAGCTGTCCTGTTCTCCGGGCAACTACGGGACAACTCCGGCGTATAACCGCCTGCGCGGGTGCCGCACGGCATGAGGTCTTGGAGATCATGCCCCGGCTGGCTTGGGCAGGGTGAAGCGCCGGACGAAGGCAAAAGCGGTGTCGGCGACCTCCCGCCAGCCGCTGTCGATGGTCAGCGCGTGCCCGCGGCCGGGCACTTCGACGATCTCGGTCACGTTCTTGTTGTGCTGCTGGTGCTTGTAGGAGGCATTGGTGATCGCCCACGGGACGGTGTGGTCCTTCTCGCCGGAGATGAGCAGAAGGGGCCCGCGGCCGGGATTTTCGGTGTCGACCTTCGCCTCGGTCCACGGGTTGAGGTTGGCGGCCGCGGCCTGGAAGAGCGGCAGGCCAGAGGCGGGGACGGCGAAGGTCTCATAGAGCTGTTTCGCCTCGTCCTCGGGCACCGCGTTGGCGAACGCGTAGCGGAACTGGTCGTAGCTGAGCGGCACCGCGCGGTGCCGGTTGGCCGGGTTCCCCAGCGCCGCTGATGCTGACCTCAGCGCCGAGATCGGCAGCGGCAGTACGCCGCGGAACGGCGCCGGGTCTATCGCTACCGACACGGCGGCTAGGCCGCGTCCGGCGAGGATCTGCGTGAGCAGGCCGCCGAAAGAGTGGCCGATGATGGCCGGCTTGCCGGTCAGGGAGTTGGCGATAGCGGCGAAGTGGTCAGCGACCTGACCGATCGATTTGCCCGCGAACACTTCGGGGTGCGCGCTGGCCTGTGCGGTGGTCTCGGGGTCGTCGGGCCAGCCGGGCGTCACCGCGATGTAGCCGGCGGCCTCGAACAGCTCGGCCCAGCGGTCCCAGCTGCTGGGCAGCAGCCACAGGCCGTGGACAAACATGACCGGGGTGAGACCGGAGGCGTTCGCCCGTTCTACCTGTCCGGCTTCATGTTCGGTGATCGTCGTCTGGTTCACATCAGTGGCCATGGGTTCCTCCTTCGCCCGGGACGCATTAGACATCCCGGACGCTGCGTGACGGATTGGGGTTAAGGAATACGGGGCTTGGCGGTCAGGCTTGGGGCGACGGGTGGATTCGGCGGCGGCCACGGCGATCAGCTCGGCGACCGCGGCGGGCTGGGTAAGGGTGACGGCGTGCGAGGCGCGAATTTCAATGGTGTGCGCGCGGGCCCGCCGGGCCATGAACTGCTGGGCTTCGGGCGCGATGACCTGGTCGGCGGTGGCGATCGCGTACCAGCTGGGTGTCGTCTTCCAGGCCGCGGCGGGTGATTTCTCGGCAAATGCCGCGGCTAGTATCGGACGCTGCGCGGCCGCAGTGGCCGCGGCCGTTCGGTACGGCAGGTCGGCGGCGAACAACTGGGGGAAGGCGTCGCGGTCGATGTACAGCTCGACACCCGGCTCGCCGTCGATGTCAGCGGCGGGCGCCGGGCGCAAGGCGGGCACCAGCTGGCTGCCGGAGAAGCGGTCGCTGATATCGAGGGGACTCTCACCCTCGGCCAGGGCGTAAGCGGTGATGTACACCAGGCCCACGACGTTGCCCGCCGCAGACCCGGCGGCGGTTATGACCGCGCCGCCGTAGGAGTGCCCCGCCAGCAGGACCGGGCCGTCGATCGCCGCTGCGATGCCGGCGGCGTAACGAGCGTCGGAGGCCAGGCTCCGCAGCGGATTAGCCAGCGCGATAACGCCGATCCCGGCCGCCTGCAACTCGGCGATGACACCGGCCCACATCGACCCGTCCGCGAACGCGCCATGCACGAGCAGCACGGTCGGAACGCTCCCATTCCGGAACGGGCCGGACGGGCTCATGAAGGGCTGCCGCAGCTCGGATAAGGCACTTCACGAACGTAAGGCAGCAGTGCGAAGGCTCGCTTGGGTCAGGTGACTGCGTTTCCGCCTCATCTGCGGCTCAGGAAGGGCCGGCCATCAGCCGGGCGTTCGCCTAGACCTTGGGCGGGCGAGCGTGTGAGGATGACCATGGGTGTAATCGAATGGGTCAGGCTATGCCAGCAGTCACCTCGTTGTTCGGGCGAGAGTCCGAGACGCTAGTGATTGCTGAGCTGATTGATCACTTGCCCGGCCGCGGCGGCTCCCTGGTGCTGAGCGGCGAACCCGGCGTGGGCAAATCGGCGCTGCTGGGGGAAGCCAGCGCGCGCGCCCACGATCACGGGATGCTGGTTCTGACGGCTACCGGGGTGGTATCCGAGGCGCAGCTGCCCTACGCCGGACTGCACCAGCTGCTGCGGCCAGTTCTCGGCCAGCTAGACAGGCTGGCCGCACCGCAGCGCGACGCGATCCTGGCGGCATTCGGCCTGGCCGATGTGGCCGCCCCGGATCTGTTCCTGACGGCGCTCGCCGGGCTGGATCTGCTGGCCGAAACCGCGGTGCGAGTGCCGGTCGTCGTCGTCCTGGAGGATGTGCACTGGCTCGACCGGTCGAGTTGTGAGGTGCTGGCGTTCGTGGCGCGACGGCTGGAGTTCGAGCCGATCTTGCTGCTGGCGGCCATCCGCGACGGCTACCAGAGCCCGTTGACCGACGCCGGGCTTCCGGTTCTGCACCTGGAGCCGCTGCCAGCGGCGGCGGCCGGGGCGCTGCTCGACAGTCGCGCTCCTGAACTCCCGCATACGGTGCGCGACCGGTTGCTCGACGAAGCGGCCGGCAATCCGCTGGCGCTGGTGGAATTGCCGATTGCCTTCCACCATCTCGACCGCGGAGCGCGGCTGCCTGCGTGGCTGCCGCTCACGACGCGGCTGGAACACGCCTTCGCGGACCGGGTGGCTGATCTCCCTACCGCGACGCGCACCACACTGCTGGTCGCCGCCATCGACGACAAACCACGGCTCGCGGAGGTGCTCACGGCGGCGGCCCTGCTTGAAGGCGCAGAAGTGACAATCGATACGCTCGCCCCCGCCGTCGCCGCGCGGCTGGTGGAGCTCGATGATCTGGAGTACCGATTCCGTCACCCGCTGATGCGCACGGCGATCCATCACGAGGCCAGCGCGTCGCAGCGGCACGCTGCGCACGCCGCGCTCGCGGAAGTGCTGGCCAGCGAGCCCGAACGCGGCTTGTGGCACCGAGCAGCGTCGGTGACCGGGCCGGACGAGAGGGTGGCCCGCGAGCTGGAGCAGGCTGCAGCGCAGGCGCGGCAGCGCGGCGCGACCGCCATGGCCGTAGCGGCGCTTCAGCGCGCGGCCGCGCTCAGCGACGCCCCGCTCCGCGGCGGACGGCTGCTGCTCGCCGCGGAGCTGGCGTTCGAGCTAGGCCGGCAAGACCTGGTCCTCGGCCTGCTGAAACAGGTCGAGCCGGCTAATCTGGGGCCGAGGGAGCAGGCCTGGGGGGCGTGGATCCGGGAGAGCTTCGCCGACGGCATCCCGGGAGATGCGGCACAGATGCTCTCGCTGACCGCGACAGCCAGCCGCGCGGGCGCTGACGGCGACAGCGATCTCGCGCTCAACCTCCTGTACGGTGCGGCCCTTCGCTGCTGGTGGGCCGAACCGGGACAGGCCGCACGCGATCACGTCGTCGCCGCGGCCGAGGGGCTTAAGGTAGACGAGCAGAATCCGCGGCTCCTGGTCATCCTCGCGTTCGCTGCTCCTATCGGGCGGGGATCGGCCGTCATCGACCGGCTGTCCCGGCTCGAACCGGAACTGGGAAGCGACCCGGGGGCCACCCGGCTGATCGGCAACGCCGCGATGGCGGTGGGAGCATTCGACCTGGCTGCCCGGTCGCTCGCGGCTTCGGCCGCCGCGCTGCGCGCCCAGGGGCGGCTCGGCCTGCTGGCACGGGCGCTCGCACTCCAGGCGTGGAGCGCCGCTCAGCTCGCGGACCTGGGCATGGCGATCCCAGCCGCCGAGGAAGGGCAGCGGCTAGCACAGGAAACGAACCAGCCGCTGGTCATGGCCACGGCCCAGGCGGTCCAGGCCATAGTGGCCGCGCTACGCGGCGAGCAGGAGACCACCGCGGCCCACGCCGCCCAGGCCGAGCAGGTGGCGGTGCCGATCGGCGCCAGCGCCGTGCTGGCGGCAGCACAGCTGGCCCGCGGCCTCGCGGCTCTGGGCGGCGGGCGCCCCGCCGATGCGCTAGGGCATCTGCGGCGCATTCATGACCCCAACGATCCGGCCTACCACGTCGCGATCAGGTGCCTAACCATAGGAGACCTCGCCGACGCGGCCCGCCGCAGTGGCGACCCGGACAGCATCCGCGAACTGGTGGCGGAGATGGAGACGTCGGCCGGGCTGACCCCCTCACCGATGCTGCACGCCGGATTGCGCTACGCCCGCGCGCTGCTGGCCGACGACGCCGACGCCGACGCGCTGTTCGAGACCGCGCTGCGGTCAGACCTGAGCGCCTGGCCGTTCTTGCGGGCCAGGATCGGGCTTTCCTACGGGGAGTGGCTCCACCAGCAGCGGCACGACAGCGTTTCCCGGCCACCGCTGCGCGCCGCCCGGGAAACCTTCGATGCCCTTGGCATCATCCCGTGGTCCGAACGTGCCCGCCAGCAGCTCCGCGCGACAGGAGAGACAAGCCGCCCGCGAACCCCCGAAGCACGCGACCAGCTCACCCCTCAGGAACTGCAGATCGCTCAGCTGGCCGCCGAGGGGATGAGCAACCGCGAGATCGGGCAGATGATCTTTCTCTCCCATCGCACCGTCAGCTCGCACCTCTACCGCGCCTTCCCCAAGCTCGGCATTACCTCCCGTACCGAACTGCGACGCGTCCTGGAGCCCAGGCTCCCGCACGCACATGGCACCCGGCTCCCCTGACGGATTGACAGCCGGGCATTCCCCCCGCTGCCGAACCTGACGCCTGAAGCCGACACCCCACCGCAAATGCGCCAAGCCACACCAAGCCACGTAACACCTGGTCAGACGGGGCCGTAGCCGAGCGAGACCGGACCCATGTAGCGGTTCCGCGCAGTATCGAGCCACGCCGTCCGCTATGGCTATAGGCCTCTGACCTGCGCCCCGACCGCGACTCGAACGCGGGACCTACTGCTTAGGAGGCACTTTCGAAGTGTTGCCAGGAGGTGCCAGATGTGGCCTGACGTGCCGATTGGCCGCGGTGATAATGGCTGGGTACGGCCTGGCGTGGGCCCCGTGCCTGTGGTCGCTGGCTCCCAGTTTGGCTCCCAGAGATCTCGTTAGCGGAGCTAATATTTGAATACTTGCATTCGCGAAACGCCTCTACTGCGACGCGCGTACATCGCATTACCGGTCCCGGGTAAGGGTTCTCGCAGATGGACTTTAGATGACTGCCGATATGCGAGCGAGCTTGGTGGCTGGGTGGCCGGCAATGACATGCGTGAATGGTTGTTCTGGGTGGTGTCAGCGGCGGCATCGCGTCTGATGGTTCTGCCCGGGCGTGCCGCTCCGCCTGCGGTGCTGGATGAAGTGCGTGATATCAGCCGGGGCTGCCGTCCGGGTTGGCGGGCAGTGCGGGGGTGATGTCGGTGTAGCCGAAATCGTTTCCCTTGAACAGCAGTGCTTCTCCGGCGGACTTGGCCAGGGCGTACGCGAAGCAGTCCCCGAAGTTCAGGCTGGCCTTGTGACCGCTGCCCTCGCCGAAATCACGATACGCATCGCGGGCGATGCGGGCCTGGTCGTGGGTCACGGGTTCGATGTGCAGCTCCGCGGTCTGCACGAGTTCGTCGAAGCGGCGGCTGGCGACCGGGTCCCGGCTCGCGTCGATGACGACCGCGGTCTCCAGCCAGCTCGCCGCGGAGATCCGCCTGCTCTGCGCCCTCTCGATGGCATGGGCAATTTCGGCGGCATCCTGTTCGGCGCGCAGGATCGAGATCAGGGCGGACGTGTCGATGATCACGCGGGAAGTCCCCGCTCGTCGTAGAGCAGATCGCCGTGATCTGCGGTGCGGAACGGCTCGTGGAGCCGGGGCGCGGTATCCCTGCCGATGGCCAGGAGCCGGTCAGCCAGGCCAGCCTCGCGCAGATGCCGTACCCTGTCCAGGCGCTCACGGACAGCGATGGTCACCGCCGTCGTCTGCGTCTCACCGGTCAGCGCGGCGAGTTCCTGGACGAGCTGGTGAGTCTCGGCGTTCTTGATGTTAAGACTCATGATCTACCTTTCTACCCTGTCGATGCTACCAGGGTACCGTTCTGGCCATGGATGCCATCAGTGATATCCCTCGGCGCCTGTACCGCTTCAGAACTCGACACGTGGCCCATCGCCCGGGGCACACAAGCAGAGGAACAGCCCGTCATGCCTATCGCACCCTCCTGGACTGGGAGGACCTAGAGCGCGAACGGCACGCCGCCGGGGTCTCCCCCGAGGAAATCGAGGCGGGCGCACGCCAGCTGCTCGCCTAGGCGCGCGGGCACCAGCTCGCCGAAACCCGCAAGCAGCTAGGCCTAGGCCAAAAGCAGATCGCCGCCGCGATGGGGTAAGCGTCGCCCGGGTGTCCCAGATCGAGCACGGCGAGGTCACCTCCTTTGAGGTCATCGCCCGCTACGTCGAGGCTCTCGGCGGACGGCTGGACCTCGTGGCCGATTTCGGGGACAGGACAGTCCGGCTGTCCGTCAGCGACACCGCCGCATGACAGCTAGACGTGGCTAGACGCGTCCCTGAGCCTGTGGTCGTTGGCTCCCAGTTTGGCTCCCAGAAATATCGTTAGCAACGCTAAGGTTCGAATGTCCGGCGCCCAGATTTGGCCATCGGTCCTTGAGCCCAACGACCGGCCTCAACCGAATGCGAGGCAGTATCTGTTGCCTGAGATTGTGCCTGCGGTATGGCTCCCGCAGGGTGCCGACGGGAGGTCACCCTGCGCCAGAGTGCACTGCCTGAGGTGTGCGAGCGGACTGTCAGGCTGCCCGGGACTTGGCGACCTTGGCGACCACGCCAGTCTTCGGGCCGACATCCACCTGCACCCGCAGGCCGAGCTTACGGGCCAGGGTGAGCAGGGTGTCCATGGTCGGGTTGTGCTCGGCGGCTTCCAGCCGCGCGACCACCGGCTGGCGCCAGCCCAGCAGCCGGGCCAGCGCGGTCTGGCTCAGCCCGCGCTCAGCCCGGTAGCGGA
>Ga0302324_100017414_pt1 | contig 14242 bp, 10 predicted proteins | sample Palsa_T0_1_FD_201949 | JGI IMG/M metagenome (GOLD analysis project Ga0302324, IMG submission 201949) | Peat permafrost microbial communities from Stordalen Mire near Abisko, Sweden - Palsa_T0_1 | ecosystem: Environmental > Terrestrial > Soil > Palsa > Peat permafrost | place: Sweden: Abisko... | reverse complement strand
AATACCCGAAGTGTGCCAATTGCAGCACCACAAGGCCGCAGTGCTCCCGTCCGACAACTTGGAAACCACCAAACAAGACCCAAAAACCGCGCCCTCGGTCAGCGGCGAGCAAGGGGTTTCTGGAGAGAGGCCGCCCCACGCGCGCAGCGCGTCTTTTTCATGCCCCGTCGTGGCCGTAGGCCGTGAGCCGTTCACACATCTTAAAATCCCCATAACCCACTGAAAACACACAATAACACCCCTTCCGCCCCGGCCCCCGCTGAAACCCGCATGCTACTGTCGGGCATGGGACACAACAATAACCAATCCGCCCTTTCCACCGTCCAGCAGAGCGTCGCCAACGCCCTCGCCGCCGGTTCCACCATCACCGCTGCCGCCGAGGCGCACGGTATCCAACGCATCACCATCTACCGCTGGATGAAAACCCGCAAAGAGTTCGCCGCCGCCCTCGGCACTGCCCGCGCCGAGTTCGTCCTCGCCAGCCGCGACAAGCTCTACCATCTCAGCGTCCGTGCCATGGACACCCTCCTCGCCATCCTCGACAATCCCAAGTCGTCGCCCGCCGTCCTGCTCCGTACCACCATGTTCGTCCTGCAGCGCCCCCAGTTACCCAAGGTCGGCTGGTCCATGCCTGAGCCTTCGCCCGATCCGGATGGGAAAAAGCTCCTGGACTCCGCCATCGTCGAACAGGACTACGACAGCCTTCCCGGCCTCTACCACATCGAAAGGGACGAACCCGCCGAAGCGGCCCCTCCGGAATCTCCGCCGCCTGCCGAATCGCCCGTCCCGCCCCCCGCCGAGCCCGCGGCCCGCCCCGAATGTGACGAAATGTTACACGATTCGCCAGTTTTTCAGGACGTAACAGCCGGCGCCGATCCCGCCCCCGCCGCATCCCCTACCGGTCTCCCAGCCGGACTGCGATCCTGCCCCGCTCCCCCTCCCGTCCACCAAACCCGCCACGATCAAGCGGAATACATCGATATTCGCGACATGATCGCATCCGTCGATGCCGCACCCCACCCGGAAATCGAAAATGAGGACCTCGAAACCGAAGAAATCCTGACCTAATTTGCAAGAGTTTGCCGTCGCGGCCGTGGAAGCCAGCGTCCCGCTACCCTCACTACGCCGGTTCCGTGACCGTCAAAACCTGATCCGCTCGCACCTTCTTCACCGTCTGCACGATGCCGCTCGGCCAGCGAATCTCGATCGACCGAATCGCCTTCTCCGCCCCCAGTCCGAAGTGCACCCGCTTGTCGCTCGACGACATGAAACCCACCGACGTCGTCACATGGTTGTATAGCGTGCGCCCCGCGGCGGTCGTCAGCTTCAGAACGGCCCCAATCCCGTCGCGGTTGCTGCGGCGGCCGACCGTATTCACCAGCAGCCAGTGATTGCCATTGTCCGCTGAATTCATCAGAATGCGCGGCTTCTCGTGCAGCGAGGTCACCACCAGGTCCTCGAAGCCGTCGTTGTTCAGGTCCACGAAGGCCGCGCCGCGCTGCAAGCCCTCATGGTTGAAGTCCGCGCCCAGCAGGCTCGAGACATCCCGGAACTCGTTGCCATCCACGTTTTCGAACATGGTGTCCCGCTGGCGCGAGATCTCGCCCATGTTTTCGACCTCCCCGTTGGCCGAGTACAGGTCCTTCCACCCGTCGTTGTTGTAGTCCACGAAGCCGTTGCTCCAGCCGGAGCTGTGCGCGCTCAACCGCGACACGCGCGAAAGCCCGGAAACATAATTCAGGTACTTGCCGCCCATGTTGCGGAACAAGCCCCAGATCTGCCCCATCAGGTTGTTATAGAAAATGTCGGGCCAGCCGTCGTTGTTGTAATCCTTGGCGTCCGCCCCCATGGAAGAACCCGCATTGCCGCTCTCGTCGTAGGCCACGCCCCACTCGAACCCCGACTCTTTGAATGTCCCGTTCCTCTGGTTGATAAACAGGAAATTGCGCACCGTGTCGTTGGCCACGAACACGTCCATATATCCGTCGCCATTAAAATCCGCGATGGCGATGCCCATCCCCTTGCCCAGTTCCTTGCCGAAACCGGAAGCCTCGGTCACGTCTTCGAAACGCCCGTTGCCCAGGTTGTGATACAGCCGGTGCGCCACCCCCGTATAAACCTTGGGATGGCAGTAGTATTCGCGCCCGTTTACCGCGCAGATTTTGTCCGTCTGCGGGGTCCACACCGTGTAGTTGGAAACGATCAGATCCAGCTTGCCGTCGTTGTCGTAGTCGAACCACGCGGCCGCCACGCTCAAGACGTCCTTCGGCTTGCTCCCGATGCCCGACCGCTCGGTGACGTCGGTGAAAGTGCCGTCGCCGTTGTTGTGGTACAGAGCGTTGCGTCCGGCATTGCAGATGAACAGGTCGTCGAAGCCGTCGTTGTCGTAGTCGCCGGCGGCCACTCCGAAGCTGAATCCAAGGTCTTTGCCCAGCAGGCCGGCGCGCGCAGTTACATCCTCGAAGGTGCCGTCGCCGCGGTTGCGCAGCAGGCAGTTGTAAAAGCGCGGATCGCTCTTCTCCATCTCCGGCAGCTTGGCGCCATTAGTGAAGAACAGATCCATGCGGCCGTCGTTGTCGAAGTCCAAGGCCGCTACCCCGCCGCACATGGTCTGCGGAAAATACTTCCGGCCCGTGAAATCGTTGTCCGTGCGATAAGCGAAGTTCGACCTGGAAGCGATATCGGTGAAGTGCGGTCGCCGCGGTTCGGGAGCTTGTCCGCCTGCCGCTGCCCACCACCCGTAACCCAGCGCCCACAGCCCGCCGGCCGCCAGCCACCGCTTCATCGCGGCTTCGCTCCCGTCTGAGCCGCGTCCCGCTGGTCGATGAGCTTCTTCGCGACGGCATGCTCGCGTTCCCCGTCGGCGCTGCGGTTCAGGCGGTAATAGACGGTAGCCAGGGTTGCGTGCGCCTCCGCAAAATCGGGCGATTCGGAAGTCAAGGCTTCCAGCGTCTTGCGCGCCTCGTCCGCGTTGCCGGTGGCCAGGTCCAGGTTGGCGATCTGATAGCGCACGCCCGCGTCGTTGGGCCGCGCCTTCAGGGCGCGCTCGAAATAGCGGCGCGCACCCGCGTATTCCTGATCCTGCTTGGCCATCACGCCCAGGTCCAGGTTCGATACGAAGTCGTCCGGATCGAAAGCCAGCTCCTGCTCGAAAGCCGTGCGCGCCCGGTCGATGTCTCCCACGCCAAACAGAATCTCCCCCATGCGGGCATGCGCGCCCGGCAGGCGGCTGTTCAGCGCGATAGCCTTCTCCACTTCGGCCAGCGCGCCCTCGTGGTCGTTTGCCCGCAGTTTGATGGTGGCCCGCAGCAGCCGCGCTTCGGCCGAGTCGCCCCGGCTCAGGATCCGATCGATCGCGGCCGCTCCGCTGGCATCCTGGCCATCGCCCACCAGCGCCGTTCCATATAAGTAATCGAACGCCTGGTCCGCGGCTTTCTCCTGCTCGAGCGGCGCCAGCAGCGCGATGGCTTGCTTGTATTTGCCCAGGCTGTTGTAGCAACTGGCCAGCAGCAGAGTCACCTGGTCTTTGAACTGGGGCGCCCGCGAAGCCGCCTGTTCAAAGCGCGCCGCGGCCTCCGCGGGACGGCCTGTCTTGTAATAAGCCAGCCCCAGGTTCAGCAGCAGCGCCGGATTCGCGGGGCTCTTCGCCAGCGCCCGATCGTATTCCGCGATGGCCTCGTCATAGCGGCCGGCCCGCGCCAGTGCGGCCCCCAGGTTCGAACGCGCCTCCACCGAATCCGGATGCGCGTCCAGATATTCCCGGTACGTACGAATGGCGCCGTTCTGGTCGCCCGCCTGAGGCTGCTGCGCCCATAAGGCAGGCGCTGCCAAAACCATCGCGAGTAGCAGCCGCAAGCAAGGCCACATGAGACCTACTCTGTCTCCTTCACCCGAACCACCCGATCGCCGCGGACGTCCTTCAAAGTCTGCACCGTCCCCGCCGGCCAATGGATCACTACCGTTCCCGCCGCCTGCTCCGCGCCTAACCCGAAATGCACCGGCCCATAACTCGACGACGCATAACCCACACTGCTCGTCATGTGATTATACTGCGTGCCGCTCTTCGTCGTGACCTCGATCCGCGCGCCCATACCATCGCGATTGCTCCTGGTTCCTTCGAGCGCGATGTCCAGCCAGTGTCGCGCACCCGGGCTCCGGTTCATCCAAATCTCGGCGGGGTGCGCCAGCGCCGTGGTCACTACATCCGTCCGGCCATCGCCATCCAGGTCGCCGAACGCCAGGCCGCGGTGGCGCGCCGGGGGCGATGCGTCCAAGCCCGCTTCGGCCGTCAGCGCTTCCCAGCGCCCGCTGGCGCCCAAATTCCGGAACACGGTGTTAGGCTGCTCCACCGTCGTGCCCGGCAAGGGCTGCGAGAGCACATCTCCGCGGCTCACGAACAGGTCCTTCCATCCGTCGTTGTCGAAGTCGTAGAGCCCCGCGCCAAATCCCGCCATCCGCATGCTCAGCGCGCGCATGCCGCTCGGCGTGCTCACTTCCTGGAACCCGCGCCCGGCCGTGTTCTTCCACAAGGGGAACGTCTGGTTCTGCAGCGCCACGGTGACCAGGTCCGCAAACCCGTCATTGTTGAAATCGCGGAAATCCACCCCCATCCCCGAAATGGCATTTCCGTCTTCCGGCAAAGCCACGCCTTTCTGAAACGCGACTTCTTCGAACCTGTCTCCCAGGTTGTGGAAGAGGAAATTGTACGAGCCGTCGTTAGTCACGAAAAGATCGGGGCGGCCATCCTGGTCGTAGTCGGCCATTCCCACGCCCATGCCCTTCCCCACGTGCGCCCGAATGCCCCACTTCTCCGACACGTCCTCGAACACGCCATGGCCCTTGTTCAGGAACAACTGGTTGGGCAGGCCCTTATACGATCGCGGCGCGCAATAGTCGGGCGTTCCTTTGTAGTCGCAAAGAGGCTCCGTGGCATAGTCCCATTGCAGATAATTGACCACGAACAAGTCCAGCAGCCCGTCGTTGTTCACATCCACCCATACCGCAGTAATCCCCCACATGGGCCCGAACTTCGGATCGGGACCGTTCGTTATGCCGGCGGTTGCCGTTACATCTGTGAACGTGCCGTCGCCATTGTTGTGGTAGAGCGTATTGTGGTGCACCCCCGCCACAAATAGATCCGGATAGCCGTCGTTGTCGTAATCCCCCACCGCTACGCCGCTATCGAAGCCGCTTCCGGCCAGGCCCGCGGCTTCCGTGACGTCGGTGAAAACGCCATTGCCATCGTTGCGAAACAACCGGTTGCGGTATTTCGGATCGTCCTTCTGCAGCGTGGCCAGATTGGCGCCGTTGGTGAAAAAAATGTCGGGACGCCCGTCGCGATTGTAATCGAACACCGCCACACCGCCGGCCATGGTCGCTGGTACGTGGCGCGCGGTTCGCTCCCCATGCTCGAGTTGGAACGGGATGGGCTTCAGTTCGAACCGGATCGCGGATACCGATCCGCCCGTCGCCCGCGCCAGCAGCAGCCCCAAACACGCCAGCCCTGCCAGTGGGGCAGCTGTGTGGGGCAGGCGTCCACGCCTGCGGCGGGTCTCCAGACCCGCCCCTTTCCCGCCCCTTTGCGTACCCATATCGATCAGAATAGCGCGCGAGCAGGGCGATGCAATCGGAACAAATCCACCCGGACTCTCGTTAAGCTGGTTATGAAGACGCTGATCTGCCTTTTACTCTTGACGGGATTCACTCTAAGCGCCGGAGAGCTGACCGGCAAATGGAGCGGCAAGTTCGACATCACCACGGCCGACGGGGAAAGCAAGGCCGATTCGGCGGTGATGAACCTGAAACTGGACGGGACCAAAGTCACGGGCACGGCCGGCCCGAATGAAGACCAGCAATGGACCATTCGAAACGGGAAACTGGAAGCCGGCAAGCTTACCTTCGAAGTCGTGCCGGAAGGCGACAACGACAAGGGATCGTTGGTTTTCGACTTGGTGTTCGATGGCGAGACCATCCGCGGGACCGTCTCGGGCCACGATGGCGACAACAAATTGTCCGCAAAAGTGGATTTGAAGCGCGCCAGTTGAAAGGCCCCCCACGCGGGGCGCCGGCCGCGCTATACTAGGTCTTTGAAATAAGATGCCGAAACGTACCTTTCAGCCAAACAATCGTCGGCGCGCGAAGACGCACGGCTTCCGCACCCGCATGGAAACCAAGAATGGGCGGGCTGTTCTAGCGCGGCGCCGCGCGCGGGGCCGCCACAAACTCACGGTCAGCTCCGAGAGGTAAGCATCCCTGCCTCAGAGAGACGTTTTCCGAAACGTGTTCGTCTGTTGCGATCCACGGATTTCCGCCGAGTCTATGATAACGGCTCCCGTTTTTCGAGCCCTTTCTTTGCGGCCTTCTGCGTGCGAGAGCCGCAGCCGGGCGGTCCGCGGATCGGTTTCACCACGCCGCGCGCGCTCGGCAAGGCAGTGGTGCGCAACCGGATCAGGCGGCGTGTGCGCGAAGCCGTACGCCTGCATCTGGAGCAATTGAGTCCGGAGTGGTCAATCGTTTTCAATCCCCGGCGCAAAGCGATGGAAGCTCCGTTCCCGGATCTGGAACGGGAAGTGCAGCGTCTATTTCAGCGGTGCAGTGGGTCGTGATCGCGGCGCTGCGTTTTTATAAGCGGTGGCTCTCGCCGCTGCTGCCTTCCGCGTGCCGCTTCTACCCGACCTGCTCGGAATATATGATGCAGGCGGTCGAAAAGCGTGGCGTTTGGCGCGGTGTTTGGATGGGAACCAAACGTCTGGCAAAGTGCCATCCCTTTCACGCGGGCGGCGTCGATCCCGTCCGGTAAGTACAAAACAGAATGGCTGAACCTAATAGCGGCGGAACGTCGGGCGGTACGGGACAACCCAAGAAAGAGTTGTCCATGGAGCTGCGGCTCCTGCTGGCCTTCATCCTAATGGGAGCGGTCCTGTTCGTCACGCCGTATTTCTACAAGACCGTAACTCCGCCAGTAAAAAAGACCGCTCCGGTTGCGGCGAAAAGCGATGCCGCGCCCGCCTCGCCTGCCGCCCCCGCGGCGCCTGCGGAAACCGCTGCTGCTACTGCCGCTCCTGAAACCGCCGGTTCCGAACCCGTCGCTCCGCCGGTTGCCGGGCAGAACGAAGAGACCCGCATCGTCGATACCGACCTCTTTCAGGTCAAGTTCAGCAATCGCGGCGGCGTGGTGAAAAGCTGGCTGCTGAAGAAATATAAGGAGCATAGCGGCGCACCGCTGCAACTGGTCAATACCTTATCGCACGCCGATCCGCCGGCGGCGCTCTACTTCCCCGCGCAGAAGCCCTCCGTGGACCTCAACCAGGCGCTCTACGATGTGCACACCGATGCCGACGGCTTAGGCGTCACATTCGACTATTCCAATGGCAAAGTGGTGGCGCATAAATCCTTTCAGTTCCGAAAATCCAGCTACCTGCTGGATGTTTCCACGGAAGTGACGGACGGCGGCAAACCGGTTCCGAATCAAATCGAATGGCGGGGCGGGTTCGGTGATCTGGCGGTAGCCAACCCGGCCGGAGACCAGCAGACGCTGCGCTTCGATATGACCGACGCCAAGCTGTTCAAGAGCGCGGCCAAAGCCGCCAAAGACGGCCCGGTCACGGTCACCGGCAACTATTCTTTTGCCGGTGTCGAGGATAAGTATTTCGTGGCGGCGGTCCTGCCGGTGCCGGGCGCTACCGTCGCCGTGACCACCTTCAGCGACAGTGAGCTCATCCCCGGCGGATCGAAGGAGCTGCCTTTCGCCGGCGCCGCGGTCGGCCAGGGCGCGGTGAACCACTTATCGCTGTACGTCGGCCCGAAAGATATCGACATTCTACGCGCGGTCAATCCCAAGCTCGAGCAAGTCGTCGATTTCGGCTGGCTCAGCATCCTGGCCAAGCCGCTGTTCCTCATCGTGAATTGGGTTGCCGACCGTGCCATCCACAACTACGGCTGGTCCATCATCCTGGTCACCATCGGGCTCAACTTCGTGCTGTTTCCTTTGAAGATCACCAGCATGAAATCGATGAAGAAGATGCAGGCGCTGCAGCCGCAAATTGCCGAGATTAACGCCAGGTACAAGAATGTGGGCCTCCGCGATCCAAAAAAGGCGGATCAGAACCAGGAGGTGATGGAGCTATACAAGAAGCACGGCGTGAATCCCATGGGGGGCTGCGTCCCCATGCTGCTCCAAATCCCGTTCTTCATCGCGTTCTACAAAGTGTTCTCGGTATCGGTGGAGATGCGCGGCGCGAGCTGGCTTTGGGTCACCGATCTTTCGCAGCCGGAAACGCTGGCCATCCACCTGCTGCCCATCATCATGGTCGCCAGCCAGTTTGTGATGCAGAAGATGACTCCCACCACCACGGGAGGCGATCCCAGCCAGCAGAAAATGATGCAGTTCATGCCGCTCATGTTCGGCTTTATGTTCTATAACCTGTCGAGCGGGCTGGTATTATACTATTTGACCAGCAACCTGGTGGGCGTCGCGCAGCAGTTGTTCTTCAATCGCACGTCGCTGGCAAGCGTGGCCGCACAGTCGGTGCAGCCGCCGAAAAAGAAAAAGGATGGCAGGAAGTAGACGGTGAATCCTCGCAAGTATTCGGTATCGTCTGTAGGTCCCCGCATCGAGCGGTTTGTGCGTCCCGTGCTGGTGCAGGCCGGCTTCCGCATGGAGTACGAGATGGCCGACGGGCAGGCCGCCGACGACGATTTCGAGACTCCGGACGTTGTCGTGAAGTTCAGCGGACCCGACGTGGAGTATCTGCTGGCGAACCGCGCCGAACTGCTGCTGGCGTTGGAGCATGTGACCATGGAAGCGCTGCGCATGCCCTCCGAGGATCACTCGCGCATTTCGTTCGATGCCAACGATTACCGGCTGCTGCGTATCGAGGAGTTGCGCTTGAGCGCCACGGCGGCCGCCGAGAAGGTGAAGCGCACGGGGCAGCCGTTCCGGTTCAATCCCATGAACAGCCGCGAGCGCCGCGTCATCCACCTGGCGCTGCGGAACGAAACCGGACTGCGCAGCGAATCGAGCGGCTCGGGCGGTTTCCGGCATGTGGTGGTGTATCCGGCGGGCATGGCCAGCTTGCCCGATCCTCCCCAGCCGGCATATGCGCGGCGCGACTCCGGACGTGACCGTCCGCAGCAGAATCGCCGCCGCTAAACGTTGAACCTAACCGACACCATCGTCGCCATTTCCACGCCTCCCGGGCGAGGTGGACTTGGCGTAGTGCGGCTTTCCGGCGGGCGGGCGCGCGAGATCGCCGCCGGCATGGTCCGCTTTCCGGCGGCGCCGGATTGGAAGCCGTGGTCCTGCCAACTCGCCGATTTGCTGGACGCGCCGCATGATCGGGCGCAGCCGGTCGACCAGGTCGTGGTCGCCTTTTTCGCGCACCTGCATTCCTACACAGCCGAAGATGTAGTGGAGATTTCCTGTCACGGCGCGCCCGTCATTCTGCGGCACGCCGTCGCACTCGCGATGGACGCGGGCGCGCGCCTCGCCGAACCGGGCGAGTTTACCTTGCGCGCCTATCTGAATGGGCGCATCGACCTGCCGCAGGCCGAAGCCGTGCGCGACCTCATCGATTCCACTACGCTCTACCAGGCGCGCATCGCCGCACAACAGGCCGGCGGCTCCGTCTCCCGCCGCATCGCGCCCCTTAAGGAACAGCTTCTGGAATTGATCGCGCTGCTCGAAGCGGGCATCGACTTCGCGGAGGACGATGTGAGCGTGGCGCCGGCGGCCGAGATCCTGCGCCGGCTCTCGCCGGTGAGCGCGGGCGTTTCCCGCCTGGCCCGGAGCTTCGCGTTCGGCGGCCTGGTGCGCGCGGGCCTGACGCTGGCCATCGTGGGACGGCCCAACGTGGGCAAGAGCAGCCTGTTCAACCGCCTGCTCGAGCAGGACCGCGCCATCGTCACGGACATTCCCGGCACCACGCGCGATGTGGTTTCCGAAGTGGCGGCCATTCACGGCATCCCGGTGAAGCTGTTCGATACCGCCGGCATTCGCCAGGGCCAGGGGCTGGTGGAGACGCTGGGCATCGAGCGCAGTTTCCAGGCGATGGCGGATGCCGATTTGACTCTGGTGGTCATCGATCTGTCGGCGCCCGTCGCTGCCGAGGATCGCGAGTTGATGTCGCGCGCCCGGGAGCAGGGCCGCTGGATCCTGGTGGGCAACAAGTGCGACCTGCCGTGCCGCGCGCAGCCGGCCGAGCAGATCCAGCCTGTTTCGGCGCTCACCGGAGAGGGCATCGAAGCGTTACGCGAGGCCGTGTTCCACGCCGTGGCGCCGGGCGAAGCCGGGGAGCTGGAAACCGGCTTCATCACCAGCCTGCGTCATGCGCAGCTGCTGCGGGAATCGCTGGAGTATCTGGAAAAGGCTGCCGCGGCGGTGTCGGGGAGCGTGCCGCACGAGATGCTGCTGCTGGATCTCTATGCCGCCTTGCGGCCGATCGACGCCATCACCGGCGCGACTACCGCGGACGATATCCTGAACCGCATTTTCTCGACGTTCTGTATTGGAAAGTAAAGCGGACGCCGCGCCGGCGCGCTGAATCAGGGCACGATAGCGGACTGAATCAAAGCGTCAAAGCGGCCCTGGAAGTCCGCCAGCTCCGCCGCGGGCATTCGGGCAACGAAAGCCACCCGGCTTTTCTCGCCGTCGATCCAGGTCAAATATTCGACCATTTTCTCTCCGGTCCTCACATAGTCGGCGACTGCGCTCAGAGCCGGCCGGCCGCCGATCGTGGTGTTCTGCACGCTCTCCGTCCGGTACTTGTAGCCCTCGAAATTGTTGCGCTGCGCGGCCTTGCTATCGAGACGCCGGCTCATCAGGGCCGGGATCGCGGCCGGATCGACGGTTCGCGCTTTCAGCCAAACCGTGGCAATTACATTGGTAATGGAGTCCCTCAGCAGAACTGTGTGAGCGCCCTCGGATGCGGATCCGTGGCTCACAATCACCCAATCCGGCGGCAAAGTGAACTGCACGCCGGTCTTGTCTTGATAGTTGCCCGAGGTCTGCGCCTGCACCAGCGGTATCGCCGCCGCAATCAGCGCAAGAAACGCAAACGTACGGAGCCGCTTAGACATATTACACGCCTTCCCTCAGCAATTATAACGTAAGAGCTGGTGTGCGGGTTACAGCCGTCTCCATGTGGATAACGCGATTGCGGCCCAGGCGCTTGGCTTCATAAAGCGCGCGGTCGGCGGTGTCGATAATGCGCACCGCGGATGCTTCCGCCGTTGGCTCAGACGTAGTAACGCCGGCGCTGATCGTGACAAAGGCAGCGATTCTACTCACTGGATGGGGAATCGCCAGCGACGCGACCGCGGCCCGCATCGATTCTGCGATCTGCAGCGCGCCCTCCCGATCCGTCTCGGGCAGAATGGCGACGAACTCTTCGCCGCCATAACGCGCCACCAGATCGCCGCTGCGATGAACCGTTGCTTGTAAAGCGCGCACCACCTGTATCAGGCAGTCGTCTCCTTTCTGGTGGCCGTAGACGTCATTCAGGGACTTGAAATGATCGATATCGACCATCACCAGCGATAGAGGCAGTCCGGATCGCACCCCGCGCTGCATCTCGGATTCGAGGACCTTGTCGAACTGCCGCCGGTTGAAAGCGTGGGTCAGCGGATCGCGTGTGGATAGTTCCGTCAAGCGCTCGTTTACCAGCCGCAGTTGCCGTGTCTGCATGCTCACCTGATGGCGCAGGACGTAAATCCAAGCAGAAGCAGCCAGGAAAAACACAGCCAGAAGGCACAACGTCCACACCGAATGCTTGAGCGTCCACCACGAGGGCCACGCCAGAATCGCGATGTCGTCCGGACTGCGCAGCAGAATGCGGAAAAACTGGGCCCGGTGATACGGATCGTAAGTCACCAGGCAGATCCCGGCCAATCGCAGGCGGCTGCCGGGCTCCAGTTGCGGAAGTCTCCGCCCGGCGAAAGTAGGAAGAGTCGCGGTAAAGTCCAGCTCCGGCGATCTGAGCAACAGAGTGCCCGCTTCCTGATTATAGGAAGTCTCCAGCAAGGTGGCTTCCAGGCTGATCAACCTGCCGTCATAGCGCATACCGGCGGCGAAACCATAGCCGGATGAGTCGGTACGCACCTGCGATGGAATCACTTGCTTCGCCTGCACCGGGACAATGGGGATCGGGACGCCGCGCCCGACTTTCCGGCAAAGGGAGTCCTGCAGGCCAAGCCGTCCCTCGATCACGCCTGGAAACCCCGCCACATCCACCAGGTCTCCGGGCTGCGCCGCACATCCCGGATTCGCTTGCACCTCCAGATTCCCGGTTGAATCGGCTACGTACGCAGCCATCCCGGGATCCATTGCCGTCACGGTAGCGCGCACGCGAATGCGTCTCGGTAGCCCATCCATCGGACGGAACTGGCCCACTGAACCGGCGGTGGTTTCCGGCAGCCGGAAGACGTCCGGCGGGGCAGCGTCCTTGATCCGTACAAATTCGGATCCCGGCACAAATAGGCGCACACCGGCCGATTGGCGGCGCTCGTTAAAGATGGCGGCCAGGGCCCCCAGCATCACCACTCTGGCATCCACCAATTTCCGGGCCCAATCCGGACGGAACTCGGGCATCACCGCTACAAAGCTGCCGCCCACGGCTGCTACGTCCAGCAGGAGCCGGCCGCCCTTCGTCTGACCGGACCGCACCACGCCCTCGAGTTCGAACCATTGCCCGTCTTGTTTGCCGCCCACCAGTTCTTCGAACGGCCGCCGTTTCGGTTCGGGCAGTGCGCCTGCGCCGAGCACTTTCAGATGCGCTTTGGTGATGCAAGGAGAGAAGTTGCCGGGCGTGGTAATCCCCGTGAGGTCCACGGCTTGTCCCACATGCAGCGGCGCGTCGCTCACGGATTCGCGCACGAACACAAAGACGCCCGCGGTTTCGTCTTGCACGAACGCTTCCCCGGGAGCCATATCCACGAAGGTGACGACCACGCGCAGGTGCACGGGATAGCCTCGTTTCGCCTCGTCGGGCGAGAGGTTCCGGATGTCTTGCGCATGCGTCAAGACTGTCAGTCCACCGTCCGGCTCAGGACCGGCAGAGACCGCCAGACCCGCAAACAGCAAGCCGAGCGGTAAGAACGCCGAGAAGAAACGCACTGTTCCATCTCTCTTATCGGCAGATTGGGACAGATGGGCTAGGTCAGGGCCACGTCGGGCTAGTGCTGACAATGAAGATTTAAGCGCGGCTGAATACCAGTTTACCGGCTACTTAGCGGCGTTTGATGGCGGAACTGCGGGCTCGGGCAGCGATGTGTTCCACAAGGCCGTTGTACAGGTGGTTCGTCTCGGACAGGCCTCCTTACACTGTACGACAATTGCGCCTCCCCCTATAATGGTGGTGAATCCGATGTCCGGCCCCTCCATCGTCATCAGCGCCACCTTCACCGCGGATGCTATCGAACCCACCCTCTCCTTCTGGATGCGCGAGCTGGGTTTCGACTATCGCATCCGGATGGCGCCCTACAACCAGGTATTCCAGCTCTTGCTCGACCCGGCCGGGGCGCTGGCCGCGAACCGCGACGGCGTGAACATCCTGCTGGTACGCTTTGAAGATTGGTCGCCGGATTCGGGACACCTGGAAGCTGATGTCCAGCGTTTCGCCGCCAGCCTGACGGACGCCGCGCACTCCTCCGCCGTGCCGCTCATAGTGTGCATCTGTCCGCCCTCCCCCACCTTCCCCAACGATCTGCAAGAACGCGATCTGCAAGAACGCATGGAAGTGATCGTCGCCGCCGCCGTCGCCGGGCTGAGCACCGTACACCTGGTCACGCCTGCCGAGGTCGACGCTTGGTATCCGGTGGCGCAGCCGCACGACCCGCTCGGCGATAAGCTGGGCCACATCCCTTACACGCCCGCATACTTCGCGGCGCTCGCCGCCATCGTCGCGCGCAAAATCCATGCGCTGCGCACCCCGCCATTCAAAGTGATCGCGCTCGATTGCGACGATACGCTGTGGCGCGGCATCTGCGGCGAGGACGGGCCGCAAGGCGTGGTGGTCGACCCGCCGCGCCAAGCGCTACAGGAGTTCATGCTGGCGCAGCATGCGCAGGGCATGCTGTTGACCCTGTGCAGCAAGAACAACGTGGAAGACGTGCTCGACACCTTCCGGCTGCATCCCGAAATGCCGCTGCGCATGGAACACTTCGCCGCGTGGCGCATCAACTGGTCGTCCAAGCCGGCAAATCTGGCCGCGCTCGCCGAGGAGCTGGAACTGGGGCTCGATAGCTT
>Ga0302324_100017413_pt1 | contig 14243 bp, 11 predicted proteins | sample Palsa_T0_1_FD_201949 | JGI IMG/M metagenome (GOLD analysis project Ga0302324, IMG submission 201949) | Peat permafrost microbial communities from Stordalen Mire near Abisko, Sweden - Palsa_T0_1 | ecosystem: Environmental > Terrestrial > Soil > Palsa > Peat permafrost | place: Sweden: Abisko... | reverse complement strand
GCGCCGGCCGCTTCGCTGAAAAGTTCTGGCCAATGATTGGTGCGTTCGCCATTCCGACCGCGACCGCCGGCAGGATCAGCGATTGCATAATGCGAGCGCCGATCGCGAATCCACCTTGAGCTGCGGCACCGAAGTGGCGAATCGCTCCGTAAACGATAATTAGATAGATGCCCAGGATCCCGAGTTCAGCACCGGCGGGAAGGCCAATCTGGAACACTTCGCACCAGAGCCCGAAATCCGGGCGCGTCCCTGAACGGTCGAAAGCAAGATATCGTTCGCGAACGACAAAATAGCCGAACATCCCTGCCACGCCGAGTGCGAGCGCGAAGAATGTCGCCATCGCCGCGCCGCGCACCCCGAACGGGTGCCCTGTGCCCCAACCGAAAATCAGGATTGGGGCCAGCGCCAGATTCACGATAACGGTCAGCACCAGCACGGCCACGGTCGGCTTCACGACTCCGGCGCCGCGCAGGGCCGCGCCCATCGAGATCAGCGGAAATTGCAGGAACAGCGCAGGAATGAACCAGGCGAGATATGCCGTCCCCAGTCGCACCGTTTCCGGACTGGCCGCCAGCGCCGCGCAGTAGGCATGGCGAAGAAAGAAACCTGCCAGACACAGAGTTCCGCCTGCAAGAATCGACATCACGAAGGACTGGTTAAACACCCGCCGCGCGCGGCTCTGATCTCGCACGCCCGCCGCATGAGAGATGAGCGTCGTCGTGCCCACGCCCATCATCTGCGTCAGAGCCAACGTCAATGCCATCAAGTTGGCCGCGAGCCCCACGGCCGCCACTGAATCTCTGCCGAGACGGCCAACCCAGTACATATCTGCGAGCAGGTAGAGCGCTTGCCCAAGCATACTGGCCATGAGGAACGCCGACATCCGCAGCAAGTTTCCCCACACCGAGCCTTGGGTCAGATCTTTCAAATACAATCCTTTCTGCTGTTGCGTGCCCTGCCGTGATAAAACTCTGGCATTTCGTCGCCTACTGCAATTTGATCGTCCTCGCTGCCGACCATCTCACGACCGGCTTCGCGGGAGTCCTTTTGCCAAAGCGCGCCGCTGGCCTTTACCGGCGAATGTTCGGAGCGCGTTTTCCTGCGGATTCTCCAATGACGGCCGTCCTGCGCCCCTGGGGGGCGCTCGGAGTATTCGCCGGCCTCGCCGGACTACTCCCGGTATATGACATGGTCCGCTATCGCGCGATTCTGTTTCCACTCTTGTTCCTCGTCGTCCTCCGGATCTTCATCCGCCTCAGCTACGACGCGGCCACGCTTGAATTCTTCGGCCTAACTCGCGCCCGCAACTACTTTCATCTGTACCTCGTCACTCAGTGCGCCACCATCATCGCCGCGCAACTGCTCTTCTGGTGAACGTCATGCACACGACGGCACGCTTCTCGCTTCACTGTTATCAGAAATCCCGTGGCCTGATTGCGCAGTCTTTACGCGGACCAAGACCGGAAATTTCGGTCGAAGCGTGACTTTCGGGTCGAGCACCAGTTTTGTTTCCGGGAGCATCTCAAACTCCCAGCCCTTAAGAATCGTGCTTAACACCAGGGTTCCTTCCATTAACGCGAACCCTTCGCCGATGCAGCGGCGCGGTCCGATTCCGAAAGGGAAGTAAGAGAACTGATGCGCCCTGTTGTTTGCGATAAAACGCTCGGGGCGGAAAGTCTCGGGTTCAGGAAAAAAACGCGCGTCGCGGTGCAGCAAGTACTGGCTCGCGAACAAAATGGAATTTCGCGGCGCAGTATACGACCCAATGGTGCTGGATTCTTTCAGCGCCCGGCCCAGCACCCAAACTGGCGGATACAAGCGCATAGACTCAGCCAGGACGGCGCGCGTAAATGGCATTTGCTCGTAATCTTCCGCGCCGAGGCCTCTTCCATCGGCAGGCCGACCGACTTCAACCCGAATTCTCTCTGCCGCCTTAGGATGTTGCGCAAGCAGAAGCAACGCGTAGGTGAGAGCGTTTGCCATGGTCTCGTGCCCTGCCAGCAAAATCGTCAGGCACTCATCCCGTACCTGTCGAATGGCGGCCTCGCGATCTCCTTCGCCACCCTGATGCTGAAGCAACATGGAGAGAAGGTCGTCGCCTTCATTCGGGCAACGCATTCTCTCTTCAATGAGTCCGTAGATCAGGCGGTCAAACCGCTCGCGCACTCGCCTCAACCGCCGCATGCCGGGCAACGGCAGATGCATCAGGTGCTGAGAAAAAGGCACAAACACGAGGTCGACAAGGGACATCAGATCGCTTACGGCTTGACCGATTTCGCCTGCGTCTTCCTCAAAACGCCTATTGAACAGAGTCTTGCCCAGGATGTTCAGGGTCAGACTCATCATTTCCTTGCGCAGGTCGAGCGTTTCATTATGTTTCCAGCGCGCACAAGCGTTGCTCGCATACGCGCTCATCACCAACGCGTGCCGAGAGAGTTGTTCGCGATGAAAGGCGGGCTGAATCAATCGGCGCTGGCTCCCGTGCAAAGGCTCCTCGCTGGTGAGAAGACCCTGGCCCATCACCGCGCGACCGCGTTGCATCACCGGCCCGCGAACCTGTTTGTTCGCCTGAACCACCAGAAATTCCTGAACCAAGTCTGGATGGTTGAGGAGATAGGCATTCCGCCATCCGAGGCGGAAGTGCACGACATCTCCGTAGGTCGCGGCGAGCCGCTGCAGATATTCCAGCGGGCTCCGCCGAAACCTCAGAGCGTCACCGATGCCGAGGAACGAACGCGGTCCCGGCGGTCGCGAGGCGCGATTCACGCTCGTGCTCCCTTCCATCCTCTGCCCAGAAAGAAACGCCGCCAAACACAGAGAAGCATTGATCGCTCACTCAGGTCTTGCCGTAATCGTGGCGCTACCACACGCTCATGAATAATACGGAGTTTGCTCCAGTGAGCGGAAGGGAACATGTGGTGCGCCGTGTGGTAGCCGTTGTTCAGCAGGAGCCAATTAGTCATGCTCCCCGTAATATTGCGCGAGTGATTGAATCGCGAATCAGCGTCGCAATCCTGATGTTGCAGCAGGTTGATGGTCACCAGAAACCATTGGCCAAACAGCCACGGTCCGACGCAATACGTGAGGGTGGAACGCCAGTCCAGCAGAAGAAGCAGCAGAATAAACCCGTAAGTCAAAAGGCGCTCGGCGATAGCCTGCCGGTACAGCCGAGGCTGCTTCTCTCGCCAGTTGTCAAGATCGGCGGGCTTGTCGCGATACATTGCCGAGACCGACGTAAAAAAGAACACTAGAAAGTTCAGCAGATTCGAACGATAGCGGACGAGCGAACAACGCACAAAGTCGGCCTCGGTATTGTTCTTGCCGTGGTGCAGCTCGTTGTGTGACGTGATGATGCCGGAGCAAGGATGTGCCGTCAAAATGCTAAGCCACAACTCGAACCCACTGTTCCACCCCGAGCTGCGAAACGTAGGCGAGTGCATGTGATTGTGTTTCGCGACCAGTGCGACCACTGCCAGAACATAAGTCAGGACTATCCACGGAACGCCGCGAACCAAGTTCAGCCACTGAATCGCCAGCAGCATATTGAACGCAGCAAGAAACATGAGCGTACGAAGATCAGCCGCGTACCGAAGCGGCCGGAAGATTCGCATCGAGGTAGACATCAGAGCGTCGCCGCCTCCACGTGAGGGACGCGCCCATCAAGGCTGCGAACAAGATCGTTACCATCGTCAAAACTCACGCAGAATAACCGCGCGAAAAATGGAGTCAGAGAATAGTCGCGCAGCGCCGGTAGAAAAGGATCTCGCTCATGCAGCGCGATCATCGCGTACATACATCTTCCGCCGACGGCTGAGTTGTACGCGCTTCGCAGTAACGCACGGAATATCTGTAGATCGTCGCCGTCTATTGCAATGAAACTGATATAAAAATATGCAACCTCGTCACCCACTTTCGGGTACCGTGGTGCCTTCGTGAACGGACGAAGCGCATTGGCCAGCGGAATCATCCATCGGAGCCGATTGCTATAAGCGGCTACGCGCGTCTGCTTGAAAGAACCCTGATCCCAGCAGCCGATTACTCCGACGACCTTACTTCCGCGCATTGCGACGTGGAAATCTTCGAGGCGGAAGTCGAGCCAGCGGTTATGGAACATTTCGCTGGTGTGAACCGGAGCGAACTGACGCCGGCAATTATTACGGTTTAAACATTCGATAATGGCGGGCAGCAGTTCTTTAGATCCCCGGACGATTCTGCCTTCGGCCCCGACCGGCGGCTGTGCGCTCCGAATGTTGATTCCCGGACAATGGATCAGTCCTTGATCCTGATATCGGGGAAGACCTGCGCGTCCGCTTGCGATCGTGGCGTGAGCAGTGTGATTGTCATTGAAGATGACCGTCGTGTAGAGTCGCGTGCGCCGATCTGCGTGTAAGTGCCTGAGAAAGCGATAGCCACGGGCCACCAGTATGCCGCCGCGATATTGCTGTTTAAGGCGCAAGTCGGCAAGATAGCCCAGCGACATCTCTTTGCCGTTGACGAATCCAAGGGCGAGAGATCTGGTGCCGAGCCCAATGATGGTGCCGCTCTGGCGATCGCGTCCAATCGCAACTTGAAAACAATCTCCACGAGCGCGACAGGAATTGTAAAAGCTGGGCTCGCGCTCGAAAGTCACGCTGATCGGACCAGGAATCGGACTGCGCCGTAACAGTTCTCGCAGTTCGTCGTCGTCCGCCGGCGTGGCGAGTTTAATTTCAATTCCGGTTCTGAGCTGGGTTTTCGGATCGATATCCGGAATGACAGGAGCGATCATGCGGAGACCTCCGCCACGCCGGCCTGAACATAGCGCCCGCGGAACGCTTGCTCCCATCCGGGGCGCTTATCGAGCGCAGACATCTTGACACTTCCGGCCCGCTGATTCATTCCCGCGCAATGGGCGAGATATGATTCCCGCGCGCCGCCCTTGATCGAAAACAATCGAACCGCATCCAGCTGCCCGAGTCTGCGGCAGTAAGCGTAATGCGGATTGGACTGGAGTTTCTGATCGAACTTCTCTATGAAATCGAGATCTCTGCTCCCAGTTTCAAGAAAGAGCGTGTAGTACGGCGTAGTACCGCCAGAGGGCGCCAACATCGCAAAGCTTGCGGCCCGGGCCGCGTCGAATTCAGAAAGCGCATCAGCCACGAACATGGCATTGAGTTTTTCTCCCCGCAGGTCGCAGACGCAATCCTCCTTACCAAGGAATTCCAGCAAAGGCGTTCGCTCAGCGAATCCCGCCACCCGCACTCGATCGCCGAGCCGATAGCGCCACAACCCGCCCCCGGTGGTGATCACTACCGAATACTCCTGACCCTCTTTCAGTTCCGCGATTAACCGGCAAGCTCCTGAATCCTCTTCGATAAATTCTAGAAAGTGCGAAGTCACGGCAGCTACAGGAGTCCGGTACTCCTCGATCGGAATGGACACGAAGCCCTCGGTCGCGAGCAGTCCCTTGCCCTGAATCGGCACGCCGGGAAATTTCCTTTCCACTTCCCCCTTCAGTGAAGATGAAGACGCCGAAGTCCAGCAGCTGATGAGTGCGAGGTCGGGCCAGAGAACTCCCGTGTCAATACTCCCGCGTCGTAGCATGGCCTGCAGATTAGCGGCCCGACGGGCATCGCGCACTAGAAAGCTTGAAAGCCTGGGAGAAATCCCGGCGGCGCCGACCGCAGTTCCGTTCAGCAAGTCGCGCACCAGTGTCTCACCGTGCTGCTGGAGGCGGTCGAGAAGAATCAGAAGAAAACTTGGACTCCATACAGAAATGAAACTCAACGAGCGAGCCTGCAGCAGGAAGCGCAATGTGAGGTAGATGCAGTCCTCGAGCTCCTGCACTCGCGCCAATTCGGAAGGGACTGCCATAAGTTTGCCGAAGATCCATTTCTGAGCTGGCCCGAAATATTCCATGTCACTTTCGAATCCGATGGGAATGCCGCCGGCTGTGAGCTCGCGCTCCCGCGATAACGGAGTCACAACCCAATATGCGGTGCCGCGGCCGATCCGGGGAAACGCACCGTGCATGTTCGTGATCCACGGCGCGAGCGCTGACTGAAATTGTTTTCTTAGGGATTGTGTATAGGGGATATATTTCGCGGCGCTCGTGGATCCGCTGCTCTTTTCAAACGCGAGCACAGGCTCGCTCGTCAAAACCTTCAGCTCGCCAGATTTTACGCGTTCGATCCAAGGCGACATGTCGTCATAGCTAACTACCGGGACGCGATTCTGGTATTCCCGCACGCTGCTGATCGATCCGAACTCGTATTCTTTTCCAAATGCGCAGTCTTGATTTGTTCGCACAAGATCGAGCAAAAGTCTCTGCTGCACGCATTCGGGATTCCCTAATGCGGCGGCAAAGGCCCTCGTGTCTCGCCGAAACCCCGCGAGTGGCAGCCGGTTCAAGGCGCGATTTAAAAGCGGGCGGAGCATCAGTCGGCTCCCTGACAGAAGGCAGGTTCGATCGTTTCCTGCCCAGTATGCGCCTGTCCCATAATTCGACCACTGAAGCGCTTCATATTCGAGGGCGAGATCTTCGCCAGGCATGCGAGTTCATGGCCGTGAGCAAACAAAGGATTGCGTCGCAGAAAGAATTGAACATTGGGATCGCGTAAACGTCGGGCAGGTACTTCCGCCAGCTGAGGCTTCAGTTGACCCTGTGAAAAAGGGAACTCGATTATGCCGGTTTCTGAATCGTAATAATCGCGAAACTTCGTTCCAGCCAGAGTGTCAAGTACCTGCTGTTCAAAAGTCGGCGTGGGTGCTTCGCAATTTGGATAGAAGGTCTCGAAGAAAAGAGGCAGATACAAATAAGTGCGGTAGCCCTTTGAAATAAGAAACCAAAAGAGCGGTACGCTGGGATCCTCGGCGTAGATCGCGCTTACGAAACGGCACCAGCAAAGCGCCAACTCCTGTTCGCCCCAGTAAGCGCGGTCAACAATTGTGTCACCGGAGAACACGGCGCGGACGGGCATGCCCTCAATCGAAACGCGAAAAACCTTCTGCGTGGAAAATCCGCAAACGGCGCCGACGGGGTTGCGTAGGATCAGCGCACAATCTTTTTCCGACAGATCCAGGAGAAATTGTGGCAGGGAGACGCAATCATAGTGGCGCGCGAAAATGTCGTACATAACCCCAATGTCCGCTCGCGTTATTTCCGCCACGGGTACGATTTCGCTGTGAATGCCTGGTTCTCTCATAGGTATCCTGCCTAGAAGCAGATCGTGATTTCGCGATCTTTTCCCGAGGTTTCCGCGATTGCTTCCGATTGTTCCGCACGCCGCCGCATGGAATGAATCTTGAGTCCGAGCAGATCAGTGTCGACATGACGGAACTGTGGGCCTCCGAATCGGCGCAGTTGCTCAGATTGTGAAGCGAGAATCTCGACATCCTGCCGGATAATCTTGCGGCAAACCGGCTCCAACAAGAGCCGCACCAGGGGCGCGATCTGGCCGAACCTGAAAGTGATCACGGTATGCACATCGCTCTCGTATTCGCCCAACGGAGTGCACTGCGATGTGATGATGAAATGTCTGTCAGGACCGAAATCGTAATCGACCCGGCTGATGTTCGGCATGAGAAACCGGTCGGTGTGATGGAGTTCTCGTCCGTTCGGGAAGAATAACTTTGACACCAGACTCTTGGTAATAGGTTCGCCGTGAAACTCTACATCGACAGAGTCAGCGTTTGAGCGCACCGTGGCCGAGAGTTCACGAGTGTCATGGTTCCGGAACCAGCCTCCGTGCACATATACGGTGTGCGGGCAGTCCAGAAAATTCTCCAGGCACGCTTCCACAGACGCTTGAAAGCGCGTCCGCATGCGGAAGCTTTTCCAGCCATGCTCGGCGAGGTGAGGAAATCTGAAGGGAGTGGAATCCGGGATCGATTCGCCCGGATAAACCCACACATAGCCGTCGAGTTCTCGGACGGGGTAAGCTCGCACTCCATGATTAGGGAGTCGTTGGCTGTCTCCCAGAGACGGGATTTGGATACAACGTCCGGCCCCGTCGAATGTCCACCCGTGGTAAGGGCATGTCACACATCCTGACGCCACGGTGCCCAGCGAGAGCGCCATGTTGCGATGCGAACATCGGTCTTCGAGCGCAGCCACCTCGCCGTTTGCATTGCGAAATAGAACGATGCGTTCGCCGAATGGAACGACTGCGAGCGGCTTGCGCTTCAGTTCACGCGACTCCGCGGCGATGTACCAATAGTCCTTCAATCCCATAGTTCACCTGAGTTACGATCACCTGACGACAATTCCCTGAACAACAATCACCTTGCCGCGAGCTGCTGCGGTGCTGAATACGAAATCGTGTGGTATTCATCGAGTGCGAGATCGTGATACGTTGTCGTTCCTGCGCCGTACCAGTGCACTTCTACTTCAACCGGACCGTTGTAGTTACCGAGACCTAGCAGCAGTCGCCGGTCGTTCTGTGCTGAAAATCCATTGGCGATCTGCACTTCGCGCATCTGACGCATCCTTCGTCCATTCTGCGTATAGGTCACAAATACCTGTGTACCGACTGCTTCGCGGCTTATCTTCCGTCCATCACCCCGGATCGCGAGTCCAATCCAATGATGAACATTGCCTTCGGCGCGATCCTGTTCGTGCAGAGTGTTTCGGTAAAGACTCAGGCGACCGAACTGATGAGTAATGGCCACGTCGAGTACGCCCGCATTGTTGAAGTCGGCCAGAGCGACGCCGCGGGAATTACCGAGTTCCGTGAGACCCGCCTGTGGAGCGACATCCACGAATTGCATGCTGCGTTCGTCACCGCGCGAAAGGTAGACGCGATTGGCCTGATGACCGAAGATTTCATAGCCGCGCAAGTCGGGCCAGCGATCGACGTAAGAGTGCACCTCCGGCGGGGCCAGCATTACTTTTTCGGCAGCGTACCAGTAATTCCGCGGCTTCGAAAATCGCCGGTCCAGGCTGTCGTCGACCATGCCGTTGACCTGCACTAAGTCTTGCCAGCCGTCGAGATTCAGGTCACCCATCGCCGCGCCCCAGCCAAATCCGCCTTCATTCAGCACTCCGCGGACCGTTGCCTCATCGCGAAAATCCGGGACGAAGGAATTGTTTTGATAAGTCTTCCACAGCAGACTGCCCTCAGCTTGCAAGGGAACGTGCACGTTCGACACGTAGATGTCCTGTTGACCGCGATTGTCAAGATCGCCGATCGAAGCGTTCATGCCCTTGTAAGTATCCTTGCCGATGCTGCCGAACATCTTTCCTTGGACGTGCACGAACCGTTTGCCGTGATCATTGAGATACAGATCGTCGGGCCCAAAATCATTGGCGCAATATAAATCGGTATATCCGTCGCCATTAAGGTCGCCGGTCGCGACTGCGAGCGTGAAATGCGTCTGGGGCATGCCCATGGCGGCCATGTCCATCTTTTCGAAATGCCCAGCGCCCGCGTTATGGAAAAGTTCGTTCGGTCCACCGTTCTGCGCGTTGTTCCAGCTTTCATGCATGAAGTGGAACATGCGGCGATCGCCCGGATACTCCGGCTGCGGGAGTTGGAAAATGTTCAATCGAGTCGCGGTGGGATAGTCCTTCAAATATGGGGCGAAGCTGTTGCCGACGAAAAGGTCGAGTTTACCGTCGCGATCGTAGTCGAAGAAAGTTGCGGCAACGGAAGTGCTGTAGTCGCCAATCCCGGCTTCGTCGCTCACGTCGACAAACTCAGCTTTGCCGGTAACTGGCAGCATGTTTTTCAACAGGTGAGTCTTCCCGTATGCGAAGGTTAGGAGGAGAGACTGCGCCCCGCTATTATCGTAGTCAACGAAAATTGCGCCGCTGGAAAAACCATACTTCTCGGGATGAAGATTGATTTCACGTAGAGCAGGGATCTCTACCCGCTGAAAGTGAAAGTTGCCCAGATTGCGATAGAGGGCATTGCGATCCTCCGGCCGCTTCAACGGATTGGTCAAAAAGATATCCGGCAGCCCGTCATTATCAAAGTCGCCGATCGCAATCGAGTCGCCCACCGACATCAGCCACTTTGCAAAGTGGCGCACCCGCGGGTCCGTTTCGTTCATTACGCCACTCATCTGTGAATCGATTCCAGAAACCGACGGCGGAACTTCGACTAACTCGAATCCCGGATTATTTATCGTCAGGCGCGGATGAATGACCTGCGCATAAGCCACGTACCCCGCAAGCCAAAGCGCCCCGCACACGGCCACACGTCCCGCGAGTTGTAGGTCGAAGGCCTCTTTCAGGCGTGTTCCTCGTCCTTTCCACAATGCGCTGAGATGCAGCCAGAGAAAACGGGCCGCCGCAACCACAAACAGAGCGTAGAAGAGTGTGTACAGCGATTCGATGGTATGAAACCAGAGATCGACCAGCACCACCGCGATGCTCCATGAGATTTGCTGCCACGTGCCCTTGGCCGAGGTCTTCGGGTCCGTCATCATGTAAAACGTAAAGAGATAAAAGCGTGGCGAAGTCAGAGTGCCCAGAATGAGAGTCTCCATGGGCAAGTGGTCGCGAAGAATGTAAGCACGCAATAAAGTTTGCAACGAATAGAAGCCTAGGAATGAAACGATCAGCGCGGTTCGCCCGATGCGAAACAGAAAGAGTGCGCACGCAGCCGTTATCATGAACGCAACCAGCGCCCATGATCCACCCCATTGGTAGGCCGGAGCCGAGGAATACAAGTCCTTCCCCAGGACCAACGCGCAAACCATCCCGAATAGTGACGGATTGAAAACATGCCGCCCATGAAATGTCAGCACATACTTCGAGGCGATTGTGAAAAAAACCGGTAGAAACAACAGGTAATAGTTATGCGAATAATTCAGCAACAGTCCGATCGACATCATGCTGATATAAGCGCTCAACGGCACCAGGAGTTCACGCTTGCAGAAGGCCCAGTGCAATCCCATGTCCAGCAGGCAGCCGGCAACGACGGTCAGCAGGATTTGCAGCGGCGTGCGGTTGAAGCCCAGCACGGTGCAGCCCAGGACTGCATAGCCGGTAAGAATCGCAGCGAAGGGAATACGCGGATCGTTCTTCCGTGGTAACACCCAAGCGGCGCGCGCTGGAGCCGTGACCGTAGGAAGAGCTGTTCCGATCCCTGCCGCGACGCTCATATTTTTGGAGTCACCGCCAAGCGGTACCGTCACCATAGCAACTCCCCCAACCCCGGATAAGTAACATCCTTGGCTCTGCGATCCCGCACCTTTGCACAAGTCAAGAGTAACGGCGGCGAAGGAGCGTCAGGTGTGTTCTTAGGACACTAGTTGGAGTGTCACACCGATGCTGGAAGCCTCCGTGTCCTCTGTGGTTAAAACCTTGCTAACGGCAGAGGTCACAGAAAGTGGTGCTCTCAGCTACGCGGCGGCGCGGCGCAGTTCGCGTTGCTATTCGACGTGCAGGCACGATAAAATAGTTCGTACACATCTTCTCCGCTCTTATCCCTAGAATTCTGGTTCCGAAGTTCCCGCGGGCAGGGAGTGTGCCGACCCGGGCGCAGCACTAAGAATGCGCCTGCTCGAAATCTGCCCGGATGGAGTTTGCAATTGAAAAAAGGCAAGACTGCAGTGATCGTCGGCGCCCAGTGGGGCGATGAAGGCAAGGGCAAGATCGTCGATGTTCTCTCCGAGAACTTCACAGTCGTGGCCCGCTATGCCGGAGGCCACAACGCCGGCCATACCGTCATCATCAATGGTAAGAAATTCGTTCTGCAACTGGTGCCCTGCGGCGTGCTGCGCAGCGGCTGCCGCAGCGTAATCGGTAACGGCGTTGTGCTCGACCCGCTGGCTTTCCTGAAGGAGGCCGGTACTCTGCGCGCGGCCGGAGTTCAGATCGACGGCAATCTTTTCGTCTCTAACCGCGCGCACGTCATCTTGCCCTACCATCGCATGATCGAACTGGCTGCTGAAAACGCTCCCGGCCGGGTCAAGATCGGCACCACGTCACGAGGGATCGGTCCTGCTTACGAAGACAAGATGGGCCGCCGCGGGCTTCGTGTTGCCGACTTGCTCGATCTGCAATTGCTTAAAAAGCACATCGAGAACGCCGTTCGCGAGAAGAACATGATCGCGCACGCCCTCTTCAATTCTGAGCCGCTCGACGCCGACAGAATGTACATTGAGTACGCACAGGCGGCCGAGAAAATTGCGCCCTTCGTCTGCGACACCGCTGTCTTGCTAAACCAGGCGTTGAATAACGGCGAATCGATTCTGTTCGAGGGCGCACAAGGCACGATGCTCGACATCGATCATGGCACTTATCCCTTTGTCACGTCTTCGAGTGCGACCTCCGGCGGCGCTGTTATCGGTACTGGTGTCGCGCCCAACGCCATTAATTCCGTGATCGCAATCACCAAGGCCTATTGCACGCGCGTGGGCGAAGGACCATTTCCTAGTGAAGAGCACGGCGAGGCCGGGGATAGCTTGCGCAAACGCGGCAACGAATATGGTGCGGTCACCGGACGTCCGCGCCGCACCGGATGGCTTGACCTGCCGCTTCTGCGCTACTCTGGCATGATCAACGGAACGTCGTGGTTGGTGGTTACCAAACTCGACGTGCTGGACGAACTAGCCGAGATTCCGGTCTGCATCGGCTACAAAATCGACGGCAAGCCTACATCCGAGGTGCCCGCGCAAGCCAGCGGTTACGATAAGCTTGAGTGCGTTTACCAGATGTTGCCCGGCTGGCGCACTTCGACCGAGGGCATCACGGAGTATGCAAAATTACCCCGGCAGGCGCGGGATTACTTGACGTTCGTCGAGACGGAGGCCGGTGCGAAAGTGGGTATGATTTCCACAGGTCCAGACCGCAACCACACGATTCTGCTGAATGAGTTCGTCGAGGAGTTGAAGACCGCCGCGGAAAAAGCCTAGAATTCCCTACCCGGCCGACCCACGGCGGGCAAGGAGAGAACGATGGTGGTGTTGGCGGTTACCTGGATGGCGAAAGTTGGCCACGAAGCAGAAGTTGCCGCGTTGTTTGAAAAACTGACCGAACAATCCCGCAAAGAGCCGGGCTGTGCCATGTACCAGGTGCATCGGCACAAAACCGAACCGCGCCGCTTCTTCATCTATGAGCAATATAAAGATGACGCCGCACTCGAGGCCCACCGCACTGCCCCGCATTTCCTGCAGTTCGCCAAGAAGGATCTTCCCAAGGTAGCCGACCGCGTGGAAGGCCATTTGTACGAGCCGCTAGGCTAGGGTACTCAGTACCCAGTATTCGGTACTGATTCAACCCAAGCGGTCGGACAACTGAGTACTAGGCACTGAGTACTTATTTCGCCAACTCGTATCCCGCGAAGAAGAAGCTTAGTTCAAACCGCGCTGTATCTTCCGCATCCGACCCGTGAATAGCATTGTGCTCGATGTTGGTCGCCCACTTCTTGCGGATCGTGCCCTCGGCAGCCTGGGCCGGGTTGGTGGCTCCCATGAGCGTGCGCAGATCGGCTATGGCATTCTCCTTCTCCAGAGCCAGCACCACAATCGGTCCGCTCGACATGAAATCGGTCAGCGTACCAAAAAACGGACGGCTGGCATGCACAGCGTAGAACTGCTCCGCCTGATGCTTGGAGATCTCCAGCATCTTCATAGCCAGGATGCGGAATCCATTCTTTTCAAACTGTTCAATAATGTCGCCGACCGCATTCCTGCGCACGGCGTCTGGTTTGACGATCGTAAAAGTACGCTGCAGAGTCTTCATAGGTTTCGGTGGATAGTCCTTTAGCTCGAAAGAAATTTGTTAGTAAAGAAATTTGTTAGTTCGGAAAGATGTTATCCCGTAGATAAAATTGTTATTCCTCGCGAAGCGAGGAGCCTGCTTTTGTTCTCACGCCGTTCTAAACGCCCACTCCAAGCGCCGCCGCCAGCGTCTCCCCAATGGCCGCCGGAGACTTGGCCACGCGAATCCCGCAGCTCTCCAGCGCTTTGATTTTCTCCGCGGCCGTGCCCTTACCGCCGGAAATGATCGCGCCCGCGTGCCCCATGCGGCGCCCTGGAGGCGCAGTCTGCCCGGCAATAAATCCAACCACCGGCTTCTTCATGTGAGTCTTCACAAATTCTGCCGCGGCTTCCTCCGCGTTCCCACCGATCTCGCCGATCATAATGACCGCTTCCGTCTCCGGATCACGATTGAAAAGATCCAGCGCATCAATAAAATTCGTTCCGATAATCGGATCACCGCCAATGCCAATTGCCGTCGACTGCCCAATACCGCGCTGCGTCAGGTGATGCACTGCCTCGTAAGTCAGCGTGCCCGATCTCGAGACAATGCC
>Ga0302324_100017412_pt1 | contig 14243 bp, 16 predicted proteins | sample Palsa_T0_1_FD_201949 | JGI IMG/M metagenome (GOLD analysis project Ga0302324, IMG submission 201949) | Peat permafrost microbial communities from Stordalen Mire near Abisko, Sweden - Palsa_T0_1 | ecosystem: Environmental > Terrestrial > Soil > Palsa > Peat permafrost | place: Sweden: Abisko... | reverse complement strand
AAGGCCTGGCCGCACCAGAGTTACCCAAAGTAACGTCCCAACATCCGCAAAAACTCCATAGCAAGGCCGCCTTCGTTCGGAAAGGTCATTTTTGCGCCGGAAAGTAGTTAGGCGCGGGCGAATTCCCGCGCAAAGACGGCCTCCAGCGCGCCATCGCCGCGCCTTTGAATGATACCTTCCACGCGCGCGAGTACAGCTTCATCGCGTGCGTAGAATGCCAGCCCGGCCAGCGCATCGGCAGCCACGGGGCCGCTCTCGTCGGCCAAACGGCTGAGCAGGAACTCCAGGGCTTCGTCGGTTCTCAACATCGCGATGGCCACCAGCAGGGTCCGCCGCTGCTCCGCCGGGCCACCCCGTTCCCAAGCCTCACGCAGCACCTCGAATGCCGCCGGCTGCCGCGATTCGCCCAACGCCAGCGCTGCCTGTTCGCCGATTCCCTCCGCCCGGGAACTTAAAAACTTCCCGACGAACTCCACCGAGCCCGCCGGGTTCAGACTCAGCAGCGCGGCGAAGCTCTCGCCGGTGACGTCAATCTCCTTGTCGCCCAGCAAGGTCTTCAGCCGCAGCAGCAACACACCTTCCGGACGCCCGGCATCGGCGATCGCGCGAATGGCGCCGGTCCGCGCCGCGATCTCAGGATCGGCCAGCAGCGTGACGCATTCGAGCAATGCATCGGGATGTCCCATCCGCGCCAGGCCTCGGGCGCACAAACCTCTGAGCGGCGCGGCGGCATCTACCGGCGGACCAAAACTGCCCTCCCTCTGGACATGCCGAATCCCGGTGAAATAGACTTTGGCCGCTGCGTCCTCCAATTGAATGAGGGCCTGCACGATGGCGGTGAGGGCTTTGCAGCCGGGGTCCAGCTTGGCGGGGTCGCGCATGAACTTGTCGAAAGCCTGCACCAGGTCGGGAGCCAAGGCGTTTGCCTCCAGGCGCTCCGCTGCGCCTGCCGCGGCAGCCACCGCGTGGTTGCTCTTGTGATGCAGAAATGGAGCGAGATCGCGCTTCAGATCGTGTTTCTCTGGCGAATGGCGGATGGCATGGATGGCAGCGAGCGCATCCTCGGTAGCAAGGGCTTTCGGCACAAGGCAATTATGACCTTAAAATCAACAGCTTACAAAGCTTTCTTTGTATCTAATTGAATCTGCACATATGAAGACGGATTGACGTCAACCATAGTGTGACCCGAATAGCGCTCTGGGTGTGTCTTTCCATGCGAATGGCGTTGCCAATGGGCGCCTGCCTGGAGGTGCAAGCCGCCCCGGACCTCAACACCCTCCTAAAGGGCGTGGAGCAGCGCTATAACCGGGCTAAGACGCTGGAAGTGCATTTCGTCGAGTCCTACACGGTGCAAGGCCGGGCGCGGAAGAGCGAATCGGGTGAACTGACTCTTCGTAAGCCGGGCCGCATGCGTTGGGATTACAGCAGCCCAACCGGCAAGCTCTTCGTTTCCGATGGCAAGACCGTCTATCTCTATACGCCCGAAGCGCACCGGGTTGAGAAAGCGCCGCTCAAGGCCAGCGAAGATATGCACGCACCTCTTGCCTTCCTGCTGGGCAAGCTCGATTTCGCTAAGGAATTTCGCGATTTCGACCTGAAGCCGGAAGGCGCCAGCTATTTAATCGTCGCCAAGGCCAAGAGCGCGACCTTTCCCTACGAGCAGGTCCAGATGCTGGTAACGGGCGATTTCGAGATCCAGCGCCTGGTGATCAACAGCCAGGACTCTCTGCTTACGTTTCAATTGGATGGCGAAAAGCTGAATCCACCTGTCAACGATGCTCTGTTCAAGTTCCAGGTACCCGCCGGGGCGACGCTGGTGGACGCGGTGGGGAGCGAATAATGGCTGAATTCGTCCTGAAGTACGCCGACCCGCGCGGCGAAATGCACCAGCAAGTGGCTGAAGCCGGCTCTGAAAGGGAGCTGCGCGACCGGTATTCCCAGCAGGGCTTCCTGATTTACTCCATCAAGCCGCGCCGCGAAATTGCGGGCATGGCGATAGGCGGCGGCAAGAAAAAGATCAATCTGGAGAAGTTCCTGATCTTCAACCAGCAGTTCGTCACGCTGATTCGGGCCGGGCTGCCGATTTTGAAGGCACTGGACCTGCTGTCGGAACGCCTCACCGACGCCAAGCTGGCGCCGCACATTAAAGCTGTCCGGGAAGAGGTAAGGAATGGATCGCTCTTATCGGATGCGTTCGCACGGCAGGGCGTGTTCCCTCCCATTTACGTGACATCGGTGCTGGCGGGCGAGAAGAGCGGCGCATTGGGCGAAGTGCTGGACCGCTTTATCACCTATCAGAAGCTGGCATTGGGAGTACGCAAGAAGCTGATCCTGTCGCTGGTGTATCCCAGCCTGCTGGTTGTGCTGGTGGTTTGTCTGATGGTTTTTCTGATCACCTTCGTGGTCCCGAAGTTCGCCGAGCTGTACAGCAGCATGTCGGCGCAACTGCCGGCGGCAACCCAGATCCTGATCGCAATAGGCACTACGGCGCGCAACTATATCCTGTTCGCATTTGCGGGCTTGGTGCTGGTGGCGGTGGCGGTCCGCTTCTGGGCGAAAACCCCGAAGGGCGAGGAGCGGGTGGACCGCTGGCGGCTGCGTCTGCCGGTGGTGGGCGAGATTTGGATCAAATATCAGGTAGCGCAATTCGCCCGTGTGCTCGGCACGCTGCTGGTGGGCGGAATTCCGCTGCTACAGGCCCTGGACACGGCGTCCAGCTCACTGGGCACTCGGCTGTTGAAGAACAGCCTGGCGGAGGCGGGCCAGCGGGTGAAGGAAGGCCAGGCGCTGTCGGGATCGCTGCAGAAGACCGGCATTTTTCCGGGGCTTTCCATCGACATGATCGAGGTGGGGGAATCCACCGGCGCGCTGCCTCAAATGCTGGCCAGCGTGGCGGAGTTTTACGAGGATGACGTGAATACGCGGATGACGGCCACGCTGTCGCTCATCGAGCCCGCCATCATGCTTTGCATGGGCGCATTCGTGACGTTCGTATTGGTGGCGCTCTATTTGCCGATCTTCTCTTTGGCGGACACACTCAAATGAAGAATACCAGGAGTTCCCATGGCCGCTAGAGACGTCATCAAGGTGATCCTGCCGGCCGACGAGATCGCGCAGGCGAAAACGCTGGCCACGCGCTACCGCTGCGATTTTGTGGACCTGCGGGAAGTCCGCATCGATCACGATCTGTTCCATTCGGTGCCGGTGGACCTGATGTTCCGCTACAATTTCGTGCCCATCAACTCTCAAAACGGGCACCTGGACATCGCGCTGGCGGACCCGCGCAACCTCAACCTGATCGACGAACTGGCCATTCTGCTGCAAAAGAAGCTGCATGTGAAGGTGGCCACGCTGTCGCAGATTTCGGATCTGCTCAAGAAAACCGAGCAGTCGCAGCGCGTGCTGGAAGAGGTTACCGAGGGCTTCACGCTGGACGTGATGATCGGCGAGGAAGAGAACGCCGACGAGACGCTCTCCATCGACAAGCTGACCGCCGACAGCGACATCGCGCCGGTGATCAAGCTGGTGGACACCACGATTTTTAACGCGCTGGAACGGCGCGCGAGCGATATTCACATCGAGACGCGCGACCAGGAAGTGGCCATCAAGTACCGTATCGACGGCGTGCTGCATTACGCTATGCCGCCCATTTCGAAGGACTGGCACTCCACCATTATTTCGCGCATCAAAGTGATGAGCGAGCTGGACATCGCCGAGCGCCGCACACCGCAGGACGGGCGGTTTCGGGTGCGCTACAAGAACCGCTTGATCGATTTCCGCGTCTCCATCATGCCCACCATTCACGGTGAAGACGCCGTACTGAGGGTGCTGGACAAAGAGTCGATGAGCGAGAAGTTCGCCAAGCTTTCGCTCGACGTGGTGGGGTTCTCGGATTCCGACCTGGTGAAGTTCCGCCGCTATATCAAGGAGCCGTACGGGATGGTGCTGGTTACCGGACCCACGGGTTCGGGCAAAACCACCACGCTCTACGCCGGGGTGAGTGAGATCAAGAACGACGAAGACAAGATCATCACTATCGAAGATCCGGTCGAATACCAGATCAAGGGCATCACGCAGATTCCGGTGAACGAGAAGAAGGGGCTGACGTTCGCGCGCGGCCTGCGTTCCATTCTGCGTCACGATCCGGACAAGATCATGGTGGGAGAAATTCGCGATCAGGAAACCGCGCAGATTGCGATCAACGCCGCGCTCACCGGCCACCTGGTGTTCACTACCGTTCACGCCAACAACGTGCTGGACGTGCTGGGCCGCTTTCTCAATATGGGGGTTGAGCCCTACAACTTCGTTTCGGCGCTCAATTGCATCCTGGCGCAGCGGCTGGTGCGCGTCATCTGCGTGTACTGCAAAGCGCCGGTGAAGTATCCCGATTCCTATTTGATCGAAAGCGGCCTCAATCCAGAGGAATGGCGGGATGTGACGCTCTACGAAGGTCCCGGCTGCTTTGAGTGCGGCGGCACCGGGTTCCGCGGCCGTTCCGCGATTCACGAACTGCTGGATCTGAGCGAGCACATCCGCGAGATGATTCTCGACAAGCGGCCGGCGTCGGAAATCAAGCGCGTGGCGCGTGAGGAGGGCATGACGTTCCTGCGCGATCACGCCATCGACAAAGCGCGCGCCGGTGTCACCACATTGAAGGAGATCAACAAGGTAACCTTCATCGAAGGCTAGGTTATGGGTCTCTTCCGCACAACAATGGCGATGAAAATAAAAGACTTGGAGTGAACAACAGGTAGTCATGAGCGCTTTCGCCAATCTTCTTCAGGATCCGCCGCCCACACACGCCTTCGAGCTTTCCGAAGAGGGCTTGGCCTTCGCGCCCGTGTCCCAACCGGCGCTGGCCGGATTCGCGCGCTTCGAACCGGGCGTGCTGCTGGTTTCGCCGCTGCACGACAACATCCAGCAGCCGCAGGTTCTACTGGATCACATTCAGACGCTCGCGCCCGCCAACGGCCATCGCAAGCGGCGCGCAGCAGTCATTTTGCCGGATTATTGCGCCCGGGTGGCGGTGCTCGATTTCGATACGTTTCCTTCGGATCTGCAGGAGCAGCAGGCCCTGGTCCGCTTCCGTCTCAAAAAAAGCGTACCGTTCGAAGTTGACAGCGCGGTGGTGAGTTACATAGAACAGCCGCCTGCGGGCGCCAAAGTGGAGATACTGGCCGCGGTGATATCGTCCGACATCGTGATACAGTACGAAGCGCCGTTTCGAGCCGCCGGCTTTCATCCCGGCCTGATCACCACATCCTCGCTTGCGGCGCTCAATCTGTTCGCGCCGGACGGCATCACTTTGCTGGTCAAACTGAGCGGGAGGGTTCTCTCGGTTCTGGTGCTCCAGGAAAGCGCGGTGAACCTGGCGCGCTGCATAGAAATGGAGGGGGGCCGTCTGGAGGACATTGAGTCCGTCCTGCATCCCACCATCGCCTACGTCGAAGACGAGTTGAAGGGACGTCCGAAGCAGATCTGGCTGGCTGGATTCGGGCCGGAGATGGAACATCTGGCGCCGCGCTGGGAGACCGAATGGGGTGTCGCGGTGCAGGCCGTCCGCTCCCGGTTTGGCGAGCCTGTAGCAGGCAATGCGGGGTTGCTAGGATACCTGGAGTCGGTAGCATAGAAAATGGCACGGCGAGTACCCATTAATCTTGCGAGCGAACCGTTCCGGCGGGACCGGGCGCTGCTGGTGGGTTCGGCGGCGCTGGCCGCTATACTCAGCGTGCTGCTGGCCTACCAGGTGGTGGACATCGTGTCGGAACGGCATAAAGCGGCCGACATTCGTATCGCCATTGATCGCGAAAACGAGCGGCTGAGAACCATCGCGGCCCAGCAAGCCAAGCTGAACGCCACGTTGCGCCAGCCGCAAAATGCCGAGGTACTGGAGCGCAGTCTCTTTTTGAACACCCTGATTGAGCGCAAGGCCATCAGCTGGACCAAGATCTTTGCCGATCTCGAGAAAGTGATGCCGTACAACGTAAGAGTGGTCTCGGTGCGGCTTCCGGAGGTGGATTCGAACAATCAGATTCTGCTCGACATGGTGGTGGGCGCCAAGGACGTCCCGCCCGTTCTGGAACTGTTTAAACGTCTGGAAGCCTCGCCGCAATTTGGCAACACCAGCGTGCAGTCATCGGCGCCGCCTTCGCAAACCGATCCGTTCTTTCGCTATCACTTCACGGTGACTTATGCTCAGAGGCTTTAAACGTGGGGAGACGCTTTAGCATGGCTAACGTGTTTAACGTGTGGCCTCCCAATAATCCGCGCGCGCTGATTCGTTTGGGGCTGGGCTTTCTGGCGGCAGCCAACCTGGTGGCGTTGTATTTCGTGATTCGGCCGATTGGTGGTTCGGCTCAAGAGCTGGCCCCACAGGCTCTGGATATGCGCTCGGCCATCCGGCAGCAGCAGGGCGTGCTGGACCGGACGCGGCTGCTAACGAGCAAGATTGAGAGCGGACGCGGCGAAGGCGACAAGTTCATGAGCAGCTTTTTCCTGCCGCGGCGGAGCGCATACTCCACGATTATGGCCGACCTGAACGATCTGGCCGGGCAGGCTAAAATCACTTCGCGCGACAGCGCCTGGGCTCTGGACGCTGTGGACGGAAGCGATACCCTGGATATGATGCAGATCACGGCTAATTTTGAGGGTTTGTATCCGGATCTGATCCGCTTCATCAACCTGCTCGACAAGTCGGAGCGGCTGTTGATCATCGAAAGCCTCAACGCGACGCCGCAACAATCCGGCGGACGGCTGAACGTTATGCTGAAGCTGGACACCTTCGTACGGGAGGACGGCTCGGCGCAATGAATGTAATTCCCTCCAAGGTTGGCGCCGACCCGAAGAAGATCGTGGCGCTGGCCGCTCTGGTCGCAATCGCCGGTTATTTCTATTTCTCCAACAGCAATTCGGGCGGAGGGTCAGGTTCCGTGCCAAGTGCCGGCCGCGCCCCACTGGCGGCTTCTTCCGGGGCAGTTCCAGGCGCCGTTGCGCGATCGTCGTTCCGCGTGGTGCAGCAAAGCGCCGCTACGCGGGAATTCCGGCCGTCCCTGAAGCCCAAGAACATCGACACCGCGAATATCGATCCGACGCTGCGCCTGGACCTGCTGGCGAAGGTGAGGAACGTAGCAGTAGAGGGTGGCACGCGCTCGCTCTTTGAGATCGGTACGGCGCCGCCGGCGGAGAGCGCCGTCAAGGAGCCGGACAAGATCGCTGTCGCGCATGCGCCTGTCGGTCCACAGATGCCCAAGCCCGCGGAAACGCCTCCCGAGCCCAAGGCGCCGCCCATTCCGCTCAAATTCTACGGCTTCGTCAACAAGTCGAAGGTGGGAGACAAACGCGCCTTCTTCCTGGACGGCGAAGATATCGTCATCGCCGCCGAAGGCGACACGATCAAGAAACGCTACAAAATCGTTCGCATCGGGGTGAATTCGGCGGTGGTGGAAGACACCGAGTTTAAGAGCAACAATGAACAAACGTTGCCGCTGGAAGCGGAGCTGGCCGGATGAGGAGCCGCGGAGATGGCCGGATGAAGCGCCTCGGCCTCGTGAAATGTCGCGGAGCAAGCCGGATGAAACGCCGGTCCGGCGAGTCCGGCTTCGCACTACTACTGGTATTCGTTATGGCCGCGGCCATCGCCATTACGCTGTACATAGAGGTGCCGCGCATCGCGTTTGAATCGCAGCGCACCAGGGAGCAGATGGCCATTGATCGCGGCTTGCAATACGAGCGGGCCATCCAGCTTTTCTACCGCAAGTACCACACCTATCCACAAACGCTGGACGATCTGGAAACCACGCGCAACATCCGTTTCCTGCGCCGCCGCTACCTGGATCCATTGACCGGCAAAGATTGGCGTTTGCTGCACGTGGGGCCGGCCGGACAGCTCACCGATTCGCTGATTCAGCCTGCGGCTCCGCTTCCCGGCAGCAGCACCGGCAGCGGTCTGAATGCGTCGCAAGGCGCATCGCAAGGTTTCGGCTCGTCGCAAACTGCCGGCGCATCGCAGAACTCTAATTCATCGAATTCGTCGCAGTTGAATTCAAACCAGCCGGCCGATCCCAACAATCCCAACGCGCAGCCACCCGATCCATTGAACATGGCTTTGAGAAGACCGAGCGACCGCATCATGGGGAGGGGTGCGGGACTTGGCGGCGGCACTGGCGGCGTATCTGGAGGCGATTTCGGCACCGAGCCGCCTCCAGGGCAGGAGCCGGATCCCAATCAACCGCAACCACCGGTCCAGCAGCCGTATCCAGTACAGTCAATTCAGCAGCCAGGTCAGCCAATTCAACAGCCGGGCCAGCCAGTGCAACTGCCGGCCGATCCGGGAGATCCTAACCAACCGTCTCAGCCGACGCAACCCGGGGGCCAGCTGCCAGATCCTTCGCTGCCTCAGATTCCCGGCGATCCGGGGGGTCCAGGGCAGCCCGCGGCTCCTCAGGATCCAACGCAGCCGGCACAACCTGGGCAACCTCCGGTGAACCCGGGTTCAACGCCGCCGGGAGCTAATCCGGGCCAGACACCGCCGCCGCCGATGCAGGTTACCGGGGGTTTTCAGCCGGCCGCAGGTCAACCGGCAGGGCTATTCTCCCCTGGGCAGCCTGTCGGGCCAGCCCCGGTGGCGGGCCAACAACAACAGAGCGCCTCGAACCTGATCCAGCAGATCCTGACCACGCCGCGGCAGCCTCCATCCTCTATCGGCGGATTTACCAGCGGCAATACCGGAGGGATCGCGGGAGTGGCGAGTACGGCGGAAGGCAAGGGGATACACAAAATCAACGACCACGCTAAGTACAAAGAGTGGGAGTTTGTTTACGACCTCAAGAAAGACAAAACCGTAGTAGGGGCCGCGGCGGTGAACGCACAGCAGCAGATGCAGCAAAATCAAAGCGGGTCCAACAGTCCTTTTGGAAGCTCGGGTTTCGGGAGCAATACGGCTTTCGGGAGCAATACAACGAGCGGAAGCAATTCGTCGAGTCCGTTCAGTTCCACTCCGACGAGCTCGCCGAGCCCCGCGGCGCCCTCAGCCCCGACCACCGCACCGCCTTCGCAGTAGGCGCTCGCTGCGCTTAAATAAACATCTCTTCGTCGCTGGTGGCCTGATCTACGGTGGGACGGTCTCCGCGCCCCAAAGCGTTCAGCGCCGCCCGGATACCAACCGCAATACCGTTGATCTCGCGTAGCGGCCGCATGATGCCATCGTGGACCAACGCTACGGTCTCGTGCGCGCGGCTGAGGGTGTCGTCCAGCACCAGTTCCACGCGCTCCATCTGCACCTTGGCGCGCACCGCGGCGTCGCCTACCACTTCCTCGACGATCGCCAGCTGCCTCTTGGTGGAATCCAAGATATCGTTGGCGCGCGCCGTGATCTCGGTGATCTGCCGGCCACTCTGCTCCACGGTCGAATTCGCTCTTTCGACCAGACTCTCCACCTTCGGAACCAGGGGATCGATCTTCTGCTGTAGCAACTTGGTGGTCTTATAAATCCCAGCCAGCATACCGGCCTGGACACACAACGCGATAGCGGAGATGATGACGAAAGCCGTCATCACGTAAAGCAGAGTGGTCTCGTTCATGATCCATCAACCTCCAGCGGAAACTAAATGCGTTCCGCGTCGTTCGGCGTACTGGTCACCGCCTCGCGATAAGCTTGCTTGCCGGCCTCCACTGCCGCCACCAGGTTGTCGCGCTGGCGCGTGACGGTGGACTTGCCGCGTTCCAGCACATCCGACGCCTGGTCGCCTAATTCGGTGGTGCGCCGTTTCAGGTATTCTTTACCCTCGTCAGCTTTGGACCGTAACAGGTCCCGGGTCTCCGGGCCGGATTTCGGAGCAAACAGCAACCCCGCCGCCACCCCCAGTCCCAACCCCAGAAAAAAGTACGAAAACTTGTTGTCGTCGTCCATTGTCAGCCGTCCTTTCTTTCTAATAAGTTCAGACTCACCTCTACAATAGCAGCCTGGAATCTGTTAGTGTTCCTTTGTCATGGCGAAACGACAGCCACAACCGTTAGACACCCAAAAGCTCTTCAACGTTGCATTGCGGGCCCTGGGTGGACGCGCGCATTCTTCCGGAGAACTGCGCGAGAAACTTCGCCGCCGCGCGCAGAACGATCAGGACGTGGACGCGGTGCTGGCGAGACTGAAGGAGGCCGGGTATCTGAACGACCGCCGGTTCGCCGAAAGCTATGCGGCGGCGCGCCTGCAGAATCAAGGGCTGGGAAAAATGCGCGTTTTGCGGGACCTGCGGCAGCGGCGCGTCGCGCCCAAACTGGCGGAGCAAGTTACCGAGAAGACTTACGAGAAAACCGATGAGGCCGATTTGATCGAGGAGTTTCTTCGCCGCAAGTTTCGCGGCAAACAGCTGGGCACGTTTCTGAGCGAGGAAAAGAATTTGGCTGGGGCCTTTCGCCGGCTGCGCTATGCGGGATTTTCCGCTGGGCAGTCGATCCGCGTGTTGAAGCGCTTTGCGAGCGAGCCGGAAGTGGCCGAGGTACTGGACGCGTTGGAATCGGAGGATCCGCTAACTGACGAAAACCGTCACTAGCACGCCCGCTACAATCAGACAGGCTCCGAGCACGTTGCCAATGTGCGGTTTCTCTCCCAGAAAGATAAAGGCCATCGCGACCGCGAGCGCCACGCTCAATTTGTCGATCGGAGCTACGCGCGATGCTTCGCCCAATTGGAGAGCCTTGTAGTAGAACAGCCACGAAAGGCCGGTCGCGATCGCGGAGAGAAACAAGAACACCAGCGAGTGCCGCGAAATCTTGAAGAGATCGGAAGCGTTGCCTTGCACTACCACGATGCCCCAAGCGAAGAAAACGATGATGGCGGTGCGGAACGCTACTGCGAGATTGCTGTCGACGCCCTGCACGCCGATCTTGCCGAAGATCGCGACCAAAGCGGCGAAGAAGGCCGAGAGGACAGCATAGGAAGCCCAGCTCATTTCGCGGGGACCACCACCGGTTGCGCGCTCTTGCTCCAGCCTGACAGCTTGATCCTGCCGTCGGAGCGGACCGCTCCGGTCAGCATGCCGGTGGTGTTGAACGGTGTAGCGATGTTGCCTTGCCGGTCCAGCGCGATGACGCCGCCATCGCCGTTCTGAGCCACCAGTTCCTTCATCACCACATCGTCGGCGGCCTGCTCGAGCGAGACATGCAGGTAGCGGACGCGCGCGCAGATGTCCGACGCCACCACGTTGCGCATGAAATACTCGCCGGTGCCGGTGGCGGAAACCGCGCAGCTATCGTTATTGGCATAGGTTCCCGCGCCGATGATGGGCGAATCGCCGACGCGTCCTGCCATTTTCAGGACTGTGCCGCCGGTGGAAGTGCCGGCCGCGAGATTTCCGGCCAGGTCGAGCGCAACGACACCCACTGTGCCATGACCATCGCCTTCTTTCTTCTTCTTTTCCGCATCCTGGAATCTCTTCCATTCGCGCTCGGTGTAGAAATAGTACGGCGAGACCAATTCGATGCCTTGCGATTTCGCGAACTCCTCCGCGCCGTCGGCCACCAACAGGACATGCGGCGTTTTCTCCATCACCAGCCGCGCCAGGTGGATGGGATTGGCGATGTGCTTCAACGCCGCGACGGAGCCGGCTTGCAGCGTGCGTCCGTCCATGATGGCGGCGTCCATCTCGGGAACGCCTTCCTGGGTGTAGTAGGCGCCGCGGCCGGCGTCATAGAGGCCGGAGTCTTCCATCACGCGGATGGTGGCCTCCACTGCGTCCAGGCTGGCGCCGCCGCGCGCAAGAATGGAGTATCCAGCTCGGATGGCCTGCACCATGCCGTCGCGCCGCGTTTCGATTACCTGCTGCGTCATCTTCGAATAGTCGCCGGCGCCGCTGTGAGCCACCAGCACGAAACCTTGCGGCGACTGCGCAACGGCGGCCGAAAGCAGTAGCAAGCCCAGCACAAAAATCTTCATGGATACTATTGTGGACGGTTTTTAGGCCACCGACGGCGGAGCGAAGTGAGCCAGACGCCGGCGCAGCGTTTCATAGGCGCGAAACAGTAGCGACTTGAGCGCTGGAATGGAGCACTCCAGCACATCCGCGATAGCCGCGTAGTCCATGCCCTCATACTTGTGCATCACAACCGCCGCGAGCTGCTTGCTGGGCAGACTTTCGATAGCGTCGCGAATTTCTTTGGCGTGGTACTCGGCCAGCAACTGTTGGTCGGCGCGTAGCGTCTGATCCGGCACCTGGATGCGGCGCGCATCGTGCAGGGATGCATCCAGCCGCAGATGCGCGGTTTCGCGCCGCGTATCCCTCCGCCAGTTCAGCGCGACGTTGGTGGTGATGCGGAACAGCCAGGTGCTGAACTTGGCCTCCGGCTGATACCGATTGCGGAAACGGTAGACGCGCAGGAAAACATCCTGCGCCAATTCCTCCGCGATGGCCCGGTTATGCACCAGGCGATACAGGTGATTCACCACCTGGCTGCGGTGCCGGACGAGCAACGTCTCAAAACTAGCCTCGTGCCCCCCGCACACCTTCACCATCAACGCCGCGTCGGGATCGAGCGCCCACTCGGAAACCATGCCAGTTAGAACGCGCGGTCCGCGCGCTCCGTTTCCGTGTTGCTGTAACGATTCGTAAAAGGCGTCGGAAAGAGGCTACTGGGAGCGTTCCTGATGTTCGGGAAAAACGGCGAAGCCTTCGGGCGGAGGGTAAAGGCTATAGAGCAGGCTCAACCGGCGGCGCATGTGGCGGCTGGGCAACTGGCGCGGCCCTGTTTCCACATCGATGTCGCAGCAGATGCCGTGCAGGTACAGCGTGAGGGTGTCGATCAGCGATTGCCGGACGTAGTCGCGAAACGCCTTGGTCTGCTTGCGGATGTTGGTGTCGCGCCGCAGCAAGGCCTGCTTCATGCGCCAGCTCTCTTCGTCCACCTCGCCGTGCACGCGCGCGTTAAACTCCTCGCGCAGTTGCGAACTGTATTGGGACAACGCCTCATCCGAGCCATGATCGGCGGCCAGGGTGGCCAGCACGTGATACAAGCGGTAGTGATACTCGGAAACGTCCTGATCCTTCAGCGCGAAGACCAGCACCTCTTCTTTGTCGAAGCGCACCTGAGTGGCCCACGAAGCGCGGCTGTCGGGCGGTTTTTCGGTGACGACGAATTCGTCACGCCGCGCGACGCCCTTTTCCTTGCCGTCTTTCTCTTTGCCGTCACCGCGCTCCAGATACGGGACCAGCATGATGGACACCTTCGGAAGCAGCGCTGAAATGGCCGGAGGCAGGGCGGCGATGGGCTCTTCCAGGTACTCCTTGACGTCCTCCTCGCTCAACGGCACGGAGGCGCAGAAGTACGAGAAGGTGTTGCTGAGCGGGATCATCTCGCCGCGGAAACGCTCCGCGAACTGGCCAACGCTCAGCTTAGAAAGGTCGGGTTGCACAGACATCTGGTGGGGCAAAATCGCTTTCATTCTAGCACGGGGGCATCGCGGGGCCGTTTTGGGAAAAGGGGATTAGTGCGGAGAGGCAGGTTAAGTGCTTTCCCACACGCGCAAATACGTTATCTTCCGCGACACCGCTGGCGGCGCCCTCATTGACGGCGGCCCGCAACTCACCGAGTTTCGCATCGTATTGCTGATCGCCGGTCAAACTGACACTATCGGCCGTGATGACGCTCCTCCATTATGATCTTGGCTCCGGCCCGATCGTAAAACGCTTGGCAAACATTGCGAGCGCGGCAACAGCGCAGCGGATGTGCGACTATCGCAAGAGAAAGATCGCTGTGTTGCGGCGGGTCCGGCGTCGCGTTTAATAAGCCGCTGTCACACTATCTTGCCATGCTAAACTCCGATCATGTGGCAGGATGATCTTACTGTTTTCGGGGCGACCCCGGATACCGAGCGCGCCATACACCTGGCCGCCAGTCAGGAAAAGGCGTACTCGGGGTTTGATGATTGGCGAATTCTGGTTTTTCCGGACCCCGCCAACTCAGGGTTAAAGGCTTCGATTGTCGTTCCGGGACGTCCAGTGCCGGAATTCACGTTCATATCCAACACTCCTGAAGACGTGAAGGTCCAGGTAAGGCATACCGGAAGGCAAACGGCTTAAGAAATATCGATGACAATATCGAGCTCTGCGATGGCGGGCCCTTCTAAACGCCTTGGGACCCTCATTCCGTTAGCGGCTTCCAAGCGATGCTCCGAGGGTGCTCGAAATGTCCCCCTCCGTCGGAGCAAGCACTCCTTTGGGCGCAGCAGCTCACGGCCAGGCAGTCTAAGGCAA
>Ga0302324_100017409_pt1 | contig 14246 bp, 10 predicted proteins | sample Palsa_T0_1_FD_201949 | JGI IMG/M metagenome (GOLD analysis project Ga0302324, IMG submission 201949) | Peat permafrost microbial communities from Stordalen Mire near Abisko, Sweden - Palsa_T0_1 | ecosystem: Environmental > Terrestrial > Soil > Palsa > Peat permafrost | place: Sweden: Abisko... | reverse complement strand
CCACCAGCGCGGGCCCCAATTGATCGAGGATCCGATCGGTGACCACCAGGTCGCCGAACGCCAAACGCAACGCCGCCCGGTTGACTGTCACTTGCGGCCGCTGATCGAGAATGGCTTGATTATACGCCCTCAGGCTGACGGGCGCCGGACCCGCATACTGGCACATCCGGCAGCGCTCCGCGGCCATGGTACGCCCGGCACCGGTGAGCGCGAAGACGTAGTCGTCTCCGACCATGCCGCTCACTTCCAGCAGCCTCTGGTTGCGCACGTCGCGAAAGACCCGCTCCACTATCGGATATGCCAGCCCCATGGATTCGCTTAACGCGCCAATGGTGTTGCATCTCTTCAGGTGCACATGGCGCAGGAATAGGTCTTCGATCAACGCGGAGCTGATCCCCGACTGTTCCTGGGTCATCGGCGCGTCCGGCAGGAGCCGCCGTATATTGCTGCGCGCCACATACTCCCCGTTCCGGTCGGACGCTAACAGAGGCGTCGGAACGCCCGATTCGGATGTACCCATGACAAACCCCGTCGACATGCCTCGTTCTCCCCCTTAGTGGAGCCGCTTCCGCCTAATTAACTTTCGACAACTACGCCGTGCTATCCATCGTATAAGCATGGCTAACATGCTAAGTCCGGACGACCGCGAAATTAACAGCCGTGGTACCTGAAGTACTTGATGGTATTAAATAACTATTGAAAGCCGAACCTTTAGAACTCATTATAACTATATGGCAGCCGCCCTTCCAGCGCAACATATTTCTTGCCCGCCTACTACCACTTTGGTTCATAGTGGCAGTCGGCCAAAAGCAAGGTACCAGGGACCGCACCGGCGATTACCCGCCAAATCGCGTGTCGCAAGCGGTACCGTGGGATAAGCTGCGATGCCGCTCAAAGTCCGTATTTTCGCCGCGCTGTCCATCGCCATCGGCGCGGCTTCGATTGCGACGGCCGTATATCCCTGGCGGCTTGGCGACGTCGCGCGCTTCTGCTTTTACCTGGTCTTGTCGAGCCTGGCTGCGGGCATGAAGGTCAATCTGCCGGGGATACCGGGCACCATGCCCGTCGGCTTCCTGTTCAGCCTGATTGGCATCGCGGAAATGTCACTGGGCGAAACCGTGGTCATAAGCTGCGCGGGGACCCTGATCCAATGTTTGTGGAAAGCTCACCAGAGGCCGCGGCCCACCCATGTGGTCTTCAGCGTGGCGAATACCGGCATGGCCGTGTCGATCGCTTACCGGTTCTACCACTGGCCGGCCATCTATGCGTTCGGAACCACCGGTCCCTTCCTGCTTATAATAGCCGCGCTCTTTTACTTCGCCTTGAACACCGTTCCAATCGCGGCCGCGATGGCGCTCGCGGAAGGCAGACCGCTGGGAAGAATCTGGCGCGAGGCTTACTTCTGGTCCTTCCCGTTCTACATCTTGGGTGCGTCGGTGGCCTGGATGATCAACCTGTTCGGCCGGCAGGTACACTGGCAGGGCTCCGTGCTGCTTCTGCCGATCGTTTACTTCATACACCGTTCCTACCGCATGTATCTGGACCGATTGGGAGACGAGAAGCGGCACGTGCAAGAAATGGCCGCGTTGCATCTGCGCACCATCGAAGCGCTGGCGCTGGCCATCGAAGCAAAAGACCACACTACCCACGCGCACCTACGGCGCGTGCGGGTTTACGCCGTCGAAATCGGCAAGGACATGGGACTCTCGGCGCCGGAGCTGGATGCGCTGCGCGCCGCGGCGCTGCTGCACGACATTGGCAAGCTGGCGGTTCCCGAGCACATCATCTCCAAGCCGGGGCGCCTGGCTCCCGAAGAATTCGAGAAAATGAAAATCCACCCGGTGGTGGGCGCCGAAATACTGGAGCGCGTCGCATTCCCCTACCCCGTGGTGCCATTGGTCCGCGCGCACCACGAGAGGTGGGACGGTTCCGGTTACCCGGACGGTCTGAAGGGCGAGGAAATTCCCCTGGGCGCACGCATTCTAGCCGCCGTCGACTGCCTGGACGCTTTGGCGGCGGACCGGCAATACCGGCGCGCGGTGCCATTGGACGAAGCCATGCGACAGGTCGTGGGACTCGCCGGCAAGGATCTGGATCCGGAAGTGGTGGCGGTCCTCGCCGGCCGCTATTTGGAACTGGAAGAAATGGCCCAGGCGCAGCCTGCCCCGGAAACCATGCTATCCACGGGTCTGAGGATCTCGAATGGAGGGGCGCCGGCCGCCGGCTTCGAAGCTCCGCATTCCAGCGGCGCCGGCAAAGAAGGCGATTTCCTGGCATCCATTGCGGCTGCCCGCCAGGAGGTGCAACTCCTCTTCGAACTGACTCAGGACTTAGGCAACTCGCTGAGCCTGGATGAGACGCTTTCGGTGGTATCCATGCGCTTGAAGAAAATGGTGCCGTACGACGCCATCGCCGTATATGTGAGCCGCGGCAAGGTGTTGATCCCGCACTATGTGAACGGCGAGAACTACCGCCTGTTCTCTTCGCTTGAGATTCCCATCGGCGAAGGAATTTCCGGCTGGGTGGCCGAAAACCGCAAGAGCATCTTGAACGGCAATCCGTCGGTGGAAGCCGGGTATCTGAACGATCCCGCTAAGTTCAGCACGCTGCGCGCGGCGCTGTCGGCGCCGCTCGAAGGCATCAATGGGGTGATCGGCGCCCTGACGCTCTACCGCGCCGAGAGGGACGCCTTTTCGCGCGATCACCTGCGCATCCTGCTGGCTATCACCTCGAAGGTCTCGCTAGCCATCGAAAACGCGCTGCGGTTCCAGGTTGCGGAGGACTCCGCCACCACGGACTACCTGACCGCGCTGCCCAATGCCCGGTCGCTGTTCCTGCGCCTGGACAGCGAGCTGGCGCGTTGCAGACGGACACAGGAGCCGCTTACGGTGCTGGTTTGCGACGTGGACGAATTCAAACAAATCAACGACCGCTTCGGGCACCTGGAAGGCAATAAAGTGCTGCGCGACGTAGCCGACGTACTGCGCGAGAATTGCCGCGAGTACGACTATGTGGCGCGCATGGGAGGAGACGAATTCGTCATCCTGATGCCGGGCAGCGACCGGGAAGCCGTCCACCGCCGTATATCGGAATTCCAAAGCATCGCATGCGAGACCGCCGGCGTAATTACCCTCAGTGTCGGTGAAGCCTTTTATCCCGACGACGGTTCGGATGCCGAGCAGTTGCTGGCCGAAGCCGACCGCCGGATGTACAAATCGAAACACCTGAACAAGACCGGGCGCGGCAATGGGATCCATCTGCTGCCAGCAGGCCATTTTGAAATGGCGGGCGCGGAGGCCGAGCGGCCCAGCCCGGTGAACTGATGCGCGCACTCAAACATCTCGCGCACTTGCTGCTGTCGCTGGCGGCGACCGTGCTGATCGGCGGCCTTCTTACGGCCGCGCTGGTGCGCCTCAGTCCGGGCTTCGGCGTGGACGAACACGAACTCGATCCCGCGCGCGACGCGGCGGGGTTGCGCGCGCGCGAAGCCGCGCGGCCCGAACAGGGCAATTTCCTGGCTTACTCGATACGTCACACGGCCGCCATGTTCCGCGGAGAATTGGGGATCTCCCGCAACTGGAATCGTCCCGTGGCGGGCTTGCTTCGCGAACGCTGGCCCGTGACGGCGCAATTGATGGCAGTCGGAATCCTGGGCGGATGGGCACTGGCCCTGGTCTTCGCCCTGCCGGGAGCGATGTATCCGGCGCGGATCTGGAATGCCATGGCGGCCGGCGCGAGCGGCCTGCTGTTGTGTGTGCCGTCGGCCGCGCTGGCGTTGCTGATCTTTGTCTACGCCGGACCGGTGCGCGCGGTTATGGCGCTGGCCGTGTTTCCGAGAGTCTTTCAATATCTGCGAAATGTGCTGTCGCACGCCGGCTCGCAACCGCATGTGATGGCGGCCAGGGCGCGCGGCATCGGCCGCGGGCGCATTCTGATTTGGCACATCGTGCCGGTGGCGGCGCCCCAGATTTTGGCGCTGGCCGGCGTGTCTGTGAGCATGGCGTTCGGCGCGGCCGTCGCCGTGGAAGTAGTCTGCGATTTCCCGGGTATCGGGCAGCTCGCCTGGAAAGCCGCGCTGGCGCGCGATCTGCCGTTGCTGGTCACACTTACTATGCTGGTGACGCTGGCGACACAGATGGTCAATGCCGCGGCGGACGTGTTCTCGAACAAACGCAGTGGGGTGGGTGCGTGACGGAAGCGAGGAGTCGGGAGTCGGGAGTCAGGAGTCAGAATAGCTCCGGCACCGGCCTTCGGTTGCGACAGATCGCCTGGATATTCTTGGCGCTGCTTTTTTTTGCGGCGTTGTTCTGGGATCGCATCGCCGGCGCATCTTACGCGCACCAGTTTCGCGATTTTCCCGGCGCGCCTGTCTCCTGGCGGTTTCCTCTGGGCACCGATGCCCTGGGCCGCGACCGCTTGGCGCGGCTGCTGGCCGCCACGCGTATTTCGCTGCTATTGGCGCCCGCTGCCGCCCTGTTCTCCACCGCGCTCGCGACCCTGGTCGGCGGGCTTGCGGGCTACTGCGGCGGCCTTTTGGACCGCATCGCCGCCCGCGCCATCGATCTGATGCTGTCGCTGCCTTGGATCTTCCTGTTAATCGCCGCGCGTGCCCTGCTGCCCCTGAACGTTTCGCCGGCCGCCTCTTTGCTTATCACTTTCGCGCTGCTGGGTGTGCTAGGCTGGGCCGCCCCGGCGCGTGTGATTCGCGCGGGGGTGCGCGATATGCGCAACTCGGATTTCCTGCTGCAGGCGCGCGCGTGCGGGTGCCGCGGCTTCCGCCTGCTGCTGCGTCAACTGGCGCCCAACTTCAAGCCGGTGCTGCTCGCCCAATTTTGGACTTCCATTCCGCTATTCATCCTGAGCGAAGCCAATCTGGGTTTGCTGGGGCTGGGCGTATCCGATCCGCTGCCGTCATGGGGCAATCTGCTGCGCGAGTTGGAGACGGATTTGGCTTTCAATCCGGGAATTATCGCGTGCCTGGCGGTGATGTTGGCGGTGCTGGGGTGCTTCAGGGTGCTGACAAGCAAGGAGTCAGAAGTCAGGAGTCAGAAGTAAGAATAACAGCCCCCGCGACGCGTGCGTTATTCTGTCTCCCGGCTCCTGTCTCCCGACTCCTTTCTTCCCGTTATACTTAGCCATGCCCTACGACGTGGCCGTGATCGGCGCCGGTGTGTTTGGCGCGTGGACGGCGCATCATCTTCGCCAGGCCGGCCAGCGGGTGGCGCTGGTGGATGCTTATGGCGCAGCCAATTCGCGCGCCAGCTCGGGCGGCGAATCGCGCATCATTCGCATGGGTTACGGCGCGGACGAGATCTACACGCGGTCGGCCATGCGTTCGCTGATGATTTGGCGGCAGTTCTGTCGGCGAACCGGCCAGTCTCTGTTTCACCAGACGGGCGTCCTGTGGACCGCGGCGGAAGGCGATTCTTACACCGAGAGCACCCGCCAGACGCTGGCCAAGTGCGGCGCGCAATTTGAAGCGCTCAGCCCCGCGGAGCTGGAATCGCGATATCCCCAGATGCGCTTCACGCCCGGCGCATGGGGCATCTTCGAGCCGGAGAGCGGCGCACTGATGGCCCGCCGCGCCGTCGAGGCCGTGGTGGTGGATGCCGTGAACGGCGGCGTCGCGTTCTTGCGCGAAGCGGTGGCCGCGCCGGTGAGCACTGGCTTGGCTCTGTGCGTGGGTAATGTATGCGCAGGCGCATTCGTCTTCGCCTGCGGCCCGTGGCTACCCAAAGTATTTCCCGGCCTGCTCGCCAAGCGCATCTTGGCCACGCGCCAGGAAGCGTTCTTCTTCGGCGCGCCTCCCGGTGACCCGCGCTTCGCGCCGCCGGCCATGCCGGTGTGGATCGACTTCAGCGACCCGCGCGGACCCTACGGTTTCCCAGATCTGGAAAACCGCGGCGTCAAGATCGCGCTCGACCAGCACGGCCCGGCGATCGACCCGGATACGGCCGATCGCGTTCCATCCTCCGATGCGCTGGCCGCGGCGCGGGACGTCCTCGGCCAACGCCTGCCGGCTCTGCGGTATGCGCCGCTGTTGGAGGCGCGGGTCTGCCAGTACGAGAATACCTGCAACGGCGATTTTCTGATCGACCGGCACCCGGACTTCACCAACGTCTGGCTGGTGGGCGGAGGTTCCGGACACGGCTTCAAACACGGTCCGGCGGTGGGCGAGTATGCCGCCGCGCGCATCCTGGAGGGCGGGCCGGTGGATCCGCGCTATTCCCTGGCGAGCAAGGCGGAGACGCGGAATCGGACCGTGTTCTAGAGAGGAGTAAGAAGACAGAAGTCAGAAGTCAGAAGTCAGAAGCCGGAATCGTAGCGTTGCAAATAGCAGGCGATTCTGTCTCCTCACTTCTGTCTCTGACTTCTGCTTTTCTTACCGACGCGTGGTATTGCGCAACACCACGATACCCTCCGGTCCGGCGGTTACGATGTCCGCTCTATCGCTGCGGTACAGATCGCCCACCGCGATCGATGTCGGATAGCCGCCCGTCGCGAAGTTGCGGGCGGGCTGGAACGTTCCGTCTCCGTTACCCAGATACACGGAAACTTCGCCGGACACATCGCCGCACACCGCCAGATCGAGCTTGCCATCGAGGTTGAAATCGCCGACCGCGATGCCGCTGGGGCCATCGCCCGCGGCGTAGGTGGCGCCGGACTGGAAAGTGCCGTCCCCATTCCCGGTCATTACCGACACATCGTTCGACGCTAGGTTGGCCACCGCGAGATCGGTTTTGCCATCCTCGCTGAAATGGCCTGCCGCCACCGAAAACGGCTCGATGCCCACGGTTGCGCTTTGTGCCAGCCGGAAAGTGCCATCGCCATTCCCCAGCAAGATGGCCACCACTTGCGAATACATCGCGCCATTGGTCACCGCGAGATCCGGGATTCCATCTCCGTTGAAATCGCCGGATACTGCGCCGGTGGGCGAACTGCCCAGAAAGAGGCTCTGGCCTGCGCGGAAGGTCCCATCGCCTTTCCCCAGCAGGATCGTGACATCGCCTGAGCCGCCGTTGACCACCGCCAGATCCAAATGGCCGTCATGGTTGAAGTCGGCGGCCACGATAGCCGTCGGGCTGAGATCGGCGCTATAGCAGGCTGCGATGCGGAAGGTCCCATCGCCGTTGCCCAGCAGTATGGAAACGTTGTTGCCGAGGTTGTTGGTCACGGCCACGTCCAGCTTGCCGTCGTGATTGAAGTCGCCCACAGCCATGCCCCAGGAACCCAAGCCTGCGGTTGGCGAGATCACCGGAGCAGCGTATCCGCCACTGGCGGTCTGCAACAGGACCGCTACACCGTCCGATTCGGTCACGGCCGCGATGTCCAGCTTGCCGTCGCCGTTGAAATCGGCCAAGTGGACCGACTTTAGCGACGTTCCGGCCTGAAGCCCTACGCGCGCGAAGGACGGCGTCTGGGCCGCCAGCGCTCCTGCCAGCGTGAACAATGGAAGGAGGCAGATCAGCGCCGCGTTGTTAACGAATTCATGGGTGTATTTCACGATTGGGCTCCTTTTCTCGCTTCGATTGAGATGGTAACCCGGCGAAGCCGTCAAATCGCGAAAACGAAGGGTTTTGCAGTAAGGTCAACGTACCGGATGGTTCTTCGGTGAATCCGTCGGAGGATGGTTCGCTGTTAACCTTTGGGAACAGACCCATCCAAACGGCGTCATTTCGGAGTTGCTAGAAATCCGTGGTGGCCGCCGGCATCGTAGTAGACCCCTGCGATGACGCCTTTGTTATTGATGCCCGACGGCCCGGAAGCGTTAGCGCCGGGAATTGTAATGGTGGTGAAGCTCCCACCGCTCAAAACAAAGCCGTCGAACGTTTCAAAATGATCCGTACACTTGGCGGTGAGGCAATAGATCCCAACAATGTCGCCGGTGTCGTTGATTCCGTATGCCTCGGTTGCGGTCGCGCCGGGCGCGTCGATCGAAGTGTAGATCCCCCCGCTGAGGGTAAATCCGTGGTAGACGCCGTTAGTGTCGCCGTAAAAACCGGTAATCTCTCCGTGCTTGTTGCTGCCGTAGGCGATCGTGAAGGCCGCCCCGGGGAAGTCGAAGGAAGTATAGGTCCCGCCGCTGAGCAGGAAACCGTGAGACGTGGTTGCGTCGAGCCAGTAGCCGACGACGTCGCCGGTGTTGGCGATGCCTTCGGTCTCCGTCCAGGTAGCTCCGGAAAAGGGCACATCGATGGTGGTGAATGTGCCGCCGCTTTGCAGATAACCGTGCCACGCTCCGGAACTGTCGGAGTATTGACCCACGATCTCTCCCGAATCGTTCACGCCCGTCGCCAACTGCTGTGTTGCATCGGGAATGTTCACTCCCTCGAAAGTCTCCGTAATGGCGCCGTTCGCCTTGGCATAGCCCATTAGAAAGCCTCCGGTGAACCCGGCAGGACTGCCAATATTACCAATGCCTCCGACTATCTCCAGGTTTGAACTGGCCGCGCCCGAGTTTATGCCAAATCCGTCTGTATAGAAGGTGTCGGGGAAGTCGAAAACAGTGAACGTATATTTGGGCGAGGCTGCCGGAGAGGCGCCATCGCCTTCACTTAGCGGCTGCGGCCCGGAGACCGCCGTATCCGTCCCCCGCAGTCCCGCTGGCCTGGTTTGTGCCAGGCCGTGCGGGGCGCTCAGCACGCAGCCGAGCATAGTACACGATATTGTCAAATACGCGAACGTTCGATTCTTCACGATATGCCCTCTAGTTACTGAAAGACAATGACCTGGCTGGCGGTCGCAGTTGACGAGCCAACTATTGCCAAGGCCTGAAGCGTCGCTTCCCCGTCTACTGGTTTTGAGCAGGTCTCGGTCCCACAGTTTCCAGGGCCGAATGCGACGTCGATGGAGACCCAAACCAAATAACCCGAGTAGGGATTGGGGCCGACATCGATCGTTTCGTATAAAATAAACTTCTTGCCTTGGTTGGCTGAGATCGTGATTATCAGGTCGTCGGTGGTGTCCGTGCTGTTGTCTTGGAACCACCAGGTAAGCTGAGCGCAGGCCGTCTCCTTGTTGGTGCATGTCTTTTTCGGCCAGAAAAGATACGGGATGCCGGAGACCCATCCGCCCGCCGGGATGCTGCTGCAGTCGGGGTCGGAACCGCCGGTGAAGCAGGTCCAATACTCGTTGCCGCTGCCGTCCAAGGGCGGAAGTACGCCGAGCGACAAAGGCCCTCCGAGCAACGCCGGCGCGGCGGTGTCGGGCGAAATATCTGGCATCGGGATCTTGGCTACGGCAACCAGCTTCAGGTGCGGATCGAAGCCGGCGGAATCCTGGGCAAGCGCTTGTCCGGAAACGCCAAGAGCGGCTGTTGCCGCGAGAGCGGCCAACATAAACATGCGTAGTTTCGTCATTTGATGCTGATTCCTCCTAAGCCGAATGCGAATGGCCGCCTTTCCGGCGCTCCGCTTCAGCTACAACTGCGACTATACAGCGGACGAGCCGGTTAGTCACCATCCAAATGAATAGGTATTTCGCGCCGGATTGGGCTGATCAAAATCCAGACGGGCAGCTTGCCGGCGCGGTGGCTGCCGGTGGCGGAGCGCCCGTCATGGCCGAGAGCGACTTGGCCGCCATAACGAGCAAGTCCTGCGCCGACGTGGTAACGGAATGGCGGCCTTCTTTAATCGAAACTGGCGGCGCGGTTGCGGCGTAACAAACGTCGGCGTAATAGATCTGCAAGAAGTAAAGAGGCGCCGTGCCGTTGGTTCCGCCGTATGCGCTCGATTCCGGCGTGCCCTTGAAATAGGTTTGCAGCACGTTGTAGAGGGCTTGTTCGGGTGAAATCAGCGAGGTCGTCGGCACCTCGCCGAATATTGTGGCGCCATCGAGCGGGCCGGTAATGCAATCCGCGGGAATGCAGGCGACCGGAATGCACCACTCCGGATCGTTGGGATACGCGGGGTTAGAAGAGCACGTTGGAACGCTAGTGCAACCCATGGGAAGGTTAGGGGGCTTCGGGGGGAAGGGACTGAAGCAACCCTCCTTCACGGGATCGTTCGCAACGGACGTATTGAAGCCGGCGCCGCCCAGGATTCGAGGTGAATAGGACGTATTCGCCGTCAGCAACTCCACGCCGGCCATACCCATGTCGACTGGCGGGCGAGAGGCCTCCAGGCCGCTGGTCTGGGTCGCCATGAAGTTGCCACTCGCGGACGACGTCACGAAGTCGGACTCAATCGTGGTTTCCGCCGCGCAATCCATATCGCGCTTAGCAAGACAATCCGCTGTGAAACCGGTAGGAATATGGTATTTCGGATGGGGCGACGGAAAATTGGGGAGACCGTCGCCCGAGGTGACGATGAGGGTCGTGCAGGCGAAGACGTTTTCGTACATCTCCGTCGCCGTATTCCACGCATCAATGATGGCTAGGTCGGAATTTTGGTATGCGGGATTGGAGTAGTTCGCCCCATCCGAATATTGAGACGCCAGGAGGGTGCTCCACATACCGGTCTGGTTGAGACCTCCGAAGGGCGCCTCGAATGTAGCGGGGATGACCGTGGTGGGCAAGATCATCTCGGCCGAAGTGGCGGTGGGGCCGGCGACGGCGATGGAAGCAAAGGCGGAGTTACCCACGTATTTCGTAGCGAGGGCCTTCAGAAAAGTCTGCCAAAGACCCTGGTAAGTGCTGTTCCAGGGAAGTGGAAGCGGCAGCAACGCCGGTTTCGCCATTCCTTCGGAATCGAGAAAGTCGGCTTGGCCGCACGGGCCCCCTGGATCTCCCTGGGGCGCCTGAAACAGCGCGTCGCAAGATGGAAGAATCTGGTCCAACGCCCATGCCGGCGTTCCGAAGCCCGGCGTCACCGTAAGCTGGATGGTCTTCGCAGGCGCGGACGGGTTATTGCCGTTCCATATCGAGACTTGGTCGAAAGCTTCGTCCAGATAGGTCCAGTCGGGAACCGCGCCTTCCGTATCGTTGAGGGTGGACCATTGCACCACGAGCGATAGTCCCGAAACCGCGGGGTTGCTCAAAAGCGACGCATAAAGGGCGCTCAAGTCCGGCAGGAGAGGTTGTTTCACGGAGTCGATATTCACAATGGCGTAAAGGCCCAGAGGCTTTGCAGGAATGAAATCTCCGATGCAAAGATTCGTCTGGGCCGATGCGGCGCTCATGCATAGAAGACCTGCAAGAAGTTTCACGATGCCGGCCACCTTTTGTTTTCAGTGCAAATGCAACTATACCGTATCTCACGTGGGGCGGCGCCATGCGCCGCCCCACTATCTACCTGTAGATCTGCCCCAGGTTGTTGACCGTCCACGGAACGCCCAGGTCCGGCGAAACCGCGACTTCGGTTGCCGCGCCGGGTATCTTCACCCACGCTCCCAGTTGCAATTGGAAGATTCCGGACCCTGTACCGGAGATGGTGCAGCCGGTGATCCACGCATCCCCAAACGTATCTCCAAAGGGAGTTGCCGCCGACACCGGTCCTACCGCAATACCGCTGGCGCAGCCGGTGGGGACCTTTGCAAAACCGCCCCCGATCCAGTAATAAACGCCTCCATCCGCGGTGATAACCCACGGAATACCCAAGTCCGGCGCTACGGCGATCTGCGTTCCAAGTCCGGGTTGTTGCACCCACGTGGACCCCTGCAATTGGTAGACGTTGCCGTTATGCCCGAACCCTCCGTCGCATCCGATAACCCAAGGATCCCCGTACGTGGAACCGTAGGCGTTGGGTCCCACGCCAATGGATGTCGCGCAGCCACCGCCCGGGGCCAGTTCCCATTTGCTTCCGGTGTAGTAATAGATCTGCCCGAGATGATTCACAACCCACGGGTTGCCGGTGGGAGAAACAGCGATCAGCACTCCGACGACGTTGTCTTGGTGTACCCATTCCGAGTTTACCCAACGGTAAACGAGATAGTCGGTACCTGCGGTGTTGGTGCTGGTTCCGAGAACCCACGCATCTCCGACGGTGGATCCCTCCGCGTTCGGACCCACGCCAATAGACTCGGCATAGCAACCGAAACTACTGCCGCACACGGGAATCACGCCGTGAAGCGCCACCCCGCCGGTCGTCGCAAACTGAGAAACGCTGAAATAAGTCTGGTCCGTCGTTCCGAGAGAGACGTTCATGTGCGAAGTCGAATTCGTAAAATCGATCAACTGATAAACCTGGGAATCGGTACTGATCGTTTGTGTATAGGCGTTCGTGGTGGAGGAGTAGGCTGAACCCGTCATGGTCACTTCGGGCGTGAAGTCGGTGAATTGAGTTGCCGGCTTACAGCATTCGCCAGTCTGGTTCTCGATCACGAACTCCGCATCTACCCCGAGAGTCATGCCCGAATGTACCTTGGCGGACCAGCAGGGCGAACCGTTAGGCAAAGTACAACTGAGGGCCGCGCCCGCGGTTACGTCCTCGAGGTAGTTGCATCCATAACCGCCTTCGATATCTAAGTTGCCGTCGGCATCGCAGTACCAATTCTGGTCGTAGATCTGGTCGCCGGGGTTGGGGGTAAAAGCGCCTCCGTATCCGTTGCTGTCTCCGCCGGGTCCACCGCAGCAAAACTCCCGCCAGCTTCCGTAGACGGCGGCAAGCCCCTTAGTTTCCACGCTTACGCCCGCTTGGATTAGCCCGGATCCCGTGTCAAACCCGCCGAGGCCCGTCCAAATGGCCATTTGCGTGCCATTGATGGTTTCGTCTCCGGACGGAATCCCCGTGGGAACGTTGAAACGTCCCTCCACGGAAAGGTAGAGAGGGGCGCCGGCTAAAACGGATCCGACCCAGTAGGGTGACGTCGCCTTGGTAACCGTGTACGGCTGCGCGCTGGGACGTTTGGCCTCGAGCAACCGTACCGGAACTGACGCCGCGGCCAGCCATCGGGAGTACGCGGCAGCGTCCTTGGGGTCCGGCCGCAGTCCGTAGCCGGCTTGAATCAACGCCAATTGGGTATAAGAGAGAGGATCTCCGGCTAAGGCAGGCCTATCGGTACCGCGCTCGTTAGCCAGATTGACTGGGCGCGGGGCGAATGTATCGTCGGATGTGAGATCGACCGGATACACGGAAGTTTTCCCGGCGGAGTCCTGGCAATCCAAAGTAAGGCGCTGAACCTTCTCGCCGGCGGACACCCGCACTGCATGGAAACGGGCGTAGCCGTCATCGTCGGTGAACACCGTAAGACCTGTGGAGGGCGCGCCCCCTTCGGGGTAAATGCGGCACTCCAACCCAGGCAAAGCATGAACGGAGGCAGGTGTATAGCTCCTTTGCGCCTGGCCAGCGGCCGTCACGGCCATCAGGAGCGCCAAGCATGTTCCGGCAGCCATTCTGCTCTGCCATGGTGCGCCCCAAGGGTAATTGTTTGTCGTCATATGTTTGTCTCTCCGATTAGTTGGCTGGATTTTGTTCAGTCACCAATTGCGACTATACTGCGTTCGAACGGACGAGTCACCATCCAAATGAATAGGTATCTTGCGTTGGATTCAGCGGATCATGCGGGCGCGCAAAGCTTTGGCGACCGCCTCGGATTTCGAATGCACTTGCAGTTTCTCGTAGATGCTCCGCATGTGCCAGGCCACCGTGGCGCGGCTGACGCCGAGGTCCGCGGCGGCCGTCTTCAGGTTATGGCCGTCCACCAACAGACCCAGGAGTTTGGCTTCGTGCGGGGTAAGCTTGCGATCGGATTTCTCCGGGGGGCGAAAGTCGCGGAACAACTCGACGACCCGCCGGGCCACTGGCGGCGACATGGGCGCGCCGCCGGCGACGGCTTCCTGCAGGCACTCGAGCAGCCGCGCGGGCGGCGTGCTCTTCAGCAAATAGCCGCAGGCGCCGGCGCACAGCGCCTCGAAGATGCGCTCGTCGTCCTCGTACACCGTGAGCATGAGCGCCGGCAGGCCGGCGTAGCGTTGTTTCAATAGCCGGATGCCTTCGGTGCCCGGCATGCCCGGCAGTCCGATATCGGCGAGCAGCACGTCCGGCACATCGTGCCCGATCTGCGCGAGAGCTTCCTCCATCGACCGCCAGGCGCCCGCGCAACAGTAACCCGGAGTACCCGAGATCAGCGCTTTCAGGCCCTCGCGGATCTCTCCCTGGTCCTCGACGATGGCGACTCGAATCATTTAATGAAGGCGTGAATTCAAAGTTTAGACCCGCCGGGCGCCTTTGTCACCATTCATTTGGATGGGTGTCATTTGGACGGCTTCCGCCAAGGGAACGCGCGCGGCCGCCCCAGCGGCACCCGCAGGGCGATGGTGGTGCCCTCGCCCGCCGCGGAAGCGATGCGCACCTCGCCGCCCAGGGTCC
>Ga0302324_100017408_pt1 | contig 14247 bp, 13 predicted proteins | sample Palsa_T0_1_FD_201949 | JGI IMG/M metagenome (GOLD analysis project Ga0302324, IMG submission 201949) | Peat permafrost microbial communities from Stordalen Mire near Abisko, Sweden - Palsa_T0_1 | ecosystem: Environmental > Terrestrial > Soil > Palsa > Peat permafrost | place: Sweden: Abisko... | reverse complement strand
AGCCGCGCAGCTGATCGACAAAGCTGACCGCATTGCGGGCTTGGGCGTGGTGGAGAGTTCCATTGGGGCCGAACTCCACCGTGGCTTCGACCGCATTGCCGTGCATCTGGTGGGGGCTCGCATTGGAGGCAGTGGGGCTAGAGATGAAATTGATTCCTCCGCTCACTTCGGCACGCTGTAACTGGCTTTTAGGGTCGAGCAGGATTTTCGCCGCCCGCGCGGTCATATCCTGGCCGCCGTCGGTGGTCATATGAACGTGACCCTGGGCGTCGATATGGTCCGCCGAGCCGTCCTTGCGAAAGTAGACGATTGACTCATCGGAGGAGGCGTGGTCGGTCTGGTAGTCAGTGAGAGGGTTCAACAAAAATGCCTGCATGCTGGTGCGCAGAAACTCGGCGTGTGAGGCATGAAGCAGGATGGGGTTTCCGTCGCGGGTGGCGCTGAGTTCGACCTTGGTATCCAGGACCAGCAGGCCTTTCTGAACGTCGTAACTGGCACCGGTCGCGTGCCCGGAGAATTTTGGCGTCTTAAAGTCGACAAATTGCTGGGTGGTGGCCAGCTGCGTCTTCTGATTGAATATCAATCCGCTGGTGACAACGTGGACGGCCTCGGTGGTCGCGGTTACCGGCCGGTCTTTACCACCGCGGTCGCCGGTGGAGTCCGCACTCTCGAGGTCGATCTGCACCTCTCCCTGGGCGCTAACAATGCCGGTCTTCTGGTCCAGGTTGAATTCGCTGCCGGCGATGCGGTCTCTTCGATCGCCCTGCGCCCCGAAGAGCGTGATGACCACATCGTTGAGCGTGTAATGGTCGCCGTCCTTGAACTGGATAGCTTTGGAAGCCTTGATGGTAAAGGCAGTATGACCATTCTTGCCGGTTTGCGAGAGCGTATAGCTGTCCGATGTCCGCGCAATCTGAAGACCAAGTTTTCCCGGCAGATCGCTTACAATCCGATGCGCCTTGTACCGAGCGTAAGAGAGGAAGATGGCCAACACTGCCACCAGAACGACCCCCAGCGCGACAATCCAAATGCGCAGTCTGGCAATGGTCAGGTGCATGAGGGGGGCTCGCGGCTGAGGGCCGGCTGGCTGCCGGTGGCCCCGGTTCGATGGATCATCCTGGACATCAGTTCACTCGCTGCAGGCGCTCGACCAGCTTTTGGGCCAGACTTTCGCCCGACTCTGACCAAAGCAGACGGCTGGAGATACCGCAGTGTTCCTGAACGGCATTGGTGAAATCGACCAGCATCTGCACATTCTCCTTCACCCGGGAGACCGCCCGGCGGTCCAGGTCGACGTCTTCATGAAGAAACGGAGTGTCGATCCCGAAATCAATCCGGATATGGCCGTTTTGCTCGTATGCGCCGTCGTCAAACTGCGGACCGAAGCCAATGATCGTCACCCGGCTTGGCTCCTTACGCCAACCCGGATCCAGTTCCCCGCCGAATTCCGGTGTCCACAGTTCCCAAAGCAGATCGAATTCGTAGGCGAAGTCGTCGTGCTGAAGTTCGGTTGCAGCGGCCACCGCCAGTTCGGGAAGCGCTTCTTCCAACTCATCCTCGGAATAAATGCGTTGGTAGACAGGCGCCTCGGTGCGGGCAATGGGATACACCGTTGCGCCGGAAACCCGCGAGGAGCCGCCCACGGTGCCGAATTGCCGGATGACCGAAACCAGCGCTGGCGCCAGTCCGGCAAGGCGGAAGTTAGGGAACCATAGACTGAGATACAACTGATCGGCCATTACTTCAGTTTAGATGGTTGCGAAGGAACTTTGATGCCTCTAAGCCACTTTATGTAAAAACCCGCGCTTACTCAGAGAGAGAGAGAGAGAGAAAGTCAGGTGAAGAGCAAATTCACTGAAAGCTGCGTTGGTAGTCCAGGTGGCAACTCTTCGGCGAGGTAGGCGGAAAGATGGATATTGCGGAAAAAGTAAGGGGATGGCTGCGGGAGCTTCTGGCTCTGGGAGGAGTTTTTGCGATGGGCTACTGGTTAGCTGCCGGCCGAGGGGTGCGCGCCGCGGACGACAACCTCGAATTCCAACTGCAGGGAGTGAACGAAACCAGTTCTCTATTGGTCTACGAGCCATCAGCCAGGACCGTGTATGTGTATCGCGGGGCGATGGTCGGCAACTCCGCGTTGCAGTGCAATTTCAAATTCGAGTTGTCGAAACCGGGAGGCGTGATTCGCCGGGAAAATTGCTCCGTTCAGAGCCTGACTCCTTAGCTCGAGTTCGAGCTCCGGGACGACACTTCGACCCCACTTAGACCGTCGTTCCACCGCTATGAGACCATGGCGGGATGGCAATCATCTACCAGCCAGAGTTGCTGTACGCCGGGCGCCGGTTCGAATCAGGCAAGGCGCTCGTCGTCTCCGACGACGGCTCAATCCTGGGCATCGAAGATGCTTCAGCAGGGTGGGGTTCGGAATTGCCGGTAGTCGCTCTGCCCAGGCGCGCGATGCTGCCCGGAATGATCGATGTCCATTCGCACAGCTTCCAGCGCACCATCCGCGGAAGCGTCGAGTCGAGACTCAAGGCGGGGCCGGATTTCTGGTCATGGCGCGACGCGATGTACCGTGCGGCCGGTCGATTGACTCCGGAAGAACTCTACGCCGTCGCGCGTATGGCCTTCCTGGAAATGGCGCTGGCCGGAATCACGACGGTGGGCGAGTTTCACTATGTCCACCGGGACCGCGATGGTTCCGCCTATGACAATCCCAATGAAATCGGCTTGCAGATCGTTCGCGCGGCCAAGGAGGTGGGCATCCGCATCGCGCTTCTGCGGGTTGCGTACGTGCGAGCCGGATTCAAGAAACCTGTCGATCCGGGTCAGCGGCGATTCATCGAGCCCGATCCGCAGGAGTTTCTCAAGGCGACCTCTGCGCTGCAGAGCGAGCTGGCCAAGAGCGACGGCCTGGCATGGGTGGGAGTGGCTCCCCATAGCATCCGCGCCGTGCCGCTCGACTATCTTCGCGAGATCACTGGTTGGGCGCAGGCGGAACGGCTGCCGGTGCACATGCATGTCGCCGAACAACCGGCAGAAAACGCCGCGTGCCTGGACGAATATGGTGCGACGCCCTTTGAATTTCTGGATCGCGAGGGCATCCTGGACGATCACTTCACCGCAATTCATGGTATCCATCTTTCCGCGGAAGAGATTGAAGCCGTAGGTCGCGCCAACTCCATCATTGGTGCCTGCCCGACTACGGAGCGGAATCTGGGCGACGGAATCCTGCCGGCCGATGATCTGATGAGAGCCGGCGTCCGGATCGCGCTGGGGTCCGACAGCCTGACCCAGATCGATCCGCTGGAGAACGCGCGCGAGCTGGAATACAACCTGCGATTGAGAAAGCTGGAGCGCGCGGTCCTGGATACGGTGGACGATGAGCCTTTGCCCCAGCGGATCTTCGCCTGCGCGACCTTGCATGGGGCCGCTTCCCTTGGTTCGCAGGCAGGAACTCTCGGCCCGGGACAGCCCGCGGACTTTTTCACGGTGGATTTGCAGGACCCTTCGATTGCCGGCGCCCATCGGGAGGAATTGCTGGCCGGCATTGTCTTTGGGCTTTCAAAAACAGCGATCCGCGAAGTAGCCGTAAATGGGCGCTGGATGATCAAAGACGGTCGCCACCTGGATCAGGATAGGATTGTCGACGATTATAGCGAGCTCATGCGCCGCTCGGGCGGCCGGAAATGAGCAGTGTTGCCGAGACTCTGCGAGAGTTGGTTGCCATCTCATCGGTCTCGCGAGAGTCCAATCGTGGGATTATCTCCTTCGCGCAAAGGGTGCTTACCCGCGCGGGCTGGAGCTTTGCCGAGTATCCCTATCTCGATCCAGCGGGCATCGAGAAAATCAACCTGATCGCCTGGCCTTCGGAATCTCCTCTGGAAAACCAAGAAGTCGAACTGGCGCTGGTCTGCCACACCGACACGGTTCCTTTTGCCCCCGAGTGGGCCAATGCGACCAGGCTGATGGCAGACGGTGACGATCTGAATGGCTGTGGAGCCTGCGATGTAAAAGGATTCCTTGCCTGTATTTTGGCGGTCGCAAGCGAGATCGACACCAAACGGCTGGCGAAACCAGTCGGGATCATACTGACGGCGGATGAGGAGATCGGCTGCGTCGGGATCCGCCACCTGGCCGAGCAGCAGGTGCTCAGCCCGAGGTTCGCAATCGTTGGCGAGCCAACCTCCCTAGAACCCATCCGGGCGGGAAAAGGCTACTGTCTCGCCGAGCTGGTGGTAACCGGGAGGGAGGCGCACAGCGCCTTTCCTGAGCGGGGAGCGTCTGCCATCTTGAGAGCGGCCAAGCTGATCGTCGAGATCGAGAAGCTAGCCGAGCGGCTCAAAGAGTTTCGTGCCGACGGCTTCTCCCCGTCTTACACCAGCATCAATATCGGAGAAATCCACGGCGGTTTGGCCAAGAACATCGTTCCCCCGTCGTGCCGATTCCTGCTCGAATGGCGTCCTATTGCCGGACAGGATCCGGAACTTGTACCCCGCTTGGTAGGAAGCGCAATTCGCGAGTTAACTCAGTCGGATGCAGGCTTTCGTTGTGACTTCAAGGTGCTGCGTATGCAGGAAGGGTTTTCGCTTGGCGACGACAGTCCATTGGTCCGGGCTCTGGCATCGGCGAGCGGAGCCGCTCCGGGTTCGGTAGCCTTTGGAACCGAAGCTCCCTGGCTAGGAAAGATGGGTGCGGAAGCCGTTGTCTTCGGTCCTGGCTCGATGCAGTCGGCGCACAGTCCGAGAGAATTCGTACCCCGGGCGGAGCTTTCTGCTTGCGTGGAGATATTGAAGACGGTGATCTACGACTTATGCGGATCGCCCCAGGCAGGCGCTATCTCTCCCGCCAGTTCTCAAGAATGAAGTTATCGGTCATGCCGGCGATGTAGTCGGCGACCACCCGGGGCGCGCCGTCGTGGGCCACCAATGCGAAGTAGGCATTCGGCAATCGCTCCGGATGATGCACCCAGTCGCGAAACAGGCCTCCAACCACCTCCTCGGCCTGCTGGTGATTGCGCCGGATCTCTTCGGAGATATACAGGCGGGCGTGCAGATAGTTCTTGGCCTGCTTGCGCTCCGCCTCCTTGTCGTGGGAAAGAGAAGCCAGACGTTCTGGATGTTCGCGAACCGCCCGGAGCGAAGTTACGTTTGCCTCTCGGGTACGTTTCGCGGTCTCGCGAATAAGGTCGCCGGTAAGTTCATTCAACATGCGGGTGAGCGCGCCGGCAAGGAGAAGCTTGCTGGCCGCCTTTGGATGTTGTTGCTCCATTCGAGCGTAAGTGCGCTCAAAGATCGCGACATGATCGCGCACGTCCCGGAGCTCGAGAATGCCCGCTTCCAGGCCGTCGTCGATGTCCGCCGTAAGATATGCAATCTCATCGGCAAGGTCGATCAGCTGGGCTTCGAGTGGCGGCCGCAGTTGGAGAAAATATTCTGCCAGCTCGGGATGGTCCTCAGCCTGGTAGTCGCGGGAATGCTTGACGATTCCTTCGCGGACGCCCAGGGTCAGGTTCAGCCCGGGATGGGCGGCGTATCTTTGCTCGAAATGCTCAACAATGCGCAGGGCGTGCAGATTGTGGTCGAATCTGAGGCCGTGTTCGCGCATGGCGGTATCGAGCGCGCGTTCTCCGGCATGTCCAAATGGCGGATGTCCGATGTCATGAACCAGGGCGAGCGTCTCCGTCAGATCCTGGTTGAGGCCGAGCGCGCCTGCCACCGTGCGCGCAATCGTGGTTACCTCAAGCGTATGGGTGAGGCGGCTGCGGAAATGGTCCGAGTACCGGTTGGAAAAGACCTGGGTTTTGCCCGCCATGCGGCGGAAGGAACGGGCATGGGTGACCCGTCCGCGGTCGCGTTCGAAGGCGGTGCGATACGCATGCACGCTTTCCGGATAGGCTCTCGCGGTCAACGGATCGGTGCTGTCAAGGCCCCGCACCGCGCAGGCAGACAGAGCCACCTTGCTCAGTTCCGGGATGGTCGCGATTTGGTCGGTCACGACTTTAGTTTAGAGCAAGTCCCGGGTCACCCTGGCTTCGATGTAGCCGTGCGGCTCTTCGATTGGCACGAAGATTTCGTTGGGGTTGTCCTGCCCGAAAGGCGAGAGGTCGATCAGCAGGCAATGCTTGTTGGGCATGGTCAGCGTGATCTCGGAGATAGCCGGGACCTGGGCTAATGCAGCCTCAGCCATGGCGAAGAGCGTGTGTTGCACCGAGAGACTCTTGTGCTCGGCAAATGCGCTGAGCAGTGCGTTCCGTATCTCGATGCGCAACTGCTCGAATCCCGCTGCATCCGTATCGTAGCGCCAGCTGGCAGTGACGTCGGTGCCAAACAGCCGATCGCTGGTTTCGCGAAGGGTGGTGAGACGATCTTGGATATAACCCTCAAATGCCGAGTCCGCGGTTTTCAGGATAACCAGCCCGCTTAACCCTGAAGTGACCACGAATGCGGCTCCCCGAGACCCGCGGACCAAGGTTGTCTCTAGCTCGCTGCTCTGCTGCTGGAAGGCTGTTGGATGGCCCTGCCGATCTACCTGGAGGCGGTTCCAGTTCTTCTCTTTGACCTCGACGCTGACTGAATTTGCCTGCGCGTAGTTGGTCAGAAAATGGGCGATTAATTCCTTGGCAAAGTCCTCGATCGAGGTCGAGCTGGAAATGCGGGCCAGCGAATACACGGTATTCTTCATCGTGTCCGTGGGTAACACATCGCGGTTGTCGCCGGAGCGGAAACAGCTCTCATAATCGCCCTCGATCAGGACCTTTACACTCCACTCGCGGACGCTGTGCACGCCTCGATGGCGGGTGACTTTGACCAACCTGACTCGCGACTTCCCATATCTGTTCTCGGCAAGCAAAGCCATGTTCACGATCCTCTATAGGTGGTATAGCCGTGTGGGCTTAACAACAGGGGCATATGATAGTTGACGTTTCCCGGGCTTACCGCGAAGGAAACAACCACCTCGGGATACAAGGGCGCATTCTGATAGCCGGCGGTCAAGAAGATCAGCCGATATCTTCCCGGGGCGACATCGTTGGGGGGGATGATTTCATCGCATCGCCCGTCGGCGTTCGTCTCTCGTGAAGCGATTTCGATCCACGCGCCGAATTCGAAGCGTTCGAGCCTGACCGCCACTGCGGCAGCTGGTTTGCCTAGAGCTAAATCAAGCACGTGGGTGGATATTCCACTCATGATGCCAACCACTTTCTCAGCCGGAGGTGGGTGATCTGCCGTTGCTGCTCCGCTGCTTCTTTGATTTCGACGGCGGTAGGGTTGTCGATGCGCCGTTCGAGTATCCCCAGTAGTTCGCCGCCTGACCGTCCACTGGCGCACACAATATATCGAAATCCGTGTCGAGCTTCATACTCCTGGTTCTTGTCTCGGATGCTTGCCAGTACCGGAGCCGCTGCCGCGCGCGCTTCGGACTGTTCCTGCTTCGACCATGCCGAAAATTGGTGGGAAGAGGCAGCAGCGGGCGACTCGCCGATTCGCGGGTGACAGCGGAAAGCCTGCAGCCAATCGTCTTCCGTGAGCGACCACCAGATGGTATCTGCTTTCTCGAGTAAAGCAAACCAATTCGCGAAAGGCCTGGCGTTCACCATAGCCGCCGCAAAGGCCTGCGAGCCGCAGCAGGCGAGGATCGGCTGGGTCGCATCCTCGATACCCAGCAGGTTCCACTCTTCGAGTGCGCTCATGCTGCCTCATTGGCCAGCCGCGCCAGAGTTTCGGCGAGTACGAGAACTCCGCTCGCGATCTGCTCCGGCGACGAATATTCATCGGGGCGATGACTGACTCCGCCCCGACAGGGAATGAAGATCATACCCGTCGGGCCAACTTGAGAGAGGAACAGTGAGTCGTGATAGGCGCGACTCACCATCTCCCGATAACTCACCTGGTGGGTGGCGCATGCAACTTTGACCGCTTCGATAACCCGAGGATCACAATGGGCCGGAGCATCGGCATTGATCAGCTCGGTGTTGATGGCAACTCCCCGGTGCGCGGCGATCTCCCGGGTAGCCACGATGATCCGATCGAGCACCCGGTCGCGGCGCTGCCCGTCGGTATCGCGCAGATCGAGGGTTAGCTTGACCCGGCTGGGGACGCTGTTGACCGCACCGGGAAATACGTCGCACTTGCCGATGGTCGCCACCGTATCGATACCGCCGAGCTTTTTGGTAAGCTCCTCGACTGACAGCGCGAGTTCAGAGGCGGCCATGAAGGCGTCCTTTCGATCTGGCATCAACACGGTGCCCGCATGGCCGCCTTCTCCCTCAATCGAGAGGTTCAGGCTGGCCGGAGCGGCGATGCTTTGAACGATGCCGATGGCGATGGCTTCGCGCTCTAGCAGCGGCCCCTGTTCGATGTGGAGTTCGACGAAATGCGCGTAGTGTCGGCTGGAAAGAGCAACCCGGTTGAAGTCGCCGCTGAAGCCGGCTGCCTGCCGCAATTGGTCCAGAGAAGCGCCCTCGGCATCTCGGAGTGCGCCCGCCGCCTCGGCCGTCAGCGTCCCGGAGAGCATCCTGCTGCCCAGGCAGCCAATCCCGAAGCGAGTCGGCTCCTCGGCAGTGAAGAGCAGCAGCTCAATCGATCGCGGCGGCTTAAACCCGCTGCGCTGAAGAGAGCGAATCGCCTCCAGCCCGCCTAATACTCCGACCGTGCCGTCATACTTGCCGGCATTCGGAATCGCATCGATATGCGACCCGGTGCCAATGGGCGGCAGCTCAGGATGGGTGCCGATCCAGCGGGCAAAGGTATTGCCGACAGCATCTTCGCGAACTTCGAGCCCCGCATCTTGAAACAGTCTCTTCACGTAAACCCGCGCCTGGTGGTCGGCGGGTGAGAATACGACGCGGGTGACCACCGGCGCGGGCTCTGAAGAGTAGCCGGCGAGAATGTCGATTTCGTTCTGTAACTGCTGTTGATCGATAACCAGGTTCATCAATTAGTCGAGCGGATTGCGGTTCCAGTCTTTATAAATAAGGTATTTCGCGGATTGCTTTCCAATCGCTCCGAACCATTGCGGGCAGTAAGGCGCCATCCAGATGAAATCGCCGGCGGTAACCGGATGCCAGCTGTCGCCGAGTCTATAGATGCCTCCGCCCTGAAGCATGAGCAAGCCGTGCTCCATGACATGCACCTCGACCATGGTCAATGCTGCCCCAGGTTGATATTCCATGGTGTTGACGGCAAAGTCGAACGCTTCGGAGTCCGGCAGCAGCGATCGCACTTGGAGCGCCGGGTCGCCCATCAATGGCTGCGGAGCAACATCCGGCTCGTGGCCGATAAAAGGTTCAGGAGCGACCCGATCAGGGATGGGGAGATACCGTTTTTCAAAGACTTCGACGCGGGCCGCGGTGGTGGCAACCATGCTGTGATCGCCGTCCTGGGGCAAATAGGCGAAGCCACCCGGACCAAGAACATGTTCGCTTCCCAAAAACCTCACCGCCACAGTTCCATTCAAGACATAGAGGAAGCGCTGTCCAGAGGCAGGGCCAAGCTGGCCCCCGGCCTCCATCTCCGCGGTGAATTGGGCGAATCTTGCCCCATTGGCCGGAGAGGCATGGACGATGGCCATCGATTGTTCCATCCCGGGCAGATGGACGCGGACGAAAGTATCGGGCGTCTGCAAGAGGTAAGTCCTGGCAGATACGCTGCGGGTGGAGCCGAGTTCTTGCACGAATGACCTTTCATGGAGGGGTTTCGGATGCATCCTGAAGCGTCTTCGCTGCTACCGCCGCTGGATCCAGGTGTTTGAGGAAGTATAAGCCCGTCTCGAGCGCCGCCTGCACATCGTCTTCCCGCACCGTCTCATCCGGGTGGTGGCTGATGCCGCCCGGGCTGCGAACAAACAGCATCGCGCTGGGGATATTCCGGGCGATCATCCCCGCATCGTGCCCGGCGCCGCTCACCAGATGGCGCGGGGCCGCGCCCGTCCTGACGGCTGCCGATTCGAGAGCTTTGGCCAGCACCGGATCCATGGCAATCGCAGACTGATCGAAATGCTGGATCGTATGGAGCGACAGGGCCCGCGCGGACGCGATCCTGTCGGCAATCGAGAGCAAGCTCTGGATGGCTTCCAGCCTGGCGGAGTTGGTGGGGTGGCGAATGTCAAGGCTCACGCTGACCTCGCCGGGGATAACATTCACCGCTCCGGGCAAAACCTGGAGGCGGCCGGTAGTGGCAACCAGCCCCGGGGTGGCCAGCGCCAGACGCTCCACCGCGAGGATCCATTCTGCGGCTCCGGCGAGCGCATCGTAGCGGAGGCGCATGGGGATCGTCCCCGCATGGTTGGCCTGGCCGTAAAAGGTGAGATTGTAGCGGCTTTGACCGGCAATGGACTCCACGATCCCAAGACCGGTGTTGAGATCCTCCAGCACCGGGCCCTGCTCGATGTGAAACTCCAGGTATGCGAACGTGTCGGGGTGCAGGAGAGCGCCAGCCAATTCCGATGGGTTCAGGCCAAATTGCGCAATGGCGTCGGCAAGGGAAATCCCCTGGCGGTCTTGTTGCCGCAGCAGAGCATCGTCGATGTCGCCGACCAGCGCCCGGCTGCCAATAAACGGAACTCCGAAGCGCACCCCCTCTTCTTCGGAAAAGGCAATGACTTCCACGCCGTAATCCAGTCGATGGCCACCCAACCCCTCGATCAGAGACAACCCCATCACCACTCCGAGGACGCCATCGAACGCTCCCCCATTCGGTACCGTGTCAATGTGGGAACCGATGAGCAGCCGTGGGCTGCCCGGCTGGCGGCCTCGATGAAGTCCGCGCAGATTTCCGGCGGCATCGACTCTGGTTTCCATTCCCAGCCGATTCATCCACGCGTTGAGAAAGTGGTGGACCTGGTGGGTCGGCGGGGATAGGTAGGTTCGGGTGATATTCTCCGGATCTTCGCTGAATCGGGCAATCACCCGGCAGGCATCGACGACGGCGCGGGCCCTCAAGGTCATGGGGTAAGTTCCATCCCCGCCGGCCCTCCGACAAAAGCGCCTTCTGAGAAAACCTCATTTCCCCGAACAAAAGTGTGTTTCACTTGCCCCCAAAGCTGTTCGCCAAGATAGGGAGAAACAGGATGGCGAAAATGCAGCTTGTCGGGGGTGATAGTGAACGATCGGTCCGGATCGAAGATAACCAGATCGGCATCCTGGCCCTGGCTGATGCTCCCTTTGCGACCGGCCAGTCCAGCCAGCCGTGCCGGAGCCTCGGCCATCCACCTGGCCACATAAGTAAGCGCCAGCTCGCGTTGGCGCAGCCCGGTCCAGATTACCGGGAGGCTGACCGAAAGACCGGCGATGCCGCCCCAGGCTTGCTGGAAATTCCCGGTATCCAGCCTTCTCATCGCCGGAGGGCAGGGCGAATGGTCGCTGGCTATCTGATCGATGACCCCGGTGAGCAATCCCTCCCACAGGCAGTGCTGGTTGATCTTGTCGCGAATGGGCGGTGCACACTTGAACAGCGTCGCACCATCCGGAATCTCGTCGGCTGAAAAGTGCAGGTAGTGGGGGCAGGTTTCGACCGAAATCGGCAGCCCCTCGGATCGAGCATTGCCGAGCATCGCCAGGGCCCGGGCAGAAGAAAGATGGACGATGTGGACCGGGCATTTGAATTCGCGGCACAGGCCGATCATCAGGCGAATCGCCGCGATCTCGGCCTCATCCGGCCGCGACGCCAGATAGTTGGAATACTTGGTCCAGTCCGCGCCGGCGAGCGTCTCGCCGGCCAGAACCTCGGGCAATTCCGCGTGAACCAGCAGCGGCCGCCCGCTGGCCGCGACTGCGGGCAGCGCCTTGCGCAGTTGGCCTTCGTCCACCATCGTGAATCCCTCAATGCCGGGATGGGCGAGGAAGCATTTGTAGCCGCGTACACCGGCCGCGCTCAGTGGAGCGATGTGCTCTTGATTGTCGCTCACGACTCCGCCCCATGCCGCCCAGTCCACCCAGCATTGTCCCTGGGCTGCCGTTCGTTTTTGTTCCAGGGCGACGACGGTGGTCGTTTCCGGCAGGCAGTTGAGCGGCATGTCCACCACCGTGGTGTAGCCTCCCGCAGCGGCGGCGCGGGTGGCGGTGAAGAAGCCTTCCCACTCGGTGCGCCCCGGCTGGTTGATATGCACATGGGTGTCGACCAGGCCGGGGAGAATACAATCGGCGCCGAAATCTCTGACCGCCCAGCCCTCTGGAACCAGGTGTCCGTGGGTGACCGATTCGATCCGTCCGTCGGCGATCAGTACGGTTGCAGGACCGATTCCTTCGGGAAGAACGACCCGGGTTGAAAGAAATGCTTGGCGAACCATTCACAATTCCTTACTCTGAAGACAGAAGACCCCGCCGAATTGCACGTTTCAAGTGGAACCGAGTTGCGCTAAGGTGTCGGGCGATTGTCATGTAGGCTTTTCCTTGAGGGAAAAGCCGGTCGAGGGTCGCGGTCTCACAGTACACCAATGCCTTTCGCTCTAGTCTAATAGCTTCGACCTGAAAGGGATGGATCGTGATGGCGCCAGACTACTCTTTCCTGCAACTTGCCGTCGACCTGGCCATGAAAAATGTAGAAACCGGCGCGGGCGGTCCCTTCGGGGCGGTGGTCGCCAAGGACGGCAAACTGATCGCCTCGGCCGCCAATTGCGTGACCGCCACCAACGATCCGACCGCTCATGCCGAGGTCGTGGCCATCCGCAAAGCCTGCCAGGCGCTGGGTTCTTTCCAGCTGGAGGGGTGCGAAATCTACACCAGTTGCGAACCCTGCCCGATGTGCCTGGGCGCCATCTACTGGTCGCGCCCGGCGGCGGTCTATTATGCAAATACCCGGGTCGAGGCGGCGGAAGCCGGTTTCGACGATGCTTTCATTTACGACGAGATTCCCTTTGCTCCCGAACACCGGTCACTCAAGATGAAGCGGCTGCTTTTGCCTGACGCCCAGCAACATTTCGATGCGTGGCTGAAGAGCCAGATTCAAGTAAGGTATTGATTCGAATTCAGGACAGGTACTTCCGATAGCTGATTCGGCCTGCCTTCCCTGAAATAGCTCCTGAATCCGATCGAGTTCCAGTGAAAGAAGGCGGCAGTCTGAGAGGAGATCTGAAACCTCCGATGGGGCAATCTCTATCCGGTCACGCAGTAGCCGAGGTCGCCGACCAGGCGCCTTCCTACGGTCTGAGGCAGCACAGCCTTTCACCGCTCGAGACGCTGGCCCAGTCGGTCTCGACCATGGCTCCGACGACCTCGCCAACCATGACCATTCCGCTGGCCTTCGCCCTGGCCGGAAACGGGACGTGGCTCTCGTATCTCTTCGCGATTTGCGGCGTGCTGTTGGTGGCTCTGTGCATCAGCCGGTTTGCCCGCGATTCGTCCTCGCCGGGTTCGTTATATTCCTACGCGGCCTCGGCCTTTCGCAGCAAGAAGGGCGAGCCGCGCTCGACCTGGTGGGGACTGGTATCGGCCTGGGCGTTGCTGCTGGCCTATATCGTGACCGGCGGCTCGGTGACCGGCGGTTTCATCAATTACACCAACGTCCTGCTGTTGGCCAATACCGGCCATCAAGCCTCGCCGACGCTGCTGGCCGCCATCGCGATCCTTGCCGCGACGGCGATCGCCTATCGCGATGTGAAGATCTCGGCCCAGTCGATGTTGTGGATCGAGGCCATCTCGGTGTCGATGATCCTGATCGTCGTGGTTCTCATCTTGTGGCGTCACGGCCTGCATCTGGATCGAGACCAATGGAAGCTGAAGGGCGCAACCCCGTCCAGCATACGGCTCGGAATGGTGCTGGCCCTGTTCAGCTTCGTTGGCTTTGAGAGCGCGACCAGTCTGGGGGCCGAGGCCCGCCAGCCGCTGCGGACGATTCCCCGGGCTGTGATCCAAAGCGCCATCCTGACCGGAGCCTTTCTCCTGCTCTGCACATATGCCGAAGTGATGGGCTTTCATGGCTCTGCGCAGAGCTTTGGCGACAGCCCTGCTCCGCTGCGCTATCTGGCCTCGCAAGTAGGTATCCGCTGGCTTGGCCCGCTCATCGATGTAGGCGCGGTGGTGAGCATGTTTGCCTGCGTGCTGGCCTGCATCACCGCAGCGGCCCGAGTGCTGATGCTGATGGCCCACCACGGGCTCGCCCATCAACGGCTGAGCCATACCCACGCTCGCAATTCAACCCCCGGCAGCGCGGTGATTCTGGTCGGTTTTCTCATGCTGCTGCCGACCGCCGTGCTCACCATGCGCGGGGTGAGCGGGTCGGATATCTATGGCTGGATGGGTTCGCTGGCGACCTA
>Ga0302324_100017407_pt1 | contig 14247 bp, 19 predicted proteins | sample Palsa_T0_1_FD_201949 | JGI IMG/M metagenome (GOLD analysis project Ga0302324, IMG submission 201949) | Peat permafrost microbial communities from Stordalen Mire near Abisko, Sweden - Palsa_T0_1 | ecosystem: Environmental > Terrestrial > Soil > Palsa > Peat permafrost | place: Sweden: Abisko... | reverse complement strand
GCGCCGCTGCCTGTATCACTGGATCGGCTACCCGGCCGCCGAGCGCGAGGTGGAGATCGTGCTCGTCCGGGCGCCCGGTGTGTCCCAGACGCTGGCTCGCCAGGTAGTTGCAGCCGTTCACCGGCTCCGCGAGCTGGATCTCGCCAAGCCGCCCGGGGTAGCCGAGACGATCGACTGGGTGCGCACGCTGGACTTCCTCGGCGAGACGGATCTCAGCGCCCGGATCGCCGAGGACACCCTCGGCACTGTGGTGAAGGAACGCGACGACCTCGACGTGGTCCGGGACAACCTGGAAGAGATCACCTCCGGTGCCTGAGCGCGCTCCCTTTGTCGGCGTGCTGGTGAATTTCGCAGCCGAGCTTCGCATCGCCGGGCTCGCCGTGGGATCCGGGGACATACTGACCTACTGCACGGCGCTGGCCGCACTGGACCCCACCGACCTGCTGGACCTGTACTGGGCGGGCCGTACCACGCTGGTCACCCGGCGCGAGAGCGTCGGTGTCTATGACGAGGTGTTCAGGAGGGTCTTCCTGGCTGCCGGGGATCCGGTCCAGGAGCTTCTTGTGATCAAGGCACGGGTGACTGCCGAGACGCAGGCATTGCTGGAAGTGCCCGCCACCGAGCCGGGCACCGACGGGCCCGAGGAGGAGGCGGTGCTCGGGCTGATGGCGTCCGATGCGGAGGCTCTGCGGCACAAATCGTTCGCGGCCTGCACCCCCGATGAGCTCGCGGCGGTGCGGCGGATCATGGCCCGGATCCGGCTGACCCCGCCGAAACGGCGTACCCGGCGAACCAGAAACGCGCATTCGGGCCGTTCCCCCGACCTGCGCCGGACGGTCCGGGAGTCGCTGCGCATGCACGGCGAGCCGGCCGAGCTGTTCTGGCGGCAGCGCCGGGTCCGGCTGCGGCCGCTGATCCTGATCCTGGACGTCTCCGGCTCGATGGCCGACTACTCCCGCAATCTCCTGCAGTTCGCCTACTCCGCGAAACGCGCCGCAGCGAAGGTCGAGGTCTTCTGCTTCGGCACCCGGCTCACCCGCGTCACCAGGGCACTGGATCGCCGCAGGCCAGACGACGCGCTGGAGCTGGCCGCGAAGGCGGTGTTCGACTGGGAGGGCGGGACCAGGATCGGCGCGTCGCTCGACGCGTTCGTCCGGGACTGGGGCCGCCGCGGGCTGTGCCGCGGCGGGATCGTGGTGATCTGCTCCGATGGCCTCGACCGTGGTGATCCGGCCGTCCTGGCCACGGCGATGGAAAGGCTTTCCCGGCTCAGTCACAAAGTGGTGTGGATGAACCCGCACAAGGGCGATAACGCGAACTTCCGGCCGAGCACGCTCGGGATGATGGTGGCAGCTCCGCATGTCGACATACTGCTGTCCGGTCACGATCTGAGCAGCCTGGAGGAACTCGCTAGGCTGCTGCCGACGCTGAGTTAGGCGACGCTGAGTGAGGAGGGCCCCGGTGCGGTGGAGCGTGGGGATCGAGGCCGAGGGCGACCGGGTGCTGTCACGCGAGGAGATAGTCGAGCTTGCCGACGCGGTGGCCGTGAGCGCCGGCATCGCCACCGGGATCGGGACGAGCCGTTACGGCGCCCAGCTGGTCGTGCAGGCCGGCAGCCGGGACGAGGCGATCGAGGTGGCGACCCAGGAGTTCGCGCAGGCCGTGGTCAGGGCGGGGCTGCCCGCGTGGCCCATCGGACGGGTCGAGGCCGTCAGCGAGGACGAGGAAGAGGACTTCACCGGATGATCCGGCTCGGCTCGCTTGCCGGGTACCCGTTCGAGGGGCCGCGCCTGCTCGGCGGGTGGACCCCGCCGCCGACGGCGGCCGTCTACGCGATCGTCTACAAGCCGGATCCAGATACCAGGCCGGACCGGTACGCCGTCATCTACGTCGACCACTCCGACAATCTCGCCGCGGAGCGCCTTCCCTTCCAGCACCCGCGTGCGCACTGCTGGATACGCCGGGCCGGCTCCCGGTGGAAGGTGTATGTCTGCACCTATGAGGTGCCCGGCGGCAGCCGGCTGCATCGCGAGCAGATCGCCCGCGAGCTCACCGCGATCTACCACCCGCGCTGCAACTCCCAGCAGTACGACCAGTCGTGGAAGGACGAGTGGATCGGCGAATACGAGGCGCCGACGACCGGCCCGCTCACCAGCCGGGGCCCGGACGCGCCCGCGCCGTCCTGATGTCGTCCCGCTCCGCTATCGGATCCCTGCGCTGGCCATGGCGCGCTGTGGCGCCGCAGCAGGCGGCACGGCAATCCGGGTGGGCTTGCGCAGGCTGAGGACGAGCATCAGCGCTCCGTAGAGGATCACGATGATGCCGACGACCAGCAGCAGCGGCGGGAAGACAGGCAGCCGCGGCCAGGTTGTATCGACGGTCCTGAAGTCACCCTTTTCTGTTGCGAGATACGGGACGACATCAGTAGCCAGATACGTGCGGACCTGCGGCATCGTATGCACCGACGTGCCGTTGAACATCGTGAGGTGAGCGGTCCCCGGCACGCTGTACCAGCCGTTTGTAACGTAGGGGAGATTGGAGATCGACTGGTACAGGCCCGGCCAGGTCCCCTTGATCGTGGTGACGACCGCAGCCGGGGTTGTCTTCAGCGTCTTCGCGACGAAGTTGATCAAGCCGGGGAGCTCGCTGGTCACCGACGACAGCGGGATCGCCTCCAGCAGCGCCGTCGCGTGCGGGAATTGCGTCGTCAGCGCCTTGAGTACCTTCGGCTGCGGCAGGCCGGTCTTGCTCGACACGAACGCCACCAGTGCCGGAACCTCAGAGGCCGCGCCGCCCTTGGGCGTGACCACCGGGGCAGCGAAGTCAACCACGTGCGACACCATCGTGATCGCGGCCTGATCGCCCTGCACGCGGGCGGGGCTGAACGCGGGCCTGGCCTGATCGAGAAGATTCTGCCCGCCGTCCAGACGCGGGAACAGTGACAGGGCGAGGACCACGACCACGACCGCCGCGCCGACGGCGATCACCACGCACCACGCGGCAGCCGCCAGTTCCCTGGCGATGTTCTTCCGCGCCAGCAACGCCATGGCGACCCCGAAGATGATCACGATGATGCCGACCACCAGCAGCAGGGGCGCAAGGAAGTTGACCCCTCCGTTGCCGTCCAGCGCCGTGAAGTGTGTTTGCTGGTCTTCAAGGACCGGGATGACCTGTCCGCTGAAGTAATTTCTGACCTGCGGTACGGTCCGCACCGGACTGCCGGTGAAGGTCGTGAGATGGGCGGTCCCCGGCACGCTGTCCCAGCCGTTGGTCACGTAGGGGAGATTGATGATCGACTGGTACAGGGCCGGGAAGCTCGTCTTGAGTGCCCCGGCCACCTGAGCCGGCGTCAGGTGCAGGATTGTGGCGAGGAAACTCACCAGGCCGGGAAGTTCCTGGGTCGCGGCCGATAGCGGGGCGGCCTGCAGCAGCGCCGTCGTGTGCGGGAAGTTCTTGCTCAGCAAGGCCAGCACTGCCGGCTGGGACAGGCCCGTCTTCTTCGACATGAACGCCACCAGCTGAGGAATCTCGGCGACGGCGGTACCGCTGGGCGTGACGATGGGGTCGAGCGTATTGACCGCGTGCGAGATCATGGTGATCCCCGCCCGGTCCCCCAGCACTCTCTCCTTGCTGAACACGGGCTTGCCGTGGTCAAGTACGCGCTGGGCTGCGTCCAGCCGGGGGAAGAGGGACAACCCGCCGACGACCGCCACCACGAACACGCCTACCAGGGCGACGACCAGCCACGACAACATGGCGTGAGTGGCTTTCATGGGCATGCCTCCATTGCCGGCGGCCGGTAGCCGCGGGTGACCTTATCTGTGCGGGGCGAAGCCGACGGCGTCATGCAGCCGTGACCGGCGGGTGCCGGAGGCCGGGCGGGCCACCGGCGGTACCTCGGGTAGCGGCTCGCGCGGAGTGACTCCGGTCACGATCTCCTCGGCCATCCCGTACAGCAGCGGCAGCGCCCCGGCCACCACGCCGCCGGTCTGGTTGATGTGCTCTACCCCCGGCCCGATCAGCTCGGCGTGGCCGACGATCGTCCGCACCAGGTCCGCGCACTCCTCGAGGTTCCCGGCGATCCGGGTGAGCAGCGTGCCGACCCAGAACAGGTAGAACGCAAGTCCGGCGATCAGTAGGACGATGTCGAGGACCGACAGGATGACCAGCAGGGTCATGACCTCACCTTTCCGAGCACCCGGCCGAGGAACAGGTGGTGCTGCAGACCTTCGGCCAGGACTGCCTCCACCCCGTCGGCGACCTGCGGGATAAGCACAGTGTTCGCGGTATTCGCCGCTGCGGCCTGCAGCGTGTCCCGTACTTTGACAACCCGGCGATCAATGATCTTCACGAGGTAAATGAGCAGGCTGAGCAGCGCCGCGACCGCCAGGACGACGACGAATCCGACGATGATGGCAGTCACCCACAAGGTGTGCTCGGTGGAGTTCATCGCAAGCGCATGCATCGTCAGCCTCCCAGCCTGGTGCGTCCGCGGTGCAGGCCGGCGATGATGATCGTGGCGTGCTCGATCGTCGTCCGCAGGGCCGCCAGCGGCGCGGTGTTGTGCACTGCCTGGGTGAGCGCGTCATCGATCATCGTGGCCTCCTTGCCGATCGAGCGGGCCAGCAGCAGGATCGGCACCACCAGCATGACCACGACCGCGACGACCAGGAATCCCACCGAGTAACCCAGCCACCAGCCGGTGGTGCTGACCGGGCCGCCGGCGGCTAGGGCGAGTAGGTGTCTGGTCATTTCCTCATCCTGCCGCTGGGCTGGTCGGCGACCTCGCGGATGGTGTTCGCCTTGAGGAAGTCGATGATCGGCTTGGTCGGCTCAGGGATGTGATGGTCCCGCTGGACGTGCCGGATTACCTCATCCATCAGCTGCTCTTTGCTCGCTGCGGAGATCCTGGTGTCGCACACCGGGCTCCCGCACTGGAACTCATGCATCCGTGGCTCCTTACACCGTCTCGCAGAAGTCCCTGACCGGCTTGAGGTTCGCATTCACCGAGGTGAGTGCCTCCGGGACCGTTCTTGTCTGGTGCGCGATCACCAGGGCGCCGACCAGGACAGTGCCCAGCGTCCCGCGCACGTAGTTGAGGTGGTAGATGACCCGGATCAGGGCCACCGCCGCGATCAGGATGATCACCGTGCCGACGCTCAGGGTCATCCAAGCGGCTGCTGGCATGGCCACGTTCCTTTCTGCTAGCTGAGAAGATGCGCCTAGCTGACAAGATGCGCCTAGCCGAGCAGGCGCGCGACGGAGCCCGCGTACCTGACCGCGCCGACCTTGACTTCCTCGATGGTCTTGTCGGTGACGGCCAGTGCCTCCGGAACGCCGTCGAGCTTTCCGGTAAGGGCCACCCCGCCGGCCAGGATGTCGTCAGTGGCGCCGCGGATCCGCTCCACCGCGGCGAGCACTCGGTTAAGCAGGAAGATGACGACGGGAACTACGACGAGCAACAGGATCACGTTGCCGATCCACCACAGGGTCATTGTTCGCTCTCCTCAGCTCGCGGCCTGATAAGGGACGAAGAACCGGCGGAAGACGCGGCGAAGCGCCATCATCGCGGCCTGCAGGCCGACGGTGAACCCCTTCGCCTCGGTAGCGGCGGCCGCCAGCTGCTCCACTGACTCACCGCGCTCGGCCCGGTCGATCCGGTCCTGCAGGTTGGCGGAGAAGTCACGCATCAGCACCGTCGTGACGTCGGAGATCATGCCGCGGCCGTACTGCGCGGCGGCACCGGAGAGCTGCAGATCCTGGGTCACGCCGACCTTGGTGCCGCGGCCGGAGCGCACCAGCGTCGCCGTGACGATCATGCTGGCCTGGCCCCTGCCCTTCTCCTCAGCCCCGCTGGCGTGCACCACGATGCGCTTGCCGGCCTCGTCGCGTTCGGTGATGTCAGCGGTCCCGGCGAAACGCAGCCGGACCGGGCCCATCCGGATTGCCACCCCGCCCTTGAACTTCTCGCCGCCGAGATCCTCCGACAGCTCGGCACCGGGCAGGCAGGCCGCCACTTGCGGGATGTTCTCGAAGAACCGCCACACCTTCTCGATCGGCTCCGCCACCTCGAAGTCGTTCTTGATCAGCATCGGGACTCATCCTTCACATAGGCAGCGGGATCGTTCTCGAACTTCCGGCGGCATCCGGCGCAGCAGAAGTAATAGCTGACGCCCTCATGTTCCAGCGGATGCGCGGACGGGCCGGCCACCACGGTCATCCCGCAGACCGGGTCCACGGCCTCCGCCCGCTGTACTGAGTCAGCCGAGCTGGCAGAGCTGCCCGCAGCGACGGAGGCGACGGAGGCGACGGAGGCGGCAGAGCCGACGGACCCGACGGAGGCGGCTGAACTGCCCGAGCCCGCAGAGCGGGCGGCGACGGCCGGGTGAGCCGGGACGGCGGCCGCCAGTGCCCCCGAAGCGCGCAGCTGGACCAGCTCCGCCAGGATCGCTACCGCGATTTCCCGGTGCGAGGTCGGGCCCAGGTCGAGGCCGGCCGGGACCCGGACCGCCTCGAGCTGGCCGGCCGGCACCCCCCGGTCGGCGAGATAGCCGAGCACCGACGCCCCCCGGCGGCTCGACCCCACCAGGCCCAGGTAGGCGGGCCGGGCGGCGACTGCCTCCTCGACTGCCTCCTCGTCGCCGTGGCCCTGAGTAGCCACCACGACCATCGATCTTTCGTCCGCATCGGCCGCGGAGAAGTCCGTGCCGTCGATGAGGTCCGTGCGCCAGCCGAGCGCCCGAGCCAGATCGGCGAGCGTATGCGCCATCGGGGAGCGGCCGACGACCACCAGGTGCGGCGTCGGCAGCACCGGCTCGATGTAGACCTCCAGCGCACCCTCGCTCTGGCAGGAGATCGGCACGACGGTCATCCCCTCCGGGACCGCCGCGCCGAACTGCTCCGAGGTACCCAGCAGCAGCAGGCGCGGTGTGCCCGCGGCGATCACCTGCTGCGCCTCGCGGATCACCACCGGCTCCGCGCACGCCCCGCCGATCCAGCCGTGGAACTCTCCCGACCCGGTGATGATCGCGCGGGAGCCCTGCTGGCCTGATGACGGGCCCTGCCGCCAGACCACGGTCGCCAGCGCGAACGGCTGCCCCCGCCGCGCCAGCTCGCTGGCCTGCTGCAGGACCTCCCAGCCGTCTACTGCCGGCTGCACGTCAGTCATCTGCGCGCACCGGCGGCGCACCGGAGACGTCGTGGCGCTGCGTGATGGCCTCCCAGACCCGGTCCGGCAGCAGCGGCATGTCGATGTTGCGCACCCCGGTCCCGGAGATCGCGTCCATGACCGCGTTGACGAACGCAGCAGGCCCCCCGACCGCCGCGCACTCGCCGACGCCCTTGGCGCCGATCGGGTGGTGCGGGCACGGCGTCATGACCTCGGCGTGCAGCTCGAATCCGGGTGTCTCCCAGGAGGTCGGCAGCAGGTAGTCCATGTAGTTGGAGCCCACGCAGTTGCCCTCGGCGTCGAAGGTGATGAACTGCATGTTGGCCATCGCATAAGCCTCGGTCAGCCCGCCCATGATCTGTCCCTCGACGATCATCGGGTTGATCCGGACGCCGCAGTCATCGACCGCGACCATGTTCAGCACGTCCCAGACCCCGGTCTCTGGGTCGACCTCGACCGTCACGATGTAGCAGGCAAACGGCCAGGTCAGGTTGGGCGGGTCGTAGTAGGCGTTGTTCTCCAGGCCGGGCTCCATGCCGTCGGGCATGTTGCTGTAGGCGGCCATCGCGCACTCCTGGATGGTCACGCCGCGGTCAGGAGCACTGCGGACGTAGAACCGGCCGAGCTCCCACTCGATGTCCTCTTCCGACACCTCCAGCAGGTGCGCGGCCAGCTTGCGCGCCTTGGCGCGGATCTTCCTGCACACCATGGCGATCGCGGCCCCCGCGACCGGCGTACTGCGCGAGGCGTAGGTGCCCATGCCGAACGGCGCGGTGTCGGTGTCGCCCTCCTCGACCGTCACGTCCTCAGCCGGGATGCCGAGCTCGTGCGCGACGATCTGGCCCCACGTTGTCTCGTGCCCCTGGCCCTGGCCGCGCGCGCCGGTCCGCAGGATCGCCTTGCCGGTCATGTGGACCCGGAGCTCGGCCGAGTCGAACATCTTGATGCCGAGGATGTCGTACTCACGGCTGTTGCCCGCGCCCAGCGGCTCGGTCATGGTGGAGATGCCGATGCCGAGCAGCCGCCCGTTCGCCCTGGCCTCTTCCTTCTGCCGCAGGAAGTCCGGATATCCCGCGGCCTTCAGCCCGACGTCGAGGCACGCGCCGTACTGGCCCGAGTCGGTCAGGAAGCCGAACGGGGTGCGGTGCGGGAAATCGTCGTCCCGCACGAAGTTGATCCGCCGGAACTCGGCCTGGTCCATGCCCAGGTCGTTCGCGGCGGCATGAACCATCCGCTCCTGGAAGAACATCGCCTCGGTCACCCGGAACGAGCACCGGTAAGCGACGCCCCCGGGCGCCTTGTTGGTATACGTGCCCCGGGCGGTGAGGTGCGCGTACGGGATGTCGTAGCAGGCGAACGTCGAGTGCATCAGCCCGATCTTGAACTTGCTCGGCTGGGCGTCGGAGAAGAACGCGCCGTGATCGGCCTCGGTGTGCATCCGCATGGCGAGGATCTTGCCGTCACTGCGCAGCGCCAGCTCGCCGTCGAGGTACACATCCCGCGCGAACCCGGTGGAGATCAGGTTGCCGGACTTGTCCTCGATCCACTTCACCGGCCGCTCCAGCAGGATCGAGGCCAGGATGGAGCACACGTAGCCGGGATAGACCGGGACCTTGTTGCCGAACCCGCCGCCGATGTCCGGGGAGATGATCCGGATCATGTGCTCGGGCAGCTCGGCCACCAGCGCGACCGCGGCCCGGATGATGTGCGGCGCCTGGGTCGTCATGTACACCGTGAGCTTGGAGGTGGACCGGTCGAAGTCCGCGATCGATCCGCAGCACTCGATCGGGGAGGGGTGCGAGCGCGGGTAGTGCAGGTGCAGCTTGGAGATCACGTCCGCCTGCGCGAAGGCGCGCTGCGTCCCCTCAGCGTCGCCGACTTCCCAGTTGTAGATGACGTTGTCGGCCTGGTTTTCCTTGTCGTCGCGGATGACCGGCGCACCGTCGGCGACGGCCTGCACCGGATTGACGATCACCGGCAGCTGCTCGTACTCGACGTCGATCGCGTCGCAGGCGTCCTTGGCGATGTAGGGGTCGTCGGCGATCACGCAGGCCACTTCCTGGCCCTGGAACCGCACCTTGTCGGTTGCCAGCACCGCCTGGGTGTCATAGGACAGCGTCGGCATCCACGCCAGGTTGCGGGTCGCCATCATCTCGCCGGTGAGCACCAGGTGCACCCCGGGTATGTCCCACGCCTTGCTGGCATCGATCGACTTGATGCGCGCGTGCGCCAGCGGGCTGCGCAGGATCTCCATATGCAGCATGCCGGGCAGCACGATGTCGTCGGTGTAGTTGCCCTTGCCGCGGATGAAACGGTTGTCCTCAACCCGCCTGCGGCTTGCGCCCAGCCCGCCGATCTTAATCTCGTCCAGTGCCTGCGACACGTCGTACCCTTCCGTCTTGGTCAGCTAGCGGCCGGTGCCGGCCAGCGCCGTGATGGCCAGCGCTAGGCCGGCCAGCGCGGTGCTCGGCATCGGATTAGGACCGGAGCTTCTCGGCGGCCCACAGCACCGACTTCACGATGTTCTGGTAGCCGGTGCAGCGGCAGAGGTTGCCCGACAGCGCCCAGCGCACGTCCTCTTCGGTCGGATCGGGATTGGAGTCAAGCAGGGCCTTGGCGGCCATCATCATTCCCGGCGTGCAGAACCCGCACTGCAGGCCGTGCTCCTCCTTGAAGCCCTCCTGCAGCGGATGTAGCTCGCTGGCGGTCGCCAGGCCCTCGACGGTGGTGATCTCTCGCCCGTCGACCTGCACGGCGAGCATCGTGCAGGACTTCACCGCCCGGCCGTCGACCAGGACCGTGCAGGCGCCGCAGTTCGTGGTGTCGCAGCCGGTATGCGTGCCGGTCAGCCCGAGTCCCTGCCGGATCAGGTGGGCCAGCAGCAGCCGGGGCTCGACCTCGGCGATCTTCCTGCTGCCGTTGATGGTGAATCTGATCCGGCGGACCGGGACGTCGCTGGCCGCCTGATCGTCGTGGTCCTCGTAAACGACCGTCATGTCAGGCCGCCCTTTCCGCGGTCGTGTCGGCGCGGCTCAGGATGCGCACGACGAACGTGCGCACGATGTGCCGCTTGAACTCCGCGCTGCCGCGATGATCGGTCCTCGGCCTGGCCACCTCGGCGGCGAGCCCGGCGGCCTGCTCGATGGTCTGCGCGGTCAGCGGCTTGCCGACCAGCGCTTCCCCGGCGGCGGTGGCCGCGATGGTGGATCCGCCGACCCCGGTCAGCGCGATCCCGGCCCGGATGACGTTCGGGCCGAGGGTCTCCACCGCGACCGCCACCCCGACGGTCGCGAAGTCGCCCACCCGCCGCTCCAGCTTGAGGTAGCCGCCCGCCGGGGTCCCCTTCGGCGCCGGGATGACCGCCTCCACCGCGATCTCGTCCGGATCCAGCACGTTCTGGAAGGGGCCGGTGACAAAATCCGCGATCGGTATGGTCCGCCGTCCGCCCGGTCCCTGCGCCACGATGTGACCGCCGAGCGCCATCACCACCGAGGCCCAGTCGCCCTGTGGATCCGCGTGGCACAGCGAGCCGACCAGGGTGCCGCGGTTGCGCACGATGGGATCGGCGATCAGCGGAGCGGCCGCGGCCATGGTCGGCTGGGTGCCCGGCAGCAGCGCCGAGTGCTCCAGGTCGGCATGACGGCACAGGGCGCCGACGCGGATCGTGCCGTCCGGATCGGCGCGGTGGTAGTCGAGGCCGGGGAGGTTGTTGATGTCAACGATCAGCTCCGGCGAGGCGAAGCGCAGCTTCATCAGCGGGACCAGGCTCTGGCCGCCGGCCAGTACCTTCGCCTCGTCCCCGCCCATCCGGAGCAGATCGATCGCCTCGTCGAGCGAGCGCGGTGCCTCGTAGCGGAACCGAGACGGATACATGCAATCCTCCAGAGTCCTTGGCGGGACGTTGAATCTCGGGTCAGGCCTGGTCACCGGGGCTGGGCGCGGGACTGGGCGTGGGGCTGGATGCGGGGCTGGGTGCGGGGCTGGGTGCGGGGCTGGATGCGGGGCTGGATGCAGGGCTGGACGCACGGCGGTGCCGCTCGGGCGCCGGTTCCGGGTCGGCCACCGCCACCGGCAGGGAGTCCTCCTCCGGGTCCGGTCGCGGCTCCTGGTGCGGCGGCCAGGGTCCCGGCACGGGCTGGCTGGCGATCTTCAGGTAGTCGATCAGCTGGGGCCAGGCCCAGACGGTCGGGCTCTTGCCCGTCTTGGGCGCGTGCTCGATCAGTTCGTACAGGCGGGGATTGCCCCGGCTGTGCCCGCTGGACTCCATCGGCATCGCGCACGCTCCTGCAATCCTGGACAGGCACTTGTGTACCGTCACTTGTGCTACGCAATCACATGATCCGCCGGCCCGGGCAGCCCGGCAACAGTCGAATAAGCTCTTGCTTAAGTGGACCGCCGAAGGGGCTCAGCTCCAGATCGTGACGTACACCGGCGGGCGGAACCGCGACGGCGGTACTCCCGCCGCCGGCGCTCGCATCAGGTGCATCGCCTCCGGGGTGGACAGGAAGCGCCGCAGCGCGCTGGCGGCGGTGCTGCGCTGCTGGCGCTCCAGCACGGTCGCGTGCCAGCAGGCATCGACCGGCGATCCGGGCACCTCGACCAGCGAGAGCTCGCCGCGCCGCAGCTGCTGGGTGACCAGATGCTCCACCGCCGGCGCCACCCCCGCCCCGTCGGCTGCCGCGGCCCAGGCGGCGGTCTGGTTGGGGAACACCCCGATCCTGCTGTCGGGTATCCGCAGGCTGGCCAGCAGCCGCCCGGTGTCGCTGCCGGGGTCGGTTCCGGACGGATCCACCAGCCACCGCCACTGCCGGGCATTGCCCGACAGCCGGGAGTGCCCGGCCGTGACCACGACCAGGCGGTACCGGAAGATCGGCTCGCTCACCACCGGGAGCGCCGGATCGCTGGCCACGTTGGGGCCGATCGCGACATCGGCCAGCCGGTTGGCGACCAGCACCGCCATCTCCTTGGTCACCGCAACCCCGGCGGACACCTCCACCGAGCCCGCGAAGCGCCGGGTGAACGCCTCCGTCAGCGGGCTGACCACGAACTCGGCGATGGGGGAGGTGGCCACCACTCGAAGCTGCTCGGGCGCGCCCTGCGCGGCGCGGACGGCGGCATGAGCCTCGGCGCCGAGCACGACGATCTGGGAGGCGGTGGCCAGCAGCCTGGAGCCGCCGGCGGTCAGTGTCATCCCCCCGGGCCCGCGGCTGACCAGCGGGTCGCCCAGGTGCTGGCGCAGCGCCGTCAGCGCCTGCGACACGGCAGGCTCGCTGACGCCCAGGGCGCTGGCGGCGGCCGTCACCGAGCCCAGGCGGGCAACCAGCACGAAGGCGTTGAGCTGCGTGAGGGTCATGGCTGTCTCAGTGTCCGGGTCATGGCTGTCTCAATTTACGCGGAATTTACCTGCAGAACGGAATCGGCCACGCCGCCGGGCAACCAGGAGCAACGGGGAGCATCGCGGGAGCCCGGCGAGCGGCGAGCGGTAGTGCCGTCCGGCCCGGCCCGCGCTTCCCGCCGCCGCCGCGTTCGTCGCGATCGGTCGTAAACTGCTCACGCGTGCCGTGGCCGGGAGGAGGCGCATGCAGGTTCCCGCGTACGTGGAGTACGAGAAGGCAACCAGCGTCGAGCACGCGCTCGCCCTACTCGCCAGATTCGGTCCAGAGGCCCGCATCCTGGCCGGGGGGCACAGCCTGATCCCGATGATGAAGCTGCGGCTTGCGCAGCCGGAGACCCTGATCGACATCAACGGGCTCAGCGAGCTCTCCTATATCCGGGTGACCGACGGCGCGCTCCGGATCGGCGCGCTGACCAGGCACGCGCAGCTGCTGGACTCGGCTGAGGCGGGCGAGCATTTCGCGATCCTGCAAGACGCCGAGAAGGTGATCGCCGACCCCATCGTGCGCAACTGGGGAACCATCGGCGGCTCGCTCTGCCAGGCTGACCCATCCGAGGACCTGTCAGCGGCATTCGCCGCGCTGAAGGCGATCATGGTCATCCAGGATCCCGATGGCAGCAGGACGGTGTCGGCCCGGGAGTTCCACACCGGGCCCTATGAGACCGTGGTGGCCCCCGGCGAGCTGCTGACCGAGATCAGGATCGTGATCAGGCCGGGCGGCGGGAGCGCGTATGAGAAGGTCGGGCGCCGGGTGGGCGACTGGCCGGTCGGCGCGGCTGGCGCGGCCCTGTGGCTGCGCGGTGACACGATCGCCGACGCCGGGGTCGGCCTCACTGCCGTGGGCGCGGAGCATTTCGCGGCGGCCGAGGCGGAGGAGTTCCTGCGGGGCGCCCCGGCCACCGAGGCCAGCTTCGGCCGGGCCGGCCAGATCGCTGCCGAGCACTGCCGTCCCAGCTCGGACCAGCGCGGCCCGGCTGACTACAAGCGGCACCTTTCCGCCGAGCTCACCATCCGGGCGCTGCGCCGGGCGCTGCGCCGCGCGCGGCAGCAGGATGCCTGACATGCAGGTCACCGTGAATGTCAACGGCGCTGATCACACCCGCGAGGTGGAGGCGCGGCTGCTGCTGATTCACTTCCTGCGCGACGACCTGCGGCTGACCGGCTCACACTGGGGCTGCGACACCTCCAACTGCGGGGCCTGCGTGGTGTGGCTGGATGAGACCCCGGTGAAGTCCTGCACGGTGCTGACCGTGATGGCCGACGGTCGCCGGGTGCGCACCGTGGAGGGCCTGGAACGCGGCGGCGTGCTCGACCCGGTTCAGCAGGGCTTCGCGGAATGCCACGGGCTGCAGTGCGGATTCTGCACGCCCGGCATGATGCTGACCGCGCGCTGGCTGCTCGACCATTACCCCGATCCGTCGGCGGCGCAGATCCGGGAGGCACTGTCCGGGCAGATCTGCCGGTGCACCGGCTATGAGAACATCGTGCGTTCGGTCCGCTGGGCGGCCGACCATGCCGCAGCCGGCGGTGCCGATAGCGCTGCGGAGGTGCCCGCGTGACCGGCATTAAAGACCATTCGCCTAACAGGGCTTACGGGCCAGTGCGGCGCAAGGAGGACGCTCGCTTCATCCGGGGTCAGGGCACCTTCGTCGACGACATCCAGCTGCCAGGGATGCTGTACGGC
>Ga0302324_100017402_pt1 | contig 14248 bp, 12 predicted proteins | sample Palsa_T0_1_FD_201949 | JGI IMG/M metagenome (GOLD analysis project Ga0302324, IMG submission 201949) | Peat permafrost microbial communities from Stordalen Mire near Abisko, Sweden - Palsa_T0_1 | ecosystem: Environmental > Terrestrial > Soil > Palsa > Peat permafrost | place: Sweden: Abisko... | reverse complement strand
CGGGGGATCGGGCAACGCCGCCGGAATCGGAGACCTGGCGACCAAGGGCGGTGGCGACGTGGGGATCGGCGGCAAGGCCGAAACCAGGGTCCGGTCCAGCGTTTCCACCAGCGCCCCCGAGGTCGAGTCGTCGACCCTCGACCGCGACGCCGTGGCCCGCTACGTGAAGAGCCGAATCAAGGCCATCCAGGGCTGTTACGAGCGGGAGCTGAAGCTGGAGCCGACTCTCAAAGGAAAGCTCGCGGTTCGAATCACCATCAACACCCAGGGGAAAGTCTCGGACACCGAGGTGGACGAGGACACGCTTCACAGCGACGCGGTCATCAGCTGCGTCAAAGGGCTGATTCGCTTCTGGAAGTTTCCCTTCACGCCCGAGAGTGACGCCGCCGTACAATTCTCCTGGAATTTCGTGTCGTCTTCATAGGCCAAACGAATGCAGGCCAAGAGCTTGGCGGAAGTCAAAGAACTCGTGAGCTCCGCCGAGTTTCAGGCGTGGGCGGACGGGCTTGCCCAAACCGTGGCCGCGGAGGGGATTTCGGCGCAGCGCTTCGAAGAGCTGCTGACCCAGTCGACGCTGCTGGATTTTCGGGCTGAGCTCGCTCAGAAGAACGCCATCGACACCCTCTACAAGGCCGGCGACTGTGAGGATGTCGCCGCCCGACTCAACGCCGAGGCCACCGACATCGAGAACCGGTCGTTCGAGGTGATCGCCACCTTCGAGGAGCAGCGCCTCAAGGTGTCGGAGATCTGGTATCGCATGGGAGCGATCGAGAAGGGCGTCAACGAGCTGCGGGACCGGGTCCAGGGGCTGCGCAACGAGAAGCGCGAGGCCGAGGCCACCGACCTCGAAGCCACGCTCCGCAAGCAGGAACGCGAACACCGCCAGGTGCACGGCGACTACGAGCGGGAAACGCAGCGCAAGACCAGGCTCTGGGAGGAGGTCGAGCGCATGTGGGGCGAGTCGGCCGAGTTGAATCTCCTGATGGCGGAGAAACGTCTCCAGGGCAGGAAGATCCGGGTTCGGGCGGAGCGGCTCTTTCGCGAGGCCGAGGACCGCAAAGGCGCGGCCAAGAAGCTGCGCGGCGAGGCCGACCAGGAGAGCGCCACCCGCGCCGCCCATCAGAAGCGAGTCGAAGACCTCCTGCGAGATGCGCGTGAGCGCTTCGGGTGCGCGGCCGGGGAGGAGTTTCTCTATTGGCGGCAGCGCGAGGACAAGGATGGTGCCTACTGTGTGCCGCTGATCTCGGACGCCGAGGGCTACAACCTCGAGGTTCGGCGCCTGGTGATCTATCGTCTGCGGCGACAGCGGGGACTGGAGTTCTTGGAGCCTGTGCTGGAAGGGGTCAAGGCGACCTCCGAGGGTCGGGTGGACGAGTTCCTGCAGAGCGGCCGGCGCGGTCTGAGGCGGTCGGATAGAACCTAGGAGAGACTACTGTGAAACGTCGCGAGCGGGACGAGTACAAGGCGCGCCGGGTGGCGGCCGGCGGTAGCGGAAACTCTTCCGCCGGCACACGGCAACGCCGTAATCGGCCCGCGCAGCAGTTTCACGGTAGTCTCGAAGGAGGGTCATGGAAAAGGTCGACGTCTTAAAGACCTCGCCGCTCTTCGAGATGCTCTCGCAGCCGGAGCTCGAGGTCCTGGCCGAGCTCTCGAAGCTCCGGCGCTATGCCCCCGGGGACATCGTCTTCGAGGAAGGCGATCTCGGGGATTCGCTGTACGTCATCGTCATGGGCCAACTCGACGTCGTCAAACGCGTCGATCCCAGCGGGGAGAGGCTGCTCGCGACCCTCAAGGACCGTGACTTCTTCGGGGAGATGTCCCTGGTCGACAAGGAGTACCGATCCGCCACCGTTCGGGCCAAGAGTGAAGCCCAGTTGCTTCAACTCTCGGCTGAGAACCTGGTCGCCTTTCGTCGGACCTACAAGGACGGCTTTGCGTTCCTCTTGATCAACATCGCGCGGGTGTTGAGCGGCCGGTTGAGGGAAACCAACCAGCTGCTGGCGCAAGCCCCCAAATAAGTCGTGTACGGCGTGCGTCATGGGTTTGACTTCATAGGGGGTGGGGGATACCCTCGATCGACGAATCGGCCGATTCCGTATGGGAAAGACGACCAAAAGCCGGCTGGGCAAGGGAGCGTGGCTTGCGGCGTGCATCGCCTTGCAGCTCGCGAGCCCGGCTTACGGTCAGGAGGCGCCGGCTGTCAACGCCTCGGGGGGCCTCAAGATCGAGTCGACGGAGCAGGTCCCCGACAAGCGAAAGCTGGCCGAGGCCACCCAGGTCCTCGCCCGCCTCCAGGGGATTCTCAAGGATGTGCTCAAGAGTCTCGAGGAAGCGCGGTCGGAGAAGGATGTCCTCAAGCTGAACTGCGTGAATGAAAAGCTCACTCAGATCAAAGGCTTGCTACGGGTGGTCGAGCAGTCAGACATCGCCTTGCAGGAATCGGTCGCCAAGGGAGATGAGGAGTCGGCCCAGCACGAGTATGCGAAGACCACCATCGCCAGGCAGAGGGCTGAACAACTGAGAGCGGATGCCGAGCAATGCATCGGTCAATTGGCCTACGTCGACGAACGCACCGTGGTTACCGTGGAGGTCCCAGAGGACCTTCCCGATGCCGTCACGAATCCACCTACCTTCACGCCCGTCGCGGTGAACCCTCCCGCGATCAGTCCTACCCAGTAGAGTCAGCCCACTCCCACAAGCCGCTTTCGGATATCCTCAGGCCCTGGGAGGGGCCTGTCTAGAATGCCGTCGATGTCTGCGCACCGATTACTGGCAGTCGTGATCGCAGCGACGGGGTTGTCGGCGGCATCGCGTGCGCACGCGGACGAGGAAGGCATCAAGATCGGCGAGGGGCGCCTGCACCCCTACCTCAATCTGGATGGGAAGTGGGACAGCTTCGCGAGCGTGAGCTCCACTGGCACTGCGCTCTCGGACTTCCTGTTCGACATCGACCCCGGGCTCACCCTTCACATCCCGTCGCGCGTGCTGTCCTTCGGTCTGGACGGGGACTTCGACGAGGTACTCTACGCTCAATACACCGTGCTCAATCGCAGCCTTGCCAACGGCGACCTGACTCTCGATTTCTTCGACCGCGGAGTGGTGGGTCTCACTTTGAGCGATCGCTTCAGCCGCCAGAACAACGCCACCGTTTCGGTCCTTCCCTTCGCGGTCATCTCCGATTTGAACGTCGCCTCGGCAGCGGTCCCGATCCGTCCCGGCGGTGGGGCGATGGTTTTCACCCCCAGCTACTCCTTCACCTACCAGCACTTCGAGGGCTTCAACGTCGGCATGGTCGCGGTGGGCCTCTGCCCCGACGACAGTCCCTATTGCGACTCCTCGAAAGCCAGCGAGCTGGACTATACGGAGCAGCGCGGTGGCCTCGATGTCGTGTGGCGCTTCCTTCCCAAGACCGCGGCGCTGTTCAACGCCGAGTTCCTGAACGTCGCATACAACAGCTCGGCCAAGAACACCGGCAACGCTCCCCTGAATCTCTTCGACGCCACTCTGGGCCTCTCGGGCCTCATCACGAGCCATTTCGCGGTGGTGGCCAAGGCCGGCTACGCGCAGACGTTCTTGACGGCCGCCGACGTGACCGCGGACATGGAGCTGTCCAAGGCCGGCGAGGCTCACGACGTGATTGGACAGCTGGAGCTCGCCTATCTCTTCAGCGAGACCGGCTCCATCCGCGTCGGATTCAGCCGCACCCTCCAGCCCGTTCCCACCGCGCTCGCCTACTACGAGGACAATCGACCCTATTTGCAAGTCAGGCTGCTCTTCGGGCGCCTGACCCTGCATCTGGACGTCAGTTTCGACATCGACACCTTTGCCTCCAACATCGAGGAGATGGGCACTCGCACGGATGAGCTCCTGCACGTCGACGTCGGCCCGGAGGTCGAGATCTTTCGCTGGTGTCGAGCGGCGGTCGGCTACGATCTCACTTCGCTCGGCAGCAACGATCCCGCCGCCTTCACGGCTTACACCGGCGCCAAGCCTCTGTTCGGGACCGGGGGCTACACCAACAATGAGCTCTATCTGCGGTTGACCTTCATCTACTGAGAATGGCGCGTCGCAAGCGAGGCTTCGAGGGAAAACTCAGGACCTGGGGCCTCCTCATGCTCCTGGGGTGCTCCCATGCTTCGGCCGGGGACATGACGATGCCCGAGGTCCAGCGCGGGGGCGTGGAGGCCTCGCCGCCAGGCTCGACGCTCGGTCCGGGGGATGTCTTCGAGGTCCGGGTCTTTCAGGAGCCCGACCTCTCCGGGGTCTACCGGGTGGGCGGCGACGGGACGATCTACTTCCCGCTCTGCGGAACCATCGGCGTCGCCGGACTGCAGAGCTCGGATGTCGGAGAGGAGCTCGAGCACTGCCTCGAGGCGGGGTACCTCAAGCGGCCGCAGGTCTCGATCTACGTCAAGGAATACAACTCGAAGAAGGTCTTCGTGCTGGGCGAGGTCGCAAGACCCGGGACCTTTCCCTACGAGGACAACATGACCATCGTGCAGGTCATCTCGCTGGCCGGTGGGTTCGCGCCGCACGCCAACAAGAACAACGCCAGCGTCGCTCGTCTCGTGAAGGGTCAGGAACAGCGCTTCAAAGTGCCGGTCGTCGACATCGGCCTGGGAAGAGCCGCCAACTTCGACCTCCGGCCGGGAGACATCGTGTTCATCCCGGAGAGCTTGTTCTAGCCTCTCCGCTGCGTAGCTCCGACCCGTGTGTCGGCGGAAGAGATTCCGCTTACCGCCGACCGTCCCCGCCGGAGTCTCTGAACTTCGGTCGGGAACGTCGCGTTTCGCGACCGCTGCCTCGCGACGTGCCTAGAGATTTCAACTGGTTTCGCCTGGCACCAGGTGTGCTTTGTCTCGAGGCGTGTCTCTCGCCACGGTCCATACCGCCTCGATCCAGGGGCTGGACGCCGCGCCGGTGCAGGTTGAAGTCGACCTGGCTCTCGGCATGCCTCACTTCGACATCGTCGGCGTCGGTGAGAGCACCGGCAAGTCGGCCAAGGTGCGGGTCCTGGCGGCAATTCGCAACTCGGGGTTCGCCCTTCCACAGAAGCGTGTGACGGTGAGCCTGGCTCCCGCCAGTCTACGCAAGGAGAGCGCCGCCTTCGATCTCCCCATCGCGCTCGGGGTGCTGGCGGCAGCCGGTCATCTCGATCCCCAGGTTCTTCAACACCGCTTCTTTGCCGGTGAGCTCTCTCTCACCGGCGAGCTTCGCAGCGTGGCCGGGGCGCTTCCCCTCGCGGTTCTGGCGCGAAGCGTCCAAGCCCGAGATCTGGTCCTCCCCAGGGGGAATGGTCGCGAAGCCTCGGTCGTTCAGCCGCTCAAGATCTGGGCGGCTGGATCCCTCAGGGACGTCCACGCTTGGCTGTGTGGCGAAGGCTCGCTGCCCAGTCCTGCGCCGCTCGACCCGCGGGATCTCGGCGACGAGACTGCCGAGGTCGACTTTCGAGACGTGCGCGGCCAAGCGCATGCCAAGCGGGCGCTCGAGGTGGCGGCCTCCGGCGGTCACAACCTCTTGCTGGTCGGCCCACCCGGGGCAGGCAAGACCATGCTGGCGCGGAGGCTTTTCACGATTCTGCCGTCGATGACCTTCGAGGAAGCTCTCGAGACCACGGTCATCTACAGCGTGCTGGGATTCCTCAGCGACCGGCACCCCTGGGTGTCGTCCAGGCCCTTTCGCTCGCCGCACCACTCGGCCAGCGACGCCGGGGTGGTCGGGGGAGGGCCAACCCCGCGCCCCGGGGAGATCACGCTGGCCCACAACGGCGTCCTCTTTCTCGACGAGCTGCCGGAGTTCCGGCGCAATGTGCTGGAAGCATTGCGGCAGCCCCTGGAAGAGCGCCGCATCACGATTGCCCGAGCGCAGGGAAGCGTCAGTTACCCGGCGGCCGTGATGCTGGTGGCTGCCATGAATTCCTGCCCGTGCGGCCGGACCGGGGATCCCAATTCGGTTTGTAGCTGCGGTCCCGGGGTCCTCGAACGTTACCGGGGTCGCGTCTCCCAGCCGCTTCTCGACCGTCTCGACATTCACGTCGAGATGCCAGCCGTGCCGCTCAAGTATCTCCAGGGGGCGCCAGATGGTGAGCCCTCCAGCGCCATTCGCCTGCGGGTGACCGAGGCGCGGCGAAAACAGGCCGTCCGCTTCGTCGACGTTCCACGCGTCTTCTGCAACGCCCAGATTCCGGTGCCCGCTACGCACCGCTTTTGCCCGTTGGAGCCCGAGGCCGAGGCCTTGCTCGGGAAGGCCATCCAGAGATTTTCGCTCAACGCTCGCATCTACCATCGACTCCTGCGCATCGGCCGCACCCTGGCTGATCTCGAGAATCGGGAGCGCTTGAGCGCCGACGACATCGCCGAGGCCCTGCAGTACCGGGGCATCGAGGCACCAGCGGACGGCTCGCAGCCGATGCGCGAGCCCATCCCCCACCCACAACCCCCAGGAGACACCATCCGTGAACAAGCTCTCTGAACGAATGAAGGCCATTGGAGCCGCGGTCGCCGCCATCGAGAAGCAGTTCGGGAAGGGAGCCGTGATGCGTCTGGGCGAGGCCGACGCTGCGCTGCAGATTCCCAGCGTCTCCACCGGCTCGGTGGGCCTCGATCTGGCGCTCGGCATCGGCGGTCTGCCGCGCGGCCGGGTGGTGGAGATCTATGGGCAAGAGTCGTCGGGCAAGACGACGCTCGCCCTGAGCGCCATTGCCCAGGTTCAGGTGCTGGGGGGTTCGGCGGCTTTCATCGACGCCGAGCACGCCCTCGACATCGGATATGCCAAGAAGCTCGGGGTGCGCATCGAGGATCTCCTGGTGTCCCAGCCGGACACGGGTGAGCAGGCCCTCGAGATCGCCGAGGCGCTGGTGCGCTCGGGAGCCATCGACATCGTCGTGATCGACTCGGTCGCCGCGCTGGTTCCCAAGGCCGAGATCGAAGGCGAAATGGGCGAGGCCCACATGGGTCTTCAGGCGCGCCTCATGAGCCAGGCCCTGCGCAAGCTCACCGGCGTCGTGTCGCGCACCGGTACCCTCGTCATCTTCATCAATCAGATCCGGCTCAAGATCGGCGTGGTCTTCGGAAATCCGGAGGTCACCAGCGGCGGCAATGCCCTCAAGTTCTACGCCTCGGTTCGGCTCGACGTGCGACGGATCGGCCAGGTCAAGGATGGCGATCGCGTTCTGGGCAGCCGCACCCGCGTGAAGGTGGTCAAGAACAAGGTTGCCCCTCCCTTTCGCGAAGCCGAGTTCGACATCATCTACGGGGTGGGCATCGGGCGCCTGTCGGAGATCCTGGACCTGGCCGTCGAGCGCGGGATGATCGAGAAGGCGGGAGCGCACTTCGCCATCGACGGTGAGCCCATCGGACAGGGCCGCGAGCGGGCGGTCGAGCACTTGCGCGAGCATCCCGAAGCCACCGACCGGTTGCTGCAGAAGCTCAAGGAAGCCCACAACCCGGCGCCGATTCTCGAGGCCGCCGGCTGATCGGCTTCAATTGAAGGCGATCGCGCCCCAGATGTTGACGGCCACCCCGGCGAGCCCCAGCGCCCAGAACCAGCTGCCCATTCTGCGGCCGCCGATGGCGAGCAGCAGAAAGAGATACGGGGTGTAGTCCAGGCTGAAGCGGAAGCCAAACTGCCGCCAGCCGGTGTTCTGGTAGAAGAATCCCGGCACGCTGACGGCGGCGGTGGTGATCCACAGCGCCCGGTGGAGCCGCGGACGCACCACCGGCCACAGCAGCATCAAGAAAAGCGGGGTGGTGACGAAGAGGCTCATCCCGTCGAAGTCGAAGCCCAGGCTGGTCGCCCCGCCATGCTCCACCAGGGTCGGGAGCCGCGTGAAGGCGGCGTGCAGATTCCGCTCGAGGTAGTGGTAGTTGAAGAGGCCCCAGCGCTGGATGTCGGGGTTGACCCGGTTGTTGAAGAGATGGTCGTGGCCGAAGTCGCCGAAGCTGCCGAAGCGGGCGTGGTTCATGAGCGCCATCGGAATGCCAACCGCGGCGATCGGAATGCCGAAGGCCACGAGCTTTCGAACCAGCTCGGGCCGGCGCGCCTGGAGCTCGTCTGGATTCCAGCGCCCCTCGGGCATGAGGAGCTCGAGCAGGAAATACACTCCCGAGAACAGCAAGGGAGTGCGGGTGACGGTGGCGCAGGCAAAGAACAACCCGGCCCACAACGGGTGCCGGGCGCGGTAAGCAGCCAGCAGATACAGGCAGGTCAGCGTGACGCCGATGACCTCGGCGGTGAACCACACCTCGCCGCGAATCGAGATGTAGAAGTTGACGGTGCCGAACGCGAAGAGAACCGCCAGCACGATGTTCTCGCGGCTGGTGCGCTGGCTGTCGCCCTGCTCTCGAAAGTGCTCCAGCAGCAGGTAGAAGAGCGCCAGGCTCAGGGCCGCGCAGACCACCGTGAAGAACACGTCGTTGAACTGCAGCCCCAGAATCGCGACGAAGGGCATGAGCAGCACGGCCGGGAAGGGCGGGAAGCTCACGTACCACTTGTCGTCGACCCGCGCCCAATCCTCGTAGTTGGGAGGCGGCACCCTGAGACTCAGTTGCCCGTGCAGAAAGGCATCCGCCTGGTAGATGAAATGGGGATAGAGCGACTGGTGCGTCACCCGCTGGCCGGAGAAGGCGCAGAAGACCAGCAGGCCCACCGCGAACAGCAGCAGCGGCGTTCGAGAGCGCTCCAGAAATGGCGCGGGCAGCGGGGGGGCCAGTGCTTTCGCCGAAGATGGCTTCTTGCTCATGAGGTCAGCAGGCTTCTTCGCAGGGCGTCGAGGGTAGCATAGGCGGCGTATTCGCGGATTCTCTCGCGATCCCCGGTGAAGAGGTGCCGTCGCGAGGTCACGCCGCTCGGAGTGGCCAGCGCGGTCATGACCGTTCCCACGGGGTGCCGGCCGTCGCCCTCGGGGCCCGCCAGCCCGGTGCAGGCGACGGCGTAGTCGCTGCGCAGGCGGCCCCGGGCCTGGGTGGCCATGCTCTCCGCGACCTGCAGGCTGACCGCGCCGTGCTCGGCCAGCAGCTCGGCCGGGACTCCCAGGAGCTCGCGCTTGAGGGTCTCGGAATAGACCACCACCCCCCCCAGCAGATAGCGGCTCGATCCTGGCGTCTCGGCCAGCAGGGCCGCGGCCCGCCCCGCCGTCAGCGATTCCGCCAGTGCCAGGCTGGCCCCCTTCCGGAGGAGAGCCTGCCCGACGGCCTCAGAGAAAGTCGCTCCGTCCTCCGCGAAGCAATCGAGCCCCAGGCGGCGCCGCGCCTCGGCCACCGCCACCGAAAGAACCGATTCGGCGTCCGGTCCGGTGGCGGTGAGCTTGGCATGGTTCTCGGGCAGGGTGGTGCGATACGCGATCGAGAGGCCCGACTGCAGCCCGGGCAGCTGCGCCAGCTTTTGGTCGAGGGCCGACTCGGCCAGGCCGTAGCAGCGCAGAAGCCTGGTCCGGCGCTGCGGGGCCGCGCTCGCCAGCCCCGAGAGGCGCGGCAGCAACTCCTCGGCGGCGAGCGCCAGATACTCGCGCGGGACCCCGGGCAGAAAGAAGAAACGCGCCTGCTGGATCCGCAGCTCGAACATCGGTGCGGTGCCGTGCCGGTTGGGGATGACCTGGGCGCCTTCGGGGACCATGGCTTGGCGGCGGTTGTTCGGGCTGACGCTCAGTCCCCGCGCGCGCATACGGGCCTCGAGCGCGGCATACACCCCGTCGTCGAAGCGCAGCCCCACCTGGGCGGCTTCGGCGGCGCACTCGGCCGTGACGTCATCCGAGGTGGGTCCGAGACCGCCGCTGACCACGATCACGTCGCTGCGGCTGGCGGCCGCTCGCAAGGTCTCGACCAGCACGGGGCGGTCATCCCGCACCATCGTCTTGCGCCACACGGGCAGGCCCAGCCCCTCCAGCTGGCCCATCAACCAGGGGCTGTTGGTGTCGACGACGCTCCCGTTGAGAAGCTCGTCGCCGGTGGCGATCAGCTCGATGCGGACTTCGGACATCCGCGTCCTAGGCGAAGGTCTCGATGTCCTCGACTTCGTCGTCGTCGCCGTCTGGGCCGTGGGCTCCCAGGCCAGCCTTCTTCCGGCGCGCCAGCCGCCGCCGCTGGCGGCGCTCGATTCGACGACGGTTGAGCAGGAAGCCTCCCTCGGCGATCCCGAGCAGGATGTAGCCCGTGACGGCCGCGAAGAAAGCCACCGCCGGCTGGACCAGCAGGCCTCCCACCAGCGCGACGCCCGCCAGCACCAGCAGGATGGCGCCCTTGCGCCGGCTGAGGTGGGTCTCCTTGAAGGTTCGGTAGCGGACGTTCGAGACCATCAGATAGGAAAGCCCGAGGATGACCGGGACCATCGCCGCCGCGGAAACGGTCGGCGCATGCCGTCCATTCAGCAGGACCAGCGCGATCACCATGCCGGCGGCCAGGGGAATCGGCAGGCCCACGAAGAACGCCAGGGCGGTCGGATGCCGCTGTGCGAGGACGTTGAAACGCGCGAGCCGCATGGCGCCACAAGCGCTGAAGGCAAACGACAGGAACAGGCCCCAGAACCCCAGCGGCTCGAGCGCCCATTTGTAGAGCAGGAGCGCCGGTGCAACCCCAAAGCTGATCACGTCGGCGAGGCTGTCGAGCTGGGTGCCGAACTCGCTCTGGGTGCGGGTCAGCCGCGCGACGCGCCCGTCGAAGGCGTCGAAGAAGATGGCGAAAAGAATCGCGAAGGCGGCCTGAGTGTACCGATCGGGACGCGAGTCCCCGGCGGCACACTGGGTGATGGCGTAGAAACCGCAGAAGATCGACGAAACGGTAAAGAGATTCGGGAGTACGAACAGGGCCTTCCGAATTCGCATTCAGATTCCTCCGCCTGGAAGCGTAACGCAGCACCGTAGCACTCGCTTCCCTGGGCCTCAAGAACCCTGGCGCCAGCTCGGCTTGCAGGCGCACCCCGGCGCCCTACTGGGCGAGTCGCATGAGGTGGCGGGTCACGCTCACGAATCGGAATCCGGCCTCGCTCGCCGAGCTGCCCTCCTCGACCGCCAGGCCTACCGGGGCGCCGCGCAGCTCGCTGTCGGAGACCGTCAGCGCGGATCCGTCGGCGACGTAGATCAGGCTCTGAAGCGCGCCCTGGATCAGGACGCCATCCAGCCGCGCCGTGCTGTGCAAGAGCATGACGATCGGACCCTGGGCCGCGGTGCCGGGGTCGCCCAGCTGGTCGGAGGCGAGCGTGAGATGGCTGTTGTCGGCATAGAGGCTGTTGCCTTCCAGCCCCTGAGCGTCGGCGCGCCCGCCGGTCACGCGATTGCGACTCAGCGTCGCGGTGCTGTTGATGAGCTTGATGCCCATGGTCTTGACGGACGACAGAACGTTCCGTGCCAGGTGAGCTTCGGGCGAGTGGATCAGCGAGATGGCGGCCTCGGAGAAAGGGCCGACGAAGGTGCAACCGTCGATGACGGTCGGGCTGGACACCGCCGCCACTCCCGCCCGCCTGCCCCGGAGGCTGGTGTCCGAGACCGTGAGGCGCTGGGCCTCCTCGGCGAGCACTCCGTAGTCGACGAGTCCCTCGATCTGCGCGCGGGTGATGGTGACCTCCCCGTGCCCCACGTAGATCGCCGCCTTGGCCGCCCGACCGGCTTTCAGGTGTACCCCGACCAGCACCGCCTTGCCGCCCCCGATCCGAACGCCATACCCCCCGGGGGGGACTTCGATGGTCAGTCCCTCGACGCGCCCATCCCCCGCCAGCGTGAGGGTCGCGTCCGCGCCAGCGCCGCTCTTGAGGATGGCGCCCGGGCCAGCCGTCAGGTGAACCCCCGGGGCCAGCTTCCACGGGCCGGCGTAGGTTCCCGCCGGGAGCTCGACCTCGGAGTCGGGCGCCAGCGAGGCAGCCCACGGCGCGTCGAACGACGCGACCGCCAGCGACATGACCGTGGCGACCGTGAGACTCAAAGGAACCGCTGCGGATCGTAACCTTGCGCGGTCAGCTCCGCCAGTAGCTCACCAAGCTGGGTCTCACCGCGGGTCTCGAGCGTGAGCTCGACCGTTACCCCGGAAAGCGGCGAGGCGGCCGACACCCGGTCGCGCCAGATCTCGACCACCTTGGCGCGCCGATCGCTCAGCGTCTGCGTCAGCTGCGCGAGGCTGCCTGGCTGGTCCGGCAGGCTCAGGCGCAGCTTGACCCAGCGCCCGGCCTTGAACAGCCCGCGCTCGATGATACGCGTCAGCAGATTGAGGTCGATGTTTCCGCCGCAGATCACCAGGCAGACCTTCCGGCCCTTCAGCTTGGGGGCGACGCGCACCAGCCCCGCCAGCGGCGCGGCCCCGGCGCCTTCCGCCACCGTCTTGTCCTGCTCCAGGAGAGTCAGGATCGCCTGCGCGATCTCCTCGTCGTCGACCGCGACGACCTCGTCGAGCAGGTCGCGCAGGATCGGAAAGCTGCGCTCGCCGATGGTCCGGACCTGGATTCCGTCGGCGATGCTGGTGGCAGGTGGCACCGTGATCCGTTCCCGTGCCTCCAGACTCTTCTCGAGCGTCTTGAAGGCGCGGGTCTCGACCCCGATGAGCTTGATGTACGGCAGCTTGCCCTTCAGCGCGACCGCGACGCCGGCCGCCAGGCCGCCCCCTCCGACCGCCAGCAGCGCCGCCTGCAGACCGGGGATCTGCTCCACCAGCTCGAGGCCAATCGTCCCCGCGCCGGCCAGTGTGAGGTCGTTGTCGAAAGGATGGATGTAGACCAGGTTCTCGGCTGCCTCGAGCCGGTGGGCCTCGACGGCTGCGTCGTCGTACAGTGCGCCGTGAAAGACCACCCGGGCGCCGAAGCCGCGGTTGGCGTTCACCTTGTTGATGGCGGCCGGCTCGGGCATCACGACCGTCACGGGAATCCCGAGGCGCCCCGCGTGGTACGAGAGGGCCTGGGCGTGGTTTCCGGCCGAGGCGGTGATCACGCCCCGTTGGCGCTCCTCGGGCGTGAGGGACAGTAGCCGGTTGAGGGCGCCCCGCTCCTTGAAGGAGCCGGTGCGCTGGAGGTTCTCGAGCTTCAGGTAGACTTCACAGTCGAGCTGCAGGGAGAGCGATTCGCTCAGCACGCATGGTGTTTGCCGAACGGCGCCTCGGATTCGCTCGCGCGCCGCTTCGATGTCGGCCAACGAGATCATGGGTGGCTCAGCTTCGGGTGGCGCCGGCTGTGTGTCGGCGGAAGAGATTCCGCTTACCGCCGACCCCAATGTGCCGGCGCTCCGTTTCACCGCAGCTCGGAGACCGGTCCCCCGAACAGTCGATTCACATCGTGGATCAGGGCGTCGGTCGGCTGAACGCGCAGCTCGGCCAGCCGGATGATGGCCTCGGCCTCGCCGGGTACCGACACCTCGAGGCTCACGGGGGTGTCGCCGGCGTGCTTGACCAGCACCTGTCTCAGGCTGGTCAGCCTCTCGGCGGTGACCTTGTCAGCCGACACCTTGAAGGCCACCTTGCGCGTCTTGCGCCGGCGAAGCTCGGAGAGGCGCGTGATCTCCTCGGCCTTGATCTCGCGCAGCGGATTGGATTCCTCGCGGTTGTTGATGGTCACCACCCCGGTGATCACGAGCGGGTCGTCGGCCTTGAGGTCGCTCTCCCATTGCTCGTAGCCGGCCTGCCCGGCCCGGCCGCCCGAAAAGCACACCATTCGCAGGCTGCCGGTCATGTCCTCGAGGGTCACGATCGCCATTCGCTTGCCGGTCTTGGTCATGCGATCGACCACCGCGGCCACGACTCCCACCACCGTGACCCGCTCACCCTCGCCGGCCTCCTGGATCTGGGCCAGCGTCCGGGAGGCATAGCGCTTGATCTCCTGGTGGTACTGCTCGAGCGGGTGGCCGCTGATGTAGAACCCGAGCGTTTCCTTCTCGTTCGCCAGGAGCTCGCGCTCGGTCCACTCCGCGTCGGGGGGAAGCGCCGGGAGCGGTTCAGGGTCGCCGTTCTTCGAATTGGATGGGGAGAGGGCACCGAAGAGCGAGGCTTGGCCCAGGGCCCGATCGCGCTGCGCCGCTTGACCCCGGTCGGCGGCCTTGTCGATGGCGGCGTAGAGTCTGGCCCGCCGGTGTCCCCGCGGCTGGTCGACCGCGCTGAGCTCGTCGAAGGCCCCCGATTTCACGAGCGCCTCGAGCACCTTCTTGTTCACGCGCCGCAGGTCGACCCGGTCGCAGAAGTCGAAGAGGCTCGTGAAGGGCTTGGTGGTCTTTCCAGGGCCTGGCTTCGCGCCCGCGCTCGGATTCGCACCCTCGCTGCGGCCTTCGAGGATGGCCTGAATCGCG
>Ga0302324_100017401_pt1 | contig 14248 bp, 9 predicted proteins | sample Palsa_T0_1_FD_201949 | JGI IMG/M metagenome (GOLD analysis project Ga0302324, IMG submission 201949) | Peat permafrost microbial communities from Stordalen Mire near Abisko, Sweden - Palsa_T0_1 | ecosystem: Environmental > Terrestrial > Soil > Palsa > Peat permafrost | place: Sweden: Abisko... | reverse complement strand
GCGCACGCTGAGAAACTTCATGCACGAGAACCGGGAGACCTCCGTGGCGCCAGAGAAAGTGTCTGGCCGGTCCGGGAAGGCCATAGGCCGAACGCCGGACATGCACGCCGCGGAGGAGTCGGACTCTGGTGTAGTACCGATGAACCAGCCGAACAAAAGCGGGCGACCGCCGGCGGAGGTTGGGGAGGGAAGACTGGAGATCAAGGAGTAATTGATTAGCGGGAGTCGGCCATGGAATCCTGCAACCGGATTTAAAAGCTGTGGACTTCCAAAACAGAATCGGACCATAATGTTTTTATGGCGGATCTGGACTCCCTCCCGTACGGATCTGTGCGGGGGGTGCTGGGCAACCGGCATCCCTACCGCGACCCTTTTTGTGCGGGGGCCGGAGGGTTTGGGTGTAAAGCAGAAATCTGGCCAGACGAAACCAATTCGGAAAATCGACGGTGCAACTGGATTTATTTGGTTACAGTTGCCGCATTTGATTAGACCTTCGCTTGTCATTTGAGCGGGGTTGGCCATTGCAAGAATTGGGTTCGCTTCGCAAAACGCATGATCGGCTGGCGGCGGCTGCTACAGGGGTACGATTTTCTTGATTCATGTTGCATTCTGTCCCTTTTTGTCGACTTTTGTCGCATTGGCGCGCCTGGACTGCGCCGAGAGCCGTCTCCGGCGTGGCGACTCCCTTTGCCCGACATCAGACTAGCACAGGACTTTCGAAATGCCGGCGGGCAAATCGTGGTTGGCTATTGTTTTCAGTCGACCAAGGGGAATTGTCCCGATGTGATTCGCTGCGGCCTGCTAGATATCGCGCGCGACGCGGAAGCCGATGTGGCCGGTGGAAGTGTCCGGCGGGGTCCCCGTGCGCGCGGCATTGCGATAACGGCGGCAGTAGGACTCATGGCAGAGATAGGAGCCGCCCTTCGTCACGCGGGTTGCGCCGGAGGGAGGGCCGGCGGGGTCGTTGGGGGTGGCCTGAATGTGCCAGAGCGGGTCAAAGTAATCGGCGCACCATTCCCATGTGTTGCCCACCGCGTTGCACATGCCGAAACCGTTGGGCGCGAAACTGTCGACGGGTGCGACTGTGGTGAAGCCATCTTCGCCGAGATCGGTGTCGGGAAAGACGCCCTGCCAGATGTTGCACATGTGGCGCCCCTCGGGAGTCAGTTCGTCGCCCCAGGGGTAGGTCTTCTGGTCGAGGGCGCCACGGGCGGCGTATTCCCACTCGGCTTCGGTCGGCAGCCGGTAGCGCGCCCATGCACAATAAGCCAGGGCATCGTTCCAGGACACATGCACAACCGGGTGATCCTGGCGGGCGAGCACGGAGCTGTCCGAGCCTTCGGGATGCGCCCAATCTGCGCCGTCCACGCGGAGCCACCAGGGTGTACCGGGCATAGTCGCCCACGACAGGCTGAAGCCTGTCCCACCTACCCCAGGAACGTGGTTGCGGAAGACGAACGACCAGCCGAAGCGCTCGGCCTCGGTGCGGTACCGAGTCGCGCGCACGAATTCGGCGAACTGCCGGTTGGTGAGCGCGAACTTCGAAATATAGAAAGCGCTCAGCGTGACTTGCCGCACCGGACCTTCGCCATCGGTGGGGAAAGCTTCTGGGGATTCGCTGCCCATGTAGAATTGGGCAGCGTCAAGGCGGACCATATTTTCGAGCGATCCGGTGGTGGCGCGCGGGCGCGCGGCAGAGGAACGGATGGATGCATCCAACTGCGCGAGGCGCTGTTTGCTGGGCACACAGCAGGGAGGCGGCGGGTTAGGCGGCATGTCAGACAGCGACGGCTGCGGCCGGGGCCTCCCAGCGGATCTCCGCGCAGGAGCGCAGGTCCGCGACCGCGCGTAGGTAGACCTGGTGCTGGTTCTGCATCGCGAGGACGCGTTCGATATCGGCGCGCACCTCTTCAAAGCTGGCAGGGCCGGCAGGCAGCTTGGCGCGCAGTTCGGCGATGTGGAAGCCGAAAGGCGTGGTGAAGACGCCGGTGCGTTGGCCCGGTTCGATGGCGCGGATGGCATCCTCGAATTCCTGGACCATTTGGCCGGCGGGGAACTGGCCGAGGTCGCCGCCATTGCCCTTGCAATCCGAATGGCACTCGACGACTTCGGAAAATGGATCGCCGCGCTCCAATTCCGCCAACGCTACCTCGATGCCGGCTTGCGCCTGCTGCGGGCTGACCCCGCGGTTCACGTGCTTCACGATGTGCGCGGCCTGAAACGATTCCGGGATGTGGAAGTTTTCCCGATTAGCCTGGTAAAAAGCTTCGACTTCGCCAGCGGAGGGAGGGGTGGCTCCAGCCACCATCTCCGCATGCGTGCGTTGCAGGCGGAATTGGCGCTCGATCCACTGGCGGAGGTGGGTATCGTCGAACGCTGTCCGGCAGTTGCCGGTTTGCTTCTGCCGAAGCACTTCGCGCTCGACGGCCTGCGGATCGATAGGCCGGGGATCTTTGGCCGCGGTTTGTTCCACCAACATTCTGTCGATGGCCGAGTGGTGCGCGGCGATGCGCAATTGCCGGGCGCGCTCGGCTTCGTCGGCGATGGCTTTGAAGCGCAGGTCGTGGCTGAGGCGATTCTCTTCCTCGCCGATCCACTCTTCCGGGATGAGTTGTCCGTCAACCAGGTATGGCATGGCTATTGGGGTGTGGTGTTGTTGATGAGGACCATGACGCCGCCTGTGTAATCGGGCGCCACCAGGTCTGGGACGCCCGCCGCCGGTGACTGACCGTGCAGATTCATCGGCAGGAGGTCCTCAGGTTGTGGGCCGACTCCAATATAGAACGGTGCGTCGAACGTGCCGTTTCCCTTGCCTAGGAAGACGGCCAGGGTTGCGTCTTCGGTCAGGACAACATCCGGAATGCCGTCTCCGTTTACGTCCGCCACCATGATCGGCCCGGGGTATTCGAGGACGTCTGTGAGGCTGGCGCTTTCCTTAAAGCCCCCCTGACCGTTGCCTAGGTAGACCACGACTCCCCCGATATGGGTCTGTCCGACCACCAGATCCAGGTTTCCGTCGCCGTTCACGTCCGCCAATATGACGCTCGTTGGATTGCATGGGGCGGTGAACGGTTCCTTGCAGGTGGCCATGGTGGTCTCTGTGAACCCGCCGTGCTGGTTGTTTAGGAGAACGGTGATGGTGGCCTCCGCCTCCTCTCCGCTAGTGAGCACCAAGTCCGGCCAGCCATCGTTGTTTACATCGCCGGCGGCGATGCTGAGGAACCCGCCCTCGGGCGGAACGGCCACCAATTGCGTGGGAGTCTGGAACGTCCCGTTCCCGTTACCCAGCGCAATCAGGTTCGAGGACAAGGCGAAATCCATGTTGCCGTCCTGGTTGAAGTCGGCTACGGCCACGTATCCGGCCACCGAAACAGGCGTGGAACTCGCCAGCGTGAACGTGCCGTTGCCGTTTCCGAGATAGGCGTTGACCGCGCCGGCGAGAGAGGATCCGGGGTTGCTGTAATAGGGCACCAGAAGGTCCGGGACGCCGTCGCCATTCAGGTCTGCCGTAACGAGGCATATGGAGTTGCTCAGGGGAATGCTCGTGGCGACTGTGAAGGGCGCGGTGGCCGACCCGGTCCCGAGCAGGATGGAGACGCCTTGCTTGGTGTTGACCGCCAGGCCGGGGCTGCTGCCGCCGGCGTAATTGGCGGAGGCTCCGCAGAGCGCTCCGCTGGGCAGGGGCGTCCAGAGGCCGTCCTCGAAGCCCATGTTCTCGGAATTGAGAAGGATGGAGACGGCGCCGCCGCCCTGGACGACCAAGTCCGTTAGGCTGGGGCTGCGGAGGTGCGCGGTGACGACGTTTCCACCGCCCAAGTCGGCGTCCGCGACGGGGTAGTAAACCGGAGCTTGAAATCTTCCGTGGCCCTCCCCTAGGGCGATGAGCGTACCATCGAGTAGATCGGGTATGCCGTCGTCATTCACGTCGGCGATGAGCGTGACGGCGGGTATGTCGATGTAAGTGGGTCCGGTAAAGCCTCCTTTGCCGTTGCTGGCGTAAACCGGCACCTCCAGGCTATTGCAGTTGCCGATGATGGCGGGGTAGCCGCCCTCGGTTAGGGCGCCCACCGCGAACGTGCAAGGGCTTCCGGGGTCCTGGGGATTCGCAAAATTCTGCTGGGGCTGGAAGGTGCCGTTGCCGTTGCCCAGCAGCACGGCAAAACCGGTGAGCGTGGATACGACCAAATCCAGCTTGCCGTTTTTGCGGAAGTCCGCGGCTGCCACGAAGTTGTAATTATCGATACCGACGCCGCTGAACGGGATCAGCACGCCGGGGTTGAACAGGCCGCCGCCCTGGCCGGTGAACAGCCATATTCCGCTTTCACCTACGGTGACGACATCCGTGATGCCATCGCCGTTGAAATCGCCAAGGGCGAGGTACTCGGTGTAGCTGTCTGTTCCGGCCGGGTAGAAGACGGTGGGTTGGAAGGTTCCGTCGCCGTTGCCGAGGGAGACGCCGATGCCCCATGGCCCGGAGTCATTCTGTGCTGTGCCAACGACGATAAGGTCAACGGCCTGGTCGCCGTTCAGGTCGGCCGTGGCGAACTGGTAGACGAACGGCGCAAGAACCGTGGTCGGGCCCTTTGTGAATCCGCCCTTCCCATTGCCGAGCATGATCTGGATGGCGCCTTCCGCGCACTCTATGAGATCAGGAATTGCGCTGCCGTTGAACTCCGCCACGGCCACCTGGCGGGAGGCTGGGTCCGGAAAGTCGCGGCGCGCGGAGAAGATGGGCGGCGGCGTACTGGCCGCGGCGGCTCCGGCTAGACCCGCGAGAATCCAGGCTGGAAGAATGAGGTTTTTTTCATGGCGTCGCCTCAATCGAGTCTGCTTGGCGTTGTCTAGGTTTGCCAAGTTGTGTCGATCGGCGTGTGGCCCTCCCGGTAGTCCGTCACGTACGTCAAGTATGCGGTTAGGGCTGTCGCATAGGCGCTGCTTACGGCCGATGGGACGGCGTAAAGCTGGTTTTGCACATTCGACTGGCCGAAGGCGTTCTGCCAGGTCTCAGATTCCGTGCTCTGCGTGCCGCTGGGCAGCCAGTACTGGTTGCCCAGTTCGCCGTAATTCGACTCGAGATCCGCGCTGTTGGACGGGTACAGGTAGTAGAACTCGAACTGCTGCGGGCCCGCGCTTGTGTCGGGCTTGGTGGGAGGTATTTCATCGCTGTCACCCGCAGTGTCGTTCCAGCAGCTATAAACCCCGAGCTTGCCGCCGCCAGCCGGGCTGGTGGAATAGTCTACTGTGCGGAACGCGATGGCATGGCCCGGTATCTGGTTGCTATTGTTCGCGGGATCGTAGTATTTATTGAAGCCCTCGTCTGTCGTGTGCAGGATGTACGGCTGGAACGATCCGGTAGTGAACCCCTCCCCTGGGTTGGCCCAGGGGATATTGGAGAGCCGTTGCTGTAGGACTGGTGACATTGAGTAGATGAAATCGCGTATGACCTCGCGATGGCCGAGGTATTCGACAATGTCGCTTGGGTTGCTCCGCCAACTATAGTTGCCCAGAGCCATGTCGTACAAAAAGGGCAGGATATCCACACTCGAGCAGGCGTATGGGTATCTTTGTGACGATGTCTGGTTGAGCATCCTAATATAGAGAGGCACGTTAATTGACTCGTCATACAGGCCCCAGCCCTTCCCGGGAAGATAGTGGGATCCGGAGTAGTCCCCGTGGTCGGAGGTGAAAATGACGATGGTGTTGCTGCTGTTGAAGGATTCGCTGCCATTGAGCGCATTCATCACCTGCCCGACCTGGTAGTCTACGTTGATCTGCAGCCAGTAGTAGTAGTTCAGGAACGTGAGCCAAGCGTTGGTGTTCCCTGGCGCGCCCACCTCGGAATAGTGTTCGTTCTGGTACCAGTATTGCAGCGTCGGTTTGCCGTGGGGGGCCGCAGTGCCGTACTGGAGGTTCTTGGGGGAGTCGGTTGAGACGCAGTTCCAGGGCTGACTGTTCGGCCCCGTGGGTCCGCTGCTGCCTTGGGCGAACGGGACAGGGCTGGGGAATACCACAACGTTCTCGGCCGGTTCGCCCCCGGTGTATCCTGTAGTAGGCGGCGGGGTATATCCTAGCGATTCCGGAATCGGCGTCGGGAAGTTGAACGTGCCCATGTTTTCCGTGCTTGGGGTGATTCCGAAGCCGTACGGGAACGTCGTCATATCGTGGGGATTGACAAAGCTGACGGCGCAAAACCAGGGAGTCGTCGTGAGCTTTTCCTCCGCGTGGCTGAGCCATGCCTCGAACATGCTGGCGATGGCGCCGTCCCCGAGGGCGAGGTACGTCGGCTGGGTGACGGCCGGGGGCGACCCAATGGTTCCGGAGAATTGGTAGACGTAGTTGGTGGCCTGGTAGGGCGGATAGTCGCTTTGGTTGGACGGATAGGGGTACGGGTCGGGCCACTCCACGGGCGCCTGGAGCGCTCCCACGCTGCCCTCGTTCGCCAGCGACCCATCGGGTGATGGGTATGCCAACGGATTCGGATCGACCTGCGGGATGGTCGGCGTGTACAGAGTGGTGGGGCTGTTATTCGGTACGGAGTATTGGTCGGTGAAGCCGTATGCGCTGGGTCCGGCCGTGAGATCGGTCCCGCAGTTCCCGTAACTGCCGGTTGCGGAGAGGTGCCATTTGCCGATCCATACGGTGTCGTACCCCACCGCAGACTGCGACAACACGTCGCCGATGGTCGGGAAGCCGCCTTGGGTATAGGGGAGCAGTTGAGGTTCGCACGAGTTTTGCAGGGTGCTGAACATGCAAGTCTGCTGCGAGTACAGCCCCGTCAGCAGGGTGGCGCGGGAGGGCGTGCAGGAGGTGGCGGCGGGGAAGTAATTGGGGAAGTAGCAGGCCTGGCTCGCGATACTGGAGATGTTCGTCAGCATGTGCGCTGGCAGCCAGCGGGGCGCTGCCATTTGATCCACCATGATCAGAAGGAAGTTCGGCTGCGCATAGGCGTCGGTGACGTATGTGGCGCCGCTTCCTTCGGGTCGTGTCTGCTGCGATGGCGGGGCCGGTATGCCCGCCGCCAGGGTGGCTGGGTTTACCGGAACGACATTGCCGTATAAGTTCTGGTAAAGGGGCGTCGGGGGCGTAGTACTTGCGGCTTCAGCGCGTCCCCCCGACTTCAGAAATACGCCGGCGGCAGCCGTGGCTCCGAGCGCGCCCAGGAACTTGCGCCGATCCAGGGCGGACCGTGCTTTATCGTCCCGATTGTCTTCCATTTTTCTCCTTAGAGATGCTGATGGAGTTTGGCACGGTTTGGAGGGTCCGTCAAGCTATATCTTCGATTACTGCACCTTATAGCAGTAACTTTGTAACTATAGAATCGTATCTCTGGATTTGTTAACTTATACCTTTCATGCCGTATCTCTATGATACAAATGCGCGGTAGCCATGCTCCTGTGCCGCTCTCGAGGCCACGCCGCGAATCGGTGCTCTCCGGCACAAGGCGCCAGTTGACCACGTATGGCGCGACTTAGATTGATGTTGCCGATCGACACCTCGGCCCCGCCCGAACCATCGGGCGCGGCGCTCCATGGCGCGGCCGGGATACGGAACTTCATCGTCAGGCATGGCTTTATTTGATGTTGATCAGCGCCATCACGCCGCCCGAACCATCGGGCGCGACCAGGTCCGGCATCCCGGCGCTGGCCGCCTCGCCGTGCAGATTCATCGGCAGAATATCGGCTGGACTGGGCCCCGCTCCAATATAGAAGGGGGCCTCGAAGGTGCCGTCACCCCTGCCCAGAAAGATCCCAAGCGTACCCGCTTCCATCAGGCCGATGTCCGGAATACCGTCGCCATTCACGTCCGCGACCATGATCGGCCCAGGGGCCTCGAGCGCGTCCGTGAGTTCCTGCTTCTGGGTGAATCCGCCTTGGCCGTCGCCTAGGTAAACGACCACGCCGCCGAGTATGAGCTCTCCGACGACCAAATCCAGGTTTCCATCCCCATTCACATCGGCTAATATGACCTCCGACGGGCTGCACGAGGTGGTGAATACTGTCTGGCAGGGTAAGATCGTGCTCTGCGTGAATCCGCCATGCTGGTTGTTGAGCAGAACAGTGATAGTGGCAAAATCCTGCTCTCCGCTGGTGAGCACCAAGTCTGGCCATCCGTCGCCATTCACATCGCCGGCGGCGATGTTGTTGAAGCCCGTCTCCGGGGGGTTGGACACCAGCGGCACGGGCTTCTGAAACGTGCCATCCCCGTTGCCCAGCGCCAGCAGGTTCGAGGACGTGGCGAAATCCAGCTTGCCATCCTGGTTGAAATCCGCCACCGCCACAAACCCCTCCGTGGCAACCGCCGTGGAACTCTTTAGCGTAAACGTGCCATCGCCTTTGCCGAGATACGTGTCCATCGCGCCTGCCGTGGGTACAAGCAGATCGGGAATCCCGTCCCCATTCAGATTCCCCGTAACCAGGCATCCCGCACTGCTCAGGGCGACGGCCGCACCGAGCGTGAAGGGGGCGCTGGCCGAGCCGGTACCCAGCAGGATGGAGACGCCTTGGGCGGTGCTGACGGCCAAGTCGGGCTTGCCATCTCCGTTGTAATCGGCCACCGCACCGCAGCCTGCCGCGCTGGGCAGCGCTGTCCAGAGGCCATCTTCGAAGCCCTTATTGTCGATGTTCAGCAGCACCGAGACTGCGCCGGAACCCTGCACCACCAGATCCACCAGACTGCTTCGCAGGTGCGCGGCGACCACGTTATGAGGTCCGATCCCGGAAGCGGAGGCCTGGACCGGGTGGAACACGGGTGCCCTGAATTTGCCGTTGCCTTCTCCCAAGTCGACATAGACATCGCAGTTGAGCAGATCCGGGATGCCGTCGCCATTCACGTCGGCGATAGCGGTCACGCCTCCCGGCAGGTGAACGTACGTCGGCGCCGCGAAGCCTCCGGCGCCGTTGCCGAGATACAGCAGAGGGTAGTCCAGATTGCCGCAGTTCGCGGCGATCGCCGGATAGCCGCCGCTGGCGATGGCACCCACCACGAAACCACAGCTAGTTCCGGGGTCCTGAGGGTTGGCGTAGTCCTGCTGGGGCTGGAAGGTGCCATTACCGTTGCCCAGCAGCACGGCGAAACCTGTCGGGATGGCTACCACCAGATCTAACTTGCCATCTTGGCGGAGATCCCCAGCCACGAGATAGCCGGCGTTACCCGGGCCGGCGCCCTGGAAGGGGATTAGCACGCCCGGATTGAAAGCGCCGCCGCCTTTGCCTGTAAACAGCCAGATACCGCTGCTGCCAACCGTGGCTACGTCTGTGATGCCATCGTTGTTGAAGTCGCCGAGGGCGAGGTAGTCTATATCGATGTCGGTCCCTGCCGGATAGAATACGGCGGGCTGGAAGGTGCCATCGCCGTTGCCCATGGAGACGCCAATACCCCAGGCATAGTTCTGGTTCTGGCCGGCCAGAACCAACTCGGCTATTTTGTCGCCGTTCAGGTCCGCCACGGCGAAGCTGGAGGCAAATCCCATGCCAGTTTGCGTGGCGGGGCCTTGCCGAAAAGTACCGTTGCCGTTCCCGAACAACACCTGCAGGGAGCCAGGCCCGCCGACTGCTTCAATCACGTCAGGAATCCCATCGCCGTTGGTGTCGGCGACGGCCACCTGGTTGGACCCGAAGTCAGGGTAGTCTCGCCGCGCAAAAAAAGTGCGGTCGTCGGCGCCGGCCACACCGGCCGCCAAGCACGCCAGGAGGAACGCGGCCCGAACTGAATATCTTTTCATGACGCCTCTTTCGCTCAGAGACTGCGCGGCGTCACTTCTGCCACGTGGTGTCGGTTGTGGTCTGCCCTGCTTGTGACTGCACGTAGTCCAAATAGGTGTTTAGGGCGGTGTTATATGCGCCTGACGGGCCGGATATGTATGCCGGCACAGAGGCCCCGTTTGGCATTGAAAACGTGTAGAGCTCGCTGTTGACGATCGCATTGAAATTCTGTTGGTACGTGAGTGACTCCCCTGTCAGCGCGAGGTTCGTAATGCTGACTTGGTTGCCGATTTCGCCGTAGTTTGCGGAGAGCGTTTGGCCGAAAGAATAGTTGTAGAACTCGAACTGCTGCGGCCCTCCTCCTTTTGGCACGTTAGTGTCCGGCTGGGTTGGCGCGACGCCGTCCGAGTCTCCAAGAGTATAGTTCCAGAAGCTGTACGTCCCCAATTTGCCCCCGCCATACGGGACAGAAGACCCAAGGGAGTAGTCTACGGACCGGAATCCGATCGCGTGGCTGGCTACCGGGCTCCCATTTGAAGGATTCGTGAATGGCGTGAAGCCCTCATCGGTTGTGTGCAGAATATATGGCTGGTATTCTCCTGCGCCGTTTTCGTTCGGGCTGGCACACTTGATGGTAGTGGTGAGCCGATGTTGCGTAGGGCTACTGCTATAGATGAAGTCGGTTATCGCCTCCCGATTGTACAGGTAACCCACCAAATCGGTGGAGTTCGTCCTCCAACTGGCATTGCCGAGCGCCACGGTGTACAGAAAGGGCAGGATGTCGACACTCGAGCAGACGTAGGGGAGCGTGAGCGCGGTCTGGCCGGGTATCTGGATGTAGAGAGGCACGTTGATGGTCTCGTCGTAGATCGCAAAGGCCTTTCCGTGAATCCAGTGCGACCCGGCGTAATCGCCGTGATCCGATAGAAACATCACTACCGTCTTTTTCGCAAATGAGGAGCCGCTTAGCGCGATGAGGACTCGGCCGACCTGCACGTCCACGTTCGCCTGGATCCAAAAGTAATAATTCAGGAAGGTGAACCACGCGTTCGGGTTTTCCGCGGACCCCAACTCGTGCGCCGAGTTATTCTGGTAAACCAGTTGCAAGCTCGGCTTGCCGTATACGGTGCCGCTAGGGCCGTACTGGAGCTGTGACGGGGCGTCGGCGTAGATGCCGTTCCAGGGCTGGTTGGACGGGGGCGGCCCTACGGGTGCCGTGCCGTTGGGTTGGTACAACGTGGTCTGGGCCACGATTGTCTCGTCCGCGAGGTGCGGTGCCGGAGGTGGGTATCCGCCCGTTGGCGGCGGGACATATCCCGCCAGCGACTGGGACGGGCTGCCGAAGTCCCCCAGGGTGGCCGACTGGAGGCCTGCCAAGCCGTAGCCATACGGAAAGGTGGACATGTCGTGGGGATTGATGAAGCTGGCCGCGCAGAACCACGGCCTAGTGACCTTCTGCTCGGCATAGGTAAGCCACATAGTGAACGCGTCGGCTATGGCGCCGTCGCCAAGGGCGAGGTAACCAGGATTCGTCAAGGGCAGGTTCGGATATTGCGATCCGTAGTCCTCGTAGACGAATGTGGCCCGTAATGCTGGGTATCGCCGGAAAACGGCTGGAGCAAGGCGCCCCCGCAGCCCTCATTGGCCGCGGACCCGTCCGGAGAGGGGTACGCAAGCGGTACCTGCGGCGACTGGTAGTACTCGTTCGCGCTCGTGTTCGGTATGCAGTATTCGGCGTCATTAAAGCCGTATTCGGTGGGCCCAGGTGTCACGCCCCCAGCCGCGCTTCCGCACATCGCCGGTCCAGTACCGGTCGCAGAGAGGTGCCACTTGCCGATCCATACCGTGTCGTACCCTGGGCTCGTCCCGCCACCCTGGATGGGCAGTTGTTGCGCAAGAACGTTACCGATCGTCGGGAATCCGGTGCCCGCTCCGGTGAAGGGCGGGTTCTGCGGCCACGGTGTATGCCAGGAGCCCAGGCTCGCACCAGTTTTCCAGAGTGCTGAAGATACAGGTCTGCTGCGAGTACAGCCCAGTGAGCAGGGTCGCACGGGAGGGGGTGCAGGCCGTGGCCGCCACGAAGTAGTTAGGAAAAACGCAAGACGTTTTTCGCAGCCCGGAGATGTTCGGCATGAGGTTGTCAATGGCCTGCTGCCCGCCCGGCGGGAGCCAGCGCGCCGGAAGCGCCCCCATTTGATCCACCATAACCATGAGGAAATTAGGCTGCGAATAGCCCTTGCTAACATAGGTCGGGGTGCCTGTTTCGGGCAGGTCCTGTTGTGAGGGCACCGGCGGCGGCACTATCCCAGCCGCGAGGGCCGCAGGGCTGGCTGGCCCTATATTGCCGAACGAATCCTGGTAAAGGACCGGCGATGGTGCGCCGGCGCCTTCAGCGCCCCCCCCCGACTCCAGGAACACTCCGGCGGCAGCCGTCGCTCCGAGCGCGCCTAGGAACTTGCGCCGATCAAGGCCCGACCGTGCGTTATCGTCCCGATTATCTTCCATTTTTCTCCCTTAGAGGTGCTGATGGAGTGTGGCACGGTTTGGCGGGTCTGTCAAGCTGTATCTTTGATGACTGCACCTTATAACTGTAACTGTGTAACTCTGTATAGACTCGTATCTCTGGATTCAATTACTTTTATCTTTTGATTGTAACTTGTATCGTGCATATCGTGCATGACTGTATATCTATGATACGAATGCGAGGCAGCCATGCTCCCGTTCCGGTCTCGATGCCACTCCGTGGTCGGTTGTGTCCCGGCGCAGGCCCCCAGGCTGACCAGGTGTGGGATGGCTAAGTGATTGTGTTAATCAACACCATCACCCCGCCCGAGCCGTCAGGCGCGGCGCTCCATGGCGCGGTCGCCGGGATACGGAACTTCAGGCAGTGGGTCAGTCTGGGTTTGGAGGGCGGCCAACCGTGGCCGCAGCCGCTTTTTGGGCGGCCAGAGCCGGCTGAAAGCCGGCAGCGGGCAGAATTGCCCGCCCTCCAAATCCAAACTGACCCAACTACCGAACTTCATCGTGGGTCCGGATGGTGTTCACCTATGGCGTGTTCAGTTGGATGGGGAGATCCGCGCCCGCGCCGCGCGGTCCGGGTTCAGGTCGACAACGCGTTCGGTGAGTTTCTGGTGCATGGGATGCCTTTATTATAGTGAACCCCGGCGGCACCGGGCATCGGCTTTAGACGCGATAAATCCTATCCAGGCCGGCCCAGCAATCGAAATCGCCATCGAAGCTCAGAATCGATCGGATGCCGTGGCGTTCCATGACTGCGATATGGACAGCATCGCGGGCCGACATCAAAGCGCGGTTCTGAACGATCTCAGCTGCGCGTAAGACCTCGGCCCTTTCGATGGAGACGACTTCGTCGACGATATCCAAGGTCACTTGGAGCGCAGGTCCGATGGCTTCCCGCCTATCGATGGCCGTGTACCGGTGGAGTATCTCTTGCAGCACTTCAACGTCGGTGACGAGGCGCTGCCCCGACGCAATCAGGCGCTCCAGGATGACGTGTGCCTCTGTCTTGTGGGGATGTGCCGCGCCAATCAGGTACATGGCGATATTCGAATCGACGAATATTAACTCCGATACCCGCGCTCGATTTCACTGAGCATTTGGTCCATTTCGGCGGTGGGGAATGCGTAATTCGCGGCTTGCCGAACCGCTCTCAGTTTCGTCTCCGGTTCGATTGCGGGCCGGTCTGCGCGCGCTTCCCGAAGCACTCGGCGGACCCATTCGCCCACTGTCAATCGTTCGCGCTTAGCCAAGCACTGGATGGCTGACATTTCTCGATCGGGGAGGAGCACTTGAAGCCGTTTTGCTCATGGAGTGAGTATAACGTAATCATTGGCCGAGTATCAGGTTTGGGCGCCCCGCGAAGCGACGGCTTGCCGCACCATACTAGCACAGAATTTTCGAGATTGCGGCGAGTAGACCGTGGTTGACTATTCTGGTGTGCTGTCCCGCTTAAGACTTGACAATGATCGAAGAGGCGCGACCAGGGGGTCGCGCGCGGACGAGGGCGTCCGCCCCACTTGGCGCACTTGAGCATTGTCAAGAATTAGCCAGGACAGGACACTAGATATCGCGCGCGACGCGGAAGCCGAGGTGTTCGGTCGAAGTGGCGTGGCACAGGCCGAAGCCGCTCCGCCAAGTCAAGCGGGCGAGATAACCCATGCAACGCTCGCGTACTCGGAGGCGCGCGTCGCTTGGTAGCATGAATAAATGTACGATTTGTCTTGGTTTCGAGCGAACTTCGACCGAATTGCCGAGCGGCTGCAAACCCGCAGCAATCCGCCTAATCTGGATGGTTACCGGGAATTGGACGAACAACGGCGAGCCGCCATTGCTGAGTCCGAGCAGTTGAAGGCTCGCCGCAACGCGGAGACAGCCGAGATCGGGAAACTGCGCCGGGAAGGCGTCGACACCAGCGAGAGACAACAGCAAGTGCGCGCCATCGGCGAGCGGATCGCGTTGTTGGAGCAAGAGGAGAAGGCGGTCAACGAGTCCTTTCGCAAGATGCTGGAAGGGATTCCGAACCTGCC
>Ga0302324_100017399_pt1 | contig 14249 bp, 8 predicted proteins | sample Palsa_T0_1_FD_201949 | JGI IMG/M metagenome (GOLD analysis project Ga0302324, IMG submission 201949) | Peat permafrost microbial communities from Stordalen Mire near Abisko, Sweden - Palsa_T0_1 | ecosystem: Environmental > Terrestrial > Soil > Palsa > Peat permafrost | place: Sweden: Abisko... | reverse complement strand
CGAGGTCCTCTGGCAGGAATCGCGGCCGCTCTGGCCGCAACGAACTCTCCCTGGAATTTGATCGTCGCCTGCGACCTGCCGTACCTTTCGCGAGAATGGCTCGATTGGCTGTTTTTGCGTGCGATGCGCTCGCACGGCGAAGCTGTCGTTCCACGAACCGAGCGCGGGATCGAGCCGCTGGCCGCGGTTTACCGCCGCGAATGCCGCGAGCCAATTGCTGCAGCCCTGGCACGGGGCGTGCGGAAAGTATCTGACGCTATCGAGGAGCTTCGTCTGGATTTTGTCTATCCGCGCGAGTGGCGCCGGATCGATTCGAGCGAACTGATTTTGAAAAATATGAACGCACCCGAAGATTATGAGGAGGCGCGGAACTGGCGGGCGGCAAACCGGATGCGCGCAAACGAACATGTTAAAAGGTCCCAGCGGGCGCCGAAGCAGAGACGGCGATCCGCTCCTCGCCCGCGTAAATAACGAAGCGACGTCCCCGCAGGAAGCCGACCAAGGTGAGTCCTAGTTCGCGCGCCAACTGTACAGCGAGACTCGACGGTGCCGATACCGACGCTAGCAGCGGAATGCCGGCGGTGATCGTCTTTTGCACAATCTCGAACCCGCCGCGACCGCTGACAAGGAGGATGTGACCGCTAAGAGGTAAGCGGCCATCGAGAAATGCCCAACCGATTGTTTTGTCCACGGCATTGTGTCTGCCAATGTCCTCACGCAAAACAAGCAGTTCGCCGCCTGGTGCGAACAATGCCGCCGCGTGCAACCCGCCGGTTCGGCCAAAAACAGCCTGATTCGTGCGAAGTCTCGGAGGCATTTGGCAAAGCATTTCGGGATCAAACAACGAAGCAGCCTCGGGGCGGCGCAGCCCCCGCTGCCGGAGTTGCGTGATGGAAGCCTTCCCGCAAACGCCGCAGGCGGACCCCGCGGAAAATCTTCGAGCCGCACCACCGGCCGGGAGACGCACATTGCGACTCAGGGTCGCACGCACGAGGTTTCTCTCCGGTGAGGAATTGCCTGGCACGCGCAGTGCCACCAGGTCCTCGCGGCGGGAGATTATTCCCTCGGTGAAGAGAAAACCGGCAACGAGTTCCTCGTCATCTCCCGGCGTGCGAAGCGTGACTCCCAGGGAATGCCGTCCTGCACGTATCTCTAGCGGCTCTTCGGCTGCCAGGTAGTCTTCAACATGGGTGGCGTTGCCGTCATCCCATTGGACCACTTGCGTGAGTGCGATATTGCGGCTCATGTGTCTGTCTTTGGATCAGATCTGATTACATACGCGGTCAGCCGCCGCGCGTGTGCATCTCGAAGTGTGGGTCGCGTCGAAGCCCTTGCAAACGGACAAACGCACTCCGTGTGTGGTCGGCTTTGCGATGTTCGGCGCCGCGATCTTTGCGGCGGTCGGTGACGGAGATGCGGAGACTTGTGAGCGGCCGCCCAACCGCGTCTCGCAGCGCGAGCGACGGAGAATGCGCTCGCGCATCCCAAGCTGAGCCTACTACTCTCAAAGTATCTCCCTCGAATGACACTACATGATCTCAGTGCGCGGCTCGCGTACCTCCGGTCTTGGCATACATAGACGTGCGCGCCTGCTTCGTTGAATCGGTTTTAGCATCTCGCGTTTGCGTCGCAGCGTTTCGCGGGGGAGACACCAATACCGGAAGCACAGCGGAGACCAGCATCACTCCGGCAATGATGTGCAGCGCGCCGCGATACGTCCCACCCACCTGGCGCAAGTTCGCAATCAGGAGCGGTCCGAACGCACTGGCAAAACCCCAGGCGGTCAGCATGAGGCCGTAGATTGGGCCTACGTTCTTGGCGCCGAAATAATCGGCCGCGAACGCAGGCATGGTCCCGAATCCGCCTCCGTAGCAGAGCAAGATGATGAAGGCAACTACCGTAAGCATGCCCGCGGAAGTAATGCCCGGCAGGAACCAGAAGAGCAGCGCCTGCGCCAGAAACATTACGAAGAAGGTCGCTTTGCGAGTGATGACATCGGAAGCCCAGGCCCAAAAGACTCGCCCCAGAGCGTTGCCGAGACTGGCCACTCCGACCATGCCTGCAGCAACTACCGCACTCACACGCGCCAACTCCTGAAATAGCGGGGCTTCCTGGGAAATGACCGAAATACCCGCAGAAGTATTCAGAAACAGGAGAAGCCAGAGTGCCCACCACTGCCAGGCCGCCAAGGCTTCCCCAAGCGTGTAGTCTCTCACAGCCCTGTGAGAAACTTGCGAGGCGGTCGGGTTCCATCCCTCAGGTCTCCAGCCCTCTGGTGGATTCTGCATGAAAGAACCTGAAATAACCGTGACAATCAAGAAGGCGATGCCAAGATAGGCGAACGTGTGGAGAACGCCAACGGTTTGGATCAAACGCGTCGCGACTGGCGCGGTGATCAACGCGCCGGCGCCGAAGCCGCCGACTGCGATGCCGGTAATCAATCCCCTACGGTCCGGGAACCACTTGACGAGCACGGCGATAGGCACGATGTAACTGAAGCCCAAACCAATTCCGCCAATCACTCCATAGCTTAGATAGAGCCACCAGAGCCCATGGTCGGAGAAGCTGGCCAATAAGACTCCAAGTCCGTAGAGGACGCCACCGGTTAATGCAACGATGCGTGGGCCACGACGATTCAGCCACAGGCCACCGAAGAAAGCTGCAATCCCCACCGTCAAGATGCAAATGGTAAACGTTAATGTGACTTCCGGAATGCTCCATCCGAATTGGCGTGCAAGCGGGATGCGAAAAACGCTCCACGCATAGACTGCGCCCAGTGCAATCTGCAACAAAACTCCGGCTGCGGCGATCACCCAACGATTCATGCTTCGCATATATCCTCCACCAACGCGTTCATTTTTCCGACCGAGAGTGTGCTTCCGCGAAAAAGTCTTTTCCCCATGCTTCGAGTAAGCTGTTCACAGCGACCAGCCCACGGCGCAAATCCTTGCTGCGGAACTTATTCAGGATCGCCAGGAAGCTGGGAGGCTCTTTGCCCTGCGCCTTGGCCTGCCGCATCGCTTCGGGAAGAGCCAGGGCAAAACCGTCGAACAGGTCGGGATCGATTTCTCCGAGCGTTTTCCCCAGAATGATCAGATTACGGATCGCGCGGACAGACTCGGGCGCCTGCGCCGCCTCGGCGGTGGTCTCTAATACCCTGCTTCCGGACCCCAACAGCCCACGCAGCAGTTCGAGTATCCCCTGGTCATGAAGTCCCTGGAGCACTTCGTACCCGGCGAGCAGCGCCTCTGCATGTTCAAGCGGCGCGCTGCCCAATCGTGAGCGCAGCTCTTCGCGCGGATCGCGGGCGGCTAACTGTAAAGGAATTGGCTTGGCCATGATTCCCACTCCTTCTTCTCTATTTCTGCTGGATTTGAACAAGCTGACTGCCCGGGAGGTGATAGTCCGGGCGTTTCCATTTCCGCTCCACCTCGACACCGTCTTGCGGTGTGGGGTGGCCGAAGCGAGGGTTCACGCGCGGCAGAGGGCTTTCGCCGATCTCCGGCAAAACGTCCATCTGAACGCTAGTCTCCTTGAAGGCCGGCGTATGAGTTACCGGATCGGTGATGCTGCTTGTCAGGCGATTCACGGGGCTTTCGGTGGAATTCATCGGCATATAGAGTTCGCGTCCGCTGACACGATCTGTGACCAATGCGCGCACGCGAACCTGTCCATGGCGGGAAATGAGCAACAGCCACGTACCGCTCTGGACGCCGCGCTCTTTGGCAAGTTCCGGCGAGATTTCGACGAAAACGTCCGGCGTCTTCTCCTGGATGCCCTTCACTCGGTAGGTCAAATTGCCCTCGTGGAAATGCTCAAGCAAACGCCCATTGTTCAGATGCAGGTCGAATTCTGCGTTGGATTTTTCCACCGGCCCCGACCATAACACCGGGAAGAGCCGCGCCTTGCCGTCCGGAAAATTGAATTTCTTCGTGTAGAGCAATGGCTGATCGCTTCCATCGGCGGCAACGGGCCACTGGAGGGACTTGTAGCCCTCGAGCCGTTCATAGTTCACACCCGCAAGCAATGGTGCGAGCGAAGCCATTTCGCTCATGATTTCGGAGGGGTGCGCGTAGTTCCAATTGGCGTTCAGACGGTTGGCGATATCCTGGGTAATCTTCCAATCTGGCCGGCTGCCAGGAATGGGCTCGAACACCTGATGCAACCGCTGGATGCGCCGCTCGGTACTCGTGAAGGTGCCTTCCTTTTCCAGGCTCGGGGTGGCGGGGAGAACTACATCCGCGAAGCGGCACGTAGTACTGAAAAAAATATCCTGCACAACAAAGAAATCGAGCATGGAGAATGCCGCCGCGACATGATTGGCGTTGGAATCCACGACGGCCATCTCCTCGCCAATGAGGTACAGCGATTTCAGCTTGCCCTGATGGATCGCGTCAACCATTTCGTGATTGTCGAGACCCTTGGTGGTGGGCAGCTTCACCTTCCATGCCGCCTCGAATCGCGCTCGAATTTCGGGGTCATCTACGGATTGATAACCCGGAAGGGTGCCCGGCGCCGCACCGCTGTCGCCAGCGCCCTGCACGTTATTGTGTCCGCGCAGGGGATACGCGCCGGTGCCTGTCCTCATGTAATTTCCGGTAACGAGAAGGAGATTGGAGATGGCAGTTGATGTGTCAGAACCCTGGCTTTGTTGCGTCACTCCCATGGCCCAGAGGATGCAGACGCCGCTGGCTTCAGCAATCATGTGCGCGACCTTCTCCAGCGTTTCTATGGGAAGTCCGCAGGTCTCCGAAGCAAACTCCATCGTGAAAGGCGCGAGAGCATTCTTGTACTCCTCGAGTCCGTTCACCCATTGGCGAAGGAAATCCTCGTGCGCGAGACCATTTTCAAGCAGATAACGAGTGATGGCAGAGAGCCAGACCAGGTCCGTTCCCGGCTTGGGATGCAAGAAAATGTCGGCGCGGCGCGCCATTTCGTGCTCACGCAGATCGGCGACGATAAGTTTCTGGCCGTGAAGTTTGTGAGCGCGCTTCACGCGAGTGGCCAGCACAGGATGGCTCTCCGCCGTATTACTGCCGATGATCAATACCAGGCCGGCATTCTCGATGTCGTGGATGGAGCCCGAATCGCCACCATATCCAACCGTGCGAAACAGGCCCATTGTGGCGGGCGCCTGGCAATAGCGGGAGCAGTTGTCGATGTTATTGGTGCCGACGACAGCGCGCGCCAGTTTCTGCATCAAGTAGCTTTCTTCGTTGGTGCACTTCGAGGAGGAGATGAAAGCGAGCGAGTCGGGGCCATGCTGGGCTTTAATCTCAGTGAATCTGCGCGCCACCAGATCGAGAGCCTCATCCCAACTGGCCTCGCGGAAGTCGTCGCCCTCGCGAATCAGCGGTTTGGTCAGGCGATCCGGCGCGTTGACGTAGTCCCAGCCAAACTTTCCTTTGACACAAGTGGAGATTCCGTTCGCTGGGCCTTCCGATGGCTCAACCTTCAGGATATGGCGGTCCTTGGTCCAGACATTGAAACTGCATCCAACCCCGCAATACGTGCAGACGGTTTTGGTGCGGCGGATGCGCGACTCGCGCATCGCCGATTCGACTTCGGATAACTGCATGATAGAACCGTATCCAGTCTCCGGTTCAACACCCTTAACGACTTCGATCATGGAATTCAGCGCTCGCTTGGAAATGCCCGTGAGGAATCCGGCGTGCCCGAGCATGGACTTCTCCATCAGGGCGTTGCAGGGACAGACCGTGACGCAGTGACCGCAAGAGACGCAACTGGATTCGCCGATGGTGGAACCGCCATCCCACAGAACGCGCGGATATGGGTCATCCCAATTGATGGAAAGCGTCTCGTTCACCTCGACGTTCTGGCAGGCTTCCACGCAGCGGCCGCACAGAACACATTGGTCGGGATCGTAACGATAGAAGGGATTGGTATTGTCGACTTCGTAGGGCTTGGGCTGGAAGGGGATCTGCTGGTGGTCAATGGCCAGCAGCTTCGTCGTGTTGTGGACCGTGCAATTTCCGTTGTTGTTGTCGCATACGGTGCAGTAGAGCATGTGGTTGCTGAGGATGCGATCGAATGCCTCCTGCCGCGCCGCATGGGCCTTGGGCGAGACGATGGAGACGCTCATACCATTGGAAACAATGGTCGCACAGGCGCGAACAAGTTGGCCGTTGATCTCGACCAAACACGTGTCGCAAGTCTGAATTGGCCCCAACTGCGGGTGATAACAGACCTGAGCCAGCTTCCCACCCACGCGGTTGATCAAGTCGACCAGCAGTTCGCCCGCGTGCGCTGCATGGCTCGATCCGTCGATGAACACACTGACCACTTCTGAACTTCCCGCTGGGGCTGGTTCGATTGTCTTCCCATTCAAGATCGCCGATGTTTGCATTGTCGTGATATTCTCCCGCTCCCCGGATATGGGATGCTGATGAGCCCGTTTTGGGGCCGGGGGCCAGACGTCGTAAGAATCAAAGACGGGCCAAGAATCTCGCGCGCCGGCACGAATTCTGCGTTCGATGGTTCCGCGCCGCTATTCGACGCGCCGCAGGCGAGCCGGACCCGAAACTGTCGCCGATACTCTACGACGTCCGGGAGACCGACGCCGGCGATATACAACGGCTGTTCGGGTCACAACTGCCGCCGCCCTGGCCGCCGGGTGCGTCTCGATGGTTTCATCAAGAAGCAGGCTGAGGCTCGCCCGCGCGCGCATGCGCCGAGACTTCAGTGAGCTCGAGCTAATTCCCAGAACGTCGGCGGCCTCTTGCGTCGAGAGGCCGCCCAGATCGCCAAGCTGCAACGCAGTGCAAAGCTTTTGAGAAAGCTGCGCGATTGCCAGGTGAAGGATTTCGCCCACCTCCCTTTGTGCGCATAATGCCTCCGGATTCGGTCGCGCGTCTATAAGTTCTTTTGCGAGCACGGCGCCGTCGCTTTCCTGGCTCTCATCGAGAGAAACCGTTTCGTGTCGAGGGTGGCGTCGCAGCTTCATTCCCGCTGCATTCACGACGATTCTGGTGAGCCAGGTAGAGAGTTGCGATCGGCCCTCGAACTGGCCGATACACTTCCACGCCGAAAGAAGGGCATCCTGCACCGCGTCCTCGGCATCCTCGACATTGCGAAGCCGCCTTAGGGCGACACGGAAGAGCATCGGGGAATAGCGCGAGACGGCTTCTTCGAAATCACTCCGGTAGTCTGTGAATACTTGTGTAGTTGTGGCGCTCACGACGCTCCCTCCGATTCTCGTGATCGATCTCGCGTCTACATGAAGCATTCACGCATCCATTCACGGCACCGAGTGCATTGCATTAGGCAAGTATTGTTGGATCAATAAGTTATACCTCTGATAGAGGCGCCCTTGATTTGAATATGTATCGACGGAAAACTCCATTTCTGTCGCTTGGCAAACAGCTTGTCAGCATGCCGACACCTTGCCAGAAGCGATATGTAATTGCTCCATGGCTGATGATTGCGGTGACGGAAATCAAGGCCGGCAGCGGGCAGGTTTCGGAATGTTCGTTTAGCGAAAGGTCGTTGCGGACTTGATTGAGCGGGGCATTCTGATTGAGTAGATTGAAGAATCGCTACGTGACGTTAGTAACGTTGTTGCCGTATAGAGACTTTTGTCTTGGACAGTAAAGCCTTCTTGGCTGGATTACCGTGTCCTCCGGAGGTCTTTCCAGGAACCTCCATTCGCGTAGCGCTCGGGATACAGAACCTTCGACCGCGGGTCCTCTGCAGTGTCGAGTTGAAGCACCATCCACTTCGGATATGGAATACCTGGATCCGACGCTGCGTCCAGGAGCTCTATGTCGTCGTCCGAGAGCCGAAGGTCGACGGCACCGATGTTATCCTCCAACTGATCGACCTTACGGGCAGCGATAATCACACTGCTGACGGCTGGACGGCCCAGCACCCACGAGAGCGCCACACGGGCCGGGCTTGTGTCATGCCGACCAGCCACTTCCTTCAGTTTCTCCACGACGCGGAAACCCATTTCCTTGTCGAAGGGCACGAACGAACCTGCCTCCGCGAATCGTGTGCCGGCAGGAGCAGGGTCAGCCCGGCTGTACTTGCCTGTAAGAAAGCCGCCGGCCAGCGGGCTCCAAACCAAGATGCCGATGTTGTAGTACTCGGCGAACGACTGGAACTCATATTCGATACCCCGACCAACGAGGCTGTAGTACATCTGCGCCGTCACGTACTTTTCCAACCCCAGCCGCTCTTGCAGCATGACGGCGGTCGCTGCCTGCCAAGACATCAGGTTAGACAGCCCGATGTACCGGACCTTCCCTTGGCGCACAAGATCGTCGAGCGTCCGCAACGTCTCCTCGAGCGGCGTGTTGCTGTCCCATCCATGCACCTGGTAAAGGTCGATGTAATCGGTCTGAAGTCGTTTGAGACTGCCCTCCACTTCGCGCATGATGTTCACACGGGTCGCGCCGCTTCGGTTGAAATTGTCGCTCATGGGAAGTCGAACTTTAGTGGCCAGTACGATCTCGTCTCTAAGCCCTTTCAAGGCATTACCCACTAGGGTCTCGCTCTCCCCGAGGCTGTAGACGTCCGCCGTATCGATGAAGTTGATTCCCCGCTCCAGCGCTACCTTTACCATTCGCGTGGTGTCCTCTTGACCGAGATTGCCCATGTTCATCCTGCCGCCAAACTGCATCGTGCCAAGCCCCACCTCGCTCACAATTAATCCGGTATTTCCAAGTTTTCTATGCCTCATCTCTCATACTCCTTCCGCTTCGAAAACGAAAAGTGCCATAGCGATTCGTTACAGCGATCCGACATTTAGACATCATTGGGCGGCCGGAGGATCGCAGGGCTAGCTGGAATCGGCACTCACCAGCTTGCCGCAGCACTCGGGCCGCTGCGGCAAACTTGAGCGATCCCACCCCCCACCCAGTGCCTGAATCAGCAATACGGTGTTCGCCATCCGCCGGCCCAAGATATTCACTGCTGTCATTTCGTCGGAAAGCGCGGCGCTTTGCGCAATGGTCACCTCGAGATAACTGGTGACGCCACCCTGATAGCGAGAAGTGGAAAGGTCGAGCGAGCTCCGTGCCGCCGCCACCGCTCGATCCTGCACCGTGGCTTCGTTCTCCAGAATTCTCAAAGCCGCCAGATTGTCTTCCACCTGCTGGAATCCGGTGAGCACGCTTTCCCGATAGGTCGCGACCTGATAATCGTAGGCGGTTCGCGCTTCATCAGTGAACGCGCGGCGTCTTCCCACGTCGAAGATAGTTCCCAGGGCTGAGACTCCGAAAGACCATAGCCCGCTCGGTCCAGTGAGAAGGTTGGCGATGTCGGTGCTTTCAAACCCTCCCGATGCGCCCAAATTGATCACCGGATAGTAGGCCGATTTTGCGACCCCGATCTGCGCATTGGCGGCCGCCACTTGCCTCTCCGCAGCGGCGATGTCGGGGCGCCTTTCCAGCAGCTCCGAAGGCACGCTGACCGGAATCGGCGGGGGGGCGGCTGTGAGAGGCAGCGGCGGAAGGCTGAATTCCGCGGGAGGCTTCCCAATAAGAATCGCCACAGCGTGCTCGTATTGCGCGCGGAGCACGCCTACGTCGATGGCCTGCGCGCGGGTTGTTTCCAGTTGCGTCCGTGCCTGCTGGACTTCCACATCCGACGACAACCCTCCCTGGAAACGGCTCTCGTTCAGCTCATAAGCCTGTTGGTATTGTGCGACAGTAGTGATGAGGAGTTGTTCCTGAGCGTCCAGGCTGCGCGCCTGGAAATAATCGATCGCCAAATCAGCGTGCATGCTCAGATTGACTGTCGCCAGGTCCGCCGCGCTGGCCTGCGCCTGTTCTCGGTTGGACTCCACCGTGCGGCGAATTCGTCCCCAGACGTCGGCCTGATAGGAGAACTCGAATGGCAACACGAAATCGTTATCAGTGATACCGTTGTAGATCGAGCCAGGAGGCGGACCATTGGGAGACGTTTGCGTCCGGGACGCCGACGGACCGGCAGTAACGGTCGGGTAGTAGTCAGCGCGAGAGTAACGTAGAACGGCTCGCGCCTGCTGATACTGCGCCTCAGCGGCTTTCAGGTTCTGGTTCGATACGTTGACCTGGGACTCGAGCGCATCAAGTTGAGGATCTTGAAATACCGTCCACCAGTCTCCACCAAGATTTTGGTCATTGGGCTGGGCGGCCTTCCAACCTGCAGCTTCTTTATAAGTGGCTGGAATATCGACTGCCGGGGTCCGGTAGTTCGGCCCAACTGCGCATCCACTTAACTGGAGCGCCGCAAGCGCGATCAGAAACTCCCACCAAGATGCCTGCCGCGCGTTCCTGACGAAAATAGGTTTGCCGCGTTTCACCGCGTGTCCCCCGGCAAGGTTGCCTGGACAATTTGGACTTGCTGTCCCGAAATGATCGAGTCAGGCGGGTTGACAATGACTTGATCGTTTGCCGCGAGACCGGCGACAATTTCAATCTCATTCCCGAAATCATGCCCCGGAGTTACCGCTGAGAGAGTGACTTTCCCTTCTTTGACGATGCCAACCTGTAAACCCTCTGATCGGAATATCAGAGTATTGACCGGAAGCAGGTACGTGTGGGCCTGCGTCGGGACCTTCAAGTGCACCTCCGCATAGGAGCCAGTGAACAGAGTGCCAGAGGGATTAGCCACGTCGATTTCGATCAGCAAGGTGCGGGTGGTCACATTGATGGCGTCGGCGGTGCGGACAAGCTTCCCTTGAAATTGGCGGCCGGGGAATTCCGCGAGATTAAGACCCGCGGTCATGCCAACTTTAACGCCCTGCGAGTATTCCTCTGGAACGTTTACGTAAACACGCAACGTGCTGGGTTGAGCGATGTGAAACATATCGGTTTTCGCGCCGCCGCTGCTGCCGGAGTCGATCAGATCCCCGATATCCGTGTTACGCGCCGTCACAACGCCGTCGAACGGGGCGTAAATTTTTTCAAAAGACTGTAGCGCCTGAAGCTCTTTGACGTTCGCCTGGTCCGCCTCAACGATGGCCTGGTTTGCGTTATACGTTCCCACTGCGTTGTCGACGTCCTGCTGGGCCACAGCGTTAGTCTTGATTAACCCCTGGTAGCGATTCTTGGTGATCTCTGCAAGGGCGAGATTCGCTTTCGCCGTGTTGAGGTTGCTCATCGATTGCGCCGACTGCTGGTCGACTTCCGGAGCGTCGATTACGGCCAGCAACTGCCCTTGCTTGACGTGCGCTCCAATGTCGGCATACCAGTTCTTGAGGTATCCGTTCGTACGGGCATAAATTGGCGAACTAATGAAGGGCTGCACGTTCCCAGGCAGGATAATCTCCTGGGCAGTAGCAGTTTGTTTTGGCGATACAACCGACACCGCAGTGACAGCCACTTGCGACGTCTCGGTACGCAATGTCTTGCCGGCTCTAACGCGTGACCAGATCCCCGATGCCAGCAGGGCCACTGGTATGGTCAACGCGATCGCCAGGACCAGCCAGCGGATGAGAGTACCCCTTTTTAGCTGTGCATCGCTCGACGAGCCTGAAACCCCGTCGATCTTTCTTCCAACTTCAGGCGCCATGGTGGCTCCCATAGTGGTACCTAACGTTGACTACTGCTATTGGCTGCATGCCGGCGTGAACCCTGCAAGAGGCTGAAAAATGCCGGAACAAAAAAGAGCGTCGACACCGTGGCGAAAAGCAGACCGCCAATGACCGCCCGGCCGAGAGGAGCGTTTTGTTCACCGCCGTCCCCGAGTCCGAGGGCCATGGGCACCATACCGATGATCATGGCCAGGGCGGTCATCAGCACGGGCCGAAAGCGCGTGAATCCCGCTTCCAATGCGGCGTTGATGGCATCGCTTCCTTCCGTAATTTTTTCGGTGGCAAAACTCACCACCAATATACTGTTTGCCGTTGCGACGCCCATGCACATGATGGCTCCCATAAGTGCGGGAACGCTCAGCGTTGTGTTCGTCACAAACAAGAACCAGGCAATCCCGGCGAGCGCCGCGGGTAGCGCCGAAATCATGATGAAAGGATCCAGCCAGGATTGGAAATTGACGACAATCAGGAGGTAAATGAGTACGATCGAGAACGCCAGCCCGCTCAAGAGGCCGATGTACGACGCTCGCATAGTCTGAACCTGCCCACGAACGACGACTTGAGAGCCGCGTGGTAATTGCTCCCGCGTGGCATCAATGATGTTGTTGATGTCACCGGCGACGCCGCCCAGGTCGCGGCCGGTGACCGCGCCAAAAATGTCAATGACCGGAGCGATGTTGTAATGAGAAACCACCGCCATGCCCGTTCCTCGTTGCATGGAGACCAAACTGGCCATAAGGGATGGCGGAGCCGTCGGGTCCGTACCTGTGACCGGAATGTTTTGTATATCCTGCAGAGTGTCCGCGCGGTATTGCGGTGTCTGCGTGGCGATTTGGTAGCTGACATGGTCTTGGGGATCCACCCAAAACGAGGGTGACGTCTGAAAGCTGCCGCTCAACGAAACCAAAAGATTCCGCGCAATGTCATCGGCACTGAAGCCAAGTTCTTCAGCTTTTGTGCGCTCGACTCTGAAGCGCAAGTAGGGCTCATCGAAGGGCTGCTGAATCCGCAGATCTGCCGTTCCTGGCACGTATTTCATCTTCTCAAAGAGAGTGTCCGCATACAGCCGGTTCCCAACCAAGTCGTTTCCCACAACCTGAACATCAATGGGAGCCGGCAGGCCAAAATTCAGAATCTGTCCCACCATGTCGGCCGGCAAAAACGCGAAGCTCACACCCGGGAATTGCTTTGGCAGATTCAGACGAAGTTGGTGAATGTAGTTGTCTGTGGGGTGGTGATTGGCGGACAGAGTGACAAGAATGTCCGCATCCGACGTTCCTACCGGGGCTGAGTTGCTGTAAGAAAGATTGATGCCGCTGTAGGGCAGGCCGATGTTGTCGATGACGCTCTGGACTTCGCCCGCTGGGATCTCCTGCCGAATCAACTGCTCCACCTGATCGCAGAGGTCGGCGGTTTCTTCAATGCGCATTCCCGTTGGAGCTCGCAGATGAAGTTTGAATGTGCCGCTGTCTACATTAGGAAAGAAGTCCCGGCCTAACCAAGGGACCAGAATTACCAGGGAACCCAAGCAGCTCGCGAAAAAGGCAACCAGAAAAACCCCGCGGTGGTGAAGGCAGCTCTCCAGCAGTCCGCGATAGCGCCCACGGAATCTTTCAAACGCCGCCTCAAAGCGCTTTTGAAGTCGCACCAGCGGATTGCGGCTCACGGAACCATTCGTCTCGATGTTGTCTCCACGCAGGAGGTATTTTGCCATCGTCGGGACGATCGTCCGGGAAAGCACATACGATGCCAACATAGCGAACACTACTGCTTCGGCAAGCGGCACAAAGAGATATCGCGCCACGCCTGACAGCAGGAACATCGGAGCAAACACAATGCAGATCGAAAGAGTGGATACGAACGCGGGCGTGGCAATCTGCGAAGCGCTGTCCAGGACCACTTCATCCATGTCTTTTTCTGGTTCGGCACTACGATTTCGGTTGATGTTCTCAACCTCGACGGTGGCATCGTCCACCAGAATGCCAACCGCCAGGGCGAGTCCGCCGAGTGTCATGATGTTAATCGTTTCTCCGAGAGCGCTAAACGCGATAATGGAGGTCAGGATTGCCAGAGGGATGGAATTCGCGATGATCAGCGTGCTTCGCCAACTGCCCAGGAAAGTGAGGATCATAAAGGCCGTCAGGCACGCAGCAATCAGCGTTTCGCTGACCACTCCGCCAATGGCCCCTTTAACGAAAATCGACTGATCCGCGAGTGGGCTTATCTGCATCTGGGGTGGGACGGTAGCCTTAATCTGAGGCAGAATCGCCTTGATCCCTGAGATCACCCTCAGCGTTGACGCATTCCCAGCCTTCTGGATCGTCAGCAGTACGGAGCGCTGCCCGTTGACCTTCACGATATTAGTCTGCGGAGGAAAGCCATCGCGGACCCAGGCGACGTCTCGTATGTAAATCGTAGTGCCACCTATTGTTTTGATCGGAATCCGGTTCAGGTCGTCAATCGTCTGTGGGGCTGCGTTGGGAATGGAAACATCGTATTCCCTGGGCCCGATTTTGGAAGTTCCCGTGGGAAGGATCAAGTTTTGTAAGCTGATGGCATTCACTACGTCCAGTGGAGACAGCCCCTTCGACTGCAATGCTGTTGTATTTAGGTCCACCTGGACTTGGCGTTGTTTACCGCCGTAAGGATAAGGAACGGATGCACCCGGCACCGTAATGATCTGCGTACGAATAAAATTCAGGCCATAGTC
>Ga0302324_100017398_pt1 | contig 14249 bp, 13 predicted proteins | sample Palsa_T0_1_FD_201949 | JGI IMG/M metagenome (GOLD analysis project Ga0302324, IMG submission 201949) | Peat permafrost microbial communities from Stordalen Mire near Abisko, Sweden - Palsa_T0_1 | ecosystem: Environmental > Terrestrial > Soil > Palsa > Peat permafrost | place: Sweden: Abisko... | reverse complement strand
TGGACGCGGACGCCAAGGTGCAGGACGCCGCGGCGCAGACCTTCAAGCAGATCGCCGATGACGCGCACGACAGCGAGCGCGACGCCCAAGCGACGATCGACAAGGCCGTCGACTTCTACAAGGAGTACGTCGACACCAAGGCGCAGGCCGCGATGGCCGCCGTTCACCGCGCGTGATAACTCGCTTCGGGTGAAGATCTACACGAAGACGGGTGACGACGGGACAACAGGGCTCTTCGGCGGTGGGCGCGTGCGCAAAGACGACACGCGCGTCGAGAGCTACGGAACGGTCGACGAGCTCAACGCGGTCATCGGCGTGACCCGGGCGCTCGGGCTTGGCAAGGCGAGCGAAGCGGTGCTCGGGCACGTGCAAGTCGACTTGTTCGCGCTCGGCGCGGAGCTCGCGTGCGTGCCGGGTAAGGAGGAGAAGATTCCGATGACGCGCCTGACAGACGCCGATGCCGAGCGCCTCGAGCAAGCCATCGACGCGGCAGAGGTCGGGTTGCCGCCGCTCACGAACTTCATCCTTCCGGGTGGGTCGAACCAAGCGGCGTCGCTTCACCTCGCACGCACCGTGTGCCGCAGGGCGGAGCGTGCGGTCATCGCCCTCGGCGGAGCTCGGCCCGAGATCATCATCTACCTCAATCGGCTGAGCGATCTCTTGTTCGTGCTCGCGCGGCGCGAGAATCACGACCGGAACATCGCCGATGTTCCGTGGGCACCACGAGGTTAGGCCGCTTCGCGGAGCTCGGCGGCGAGGAGCTTGCGTCCGCGGTGGAGGCGGCTCATCACCGTACCGACGGGAACGCCGAGACACTCGGCCGCCTCGCGGTAGCTCCGCTCTTCGAGGTCGACGAGCTCGATCACGCTGCGGAACGCGACGGGCATGGCATCGAGCTTCTTCTGCGTGACGCGCGTGAGACCGAACGCGCTCGGGGCAGGCTTGGGCGCCGGCTTCGTCCACGCGTTCGGATCGGTCGTGAGATCGCGGAGAGCGTTCTTCTCGCGGCGGCACCGCCGGTAACGTGTGACGAACACGCTGAAGAGAATTTGGTACGCCCACGCCCGCAGGTTGGAGCCCATCTCATACTGGGCGCGGAAGCGCAGCGCACGCTCGACCGTGTCTTGGACGAGGTCGTCGGCTGTCGTGGCATTGCCGGTGAGGCGCAGCGCGCGGCCGCGAAGCTCCGGCACGATGCGAACGAGGCTTTGGTCGAAGGACTTGAGGTCGTGGGCGATGATGGCGACGGACATGATGGCGACTGTCTAAGCAATCGCGATACCGCCCGTTTGCGGTCGTCATTTCATGGTGTTAGGTGCTCTGGGCGGGTCGCTGTGGCCACGGTCAGTGGTTCCACAGACACGGCTCTCTCCTAGCGTCCGAGGGCGGCGAGGGCGTCTGGAACGCAGTCGGCGATCTCGGATGCGAGGAGGCCGCGGCGGCGATTGCCTCGCGACGACCAGACGTCGGCCGCGGCAGCGTGAAGGTAGACCCCCGCACACGCGGCTTCGAAGGGCTCCATGCCGCAGGCGCACGCGCCGATGATGCCTGAGAGGACGTCACCGGATCCCGCCGTGGCGAGCGCTGCGTTCACAATGGGCGATATGACGATGCGACCACTCGGGGCCGCGATGAGGGAATGCGCACCTTTGAGCACCACGACGGCCTTCGATTTGGACGCGAGTGAGCGCACGGCAGTGAACCGATCGGCTTCGATCGCATCCGCCGAGACGCCGAGAAGGCGCCCGGCTTCGCCGGCGTGAGGTGTCAGAATCAGCTTTGCGCGTGATGCCGAGAGCTCCGCGGCGCGGCCCGCGTAAAGCGTCAGCGCGTCCGCGTCGAGCACGACGTTACCCTCGTAGCCGACGAGCAGCGCGCGTATGGCCGTCGCTGCGCGCTCGTCCGTACCGAACCCCGGGCCTGCCACGACGGCGCGCTTGGCGTGCGCGAACGAGGCAGCCACTTCGATGAGCGGCTTCTCGAGCGCGTCGAGCGAGGCCGTCATCATCTCGAGCAGGTGCCCTTGCAAGCTCGGGAGCGCGTCATGCCACGTCGCCACGGTGACGGCCCCGGCCCCTCCACGGAGAGCACCGCGCGCGACGAGGAGGGCGGCACCGGTCTTACCTGGTGATCCCGCGAGCACACCGACGTGGCCCGCACGATACTTGTGGGCATCAGGTGACCGAGGCGCGACGAAGCTCGCGACGTCGGCCGGCTCGAGCAGCTTGGCATCGTGCACTTCTGCCAGCGATGCCGGAACGCCGATGTCCACGAGGTGGATGCGTCCAGCGTGAACCGCACCGAGCGGCGTGAGGAGGCCGAGCTTGTAATGGGCGAACGTCGCCGTGTGGGCTGCACGCACACCCACCCCGAGGATGGCTCCCGTCTGCGCATCGAGGCCGGACGGAATGTCGACGGCAAAGACGCGGTCGCGAATGGCATTCGTGGAGGCGACGATCTCGCGCGCAATGCCGTCGATCGCGCGGTCGAGACCCGTCCCGAAGATCGCATCGACGATCGCATCTGCTTCGGCCAACATGGTGGCCATCGCGGAGGTTTCGCGGAGGATCTCGGTGGAGCCGCCAAGGCCGAGCCAAGCGTCGGCGTTCGTCTTGGCGTCGGGTGACAGGCCGTGTTCGCTCGTGAGCTTCACCGAGACGAGCGCGCCCCGCGACAGAAGATGGCGCGCGATCACGAATCCATCCCCGCCGTTATTCCCCGTCCCGCAGAGAATGACTACGCGTTTGCCGCGAGCGCTCACGGCGAGCATCTCGCGCTCGAGCACATCGCACGCGTTTCGCCCCGCGTTCTCCATCAACACGAGGCTCGGCACCTTGCGCGCGATCGCCAGTGCATCGAACGCGCGGATCTGTTCTCTCGAGAGGACAGGGATCATGATTCGAGGATGACGACGGCCGCAGCGATGCCGGCGTCATGGGTGATGCTCACGTGCCACCTCAGCGCGCCTGCTTGGGAGGCAAGCGTATGGGCCCGACCGATGAGCGTCATTTGAGGGCGCCCGTTCGGGCCGCGACGCACTTCCACCTCGTGCCAGCCGACGCCTGGAGCGCCGTCGAGCGACTTGGCAAACGCCTCCTTGGCGGCGAAACGGCCCGCGAGCGACATCGCACGATCGCTCGTCTGCTCCAGATCCGCGCGCTCGGTGGTGCTGCATATCCGAGCGAAAAAGCGGTCTCCGTGGCGTTCGAGCGCACGGCGCATGCGTTCGATGGAGCATACGTCGAGGCCAATCCCAACGATCATGTCTCCGAGCGTACGCTTGATTTCGCCGATCGTCTCAGTCGTCGCTGCCGCCGGCGGTGGCTTCGCCGAGATCGTCATCCGTCTTCGGCGACGACAGGAGCTCGCCGTTTGGGCCGTCCTTGCGGATGATGAAGACCTTGTGCGACGTCGTGTCTGGCGTCTCGCGTGCCCAAATGCTCACCACGTTGGTGCCGGGGCGGAGCGGCAAGTCGGCGTCGAACAACATCTTCTTCGGGTCGGCGCCGTTACGGTTGGATCGATAGAAGACCTTCTTCGATCCGACGAAGACGTAGCCGTCGAGGATCCGATCGCCGTCCGTGGCGTCCCCGGAGATCTTGATATGCGACTCGCGCGTGGCGAGCTCCGGTGGCGCGGCTTCGATCATCGGTGGCGCGTGCAGCATCACGTCCTCGAACGACACGGTCGACCCGGCAGCGCCGCCCGCCACGAGGTCGGTCGGCTTGACGAACGCGAAGCGCGTGGGCGAGAGACTGACCTTGAGGAACGAGCCGATGTCACCGACCACGTTGATCGACGTACCCGGGAGGAGCCGCCCGAACGCCCGTGAAGCCGCGTTCGGTGCACCATAGAGCGACGCGCCTTGCGCGCTCGCCTTCATCGCGACCGACTTCGGCGTAATCGTCGCCGGCGTCTCGATCGGGATGCGCACCTTTTCGGAGACGGACTCGCGGAGATCCTGGTCGACGATCGACAGCTCGAGCTTGGCCTCGGGGTCGGCGAGATCGGGTTGCACGTCGAACGTGAACGCGAAGCGCTTCTCGTCTCCGGGGTTCATGTTCGAAACGTCGTTGAACCGGCCGTCACGGAGCAAGAGCCCCGACCCGGAGAGGTTTCGCAAGTTGGCTTGGGCGTCGAACGAACGGCCTTTGCCGGTGTTGCGAACCGTCACGTACATCGTGACCTCTTCACCCCGCTGCAGCCGCCCATCACCGTTGCCGCGACGATTGTCGGCGATTTGGTACGAGTACGAGAAGATCGGGCGCTCGAGCGCTTTCGTCGCGACGCGGACCTCGGCGTCGGGGATCGTGACATTCGGTCGTGCCTCGTCGAAGTGGAGCTTGATGCCGTCGGCGCGCGTGAGAGCGTCCTTCGGGATGCGGCAGACGCGTGGGGCGTCCTTGGGGAGGACGGCCGTCGAGCCAATCTTGTGCCCTTCGACGTCGCACCATCCGAGGGGAGCGGTGGCGGTTCGCGACTTGCCCGGGTCGAGGCGGCCGATGATGAGCTCCTTGTTCTCGAACATGCCGTTGTCACTCTTGGTCTCGGCGAAGAGGCGGTAGAGCGGAACCGTCCCCTTGTTGGTCACCGTGACCTTGAGCGTCATGGGCTCGCCGCCGGTGACCTCGTTGCTCAGGCGATCCGTCTCCACCTTCACATCGAGCTGCGGCGGTGCTGCGAGCACCTCGCCCGGAGGGGCGTCGGCCCAGTCGATGCTGAGCTTCTGGAGCTCCGCGGCAACCTTGGCGAGCTCCGCTGCTCGCGTCTGCTCGATGAGCGGCTTGGCGGCTCGAACTTCATCGGGCCGGGCACCCTGCGGGACGTGGGCGACGAGGTCGTGGCCGAACTTGATGGGAAAGTCCATCTGGAAGACGTCATCGGGATCGCCTCCGCGCTCGCGCAGCTCCAGACGTTCCTTCTGCGACAGATCGTACCGAAGGACCTCATCCGGGCGGACACCCTCGTGGGCGCGAGCGTTCGACAGGCTGCGCGAGAGATCGCGTTCCTTGAGCATCCCGCTGTCTGGAGAGATGTCCATCTCCAGCGTGTCGACCGTCATCGGGTCGAGCTCGATGTCGGGGGTGACGCCGGTGCCCTGGATCGAGATGTCGCCTGGCTCGGTGAGGTACTGCGCGATCGTGAGCTTGAGCGCGGCCTTGTCGGGCAGGTCGTTGAAGACGAGCTGGACGCTCCCCTTGCCGAAGGTGGTCTCACCGATGATGACGGCGCGGTCGTGGTTCTTCATCGCGCCTGCGACGATCTCGCTCGCGCTCGCAGAGCTCCCGTTGACGAGGAGGGCGATGGGATAGTTCGGCTCCGTGTCTTGCGCGTGGGCCGACTTCTCGTCACGCCCTTCGCTGTTGCCAACGGTCGCGACGATGGGGCCGCTCACGATGAACTTGTCGACGACCTTCACGGCTTGCTCGAGCAGACCGCCAGGGTTACCGCGCATGTCGAGCACGAGCCCTTTGAGCTGCCCGGTGGTCTTCATGTCCTCGAGCGCCTTGTCCATCTCCGTCGAGGTGGTGGCGATGAACTGTTTGATGCGGAGGTAGCCGATGTTCCCGTCGAGGAGCTTGTGATCGACGCTCTGAACGTGAATCGTCTCGCGCACCAAGTCGAAGGGGTGAGAGCCCGACCAGCCGTCCTGCCCGTCTCGATGGACCCAGATCGTGACCTTCGACCCCGGCGTTCCGCGGAGGTGATTGACGGCCTCGTTGAGGCCCATGTTGAGCGTGGCCTCGCTGTCGATCTTGGTGATGCGATCGTAGCGGCGGAGGCCTGCATGCCACGCCGGGGTACCCGGCATCGGGTTGATGACGGTGAGCTGCTGATCGCGGAGGGAGATGACGATGCCGAGACCGCCGAACTGCCCGCTCATCGACAAGTTCATGTCCTTGTACGCTTCGGGCGAGTAGAGCGTGCTGTGCGGGTCGAGCGTGTGGAGCATGCCGTTGCACGCCGCGTATTCGATCTCGCGTAGATCGACCTCGGTGCCGCGCAGGTTGTCTTGCACGAACGCGAAGACCTCGCGCAGCCGCGCCGAGACATCCCATGGGCCCTGCACGTTGTCGACGCGGAACTCTTTCTCCTGGGTGTCGACGCGAACCTTGACCGTCGGCGCGCCCTCTTCGTGGAGAACGATGATCTGCGCCACGTCGCGCTGCACGAAGTTGAGCGCCGACAGCAGCATCTCCTTCGGCTTGACGCGCTTCGGGTCGACGTACTTCTCGCGGATGATCCTCAGCGTCTCGTTGACGACCTTGAGCTGCGTCAGATCGTAGGGGCCGGCCGAATCACCGGAGGTGCTCGCCGCGGCGATGGGCGTGAGACCGCGCCACAACCCGCCTCCGCCGAGCTTGAGCGCGAAGGCGCTGGCGACGGCAAAAGCGAGAATGACGGCACCAAACTTGACGACACGTTCGAAGATGCGGGAACCCATGCGAGCTTGAGTATAGACACGGAGACGCCCCAGCGCCGTTGGGAAAGATGCGTTCTACGGTGCCGTATAGCTCTTCAGGTCCATGTACATCGTGTTGGCAAACGCGGCCGTCGTCGTGTGGCCTCCGTCGAACGGGTGCCAGTAAAATGGGTGCCCGGCTTCGATGAGCTCCTCCATTCCCGTGATGGCGTACGAGATCGGGAAATTCTGATCCTGCGTGCCGTGGAAGTGCGACACGGGGATCTCCCACGCTGACGGCAGGAGGGAGCCTCCGTAAACGGCTTCGGCGGAGCCGAGATCCGCGCTCGAGATCGAGATGCCGCTGAAGAGCGAGGCTTTCTCGAGGCCGATGAGGTACGCCATGATGCCGCCGGCCGAGAAGCCGTGCATGATTTCCTTGCGCCAGTCGACGGCGTAGCAGTTGTACACGTCGACCGCCGCGGCGAGGATGAGGGGTACGTCGGTGGTGTCCCACGTATAACCGCCGCCGAGCGGATCTGTTCCCTCCGGAGCGATGACGATGAAGCCGTCAGCATCGGCGTTCCCCTGCCAGATGACGCTGAGGTAGTTCATGGCAGTGTCGCCTGCGCCGTGGAGGGCGATGACGAGGGCGTCAGCACGTTCGGGTTGTACGACGCAGGCACGTACGCGACGTACGGATTGCCCGACGCAGTGCGGTTCGTATAGCCAATCTTGTCCTGGCTGACTGTGCACGGTTGTTTGGTCGGACCGTCGACGACGACGTCCACGACGCTGCCATCGCTGACGGTGACGTCACCGCCGGTCGCAGCATCCGCCTGCGCGGAGACGTCGCTCGAAGCGTCCGTCGTCGACGAGTTGTCGCCGCCGCCGCAGGCTTGGATGCTGAAAGCGGCACAAGCCGAGAGGAGGGCGATGCGACGAATGCGATGAATCACGGCCAAAGCATACGCCTAGAACGTCCCGTGGAGCATGAATGCACCGGGTCCGAGCGCCGCTTCGACCTTGACGCGATGCACCGTGACGAGCGCCGCGATCCCCGCGCCGCCAATGACGAGCGCGCCGATGAAGGCGACATCGGTCCAGACGCGCAAGCTCGTGGCGCTGTCGTGGGCGCTCTGCGACATATCCCCCGACTGCTTGAGACTGCTGATGGCATCGAGTGTCGCGATGCCAAGACCGATGGCAAACCCGCCTGCAACGACTCCTCCGCCAATCAGCGCGAGCGAGATCGGCAGCGTCTTCGGACCGAGGACGCCCCCCGATTGCGTCTCGGGTAGTGGTGGTGGGAGCGGCGCCAACGTGACGACCGCGTGAGGCGTGACGTCCACACGCGTCGAGCCTGCGGGAATCGCGGCCACCGCGAAGTCACCACTCGAACCATCCGCATAAGTGGCGTGCACGACGTAGTTGCCCGGCGCCACGTGCACCTCGAACGGAAGGCCACCGCTGGCGTGCGCGACGGAGAAACGCGCGCTCGCGGGCCCGTCGATCGAGAGCTTACCGAGCGTGGCCTCCAGCGCAGCAAGTTGCGTCTTGGCGTTGTCGAGCAGGTCCTTCTTCAAGTCTGAGGCCACGGCACGCGCGAAATCGTCCGCAGCGCGGGCGTCCTCGTGAGCGCTTTGCCACGCGAGTGCTGCATTGTAGATGCTCGCACCTCGGGGGTCCTCTGCGTACGCGGCTTCGAACGCAGCCGCCGCCTCCGCAAACGCGTTGTGCGCGAACGCTGCGACGCCGAGCTTGTACGAGGCCGCTGCTTTGTCGTGGTCCGCCGATGCGGAGGATGCCGCAAAGCAGAGCGCCAGCCCCAAAAGGTACGCACTGCGTGTCGTCTTCATCAATACGGGCTCGGCGCGAGCAGCTTGCTCGTTGGCGGCGGAGGTCTTGGGGAATGACTGCCCGCCGTGGCCGTCGCTCTCGTCGTAGCCGTCGTCGTCATCACGGTGGGTGGGACGGTAGCCGTCGGGGTCGCGGTCGCCGTGGGGATCGCGGTAGCCGTCGTCATGACGATGGGCGTCGCTGTCATGGTGGGCGCCGCGGTCTCCGTTCCTGCCGCGCTCGTGTCCGGCGTCATGATCGATGGCGTGGGTGCGGTGACGCTCATCGCGCTCGTCTGAGTGGGCGGTGCTTTCGAGCCGTCCCCATGACGGCTCACGGCGGCAATGAGCAGCACGATGAGCCCTAGCCCCGTGACACCCGCGACCAGCGGGATCGCCCAACGGGGAGGCCCGCGCACGCCGTTCGTGGCTGAGTCTGCCGATGCGGCCGATTCCAGGACGGCAGGTGCGCTCGGGAGCGCGATCCCGGAGACGACTTCGGTCGCGTCATTGTCGACTTGCTCTTCGCGAGCCTGATGGTCGGGAGCGACCTCGACTTGCGTGGGCGACGCCCGCACCTGGTTTCCACTCGGCGTGTGCTCGGACGCTTCGGTGATCTCGCCGATCTTCGCGCGCAGCGTCCCCATCGCGCGGATCTGCTCGCGGCGCTGCTCGATCTTCGGCCCGGCGCTCGTGCGAACGTACGAGGCTACTTCGTCCGCGTCAGCGCGCTCGACCGCGCCGATGATGGCCTTGGCAAACGCCGCAGCTGTGGGCCATCGCTCCGCGACGTCCGTCGCGAGGGCCTTCCCGACAGCCTCGTCGAGCGCATCGCTGATTGTCGGGTCCATCGCCTTCAGACGAGGAGGCGGCTCCGTCACGAGCTTGATGAGCGTGCTCACGTCCTCGGCCTCGCGAGGCCAAAGCGAGCGACCCACGACGATCTCCCACGCGAGCACGCCTGCCGCCCACACATCCGCGCGTCGATCGAGGGGGAGACCCCGAGCTTGCTCGGGGGACATGTACGCGATCTTCCCCTTGAGGACGCCAGTGCTCGTGTGGCCTACGCGCGACGCTGCTTTCGCGATGCCAAAGTCCGTGAGCTTGGAGATGCCGTCGGTGCCGACGAGGATGTTCTGCGGGGAAAAATCGCGGTGGACGATGTGGAGCGGCTTCCCCTCGCTGTCATGCGTCTCGTGTGCAGCGTGCAAACCCGCGAGTGCGTCGAGCAGGACGTGCATCGCGACACGTTGCGGCATGGGCTCGTTCGCTGCCCGTCCACGACGGAGGAGGCCGCTGAACGTGTCGCCTTCGACGTAATCCATGACCAGGAAGAGGCCGAGCGGATCGTCGCCGACGTCGAGGACGGAGACGACGTTGTGGTGGCGAATCGACGACGCGAGCTTGGCCTCTTCGATGAGCAGCGACTGAAACTCGGGCGACTCGCGGAGGTGCATGTGAGTGAGCTTGAGCGCGACGTCGCGTTCGAAGCCGCCCGCACCACGCGAGCGCGCGAGGTACACGGTCGCCATGCCACCACTCGCAATCGGTACGAGGACCTCGTATCGACCCACGAAGTGCGGCACCGTGGTCTTGTCGCGGTTGGCGACGTTCCCCATCTTCTTTATCGTATCATGGGCAGCAAACGGTGAGCTCTTGCTGGAGCGCGACGGTTGGCGAGCCGCTGGCCGTGCCGGGCTTGCACACGGTGCCGACGAGCGCCGGGCTGTATTGCATCGATCGGACGAGCTCGCCGATGCTCATGAAGCCGTTCTCTTGGCAACTTCCGTCGACGTTCTCGGTGTCGAGCAGGGTCGTACACGTGGTGTCGGAGTAGAGCGCGAGCGTCCCTTCGCACTCCGCTGCGGTCACGGAGCAACCGTTACAAGTCGGACACGACAAGGCGACTGTACCGACATGGTGTGACGTCAGGTTCGCCGGACACGCGACAGCGCCCGATGCGACGAAGCAAGCCTCGAATCCGTTGGGCGCCGTGCAGGAGCTCGTGCACGACGTGTCGAGGCACAAGCGGCTCGCGGTGGACGGCACCATCGACAGGGTGCCATTGGAGCTGCTCGTGCAAGTTCCATTGGCGACGGGTGGGTTAGGGGGCACGGCCCAGCGTTCGTCGATGGGAACCGCCGCGTCACCCGTGACGAGACACCCGCCATCGTTGAGGTACGTGAACGTGCCGGGCTGGGCGCACATGGCAGCATCCGGAGGCCCAAACTCCTCGAAGTTGTGGGTGAGGGTCACGGGAACACACTGCGGCGGCTCCGTGATGGTGCAGTCGCACGTGCTGCACGCTCCGCTTCCGGGGGTGCCGGGGTCCGCCGCGGCATTGAGCGTGGTCATGCCGCTCGGGCACGTGGCGCTCTGATTCAACGCGAAGAGGACGGGAGAAAACCCGGCAGGCGATCCGCACGCGCCGTCACAGCTCGGAAGGGAGGTGTCGGAGAGCCCATTGTCGGTGGAAGCGTCGCTCGCAGCGTCAACGACGTCGGGGATGTCGACCAGACACGCCGCGCCCACAGCGCCCAGCGTGCCGCAAGCCAACGTGGCGATCCACCAAGCCTTCCGCGTGGCCATCGGAGCAGTATAGGCGAACTAGCCTCCGCCGTGACCACCACCGCCACCGTGGAAACCGCCTCCGCCCCAGTGCGCGTGGCCACCCGGCGCGCCCGGCGTCGCGCGCAGACCACCGAAGCCACCGTGCGCGGCCACGTAGAAGTGCGGATCGTGAATCAAGAGTCGCCGCCGCGCGATGTTGAGCCTCGTGCTGTAAAGGAGGCTGGTCCACGGGTATGGCGGTCCGGCGGTCACGGTCTCGTCGACCGCGCCGAGGTCGAGCATCGAGATCGTCACGCCTGCTGTTTGCCACGCGAGGAACGCCTCGTTGAGATCGTCCTCTTCGACTTCCGTGTCATCGAGGCTCTCGACGAGATAGATGACGTGTTTGATGCCGTGCAGCGCGAGGGTCTCGGCGGGAGGCATGTCCACGATCATGTAACGGTTGTCGACCCAGCCGGGGTCGGCCTCGTCGAAGCGGAACGCGAGCCGCCAGGCATCGAGCAAGAACACCGGGGAGCCGCCGCCGTTGCCGTTCAGGCCTGGCGTGTCGCTGACGAGCGCGGCGAGCGTCTCTTCCGCGGGGATGACCTCGTCGGCGGAGGGCCAGTTGTTGAACGTGAGCACGAGCGAGAGTGGCGCCACCGTCGCGCGTGTCAGCTCGGCGCCGAACGCGACCGACGCCGGGCCGCGGAGATCGACGATGAACATGGTGTCGCTCGGGATCCCGGCAGCTCCGATGCGACGCGCTGCGAGACGAGCGCGTTGCACGACGTCGAGGGCGTTGACGTCTGGGAGCTTCGTCCCCTGGTCCATGTCGTCGATCGACGTGAGGAGCGTCATCTTCTGATACGGCGCCCAGGCATCGGTGACGGGGAGCGCCCAGCGTTGCATCAGGTCGCTCGCGTGGACGTCACCGGAGGCTTGTTGCCCTTCGGGGACGGGTTGCGACCAATACGCAACGGGCACGGACGGTGTCCACGGCTCGTCAACGCAAGCCGCGACCGACGAGAGGAGCGCGACGGGACCGCACGCTCGAGCAAAGCGGAAGTAGGTGCTGCGAATCACGACGCCTCCACGAACACTGGAAGGACGAGAGCATCATGCGACACGTGGCTCGCGCTCGTGATGCGCGCGAAGTAGCCGACGAACGCGCCGTCGAGGAGATAGACACCGAGCGTGAGGAGACGTGGGCCCCATGGGGTCTCGAGAGGCCGCTGCGGGAGGAAGCGTTGCGCGATCCACGATTCGCCGCGACGTCGCTCATCGAGCACCGCGGTGAGCGCGAGCTCCCAATCATCCTTTTCGTAGAGCGAGCCGACGATGACGTCCTCGCCGACGCGGCCGTAGGCGCGCTTGACGACCCACGCTGGGCGCTCGCGTCGAAGCTGCTCTTCGGGGACGTCGAGCAGGTCGTAGGTCTCGGGAACATGCGCGAGGTGCTTGTCGTGAACGAGCGCGCGGGCGAGCGAGAGCTTCGATTGTGTGTACACATGAGCGAAGCTCGACAGCGTGCGCACGCGACCGCTAGCGACGGCCTGCGCGATTGCGGAGACGTTGCGCTGGCCTTCCATGTACTCGGCCGGGAAGTATCGGTAGAGCGCCCCGATGGGGACGCCGCGCAACGTGAGCCGCCCGTCGGCGTCGAGCTCCGGTGCGGTGGGCGGCGCGAGAATGGCTTCCACGCCGAGTCGCCTGAGCTCGCGCCGCACGATCGCGCAGACCTGGAGGTCCTCGGCGTAAGCGGTCGCGTAGATCATGCCGACCGCTGCCGATCCCGACGCGGTCGCGAGGGCGGCGAGCCGGTGCGCGAGCGCCGGAACGACGTGCGTCGGATCGTGGCCACGTGTGAAGCCCGCGGCGCGCGCGAGACGCGGAAGACCGAGCGCTTCGTTGTGACCACCAGGGCAATCCGCGTTGATCTCGCAAGCGTGGAAATCGCCGTCTTCTCCGAGAAGCAGATCCACGCGGACGAGCGACGCATCGTCGTGGGCGAAGTGCGACGCCTCCGCGAGGCGCTGCGCCGACGGCGGCAGCCCGTAAAGCACGCGCTCCGCGGGATCAGCATGGGCGCGCGCAGCCGCGCGAGAGACGTCTCGCATCACCGACTCCGCGACGTGCACCGCCCGATCGTGGAGTGCTCGCGGAAGGACGATGGGATGCAGATCCACACGGCGCTTTCCCGATACGAACGCATCCCATACGAGGTAGCGCTGCTCGAGCTCGCGCAGCAGCGAGGGGACGAGCAGCGGATCGCCGCCTCCGATGGAGACGACTTTCGGCGCATGCTGTGTTGTGGGTCGGTCGAAAAGGACGTCGGTGTTCATGGCACGGTCGCCTTTGCTACAGCGTTCCACAACGCAGGGTCCTCGGCACCTAGCCCGTAGAAGACGACGCCGATGTTCGAGGGGAGCGTCGTGTAGTCCCACGCGCCGAGCGTGAGCACGGTCGATCTCGCGTCGTCGTACCAGAGCTCGTGGGTGGCGTTCGTGTCGTCGGTGTAATCGAGGACGAGCTCCTGCGTGGGCGCACGCGTCGGGACTTGGCCATACGTTTCGCCGAGGCCGACCGCTTCGAGGAACGTGGTCGAGCGTACGGCGGCCGTGAGAGACGACGTGGTGAAGTCGTTCCCGTAGAGCGGGAACGACACGTCGACGGGAACGTTGCCGGTGTTGGTCAACGCAAAGCGAACGGCATCGACGGCCCAACCGGAATCGATCGTCGGGCCTGGCGTCGTTCCTGGCGCGACGCCCGCGTAGTCGAGCGTGAGGACACGAAAACGGTCGGCAGACTGAGCGATCGTCGCGACGTCGAAGGCATCGCCGCCCGGAACGTCGCTCGGCGTCATCGTCGCCGGTGGCAAGAAGATGCCGAGCTTCGTCTGCGGATGCACGGCCGCGGCGACCAAGGTCACGAGCTCGGTCAGGTCTTGCTTGGCGCTCGCTGGGAGAAGCTCGAGGTCGAGATCGACTTCATTGGCACCCTGCGCCGCGAGGGCAATGTTCGTGGCGACCTTGGCTGACCACCCCGGGGTACCGAGCTCCTGAGCAGTCTCGGTTCCGTCGAAGACGTTGCCGTTGTCGGTGACGAAATCGGCGGCGAGCGTGACCCCGTAACCCATGCCCTGCAGCTGGGTGACGAGCATGGCGAGCTGCACCGTCCCGCTCGGATCGTTCGGGGTGACGCTCCCGTCCGCGTGCGGCAAGAGACAAAGAAGGACGACGTCCTCCACGACGGCCTTCATCTCCGGCGTGCCGAGCGTCTCGAGCTGCCATGAATCGAGGGTGCACCCGTTTGAGATCACCGTTCCGTGCCGCACGGGCACCGATTGCGTATCCGTTTGCGCCAGCGAGCCTGGGCTGCCGTTCGTGAACCCGCACGCACACAAGAGAACGCCGACGGGGACCACGTAGCGCTTCATGTTCCAAGCTCCCATCGAA
>Ga0302324_100017397_pt1 | contig 14251 bp, 16 predicted proteins | sample Palsa_T0_1_FD_201949 | JGI IMG/M metagenome (GOLD analysis project Ga0302324, IMG submission 201949) | Peat permafrost microbial communities from Stordalen Mire near Abisko, Sweden - Palsa_T0_1 | ecosystem: Environmental > Terrestrial > Soil > Palsa > Peat permafrost | place: Sweden: Abisko... | reverse complement strand
TCGGCGCGCGCATTGTCGCTGATGCCCATGTAGTTGTAAAACACCCCCATGCTCGATCCGCGCGTGGACAAATTGGCGTCGCTTTTGATCCGTTATTCCTGTGCCGTCAAGAAAGGTGAGAAGATTCTCATCGAAGCCATCGATGTGCCGGAGGAGTTCACCGAGGCGTTGATCGGACACACGGCCGAAGTCGGCGGCATTCCGGTGGTGGCGATCAAATCCAATCGGATTGATCGTGCGCTCATGCTCGCAGGAACCAAACCACAGTGGGACTTGATCGCCAAGGTCGAGAAATTGCGCATGCAAAACGTGCAGTGTTATATCGGGGCGCGCGGCAAGCCCAATGTCTCCGAGACATCCGATGTCCCAGCCGATCGGCAAAAGCTGTACGAACAGACCGTCTGGAAAAAAGTGCACCGTGATGTGCGAATTCCCAAGACGCGATGGTGTGTGTTGCGCTGGCCGCATCCATCCATGGCTCAGATGGCGGAGATGAGCACGCCGGCGTTTGAGGATTTCTTTTTTAACGTCTGCACGTTGGATTACGCGCGGATGAGCCGGGCAATGCAGCCGCTGAAGCAGTTGATGGAACGAACCGACAAGGTTCGTCTCTATGGTCCGGGCGACACGGATTTGACTTTCAGCATTAAAGGCATCCCCGCTGTCTGTTGCGATGGTCGCGTCAACATTCCCGATGGCGAGGTTTTCACCGCCCCGGTGCGCGACAGTGTGAACGGAGTGATCCAATACAATTGCCCCACGCTCTATCGCGGCATCACCCATGTCGATGTCCGCCTGGTCTTTCGCAACGGCAAAATCATCGAGGCCCGCAGCAACGCCACCAAGGAATTGAACGAGGTCTTCGACACCGATGCCGGGGCGCGTTACGTCGGCGAATTTGCCATCGGGTTCAATCCCTACTGCACCAAGCCGATGAAGGACATCCTCTTCGACGAAAAAATCGCCGGCAGCATCCACTTCACCCCCGGCATGTGCTACGAAGAAGCCAGCAACCGCAACAAAAGCGCCATCCACTGGGACCTTGTCATGCGTCAAACCCCCGAAGTCGGCGGCGGGGAAATCTATTTCGACGACCATCTCATCCGCAAAAGCGGAAAGTTTGTCATTCCCGAATTGAAGGGTTTGAATCCGGAAAAACTGAAGTGATGAATGCGGGGTTTAGGGTCGAGGGTATAGGGTTTAGGGTGAAGACACAGAACTGCTTTCTACATTTCACCCCAAACCCTAAACCCTTCTTTTCACTTCGACGGCTGCGTCGCCGGCAACTCATCCGGGCCGGCTTTGTTGATCGCCGCCACCTCATCCGCCGTCAGCGGGTTGTCGTAAACTCGAAATTCATCAATCGAAGCGCTCAGTCCCGTATCAGCATCGAACCCCGATTTCCCAATCCAATTGTGCACTGGCCGAACCTGATCCAGCGTGTTGTCCCCCAAATCTTCGGCCGTCGCGGATTCCTTTCCATCCACAAACAGATGCAACTGCTTGGCTGTGCCATCAATCACGATAGCCGCCATGTGCGGCTTGCCATCGTCCAGGCGAGGGCCGCTGATGTACGTTTTCGATCCCGTATCCGTCGCCGTGATCGCCGCCCGCGACTGATCGTCCTCATGCCGACAAGTCAGATAAATAAACGCCTGCCCGTCAGCGTCCGCCTTGTCGCCGATGTCCAGAATCCGCGCAAACTGCGGGTTCTCCTTGGCCGTGATCCAAATCACCAGGCTCACGCTCGTGCCTTTCGCAGGCAGAACTGATCCGTTGAATTCCAGATACGAAAGCCCTGCGTCGTCGCAGGTCTTATCCCCATTATCCAGAACCAATTTCCCATCGACGATCTTGGCAGAACCTTTCAGCGTCCCATTCACGTTGCCCACCGAATCGTTGGCGGTGTTGTCATTAAATGAATACCGATGAATCAGCCCGGCATCCGCAGCCGAGCAAATCCCAACCACCAAGAGCAAAACCAAAACGCGTTGAAAACGGTAAACATCGGTCATATTGATCCTCCAACCGGCTGCTATGTTACGATGGCTTGCGAATGAAGAAAAGAAATATTGAACCACGAAGTCACGAAGACACGAAGCGGTTTCCGTGGTTCCAGAGTACTGCTGCGAAATTGGCTCCTTACATCATTGCTTTAAAAAAAGGAGAAAATTAGCCACCGATGAACACCGATGGGACACGGATAAAACCCAAAAACGACAGAATTAAATCCTTCTCAATCGGTGCTCATCGGTGCCCATCGGTGGCTAAATTTGTTTCTTCCATATAAATTCTGATTTCAAACGCCGACATCGCCAATTTGCTTCCGAGCGTCAAAACCCGCTTCGTGCCTTCGTGTCTTCGTGGTTCAATCGCATTTGCGTTTGTGAGCGACATACACCGCAACACTGCTCAGCACCGCCGCGCTGGCGGCGCAGATCATCAGATATGCCAAATCCCCAGCCACCAATTTCCGCTGCGTCCACCAATCCACCGCCAGCAGAAAAATCATTTCAATCGTTAGCAGCACCGCCACCACCGCGAAGATGGCCGATACCTCGCCCAGCCACGTGATCATTTTCTTGAAAAGCTCCCGCCGCTTCATCGGCCGTTCATCGGGGAAATAGTTCAGAACCGGGACCGATTGGCCGGAGGATTTGTCGTCCGGAGGCATGTTCAACCATTCTAGCTCGAAATATCCGGCTCGGCCATGAGTTTTCGGCCCCACATTTTTCTGTCGCAACTGCACCGCCTCCGATACAATTTCAATCAACCATGTCGCGCCTGGTCTCCCGAATTCTCCTTTCTATCTTCATGTTCCCGCTGGCCAGCCTGTTTTATGTCGTGGTGTTCGAATTCACGTTTCGCGCGCTCCGGATTCGCATCGGCTATTCCAATGGCGAATTCGCTTCCTTCTTCGCCAGCGACATCGCCACCTGGTTCTTCATCGCCGTCTATTGGTTTCTCCTCTGGAAATCCGGCATCAAATGGAACGGCCGGCGAATCTACCGCAGCTATCTCGCCGCCGCCGCCGCCGCAACCTTCGGACTCGCCGCCGGCGTTCTCGCTGCACAAATTTCGCAAATGGGACCCGATTGGGGTTTCGGCACCTTCGTCGGCGGAGTCCTGGCCATCCTCCTCTGGCTCATCGCCACCGTCTTCATCTGGCGTGAATCCGCCAACGAACGCACCCGCCGAATCACCCGATCCAACCGCTCGGTCATCACCTGCCCCACCTGCGGCTACAATCTCACCGGCCTCACCGAATCCCGCTGCCCCGAATGCGGCAGCAAATTCACCCTCGACGAACTGCTGGCTCTGCAGCCGCATGCAGATGTGGAAGTGGAGTGAGATCGGCAAGGTCGTTCAATGACCGTTCGATTGTCCCTTCAAGGGACAGTCGAGCGCAGTTGCCAAGCGGGTCGCAATTAGACGCGGCAGTTCTGGATCAGCAGATGACAAACGAAAATGAACGCGCCAACCCTTCTGGCGGTGGATGAACAGATCGCCGACGGTCCGCCATCGGTTGAGATTTCGTTTCACAGGGCGATACTCAATTTCCGTGATATCTTTCGGCAACCATATACGTTCTCGCATTCGCCACCAGCCAAGGCGAGTGAAGACGAGAGATTCATGGCTCGCGGTGAGTATGCGAGGAACTCTTCCCCAACGGCGATATTTCCACAAATTGAATGCTGCGGCGGCCCACCAGAATGTTGCCTCCAATAAAGTTATTGACAAAACCTCCACGGCAAAGTGCCGATTTTCAGCGATCATTTCCGGCGTCGGATTTGGCTGACCGACACGTCCGGTTGCATAAACGATGTGCCAAAAAGTTCCAACAACGTAAACTCCCGTCGCCGCGCGGATCAGGCCGACTGTAAATGCCATCACGATTGGGAGTAAACAAACCCATTTCGGTGCTACGGCGAAGAGCACGCGAACGTAGCCGTCTGCTTCTTCCAACGTTAGCTTTCGCGGCGGTGAACGAGGGGTATCGTATTCTAGAATGGGCTGAGCCATTTGCATCCCCGACGTTTGACTTTCACAATTCCTGACCGAAGGACGCAAGCACAAGAATTGCACTCGTTCGATTCACTCGTCCAAAGCTTAATGATATGCTCGCCACCTCGAAAGGAATTCCCATGCCCCCAACCATGGCCAATGGCAAAATCTGTTACATCCAATTTCCCGCGACTGACGTTCAGAAATCCGCGGAGTTTTATCATGCGGTTTTCGGCTGGCCGATCCGGCCGCGGGGGGATGGGGCGGTGGCGTTTGATGATACGGTTGGCGAGGTCAGTGGAGTCTGGACCACCCGCCGGCCGCCGTCGACGAATTTGGGGATTCTGATTTTTATCATGGTCGAAAACGTCGCCGCCACCATCGACGCGGTGATCGCCAACGGGGGCAAGTTGGTCCAGCCTGTCGGTGCGGATTTGCCGGAAATCACCGCCCACATCAGCGACCCGGCTGGGAACATCATCGGGATCTATCAGGAGCGGTCACTTTCGAAGGCGAGCAACAAGTAGGCGCGCGAAGTGGGAATCCCTCTATCCCCTCCTCCGATACTCCGGGGGAGGGCGAGGGTGGGGGTTGAGTCGATCGACGTTCGAGCCCCCACCCCAACCCTCCCCCGGAGTACCGGAGGAGGGGGAAATACATGGAATTTTTCCGCTCGCCAATTAATATCAAGTCATGCAAATCGTGGCACTTGGCGGCGGGGGGTTCTCGATGGAGCCGGAGAATCCGCTGCTGGATGATTACATTCTCTCGCTGGCGAGAACGCGCCGGCCGCGCGTTTGTTTTGTGCCTACCGCTGGTGGCGATTCGGATAATTACATCCTGCGGTATTACGATGCCTTCGCCCGGCGTAACTGCACCGCAAACTATTTACCGTTGTTCAGCAGACGGGACAAAGACCTTCGCGGATTCGTGCTGGAACAGGATGTGATTTATGTCGGCGGCGGAAACACGGTCAATCTGCTGGCCGTCTGGCGAGCGCACGGACTGGATCAGATTATTCGCCAGGCTTACGAACAAGGCGCGATTCTCTGTGGCGTCAGCGCTGGCTCGCTCTGCTGGTTCGAGGCCGGCGTCACCGATTCATACGGACCGGAGCTTGCCGCGATCCGTAACGGCCTGGGATTTCTCTCCGGCAGCAATTGCCCGCACTATGATGGCAATCCCAAGCGGCGATCGACATACCAACGCCTCGTCGCCGAGGGTTTGCCCGCCGGCTATGCCGCAGATGATGGATGCGCGCTCCACTTCGTCGATGGCCAACTCAAACGCATCGTCAGCTCACGCCCGTCCGCCCAGGGATACCGAGTCGAACTCGTGGACGGCAAGGTGCGAGAAACCGCGATGAAGGCCGATTTTCTCGGGTGATTTACGATTCCCGCACCGTCTCCGACAGGAACCACGTCCGCCGCTCGGTCTGATCGATCCAATTCTCGATCATGCTGGCCGTCGCCACATCATTGTGCTTGTCGCACACTTCGTGGACAGCCCGCAGCGATTTGGTCAGATGCAGATTGTCAGCCGACAGTTCGGCGAGCATGTCCAGGGGCGTCACAAACTCCGCATCATTGTCATGCAGAGTTTGAAGCCGGGAAATCTCGCCGATGGAATGCAGCGTGGTTCCGCCGATCTTCCGCGCTCGCTCGGCAATGTCATCCGTCATTGCGAAAATCTGATCGGAGTGCTCATCGAGCAGCAGATGATAATCCCGAAAGTGTGGCCCGCTCATGTGCCAGTGGAAATTCTTGGTCTTCACGTACAGCGCGAAAACATCCGCCAGCAATTCCCGCAGGGACGCAGAGATTTCCAAAACTCCCTTGCGGTTCAAATCGGTCGGAGTTTCCAATTGCTCCGCGGCCTCCGCCTGTGGGTGCGAATTATTTTTCCTCATGGGTTGTTTCTCCTTTTTCATAGAGGCGATTCTAAGGATCATCTGACAAATTCCAACAACTCCGGATTCACTTTGTCGGCGTGCGTCCAGATCACGCAGTGCGGCCCATCCTTGATCGTCACCAGCCGCGAACCCTTCAGCGCCTTGGCAAAAAGTGGGCCTGTCAACGGATACGGAAGAATCCGATCCGCATCGCCCTGAATGATCAGCGATGGCACGGTGATACGCGGAATATCTTTGCGAAAATCCGTCAGCCAGGTCGGCACGCAATCCAGCGTCGCCTTCGCACCGGCGCCGACAGCGACATTCCATGCCGCCTGCACCGCCTGCGGGCTGATGCGGGCGGGGTCCATTACATCCAGATTGTAAAAGTTCTTAAAAAATTCGGTAAAAAACGCCGGCCGATCCGCGATGATGGCTTTCTGAATCCCATCAAACAAACTGCGATCCACGCCATTGGGATTGTCCTCCGTCTTCAGCAAAAACGGTGGAATCGGCCCGATGAACACGGCTTTTCTCACTCGATCCGCCCCATAGGTGCTGATGTACCGCGCCACTTCCCCGGTGCCCATGGAGAATCCCACCAGAGCCGCTTCGCGCAACTCCAGCTTGGTCATGATCTTGTTCAGATCAGCGGCGAAAGTGTCGTAATCGTATCCGATCGTCGGCTTGCTCGAATTTCCGAAACCCCGCCGGTCGTATGTGATGACCCGCAACCCCGCATTCAGTAGCGGCAACGTCTGCTTTTCCCACGATGCACCATTCAACGGAAATCCATGGATCAAAACGACCGGCTTGCCCGACCCATGATCCTCGTAATACAGATCGATATCTCCGGAATTTTCCCTTCCAACATTAACGTACGGCATGATGGTCTCCTTTCCAATTTAAGATTTGACCGCGCGAGTGGTTGCTCGATTTCGTAGTGTAGGCATGGTCCATCGAGTGTGTAACTGATTATTTAAAATTTTCACTCCGCTAACATTTCCCATAAGTTATCCGCATGGCGGAAGCATCGGGAACGGCACCAATCGTCATTGTCGGGGGTAGCGGGTTTCTGGGCGTTTCGCTGGCCACCTATCTCGCTGCCAAGGGATCATCCGTCGTCATCCTATCTCGCAATCCGCCAAAGATTTCCGGTAACTGGCGACACGTGCCGTGGGACGCCCGCACACTCGGCGATTGGCGGCGGCAACTCAACGGCTCCGCCGGTTTGGTGAATCTCGTCGGCCGATCTGTGGATTGCATCAAAACCCCAGATCATCAGGATGAAATTCTGCGCTCGCGTGTCGAGGCCACCCATGTACTTGGTCAAGCCATGCGATCCCTCGACGCACCACCGCCGGTATGGGTGCAGATGAGCACGGCCCACATTTATGGCGATCCACCTGTGGTCACATGCACGGAGGATTCGCCATTCGGAATCGGTTTCGCCCCGACCGTCGGCCGCGCGTGGGAAGAGGCATACCGCGCCAGTGTGCTTCCCTCGCAACGCCAAGTTATTCTCCGCACCAGCTTCGTCATCGGCCGCGACCGGGGCGCCGGCGGCGGGGCGTTATCCCGCCTCAAATTCCTAGCCCGCCTCGGCCTCGGCGGCAGAGTCGCATCGGGCACCCAAGGAATGAGCTGGATTCACGAACTGGACATGAACCGCCTTTTCGAGCGGGCGCTTTCAGATGCGACCATGCAAGGCGCATATATCGCCACCGCCCCCAACCCGGTATCCCAACAAATCTTCATGCGCGAACTTTGCCGCGCCGTGGGAATTCCGATCGGCCTCCCCGCCTTCACGTGGATGGTGCGCGTTGGCGCGCCGCTTCTGCTGCGCACCGATCCTGAATTGGCGCTATATGGCCGGTATCTGGTTTCAAAAAGATTAAGCGACGAGAAATTTGAATTTCGATTCCCAAATCTTCCCGACGCGCTTGGGGATTTACTTGCGCGTCAACAGTAACACGCTCAGCTCTTTCCCCTCCCCTGGTACTCCGGGGGAGGGTCAGGGTGGGGGTCCGAAGCTTTCCAAGTGACGAATAATTTCCTCGGCTACGACGTCCGTGTGTTTCAATACATCATCATCCTAAAATCGCAACACCCGTATTCCCAATCTATTGAGTGCAAACGTCCGGCGCTGGTCATACTCGGTCTGCTTAGGATCACCATGCTGTCCACCATCCAACTCGATCGCTAATCGTCTAGCCGCACAATAAAAATCCAAAATGTAATCGCTGACCCGATGCTGCCTGCGAAATCGGTAATCCGCTAGACCCTTTAAGCGAAACACCTGCCAGAGTTTTATTTCCGCATCGGTCGGCCGCCGGCGCATCGTGCGCGCGAATTTCAACAGACGGTTATCACGATCACGCGGAACCTGCACGAGGATTATGCTGGCCTCGCGCATTCGGCGAATCAAGACCCCCACCCTGTCCCTCCCCCGGAGTACCAGGGGAGGGGAATGGAGCGGAACCCGCACGCAAATGCGCGTGCCACCACTTTCATGATTCCGATATAATCTCGCCTTTAATGGAATTCGGCACGCCAAAAATGCATTCCCATGACGCCCGGCAAGCGGATGTTGAATGCTTGCCCGAGCATCTGCGCTCGGAGAACGCCATCGCCACATTGTCACACGCGAACGGTGATTTCATTCGCGCAATAAGGAAGAAGAAATCAACTCGGCTTCAACTGGTTTACACTGAGAACGGCAAGCATTTTAGGGCGAAAGGGAAATTCGATATTGAGCGAATCAAGAATGATTTTCTTGACTACTTTGCACGTGGAACCGCCTGGAAATCCGGCCACGAGTGGAAACATCTTCATATGCCGCGTTGGATTAATTTGGTCATTCCTGCCTCTAACATTCTCGCGGCACTGTCAGCCATTCTGTTTGTGTTGAACATTTGCTTTTGGGTTCGCAGCTATGTGAAACATGACATGATCCGCATCCCAAGCAGCTCACCACCTGGTTATACGGAATATCTTTCCGCTGACGGCGATATAACCCGAGGCACATACGTTCCGCTGGTGATGAGCGGCAGAGGCAAGGTCATGAGTTGGTCGACCACCTATTTCTTCCACGATTCGGGATACTCATACATGAGCGGGTTGGCGACCTTTGGCACCATACCGTTTCTTAAGTTGGTTTATTGGGCAGCCCTATTCGAAATAAAACGGAATCGATCAAAGGCCTGCCGTCACTGCGGTTATTTTGTCACGGTCCCCTCAAAAATCTGCCCGCATTGCGGCGAGCCTTATGTGCCGCTCAAGTGCCAAAATTGTGGCTACGATCTGCGCGCCTCGACAGGCCGATGTCCCGAATGCGGGACCGAGCCTTGGGTGGAACCTGTCGAACCGCAGGCTGTACCGGTCGTTCAGCAGATGAAATTCGTCGGCGAGCATTTGGAGCATATCGATCCGCCGGTGGACGTTGCCGATGCATCAGAACCTCTACTACCCAAAGTGCAAATCCAAGGAACCCCCGATCAATGGCTGGCCTGGCTCGTCGGACGTAACCGCAAAAAGCGACGTCAAGCCAAGTTCATTCTCGCAGCGCTCACACCAGCCGAAAATGTGTCTCTTGGCCCGCTGATCGACGGCCTGTCATCAGACAAGAGCGAGATCGTGTTTTGGTCCGCCGTCGGTCTCTCCGGCCTTGGTCCCGCCGCAATTTGGGCGCTTCCGAAATTAATCCAACTTGCTGACCACCACCCCAAGCCCGAAATCCGCCAGGCGGCCACGATGGCCGTGCGACACGTCTCCCCCCACAGTGTCAACACCAAGGAACTGGCCGCTCGAAAACTCGCCGACAAAAGCCCCCTCGTCCGGCAAGAGGCGCTGCGAACAATGATTTCAATCGGCGAGCTTTCGGCCGCGGAATTATACCGCATTAATTCAATGGCGCAGGATCCGGACAAGACAGGTGCAAGATGGTCGGAAATTGCCATGAGGAGCATCCGGCGGCGGTCGGAAACAAGCAGCAAATCTCCGACTACTTGAAATACCCACCCCTCTCGCCACGTATAAGGGGGGGCAAGAGATTGCCCGCCCGAGGCCCGGTTTTGTCTGGAGAATCCAGATGCGAATTGGAACGCTGCTCTCGCTGATCGTCCTGCTCGCCGCCGGGTTCTGCCGGGCTGACGCCATTCATTTCGAGCAAATCCCCGCCGATGCCACCAGCTATTTCCATTTCGACCTGGACCGCTGGATCGCTTCGCGGGTTATGGTGCAAAGCGGGTTGGCGGCGAATTTGTCGAATCAACTCAAGACCATGGGCGACGGAACGGTTGGATCGATCACCATCTACACCCTGGGCGCCGGCGAGGATCAAAAAATGGTCCTCATGGCACAAGGCAATTTCGGGCCGGATTTGCCACATCGTATAAAGACGGCGGCGGCAGGCTTGAAGGACTCGGTGACTTTCAGTCTGGCCGGCAAGGATGTTTATTACTCCTCAGCCAGCATGCAGGCGATCGTCGAATCGATTTATCTCGGAGCGCAAATTCAGTCCACCAGGCCACGCCCGGAAAAGGAATCCAATCCATCGCCGCCATCGTCCCGATCTCGTTTCTCCATGGGGGTCGGCGGCGAAGCGGACTCTCGGCGATGGACATCCACTGGTCCATCCTACATCGCGCCAGTTGGGTCGGATATGGTCATCGCAACCGCAGATCTGCCCGCGATGGCCCAAGCGCTGGATGTTCTGGCCGGTGACAAACCCTCGCTGGCGAGCAGTGATCCGCATGGATTGAGGATGGATTCGCCGCCGGGCGTCGTTTTCATGGGCGTCGGAGTCAATGCCGACTTGGAAGTCAATCCGAGCGACATATCTGGGCCGACGACCCAACCGGTGAAAATCGACGACGCCGGCCCCGGCCGATTCGGCATGAATCTTTTCGGCACCCTCCACGGAAAAGTGCGATTGGCCCGATTCGACGCGGGGGAAAATGAACAATCTGAATTTGCGGATGCCTCCTTCGGCATGATCGATTCCGACTCGGCCACGCAACTGAAAAACTTGATTCTCGGAATCAAAGCCTTGGTTTCCTTGTCGCAGGCGGACCAAGAGCCGCTGATCGAGCCGCTGGATGTTCAGGCCGATGGCAAAACGGTCACCTTGCACTGGTCGTGGCCGGCGGCGAAGCTTTCGGAACTGTTGGCCCATACAAAGGGACGACGCAAGCATGATGATTCAACCGCCACCCGGCCGAGCACGCAGCCGAATCCCTGATGGATTAAGGGAGGCTGCGGGCGCGCCTGCGTTGATGTCCATGAGCAAACCGATCCACCCGTCCCGGCAGAGTAGTGCCGAGGCGTGCGCGGATTGCGCGCGGGTTCATGGTTGTGAGGCATGCTTTGCGGAATTAGTGGCGCGGTTTCAAACGCCGCTGCTGCATTTTCTGATTCGTCGTATCGGATCGCGTCACGATGCGGAAGATTTGTTGCAGGAGACATTCTGGATCGCCCACCGCAATCTCAGCCGATACAAATCCAACTGGCGATTCAGCACGTGGATTTTCACGATCGCCAATCGCGTGGCCGCATCGTCACGGAGAAAACATCGCCAGCGATCAGCGGTGAAGATGCAAATAGTCCGCGAGTTGCCAACCGCCGATCCGCGCGAATACGCCGAGCAGGAGGAAATGCGCAGCACGCTGTGGGATTCAGCGCGAAAGATTCTCGAAGCGGATGCGTTCACCGCGATCTGGCTGAGTTATGTCGAGTCAATGCCAGCGGAAGAGATCGGACTGGTGATCGGTCGCAGCGCCAACGCGGTGCGAATTCTGCTCCACCGCGCCCGCGCGCGTCTGGCGAAAAAGCTGGCGGAGGTTACTCATGAATAACCAGAATGAATCATCCGACCCGTTGGCCGACCGCCTCCGCCGGGAAGCGATGGCGGAGCGCCCGGCGTTTTCGCCGGAACTGCACGAGCAAATTCTACGATCTTTCCCCTCCTCCGGTACTCCGGGCGAGGGCGAGGGTGGGGGTCTTTTTGGCCCGTTCGAGTTACGGCCCCCACCCCAACCCTCCCCCGGAGTACCAGGGGAGGGGGCATGGCAACCGGCTCGATTTGTGCGATGGTCCGCAGCCGTCGCCGCGATCATTCTGCTTGGACTGACGCTGATGCATTCGCATCACACCACGCCGACGAATCCGCCGGTGGAAATTGCGAAAAATATTCCAGTAACACCATCGCAGCCGGACTTCTCAATCGATTCTTCGATTGACGTTGGCGGCGTCCTCTCCGCAAAACTCTGGCCGCCGGAAATCGCTGTTAGCCTGCCTTCGACCGATGCTCCAACTCCATCGCAACCAGCGGTGGCATCCATTGATTCCTCGGATTCCCTGCTCGCCACACTCCAGAATCCGACGCAAAGCGCGACATCGGCCTTGGTCGATGCGATGCCACCAAGCGTTCGGACCCTGATCGAAATGGCCAGCGCCAGCCGCTGAATCCCGCTATTTTGCCAAGAATCGCCCTGTTCGCCGAGCCCGGTCGGGAAGTCGTCGGACTCAATCTCCGGGCCTATACTTTCCGATCTCCCTATTGGGATAACCCATGGACTACAGCGAACTTGGCGATGAATGTCTGTCCTTAGCGGAACGATTGGACCCACAATCGCTGGGTGCCGTCGCCGAATTGCCGCCGCCGGATAGGGGCGACCAATCTTTTGCCAAGCCGCGTCGGTTGGATCGAAAAGCCGTCACGGCCGCTCTCATGCTGGTGATGGTCCTGGCATCGATGGAGCAAACCGTCACCTCGACCGCCATGCCAACGATCATTGGCAAACTTAACGGCCTGCGGCACTACTCATGGGTCGCATCCATCTATCTGCTCGCTTGCACCGTCAGCATGCCACTCAACGGCCGATTGGCCGATGCGCTGGGCCGCAAGCGTGTGATCCTTTTCGCCATCGGCCTCTTCTCGATCAGTTCCATGCTGGCGGCGATGTCGCGCAACATGCCCGAACTCATCGTCTTCCGCGGACTGCAAGGTCTTGGCGCTGGCGGGATCATGCCGGTGGTGCTGACGATCCTGGGAGATATTTTCACCATCGAAGAACGCGCGCGGATTCAAGGCCTCTTCAGCGCTGTGTGGGGAACCGCTTCCCTCGCCGGGCCGATGCTCGGTTGGTTTCTCGTCACGACACTCGGATGGCGATGGGTGTTTCTCGTGAATCTCCCATTCGGATTTCTCGCGGCCGGTGTGCTGATGGTCTGCTATCACGATCTGGAAAAACCTCGCTCCGTCGATTTGGATTTGCCGGGGATTATTGCACTCGCCGCCGCGTGCATGGCGATGCTGACGCTCGTCTCGCGCCTCGGACCTGGCGGATGGCCCTGGGAGACATGGTTCATTCTCGCCGCGGCGCTGGTCGTTTCGGGAATATTTTTTCTATTCCACGAACGTCGCGCTGAGAATCCGATCCTGCCAATGGACGTTTTGTTGCACCGCGCCATTGGTCCATCGCTCATCGGCAGCGGATTGCTCGGAATCGGATTCCTCAGCCTCGACACTTTCGTCCCACTGTACGTCCAAGGCGGCCAGGGCGGCGGGGCGGGCGCGGCGGCATGGGTGGTTACACCCGTCATGCTCACCTGGGCCCTCTCCGGCATCGCGGCCGCGCCGCTGGTGGTCCGCCGTGGATTCCGCTGGACCGCGCGACTCGGCTCATTGCTCGTTGTCGTCGGTTTCACCGGATTGATTCTCTGTGCCGTCACCGGCGCGCCGCGCACCGTGCTGGCCATTGTCCTGGCCATCACAGGCTTCGGTTTCGGCCCCGCATCCATGAGCTTTTTGCTCGCCGCCCAGGATGCCGTCAGTTGGCAACGCCGCGGCTCCGTCACCAGCAGCATCCAATTCTTCCGCACCGTCGGCGGAGCGATGGGCATCGGAATCCTCGGCGCGCTCTTCAACATTCTCACCGGCCCGGCCATGGCAAAATTCCAATCCGAAGGCCTCGGCTCCGGCGCGCTGCTCGATCAGCGCCAACGCAATCTTCTTCCGCTCGCCACGCGCATCGGACTCCAACAATCCATCAGCCACTCGCTCCGCTGGGTCTTCGCCGCCATGCTCGGCGTCGCCGTGATCCAAGTGGTGATCGCCGGGATGATGCCGAGGAAGAAGACCGATCATAAAATCACACCGCTCGAAGCCGCCGAAGCAATGGCGGGATAACTTTCCGCGCTGGCGGCGGCCAAATGCGAAGAGATTTAACCACGAAGACACTAAGCGACTTCCCTGATTCGGCCGACTGCCGGCGATGCAGGCGTTCTTAAATTTATATTTTTCTAAATCCAAATTCAGCTCGATTCGCGGGGGCACTCTCGATCGACATCGCT
>Ga0302324_100017394_pt1 | contig 14253 bp, 11 predicted proteins | sample Palsa_T0_1_FD_201949 | JGI IMG/M metagenome (GOLD analysis project Ga0302324, IMG submission 201949) | Peat permafrost microbial communities from Stordalen Mire near Abisko, Sweden - Palsa_T0_1 | ecosystem: Environmental > Terrestrial > Soil > Palsa > Peat permafrost | place: Sweden: Abisko... | reverse complement strand
TGCTGGTGCTGCTGCTGATCACGCTTCTGTTGCTCTTCACAACCATGTGGGTGGCGCTATTCCTCTCCAAGCAAGTGACCGCGCCGATCCAAGCGCTAGCCGAGGCAACGCGCGAGATCTCCCATGGGAACTTCGATCACCGGGTGGAGGTGCAGGCTCAGGACGAATTGGGAACGCTGGTGCGATCTTTCAACCGCATGGCTGTGCAACTCGGCGAGGGCCGGCGGCAGATCAACGAGTTTACGCAGAGCCTGGAACAAGCGATTGAGGAGCGAGAGGGCCGGCGAAAGCTGATGGAAGCGATTCTCGAAAATGTTCCCACCGGCGTCGTTTCGCTGACATCATCTGGAGAAGTATCGCGCGTGAACTCTGCGGTGGTGAATATCCTGGGAGAGTACGCGCGAGAAGCGCGGACGCTACAGGATCTACTGGGAGAAGACGCGGCAAGGCCCGTACTGTCTTTAATGCGGCGATCTTTGCGCATGGGAGCGGCGTCTCGCGAAATCGAGATTGCCTCGGGAGGGCGGCTGGTAAGCGCTGCGGTGACAGTAAGCTCGCTGGGCCCGCGGCGGTCGAATCCCGGATTCGTTGTGGTGATCGACGATTTGACGGAACTGCTGCGGGCGCAGAAAGCGAGCGCGTGGCAGGAGGTGGCGCAGCGCATCGCGCACGAGATCAAAAATCCTCTCACCCCAATTCAGCTTTCAGCGCAGCGGCTATTGCGCTATCTGAGCCGCGCGGCGGAGGCCAAAAACGGCGCTGGTCCCAGCGAATTCGAGAAACTGGTGACCGAGTGCGCGAGCCTGATCGAACGCGAAGTGCAGACGCTCGAGTCGCTCGTGGATGAGTTCTCGCAGTTCGCGCGATTCCCTGCCGCAAAGCTTGTTCCCACGGATTTAAATTCCGTGGTGGAAAGCGCGCTGGAGCTATTCCGGGGACGCCTCGACGGCATCACGGTGCGACTGGAGATGGGAAAGTCGCTGCCGCTCGTGAAAGCGGACCCTGAATTACTGCGCCGGGTGCTGGCGAACCTGATCGACAATGCAGCAGAAGCCATGGAGGGATCGACGATTCGCCACCTGCGGCTGGCCACGCGTACAGAAAGCGACGGGGACGCGGTGCAGGTGGAGATTTCCGACAGCGGCCACGGGATTTCCCCCGAAGACAAGATGAGGCTCTTTCTGCCGCACTTCTCGACCAAGGAGCGCGGTACAGGGCTGGGATTGGCGATCGCCAGCCGGATCATTGCCGAGCATAACGGCACGATTCGGGTGGAAGATAATCTCCCCGCCGGTTCGCGTTTTGTGATCCGCTTCCCGGCGATCGAAATTGCTCCCTCGCCCGCTTCGGTGGAGGCCTCCGCAGCCATCGAGCCGCCAGCAGCCGAGCCGATGAAATCCGGTGATTGACGAACCTCAATTCAACTCACAGGGAATTCCAACTAACAAAGGAATTCAACTCCCAGGGTACTCATACTAAGACATGCCACCATCCATACTAATTGTTGACGACGAAGCCGGCATCCGCGAATCGCTCGGCTCGCTTTTGCGCGACGAAGGATACGACGTTGCAAGCGTGGCCTCCGGCGAGGAGTGCCTTGAGCTCACCAGTCACCGCGACTTCGATTTAATTCTGCTCGACATATGGCTGAAGAAGATGGACGGGATCGAGGCGCTTTCGCAGATTCAATCGCGAGACGAGCCGCCCGTGGTGATCATGATATCGGGCCACGGGAAGATCGAGACGGCCGTGCGAGCCACGAAATTAGGGGCTTTCGACTTCATCGAAAAGCCGCTTTCGCTGGGAAAAGTGATCCTTGCGGTGCGAAACGCGCTCGAATACACGCGCCTCGAAGAAGAAAACCGGCGGCTGCGCGCGCAACTGGAGGAAAGGCACGAGATACTGGGCAGCAGCGTCCCCATGAAGGCGCTGCGGCAGCAAATTGCTCTCACGGCGCCGACCAATGGACGAGTGCTGATCTATGGCGAGAGCGGGACGGGCAAAGAACTGGTGGCGCGCGCGCTTCACGGCAACAGCGCGCGCAGCTCGCGTCCGTTTGTGGAGGTGAACTGCGCGGCGATTCCGGAGGAACTGATCGAATCGGAAATGTTCGGCCATCGCAAGGGTAGTTTTACCGGAGCAAGCGAAGATAAGGTGGGGAAATTTCAGAAAGCGGATGGCGGAACGCTCTTTCTCGATGAAGTAGGCGACATGAGCCTGAAGACGCAATCCAAGGTGCTGCGCGTGCTCGAGGAACAGCGCGTGGAGCCGCTCGGTTCGAATCAGCCGGTGAATGTGGACGTGCGCGTGCTGGCGGCGACCAATAAACGGCTCGAGGAAGAAATCGGGCGTAACGCGTTTCGAGAGGATCTTTTTTACCGGCTTAACGTAATTCCCTTCTATGTACCCGCGCTGCGCGAGCGGACGGAAGATATTCCGATTCTTGCAGCCCACTTTCTTGCGGCGTTCTGCGCGGAGTATGGGAAGAAACAAAAGGAATTCAGCGGCTCGGCAATGGAGGTGCTGCTTGGATATCCGTGGCCGGGAAATGTCCGCGAGCTGAAGAATTTAGTGGAGCGGCTGGTGATCATGTGCCCATCTCAGGAGATCGAACCGCATCACTTGCCGCCGGAGTTGTTTCGCGGCGCGTCGAAGAGTCCCCAAAAACCGTACGACAGTCTGCAAGAGGCGCGGTCGGCCTACGAGCGAGAATTTGTGCTGCGGAAGCTGGAGGAAAATCGCTGGAACATGACCAAAACAGCTGACGCGCTGGGCCTCGAGCGCAGCCATCTATATCGCAAGATGCGCTCCCTCGGGATTGCGCCCTCAAAGGCCAGCTAGGAGCCATGTTCTCGTACGAGGCGAGCATCTTGAATTCAGTGAAGTACTTATATCTCAGAGGTTTGTCGGAGCCGAGCGACAATTCCCCAAAAATAGTTGTCCAAGAAGCGATAGCAAACCACTCGCGCCCACTATCTCTAGACCCACATTTGGATCCCTACTTGGTGAGAATCCGTGAAGGTCGTTCCTTGATCGAATCCACCGAAGCTTGCAGAAGTTTCGAACTGTATTGGGAACATTATGTGGCGTATCTCGTCACCGAGGAATGCGCTGGCTCATGCGGTAACTATAAAGACGAAGAATACGCTGGACAGCTTTTTCGGATTTATTCCAAGTCGCATTTTCTCGATCATATCAGCCGAAATACAGGAGCACACGCCAAGCCAGTTCAGCACTACAAAGTCGCATGCCTCAACCACCTGATAGACATCGGTGCTTATGAGCCTCCGCAAATTCGGCTAATCGAACCAGGAAACGCTTCGTTTCGAATCCACTGATTTACGCTGAAGTGACTCCTGCGATTTTGTTGAAGCGTACCGAAGTGATTTCTACTCCTGGTATTCGGCGAGGCCTTCGAGCTGGCGGTGCCAATCGAGCTGGCGAATCATGTGAGAGTTCTGGCGCCAATTGGCCTGAACTTTCACGAATAGCTCCAGAAAAATGTGCGTACCGAGAATGGACTCAAGCTCCTTGCGGGCGTTCGTGCCGATTGTCTTCATCGTGGCGCCAGCTTTACCGATGAGAATTCCCTTCTGGCCTTCGCGCTCGACGTAAAGAGTGGCGCGAATGCGGATCAAGTTCTCTTTTTCCTCGAAGCTGTCCAGCAGCACTGCGACGGCATGCGGAACTTCTTCGCGCGTGGCAAGAATGGCCTTCTCGCGAATGATTTCGGAGGCCAGGAAACGCTCGGGCTGATCGGTGAACTGGTCCGGAGGGAAATAGGGAGGCGCCTCTGGCAGGCGCTCGATCCATCCTTTCACCAGGTCCGGGCAGCCTTCTCCTTTGAGAGCTGAAATGGGGAAGATTTCAGCAAACTGATATGCCTGGCGGTAGTAGTCGATCAGCGGCAGCAGGTCCTGTTTCTTCACGCAATCCACTTTGTTCAGGATGAGAAATACCGGGCCGTGGAAACGCTTGAGCCATTCGAGGGCGAAGCGGTCGCCCGGTCCAGTGCGAACCGAAGCGTCCACGACCAAAGAAAGCACGTCGATTCCGTCGAGGGCATGCTGAAGCTCGTCCATCATCAGGTGGCTGAGCGCGTTCGCGGGCTTGTGAATGCCCGGCGTGTCGATGAGGACGATTTGCGCGTCGTCGCGATTCAGGATGCCCTGAATGCGGTTGCGCGTAGTTTGCGGGCGGGGGGAAACAATGGCGACTTTGCGGCCGACGAGCGTATTGACGAGCGTCGATTTACCGGCATTGGTGCGGCCGACAACGGCGACGAATCCAGACTTAAAAGGCGAGGGCACAACAAGAATTGTACGCTAACGGGGCGAATCAGACGAATCGGCGGCGCCGGCCGAACAATACGCAGCGGGTTATTGCGCGTCGCGCAGAAAACGGGCGGATTCCTCGGGCGGTGTGGGATTGATGTAAAAGCCGGTGCCCCACTCGAATCCCGCCACCTTGGTGAGCTTTGGCATCATTTCGATGTGCCAATGATAATGGTCGTTCATTTCCTCGCCGATCGGCGATGTGTGGATGACGAAGTTATAGGAAGGAAACGCAAGCACGGTGTCGAGACGCCTGAGAAGATCGCGCAATAGCTGCGCGAGGCTGTTGTAATAGGGCGTGGGCATGTTTTCAAACGCCGAACTGTGCAGCCGCGGCAAAATCCAAGTCTCAAAAGGAAAACGCGGGGCGTATGGCGCGAGCGCGAGGAAATGATCATTGCCGAGGATCATGCGAACGTCGGCTTCCACTTCCTGGTGAATCATGTCGCAGAAGATGCAGCGCTCCTTTTCGTCATAATAGTGCTTGGCGGAGTCCACTTCCTCCCGGACCCACCTCGGCACAATCGGCAAAGCGATCAATTGGGAGTGCGTGTGTTCGATAGACGCGCCGGCGGGCTCGCCGTGATTCTTGAATAGCAGAATGTAGCGGAAGCGGCGGTCGTTCTTGAGGTCGAGCATGCGGTCGCGAAATGCCCACAAGGTTTCCTCGACAGCTCTTTGCGGCAAGGTGGCGAGCGTACTGTTATGCTCCGGGCTTTCGATGATCACCTCGTGAGCGCCAATTCCGTTCATCTTGTCAAAGAGTCCCTCGCCCTCGCGGTCCAATCCACCCTCTATGCCCAAAGCGGGAAATTTGTTGGGGACGACGCGCAGCGACCACCCCGGAGTGTTCCGGCTGCCTCCGTTGCGGCCATAGGCGAGAAGTTCCGGCGGCGTCTTCCCCTCATTCCCGGGGCAAAAGGGACAAAATCCCACTCCTTTGATCTGCACACTTTCGCGTACGAAATCCATCGGGCGTCTAGAACGGTCGGTCGAGATGATGACCCATCGGCCCGTGATTGGATCTTTACGAAGCTCCGGCAAAAGCTCCTCCTGAAAAGGAATATTTCGTCACTACACGGATGGCGAACATGATCCGTATATAGCGACATTTTACTACTAATGTCATTTCACTGCGTTGAGGTTGGGCGCCAGAGCATACCACAGCACACGACATGCCATCGGACCTGGGATGAAAAGAGTTGGAATTGAAGCCGGCGGGCCGGCGTTGGCGAATCGAATCGGCGACGACTGCCGTTTGTGGCGCCGTCGTCTATTTCATTTGAAACGCGCCCTTTGTGAGACGTACGGTAGGCGAGGTTCCCTCGTGGGTTTCAATAGCGAGAATGTCGAACCGGTGCGAGATGGAATGAATCCGGCGCGCGCGCAGGAATTGCTGTGCGATGCGGGACAAGTTTCGGCGTTTTTCCGAGTCCACGGCATCCTCAGGCGACAACCGGACTGCCCCGGATTGACCCATACTCGGTGGCTTCAGGGAGCGCGTCTTCACCTCGACGAATGCCAAAATGGGACCGTCGTACCCGACCATGTCGATCTCGCCCTTGAACCCCGGAAACGTGTAATTGCGAGCGACCATGGTGTAGCCGCTTCGACGGAGATACCAATAGGCGTAGGTTTCGCCTCGGATACCGGTCTCGCGTGCCCTTCTTTTAGCGGATGCGGATTCGATCGAGTCAGCCGAGAGTTGGTGGTCAGGCGCTTGCGACAGGCCATTGCGCGCGCGAAATTTGATCAGCGAGAAAATCAAAGACGCTAACATGACGATTGCCCCGGCACCCGCTAGAAGGGACACGACCGACCGGGAAAATACCACATCTGGCCGCGATTGGAATAGCTCCTGGAGGAAAAGCTCCGGCCAGAAAAGCAGTGGGCAGCTTGCGTGAGAGAAGCTAGCCCTTGCCTTCGACAGAGGAAATGCAGGCGTCCAAAGTAGTCAGTGCAAATTCAGCTTGTTCGTCATCGATCATGAGGGGCGGAGACAGCCGGATGGAATTTTCGCCCGCTCCGAGCACGAGCAAGCCTTTTTGAAAGCACATCTGCACGATCCGGTTCCGAAGCTCCGGCGCCTTTTCTTTTGAATCCTGATGCTGGACGAATTCCATTCCGACCATCAACCCTTTGCCGCGAATATCGCCCACAATTCTGTGCCGCTTACGCCAGTCGGAAGTGTTGCGGATGATGTAAGCGCCCATTCGGGAGGCATTCGCCATATAGCCTCGTTCGATCAGGCCCAGGGTGGCGAGCGAGGCGGCGATAGATACCGGGTTGCCGCCAAAGGTGGAAGCGTGAGCGCCCGGCTCCCAATCCATGATTTCTTCGCGGGCGATTACAGCGCTGAGCGGCAATCCCGAGGCAATCCCTTTGGCGCTGCAAATAATATCCGGCTCCACGCCAGAATGCTCCGCAGCCCACCATTTTCCGGTGCGTCCGATGCCCGATTGCACTTCGTCCACGATGAGCAGAATGCGGTGCTGGCGGCAAATGCGCTGAAGCCCCAGCAGAAACTCCGCCGGCGCCGGGACATAGCCACCCTCACCCTGAATAGGCTCGATGACAAAGGCGGCGACCTCTTCGGGATCGACTACGCGGCGAAAAAGCTCGTCTTCGATATACGCAAGAGCGTCTTGAGCGGCGTATTCGGGACGAATGCCGCCGGAACCGCGGTAGGTGTTTGGATAGTGAGCAAAAAAAACGCCGGAAAGCAGAGAGCCGAAGCCCCTGCGCTGAATCGCTTTGCTGGCCGTAAGAGAAAGAGCTCCTAACGTGCGGCCATGGAAAGAGCCGTAGAACGAAATGAATTTGTCGCGCCCGGTATGGTGGCGAGCCAGTTTCATGGCCGCTTCGATGGCTTCCGTTCCGGAGTTTCCGAAATACACCTTCTTTTTGGCCTGTCCAGGTGCAATGGAAATGAGCTTTTCAGCGAGTTCGACCATGCCTTCGTAGTAAAAGTCCGTGCAAGACATGTGAATCAGCCGCGCCGCCTGCTTCTGAATCGCCGAAACGACATCGGGATGGCAATGTCCCGTGGCCACCACCGCAATGCCCGCGGCAAAGTCGAGAAATGTATTGCCATCAACATCTTCCACGATGGCTCCGCGGCCTGCGCTGGCCACGAGGGGATAGTCGCGGGTATAGGAAGGCGAGACGGACTTGTGATCCCGCTCCACGACCTCCTTGGCCTTGGGGCCAGGAAGCTTGGTCACTAGCTGGGGTAGTTTCGATTGGTTCAGGGTTGTAGACACTGGCATAGCCACTCCAAGCATCTCATTTTACTAGATGACGCCAGAGAGGTTCCTTAAGTTGCGTGCCGCATGTATACATTGATGGACTGGAAAAGCAGGCGAAAAGTTAGCGTAGAGTTACCTTGCTGACGCCTAATGGCTTCGGGCGAGGCCACCGAGGAAGGCGTCAGGCGGTACGGCAGGCACGAAGCCTCATTTGTATTTCCAGCGAACCGTGCCGTCCTTGTTGTCCTCCAGCAGGATACCGCCGGTGGCCAGCTCCTGGCGGATTTCGTCGGAGCGCTTGAAATCGCGCCGGCGCTTAGCGGCAACACGCTCGGCAATGAGTGCCTCCACTTGTCCGGTGCTCATGCGCGATTCTTCGGCGCCAAATCCCAGCTTGCGGAGCTTCTCCGCGTCGTCATCGTTGAGAACGGCGAGGATCGCGTCAAATTTCTCCATGGCAGCGAGGACTCGAGGCGCGTCCTGCTGCTGGAACGTTCCATTGTCCATGGCTGTATTCACCTCGCGAACCATTTCAAACACGGAAGCAAGGGCCACCGAGGTGTTTACGTCGTCCGCAAGCCCGGCATCGAAATCGGCTTCAGCCTTCTCGACGCGTTTTACGATTTCGGGGTTGGAGCCGGCTGGAAATTGGGCGGTCTTCAACCGCGCCACAAAATTGCGCAGCCTTTCGATGGAATTTTCCGACTGCTTCAAACCGCTTTCGGTGAAATTGAGCTGTCTTCGGTATGGCACCGAGAGCAGCAGATAACGGATCGTCGAAGGCTTCTGCCCTCGCGCGAAAAGGTCTCGCAGGGTATAGAAATTGCCGAGCGATTTCGACATCTTTTGCCCGTCGATAATCAAATGCTCGGCATGGAGCCACAGGCGGACGAACGGATGATCGGTGGCTCCCTCACTTTGGGCGATTTCGTTTTCATGGTGCGGGAACGCAAGGTCTACGCCGCCGGTATGAATATCCAGAGTGTCGCCGAGATATTTCATGGACATCGCCGAACATTCCACGTGCCAGCCGGGCCGGCCGGGTCCGATGCGGGTTTCCCAGAAATGCTCGCCGGGCTTGGGCGCTTTCCACAAAGCGAAGTCCCGCGCGTCGTCTTTCTCATATTGGTCAACGTCCACACGCGCGCCGGCTTTCATCCCCTGCGTATCGATTTTAGAAAGCTTCCCGTATTCCGGGAATTTAGCGATGCGGAAATAAATGGAGCCGTCGCTTTTATAGGTGAAGCCCTTCTCCTGCAATTTCTCGATCAAGGCGACCATGTCGTCGATGTGATCGGTGGCGCGGACGAGCTCCTCCGGCATTTCGATATTCAGAGCGCCGGTGTCCTCGAGGAATGCACGGATATATTTTTCCGTGTATTCGCGGATGTTCACGCCTGCTTGCGCGGCGTTGAGGATGATCCGGTCGTCCACGTCCGTGACGTTCATCACTTGCAGCACGCGATAGCCGCGCGATCGCAAGAATCGGCGCAGAACGTCCTGGAATACGAACGTGCGGAAATTCCCGATGTGAGCAAAGGCATAGACCGTGGGACCACAGGTATAAATGCGTACTTCGTTTGGATGCACTGGAACCAGCGGCTCGAGCCGGTTCGACAGAGTATTGTGGAGCATGATAGGAGTCATTTTTGGGCCATTCGCAAAACGGCTATTCTAACTGACCCGTTGCGCCGCAGCAAACGCCGACGGCGAGTGGAGCGCACTATTTTGCGGACTTGTGGCTCCGAAGGGCTCTTTCTGATGCTGAAGGCGGGTTCTTGGGGATGGCGATTGTTCAAGATTTCGAGTGAATCGGGCTGGTCTCAGCGCCAACGGATGAATCGGCGGCCTCGGCTGGCGCTAATGCTGAACGGTTGCGGCCTTCTCTTTTGGCGCGGTAAAGAGCTTCATCGCACATCCGAAGGAGGGTTGGAACCGTGGTTTTGTTATCGTTGCAAATCGCCACGCCCAAACTCGCGGTGACTCGAATTTCGTTTTGCTCCAGTGCAATTGCCTTGGATGCGAGCGATACGCGAATTCGCTCGGCTAAAACCAACGTGCCTGCTTCATTGGAGGTAGGAATAACCAGCAGGAACTCTTCGCCACCGTATCGGCCTAGCACGTCGTAGGCCCGAATGCAGGCGCTCATGCGACGCGAAGCTTCCTTTAAAACAAGGTCGCCTGCGAGATGCCCGTACGTGTCGTTGACTTCCTTGAAGTGATCCAAATCCACGAGAATGATGCCAAACGGTCCACCCTTGCGTGTGTGCCGGGAATGCTCCCGGGCAAGGACTTCCAGGACGGCTCCCCGGTTGGAGATCCCGGTGAGTGTGTCGTGAGTCGCCTGGAACCGCAGGTCCTCCCGGGCCTCAATCAAGCTTCGCTGAAGGTCCAGGATTCTCTGGCCCACGTGAAGTCTGGCCCGCAATTCTTGAGCGTCGAAAGGTTTCGTTAAATAGTCATCAGCGCCAGATTCCAGGCCTAGCAACAGATCGTCTTTCAAAGTGCGTGCGGTAAGCATCAGGATGTATATGTATGGATTGCCTGCATGGGCGCGAATACTCCTGCAGACTTCCGGCCCCTCCATTTCAGGCATCATCCAATCGAGGATTGCGATGGGGGGCGCGGCATCGCTCTGCAAAATGCGCAGCGCTTCCAATCCATTCGTGGCGACCATCACGCGGTAGTTCAACTTTCGCAGAAACGCCTCCAGCAAACGCCGGGAGACGGGGTCGTCTTCGGCGATGAGAATGCCGGATTTTAGATCTTCGCTCGTAGTACCTCTCCCCAGAGATCCTCTACCCCGCCACCGCTTCAAAGATTGCTTTCAATTCAGGCATCAGGCGGTCAATTTCAGTTTGCAGCCCTTCGACCAGATTCTTCGACAACGGTAAATCACGCGCGCGCGAGGACATTTCCAAATCGAGAGCAATTTGACGAACACTTTCGGCGCCCATGGTGGCAGATGATCCTTTGAGCGTATGCGCGAGACGCTCCAAAAGGGCGAAATCCGCGGCATTTAGAGCGGAACGGATTTCGGAAATGCTCTTCGGGCATTCGTCAGCGAAGAGGCGAGCCAGTTCCTCGAGGAGTTCCCGGTCGCCCTCAAGCCGCTCTAGCGCCGCTTTCACGTCCAGGAGTGGAGGCATTGGCCCGTCATCGGTCGGCGCAGGCGAATCCGGAAGGCCTTTTTGCGCGAAACCAACGCGGTCGGGTGCTGCCAAAAGGTCAGATGTGCGGATCGGTTTCGAAATTTTATCGGGCTTCATATCAGCTCTTCGCGTTGCTGGCAGCGTCGTGAACGATCTTGGCCAGCGCCAGCAAACTTGAACTGCACTTCAATCCCGCCCGCTGAGTCGCGTCTGGATTAATCGCAAATCGCACGTGATTATCCTCCAACAAAAATTCGATCATGCCGCCCGCGGCAGCGAATCCATCTGTTTCGCCGACCAGCAAGACGCTTGTGCCACGTACCTTTTCGAGAATTTCGGTGTAGCTTCGGCTCTCCGAAGAGCTTACGAATACCATTTGGCAATGCCGCATCTCGGTGTCGTCCTTCAGGCGGAGGATCGTTACGGGATGATTGTTCATAGACTTACCGGCAAGGGCTTCATCAAGCATTTTTCCGAATGGATCTTTACCGAAAATACAAATGGTGAAAGGCGCCTGGGGGCTCGAATATGTGCCCGCCGGCCATTCAATGAATTTGGCAAAATTAAAGAGAAAGGCCGCCTTTACCTGATATTCGTTGAGATCGCCCGCTTGACTGTGAGCGCACTGCGGCGAAATCAGAAAAGCCGAAACAAATAGGAGAGCGACACAATGCGATGTGTTTCGACGGGCCGATCCTCCCAGACTCACATGCCCTGTTTGCGTTGAAAGCCGCCTCATGAGCTCCCGAACCAAAATTCGACATAGTTTTCGCAAATCGAATGCTCAGACCGTTCGATATTCAGACAGGTGAAAAGCTTCTCCTTCGATGTTCCCGGTACCGACAACACCTAAAAACTGACGGTGAACATCCCGTAGGCACCCCGCTTGACTTGCTGCGACTGCAGCAGGCCAGCCGCGTCGAGATATTCGACTCGATGGTCACGCACGAGGTTCTGACCCACCACACTGAACGAACTTTTCTCGGCAAAGCTCCAGGTAAGCCCGGTGTCGACTCTCGTGTATGCAGGCACCTTCAAAGACTCCAAGCGATCCACAAAATAAGTGGAGGTATCCCAGGACAGGGCATGAACCAAGTTTAAATGCGACCGAATTTGCGCCGAGTTGTCCGGAGTTCCTCCTTCAGCCACCGGGAACATAGTGGTGTCGTGGCTTGTGGGGTCCAAATGCATGTGCAAACGCTCGAAGGCATATCCTGGGCTCAGCGTCCAACGCGAGAAGGGTCGCCAGTTTGCGGAAATCTCCGCGCCGTGAGCTTCACCTTGCATCTCGTTGCGGAACTGAAATGGCAGAATCAAAAGAGGGGTTGGCACAGTTTGGACAAACGGAGTTTCCGGCTCGACCGTTCGAAGACTGTTATAAGCGTTATAGAAAGCGGTGAAGTCAAGCGTCAGTGTTTGGAGTAGCGCGGCGCGATATCCCGCCTCATAAGCCAACAATCTTTCGTTTTTGAAATTCGGACTGCCGGTTAGAACGATCTGCTCAGGCAAGCTTCCGGGAATAGCCAACTGCGCCCCCACGACATGGTCGGAGGTATCTCCGCTCGAGGGGATTCTCTTTGCGCTGGATATCGCCGCCCAAATGGTATTGCGCGCGTTGGGTTGCCAGGAGGCCCGGAAATCCGGGAGCGCCACTAGGCCGGTGTATTCGTTGTGCTCCAACCTGACTCCGGCGGTGAGATAGACGCGATCGGGAATGATGGCGATTTCATCCTGGACGAATGAACCGAAGAACTGACGGATATTGTCTGAGGCGAGATAGGTGACGCTCGCGCTGTTGCTCAGATGACTCGTGTAGCGATACGTTCCCCCCACAGCAATCGACTGCCTCTCGCCCCAGGCGAAACGATATTGGAAATCGGCGTTCAGCGTCCCGCGGCTATCTCGAAAAGGCACATTGTGGATATTTCGATCATAGGAAATTTGCAGCGCCGAGGTGGAACCTCCGGAATAGGCATCGTTCCAAACTGTTTGAAGGTAACCGCCGCCAAGGCTGCCGACGCTCCGTATCGCATTATTGGAGCCGAACGCGAGCACCTCTTGTCCTTCCTTGCCGCCGTATAAGTCACCTTCAACCGTGAGGCTGTCTTGCGATGAAAATTTGCTATCGGAGCGAAATCCGCCGCGAGAAAGATGCCAGGCGTCGCCGCCTGGCGCTCCCGTGAGATCTGGCAAGGACGATTGATTGAAGAATTTCGCATATACCCGGTAGTCGGTGGTGTTTCCGGCGTGACCGCCGTACTGACCAGTTCCGAAGCCGGCGGCCAAATTTCCTCCGCCGCCAACAGCAGAACCTCCTTGTGTATTCTCAGCCGACTTTGTGATCACGTTGATGATGCCGTTCACTGCATTGGTGCCCCAGATGGAACCACCGGGACCACGAATGACTTCAATGCGCTCGATGTCAGCGAGGGGAAGATCGACAGAATCCCAAAAAACACCGGCAAACGTCGGGGTATACACGCTTCGGCCGTCTACCATCACCAACAGCTTGTCGCTAAATTCCTCGTTAAAACCTCGTGCGCTGATGGCCCAAGTGTTGGCATCGATTTGAGCGACGTCCATTCCGGGCACCATTCGCAGCAGATCGGGAATATTGGTGGCGCCGGACCGGCGGATGTCCTCGGGAGTAATGACGAAAACGGCGGCCGCAGTTCTCGAAAGCTTTTCTTCGGTTTTGGAGACGGATGTGACTTCAAGATTCATCAGGTCCTGAATGCTTTGGCTGGTGAGGTCATCTGTTTTCTGTTGGGGGAAAGCCACGGCGGGCTCAGCGGCCACGACCGCGAGGCATAGGGCCGCGATTGCCGCTTTGCACCAACACTCAGCAAAACAAACCGATCCGATATTTCTCACGCTTCCCCTCGAATAAGCCAAATGTGTCGAATCGATTCGAATCGCTTCGTATTTAGGGCGACTAGCGGCGCGGAAACCGTTCCGCAGCCACGAAGGCTCGGACGAGCGGAATTGCGTCTTCGGTAGAAGAAGCCGCGGCGGCCGCCTCTTGTTTTTCCGGCGTCGTTGTCACAGGAACTTCCCACAAATCCCTTGCGAATGTGAGGGCCTGTTCGTCGTCGCTCCAGCCAATCGAGATCACGTCGCCGAGGCGCACCTGCTCGGTTGCGAGCAAGCTCGCCAGCGGATACACCAGGTGGCGTTCGATCGCGCGCTTCAGGTGCCGCGCCCCGTACTTCAGGTCAGTGCCTTCGCGGAGCAGAAAATCTCTGGCCGGCTGCGTCATACAGAAGAAAAATCGCCCCCTGGCCGTCTCAAGCACGCGCTGCTGCACCATTCCCAGCTCAATCTCGAGAATGTGCTCGAGCTGCTCAGAGCGCAGCGGATGGAATACCACCACCTTGTCGATCCGATTCATGAATTCCGGCGCAAATTTCCGCTTGGCCGCTTCGGTGGCGGACTTCTCCACCTTCTCGTCCAAGCGAGGTTTCAGATCCGCAGGAACCGTGGGTGCAAAACCCATCCCGCCCGTCATCAGCTCGGTGA
>Ga0302324_100017393_pt1 | contig 14254 bp, 9 predicted proteins | sample Palsa_T0_1_FD_201949 | JGI IMG/M metagenome (GOLD analysis project Ga0302324, IMG submission 201949) | Peat permafrost microbial communities from Stordalen Mire near Abisko, Sweden - Palsa_T0_1 | ecosystem: Environmental > Terrestrial > Soil > Palsa > Peat permafrost | place: Sweden: Abisko... | reverse complement strand
CTTTACAGCAGGAATTCCAGGGAGATAAGGTTGCGAAGATCAAGAGCGATCAGATCGACCTGCCAAAAGGAAGCCTCGAAGGCAAAAAGAAAAAAGAAGAAGAACCTCAGCCGGTTAAAAAAGAGATTACCGTAAAAAAACCGGTTAAAGAAGAGGCGCCCGTGATCTCACAACAACAGCCGTCACAACAACAGCCGTCACAACAACAGCCGGTGGAAGAACCCGTTGTAGTGGCAGTGGCGCCCCCTCCGGTCATCGAGGAAACACCCGCAGAGCCGGAAATTGTCAAGATCGAAGCCCCCGAGCTGGAAGGCCCAAAAGTCATTGACAAGATCGACCTCTCTGCCATCGACTCCTCTACGCGGCCTAAGAAAGGCGGAAAGAAACAAGTTGAAAAAGAAACCGCCCCTGAACCTGTCCGGGAAGTACCGGTCAGAGAAGAAGAAAGCCCGGTCTTGCAACAGCCCGATTCCCGTGTGGCTGAAACACCCGTCGTCGAAGAACCCGCAGTCGCCGTAAACGCCCCCGAAGAGGAAATCGCGGTGGTCACCGCACAGACGGCCGAAGAAACTTCGGAAGAAACAGAAAACGAGGCGCCGCCCGTGATCGAAAATATCAAAGCGGAGAAACTGGAAGGCCCCAAAATCCTCGGCAAGATCGAATTACCAACCAATAACGATACCCGGCCAAAACAGCCCTCGGAGGAGAAAAGGAAACGCAAACGCATTCCGATCGAGAAAAAAGATCACAGCGGCGGCGGAAGACCCCCTCACGGAAATAACCAGGGCGGCGCCCAGCATAGTGGCGGCACCCAGCACGGCGGCGCACATGGTGGCGGCCAGCACGGAGCAGGCCAGCCCGGCAACCCCCGGCCACCGGGACAAAGCCGCATTCCCATCCAGCGGAACACCGGCGGCCGGCCCGCAGGCGGACCCGGTCATGGCGGCAACCGACGCCCCGATCCCCGTCATACCACCCGGGAGGCAAAAGAGATCGATAAAAAAGAGATCCAGGAAAAGATCCGGCAGACACAAGCTAAACTGGCGGGAGCCGGCGGCCGCGGCAAAAGCCTCAAGGCCAAATATCGCCGTGCCAAGCGCGACGAAATGGCCGAACAGGCCGGTAGCGAAGAATTACTGGACAACCGGCTGCAGGTCACGGAATTCATCAGCGTCAGCGAGCTCGCCAACCTGATGGACGTGAGCTACGCCGATGTCATCGGCAAATGTATGGGCCTGGGTATGATGGTGTCCATCAACCAGCGCCTGGAAGCCGACGTCATCGAGCTGGTGGCCGGCGAGTTCGGCTATACGGTAGAGTTTATCGGCATCGACGACGCGGCCGAAATGGAAGAGGACGAAGATCAGGACGACCCCGAAGATATGTTGTCCCGTTCACCCGTCGTGACGATCATGGGCCACGTAGACCATGGCAAGACCTCCCTGCTCGACTATATCCGCAGCGCTAATGTGGTTGCCGGGGAAGCCGGCGGGATCACCCAGCATATCGGTGCCTATCAGGTGACGACGACTACCGGTAAAAGGATCACCTTCCTCGATACACCGGGTCACGAAGCCTTTACCGCCATGCGCGCCCGCGGTGCAAAAGCCGCTGACGTAGCCGTCATCGTGGTAGCCGCCGACGACGCTGTAATGCCTCAGACAAAAGAAGCGATCTCCCATGCCCAGGCCGCCGGTCTGCCCATGGTGTTCGCCATCAATAAAATTGACAAGGACGGCGCCAACTCCGAAAAGATAAAGGAACAGCTGGCAGGCATGAATATCCTGGTGGAAGATTGGGGCGGTAAGTTCCAGTCCCAGGAGATCTCGGCCAAAAAAGGATTGAATGTAGACCTGCTGCTGGAAAAAATCGTCCTCGAAGCAGAATTGCTCGACCTGAAGGCCAACCCCGGTCGTGAAGCCACGGGCAGCGTCATCGAAGCATCACTGGACAAAGGCCGCGGCTATGTAGCGACGGTACTGGTGCAAAGCGGTACGCTCCGCAACGGCGACCTGGTCGTGTCGGGACAATATTTCGGCCGCGTCAAAGCCATGTTCAACGAACGGAACAAACGTATCGAAGATGCACCGCCCTCCTCACCGGTACTGCTCCTGGGTTTGAACGGCGCTCCGCAGGCCGGGGAAAAATTCAAGGTCTACGAGGATGAGAGCGAGGCAAAAGAAGTGGCGAACAGAAGAGGCCAGATCCTCCGCGAACAGGGTATCCGGACAAAAAAACATATCACGCTCGACGAAATTGGAAGACGTCTTGCCCTGGGTAACTTCAAGGAACTTAACCTGATCATAAAAGGGGACGTGGATGGTTCCGTGGAAGCGCTCAGCGACTCCCTCCAAAAGCTGTCCACCGAAGAGATCGCCGTCCGGGTCGTACACAAGGCCGTGGGCGCCATCACCGAAAGCGACGTCCTGCTGGCTACGGCCTCGGATGCCGTCGTGGTCGGCTTCAACGTCCGGCCCTCTTCTCAGGCGGCCCGTCTGGCAGAGAACGAAGGCGTGGAAATCAAAACCTATTCCATCATTTACAACGCGATCGAAGAAGTCAAGAGCGCCATGGAAGGACTGCTGGAACCAAAGATCCAGGAGAAAGTGGTGGCCAACGTGGAAGTACGCAACGTCTTCAAATTCGACAAAGCCACCGTCGCCGGCTGCTATGTGCTGGATGGAAAGATCTTCCGCAATTCCAAGATCAGGCTTGTCCGCGATGGCATCGTGATCTATCCCGTCGGAGAAGGCGCCTCCGCCGAGCTGGCTTCGCTCAAACGCTTCAAGGACGATGTGAAAGAAGTGCCTTCCAGCATGGAATGCGGATTGACGATCAAGAACTACAATGATATCCGGGTAGGCGATATTGTCGAAGCATACGAAGAAGAAGAAGTTAAGCGCACCCTCTAGCGGACCCGCCCGTCATTACAAATTTTTGTTAAATACCCCCCCGAAGGGGTATTTAGTCCTATATCCGACTAATTTTGGAATCGTTATGAGTAAAAAACTGATTGTCGCATATGCTTTTTTCTTTATCGCGGCCTCCGGCTTTGCGCAGGAAAAAGTAGTGGCTGATAAAATTGCCGGTATCGTGGGCGATAAGATCATCCTTAAATCGGAACTGAACCTCACTCTCTCCGACATGCAGCGCAATGCGAACGGCGCGGAGCTGAAGGGCGTGGACGAATGCACCGTCCTGGACAATATACTCATACAAAAAGCGCTGGTGGTACAGGCGGAACACGATTCCCTGCCCGTGACCGATGAAGAAGTGGAGGCCGAAGTGGACCAGAAAATCCGGTATTATATCCAGCTCTACGGCGGAAAAGATGCTTTCGAGCAGATCGCGCAGCGGACCGTCTACCAGGCCAAGCAGGATTTTATGGGCCCCATCCGCGAACAGCGCATGGCCCAGGCCATGCGCCAGAAGGTCGTGGAAGACGTCAAGATCACCCCGACGGAAGTAAAGGAATATTTTGAAAAGATACCGGCCGACAAACGGATCTTCTACGAATCGCAGATCCAGCTCAGCGAGATCATCCTCTACCCGAAGGCCAGCCGTGATATCGAAAAACTGGCCCAGGACGAATTGAACGAATACAAACAACAGGTGGAAGCCGGTCAGAAAAAATTCGAATTCCTGGCCCAGCTCTATTCGGACGACCCCGGCACTAAAGACAAGGGCGGCGAAATGGAACTGAACCGCAACGACAGCAGAATGTGGGACCCCGTCTTTTTCTCCACCGCCTTCCGGTTGAAAGAAGGGCAAATTTCCTCCGTCATAAAAAGCAAGTACGGCTATCATATCATCCAGATGGTTAGCCGCAACGGCGACGATATCGTCATCCGCGAAATCTTAAAAATACCCCAGATCACCCAGCCGGAGATCGATCTGGCCAGCGTCGAGCTCGATTCCATTCGTACGCAGCTGATCGACGGTACCATCGGCTTCGGAGCTGCCGTTTTAAAATACAGCGACGATGAACAGGCCAAGGCTACCGCCGGTCAGATCATGGGCAAGAACGGTACCACCTTCCTGTCGATCTCGGACCTGGATAAAGACATGGTGCTCTTGCTGAAATCCTCGGACCTCAAACCGGGTGAATACACCAAACCCACCGTCTTCACCGACGAAAGGGGAAAGAAAGGCATTCGCCTGGTAAAAATGCTGTCGAAGAGTGAACCCCACCGGGAAAATCTTCGGGACGATTACAACTGGGTCGCTAGCCGCGCCCTGGATGAAAAAAAGAGCGCCGCCCTGGAAAAATGGTTCCTGCAAAAGATCCCTACGCTCTACGTTATGATAGCCGCAGAATACAAAAATTGCAGCAGCCTGACCAAATGGGAGAATAACACCGCTACGGCTGGCAATTAATTTAGGTATTAACACTTATCATCCCCGAAATAACACGCTATTCCATAGAGCCTACCGCCTTCTTTAGTAATTTGATAGCGTGTTTTTGTGCAGGTAATTCCACCAGCAAATTTGAAATATTTTAATTTAGTATGCTAAGTAGCGCTCAAAAGTCCGTGCCTACGACAAAGCAGTTCAGACAACCTTATTTTATGGATATCGCCCCGGACGGGACCATCCTGTCTACCTGTGCCCGGTTTGCAACACTTCTCGACAAGCAGAATATCCCTGATTTTTTAGGTGGTAACTTCCTGGAGATATTTTCCCGCTTAGGGAAAATAGAATCTTCTTTTACCCCGGATTTGCTCCGATCCGGTCTCCCCGGAACCCTCGACCTTTTAATTCAGCGGCCTGGCGCCAAACCATTTGTCATCCGCTGGATACCTGCTCCACATTATGCCATGGAGATAAATGCCGAAGGCTGGCAGCTGACGGGCACAAAAGTCTATTCCGAAATCTTTCCGCTGTCCGACCTGCCCGAAAGTCGCCGCCCATCCGATATCCTTATCGCAACCGACCCGGAAGGGAAGATTGCCTATTGGAATATGGAAGCGGAAAAATTCTTCCATATCACCTCAGAAGAGGCAATCGGTCAACCACTTGCAGAATTAGTCCGTTTCGGCTATATAAATACGAGCGAAGAGGAAGTGAATAAAATACTCTTGGAAAGAGACATTTGGGAAGGAGAAACGACTTATGTTTCGCGGGCCGGAAAAAAATCGTACCTTATTACCGCTATTCGTTACATAAGAGACAAGGACCGGCGGATCACCGGCATCATGGCCTTCAGCAAGGATATCACCGAAATCAGGTTGGTTGAACAGCAGAGTGACTCGAATATCGGACGGTCCTTTCACCAGGCTTTCAAAAATAAAATGACGGTCACTGTTGAACAATACTACGAACGCTCGGCCAGCTGGCTGGAGATGAGTCTTTACCCCTCCGACCAGGGGATGTTCGCCTATTTCAGGGATGTGACCCTTCGTAAAAAACAGGATGCTTTGCTGGCGCTGGAGAAGAAAGTACTGGTGCTGAATACCGGCAAACGCCTGCCCCTGCAAGCCCTGCTTAATTTTTTTCTAAAAGGCATTCAGGATATATTTCCGGGGATGTATTGTATGGTAATGACGCTGGATGAAGATACCCTTAGCGTCAGGCTGCTTTCCGCACCCGGCATCCCGGCTATCTATGCACACGCGGTCGATGGCCTGCCGATCGGTCCGCACTCCGGCAGCTGCGGGACCGCCATGTATCGGAAAGAAACCGTGATCGTCAGCGATATCGCCACCGACCCGCTTTGGGTCGACTATCGCGACCTCGCCCTGCAGTTCGGACTTCGGGCTTGCTGGTCCATCCCTGTCGTCAACGACCGCGACGAAGTGCTCGCCGCTTTTTCCGTCTATTACACGACAGCAAAAACACCCACCGATGCGGAAATGGATCTTTTCGAACGGGTGGCAAACCTGGTGACGATTATTATGGAGAGCAAAAAGATAGAAGAAAAATTATTGCAGCAGGAGTTGAATAAGCACAAGCTCCTCGCCCAGGCCATGGTGGACGCCCAGGAAAAGGAAAGAGCGGAGATCGGAAAGGAACTGCATGACAATATCAACCAGATCCTCTCTACTACAAAGCTCTACCTGGAACTGGCCAAGAGCGATAATAAGGAAAGACTAAGTCTGATCAACCGGAGCGCCGGCAATATCCATAACGCCATCCGCGAGATCAGGAATATCTCCCGGTCCCTTGTGCCTGCCAGTATCGGCGACCTGGGTCTGCTGGACTCCCTTATCGATCTGGTCGAAAGCATACAACTGACCCGCGCCCTCCGGGTCGAATTCTATCCGATGGGCAATTTCGATGAACGGCTTAACGATAAAACCAAGCTGATGCTGTTCCGGATCATCCAGGAACAGGTGAATAACGTATTAAAGCATTCGGGGGCCCGCAAACTCGTCATCGAGCTCATCCTGGAAGAAACGGAGAATAGGATCGAACTGAGCATGACCGACGATGGGAAAGGATTTAACCCGGAAAGAGTCAGTAAAAAAGGACTGGGTCTCTCCAATATCCGGAGCAGGGCAGACCTCTTCGGTGGAAAAGTGACCATCCAATCCGCCCCCGGCCGCGGTTGCAAATTGAGAGTACAGGTACCCGTCTAGCGGCCCGCTTGCCGAAGGCCCATCATAAACGCTTAAAACAATCCTATATATGAGCAAGATCAATATCTTAATTGCTGACGACCACAAATTGATCAGGGAGACCTGGAGCTATATCCTGAATAGCGATGCCAGATTCCAGGTGGTAGGGGAATGCGGAGATGCACAGGAGGCGGTCGAACTGGCAAGGATCAAACGCCCGCATGTAGTGCTGATGGATATTAATATGACCCCTTTTTCCGGCCTGGAAGCCACGCAGCGGATCCGGAAAATCTCCCCAGGCTCAAAGGTGATCGGCGTATCCATGCATTCTCAACCCGCCTATGCCAAAAAAATGCTGCAAATGGGCGCACGTGGTTACGTCACCAAAAATTCCTCCAAGGAAGAAATGATCAAAGCCATTTTAGAGGTCAACACTGGCAACAAATACATTTGTGACGAGATTAAGAATATCATTTCCGACCAGCTGCTGGACGAAAAGGAAGATTCGCCAAATATCAACGCCCTGACAGAGCGGGAAATGCAAATCATCAACTTTATAAAAGAAGGCCTTTCTTCCAAAGAGATCGCCACCAGCCTCAGCATTTCCCTAAAAACCGTCGAAGTCCATCGGCATAACATCCTCAAAAAGCTGAAGCTCAAAAATTCGGCCTCCCTGGTGAACTTTATAAATACCAACGCTACCTATATTTAGCTCATTTTTAGCCAAAACTGACCATCCCCCCGGCCTTTGAAGACTGGGGGTTTTTCTTTTCTCCATCCCCTTGTCATTTTCCCGACCTTTATTATTTGGTCTTTTCGTAACTTTGCGGTTCCAAAGCGGACTTCAGGCCCGCCAAAATTCAATGAGCGACGATATAAAACATGAATGTGGGTTGGCATTCATTCGATTACGTAAACCGTTCTCTTATTATCTCCAGCAATACGGCACTGTCCTGTACGGCTTGAACAAGCTGTATCTGCTGATGGAAAAACAACACAACCGGGGACAGGACGGCGCGGGCGTTGCCGCGGTCAAACTGAACCTGGAACCAGGTCATCCCTTTCTGCATCGCATCCGGAGCAGCAATCATCAGCCCCTCGCCGATATTTTTTTAAAGATCATGAGCGAGGTAAAAGAGTTGGAGCAATACCAGCCCGATATTACCAAACACCCGGGGTTGATGAAAGGCCATATTTCCTTTTTGGGGGAACTGCTGCTCGGACATCTCCGTTACGGCACCCAGGGAAGGAACCTGACAGAATTCTGCCATCCCTTTATCAAAAGAAATACGATCCCCGCCCGCAACCTGGCCCTGGCAGGCAATTTTAACCTGGTTAACACAGACGAGCTCTTCGATCTGATCGGCATCGATCCGGGCGATTTCCAAAAACAAAGCGACCTGGCCGCTATGATGGAAGTCATCCACCACTTCCAGGTCAGGGCCGACGAGGCTTCCCCCGGTAACCTTGACCTGGTCGGACTGCTGCGTAAGGCCGTATCCCTGTTCGACGGTGGCTTTACCGTCGGCGGATTGATCGGCAACGGAGACAGCTTTGTCTTCCGGGACGCCCACGGCATCCGGCCGGCCTATTACTATGTCAACGAAGATGTGGTCGTGGCTGCTTCCGAACGCGCCGCCATCCGGACGGTTTTCAATGTAGGAGAAAATGAAGTCATGGAGCTCATGCCCGGGAAAGGCCTGATTGTAAAGGCGGACGGCAATGTCTCCATTGAAACCATCCTCGAGCCGAAAGAACGCAGGGCTTGTAGCTTTGAACGTATTTATTTCTCCCGGGGCAGTGACGAAAAGATCTATCGTGAGCGTATCGCCCTTGGATACAATCTTAGCGGACAGATCCTCGGCGCTATCAACCACGACCTGAAAAATACCATCTTCTCCTTTATTCCCAATACAGCTGAAGTGGCCTTCTACGGACTTTGGAAAGGCATGGATGACTATCTGGAAAGCATCAAGATCCAGCGTATCCTGTCCTGGGGAAAAGACATCTCCGAAGATAAGCTGGTGGAGATGCTCAGCCGCAAGATTCGCGTGGAAAAAGTCGCCATAAAGGATGTGAAAATGCGCACCTTCATAACGGAAGATGCCGGTCGCAATGAAATGGTACAGCACGTCTATGACGTTACCTATGGTACGGTTCAAAAAGGAGTGGATACCCTCGTCGTCATCGACGACTCCATCGTTCGCGGCACCACCCTCCGGGAAAGCATTACCCGGATGCTGGCCCGGCTAAATCCGAAAAAGATCATTGTCGTCTCCTCGGCCCCACAGATCCGTTACCCCGATTGCTATGGCATCGACATGAGCAAAATGGGGGACTTCGTCGCCTTCCGTGCGGCGATCGAACTGATGAAGGAACGTGGAAAAGAAAGCTGTCTCCAGGAATACTACGACCACTGTAAGGAATTACAGCGCACCGGACAGCTGCATACGGAAAATGTAGCGCGACGCATTTATAAGCCCTTTACCACACAGGAGATCTCCGATAAGATCGCCCAGCTCATCACCCCGCCCGAAATCACTACCCCCGTTCAGGTCATCTACCAGACCATCGAATCCCTCCATAAGGCTTGTCCTACGAATACCGGCGACTGGTATTTCACCGGGAACTACCCAACGCCGGGCGGTAACCGGGTAGTGAATAAAGCCTTTATGAATTATATGGAAGGAAAGAATGTAAGAGGTTACTAGCCGTCTGCCAGGGGCTAAAAAATACCCTTTATAATTGCGTGTATCAGGGAAAATGCTTAATATTATATAGTTGTTAAGCTCTAAAAGCACCTAATCCCCTTAAAAGATCTGCCTGGTTAATGCCTCTGATAGTAATGTTTGACTGTTTCTATTTGGAAAAAAGCAAGCGTTATGAAGAAAATTTCTATCATGATCGTCGATGATCACACCCTGATCAGAGAGACGTGGAGTTTTTTATTGGGGAAAAACGAGAACTTCGATGTGGTAGCCGAATGCGGCGACGGCGAAAGGGCCATTGAACTGGCCCGGGACAAAAGGCCGGATGTCGTTCTCCTGGATATCAACATGGCCCCCATGAGCGGATTCGACGTACTGAAAATGATTCGCAAATATTCCCCCGGCTCCAAGATCATCGGCGTATCCATGCACTCCCAGCCAGCCTATGCAAAAAAGATGCTCCGTCTTGGCGCCAAGGGGTATGTGACCAAGAATTCTCCCCGCCAGGAAATGCTGGAAGCGATAGCCGAAGTCAGCAACAATCGTGTCTATGTATGCCAGGAAGTAAAAAATATCCTTTCGGACCAGCTGCTGAACGGCGACCAGGTTAACCCTGACATCAACAATCTTTCCGACCGCGAAATGCAGATCGTCCGGGCCCTTAAAGAAGGACTTTCGTCCAAAGAGATCGCTTCAGAACTGAATATCTCACTGAAGACGGTCGAAGTACATCGTCATAACATACTCAAAAAGCTAAAACTGAAAAATACCGTCTCTCTTATCAATTTCATTAATTCGCAGGCATTTGACATTTAGTAGCAATAATGAAGACCCTTTTGATCATCCGACATGCAAAGAGCAGCTGGGACCATGTCAGTACCCCCGATATTGACCGCCAGCTGAACGACAGAGGTAAAAAAGATGCTCCCGCAATGGCTCGCAGATTGATCGGGGCAGGTATCAGCATCGATCGTTTTGTCTCCAGCCCCGCCCGCAGGGCCCGGCATACAGCCGAATTGTTTGCCCGGGAATTTGGGGTGAAGGAGAAAAATATCGTTATCATTACCGATCTCTACCACGCTCTCCCCCACATCTTCCAACAGGTGATCGCCGGTCTGGATGATAATGACGATACCGTCGCCCTGTTCTCCCACAATCCCGGTATCACCTCCTTTGTCAACACGCTGGGCTCTGTCCGCTTGGATAATATGCCCACCTGTTCCGTTTTTGCCGTCAAAGGAGCTGCCGCGAAATGGAGCGAATTCCTGGCCGGGAAGCCCGGGTTTTTGTTTTTTGATTATCCCAAATCGGCAACTGCGGACTGAGCCCGCCCGCCGCCCGCCCACGGCGCGCTCACACGCTCCAACAAAATTTTTATTTCATTTTTCAGCAGCCCGTTTTCAACCGCCGGCCGGACACGCAGATCCTGCGCCTTTATCAACGCATCCTGCAGCGAAAACCCCCGCTGCTCCACACAAATGGCCAGCCGTCTTTCCGCCAGATACTTCCCAAGGTATTCCTGTTCGGTCTGACCCGGAGTAGGAATATAAACCGCTCTCCGCCGCAGGCGAACCAGATCCATAACCGTGCTATATCCCGACCGCGAAAGGACGACCTCGCTCCGGCGAATAAGAACCTCCAATTCTCCAGCCGGCAGGTGTTCATGGACGGCAATTCCCGGCGGCGCGCCCGCCAACCCACCGCCCGACGCCCCCACCCGCAGTCCACGCCCCGGCAATCCCCTCACTAACGCTATTTTATATCCGCTGCCCGCTGCCTGCTCCAGGATCATCTTCTCCAATATCGTCCGCTGCGGCTCCGGACCCGACAACAGCACCAACAGATCATAGTCCATGACCCCGGTCACCACCGCATCCGTCACATCCGCCGAAAGCTCCGCTGCCCCCGCTGCGCCAAACCGTGACAACCACCCGATATAACGGGTCGGAATAGAAGGCATATTCCGCGGATGAGACAACTCCCCGGCGAGGGAATCCGGTCCGGGTATGTCGGGCACCCAGCAGCAGGAAAAATGACGGATGGCGGAATAATTGATCCGCTGCAACAGCCAGTCAGTCGCCGCACCAAATGGCGTCCGTATGAAAAGCTGGTGAGTAATAAAGACGCAAACGATACCCCGCCGGTACAGCCCGTAACGATTGTCCGACAGCACCAGATCGGGCTGCTCAAGGCGGGAAAACCGTCGTAACCAGCGATTTTCCTGCTTGATTCGGATCAAGATTTTTGGAAGCGAGACGATCAATTGAAGGATGGTAAGGGCACGATTTTTGCCATATTTTACGCGATATCCAGGTATTTCAACAAAGCGAAGCGTCGGAAATTCTTCCTGCAATAAGATTTTTTGAGGGCCGCTGGCAGCAATAATGACCGTACATCCTTGGTTGACAAGTTCCTTGATTATTGGAATGCAACGGGTTGCGTGTCCAAGCCCCCAGTCCAGCGGCGCCACCAGAACTTTTAGCATTTTAGCATCCGGATTGTTAATTTTTGGATTTATGGACAAGGGGCAGATACTATTTTAGATCCAAAATAGTTAAATTGTTAGGATTACTATCATGAAAACTACAAAGGCGGTATTGATTCTCTTGGTTTTATTTAGTACCATTGTGTACGTTGGCTGCAGTTCCGGGCGTGGGATCGGTGGGAGTAGCAAGAAATGCGGCTGCGGTATCAATAAAGGGATGTCTGGTTATTAAAATCTAATAGAAATGAAAACTTGTAACAGGGATTTGCTTGTTCTGGTGAAAGATGAACACATGAATGAAAAAACGATGGAGCGCGAATTGGAACAATTAAACGAGCTATTGTTCCGTTTCGAGACAGTGGAATCGTTTTGCACCGCCCATGAAGTGTTCGATATCAACCGCCATAAAATACTGTATAAAAGAGACGGCATCCAACGCATCATCCGTGAGAAAGAATTGAAACCTTTCTTTTTTATCTGCAATAAAAATTAGGATAATTTTTCCATCGCTTCCCTTAATTTCCGGAACATTTCAGGAATGTCTTCCAATCGGCAGGTGCCAACACTAAGCCTGTACCAGGGAGAAGTTTTTGGCGCGCCAAATGCGGAGAAGGGCACGACGGCCAGCCCCGCTTCATTCAACAGATAGGATGTCACTTCCGCCTGGTCTTTCAACACCCCTTCCCGGGTTTTCTTTCCTGTCAGGTCGATCTTTATAGTCAGGTATATCGCTGCTTCCGGCGCCAGCACATCCACATTAAAACCCTCTTTTTTCAACGAAACAAACCCATCATGGATCTGGTGCAACCGGTCCGCTACCGCCGCCCTGAACACCGTCAGATAAGCATCGATCCGGTCCTTCTGTAACAGAAATACAGCCGTCGCCTTCTGCTCGGCCATCGGCGCCCAGCTCCCGATATGGCTCATGATCGCATTCATCTTTTTCATGAGGACGGCTGGCCCGAAAGCCCAGCCGATCCGGACGCCTGTCGCAGCAAAAGCCTTGCTGATCGCATCGATAAAAACCGTATACTCCCGCATGGCGGGATAAAGCGAAACGGGATTATAATGAACGATGCTGCCATAGGTCAGCTGCCAGTACATCTGGTCATAAAGCACATACAGCTTCTTCTCCCCATCGCCACGACGCGCGTTCTCTTCCAGCACCAGCTCGCAGATGGCCGAAAGGTCCTTGCGGGAGATAGTGGTGCCGGTGGGGTTCTGCGGCGAGCAGAGGCATAGCAGCGTCGCCTCCCGCACATGCGGCCGAAGCGCATCCGCCGTTGGCATGAAATTATTCTCCGCCGTTGCTTCGACGACAATATGCTCACCTCCGTTGAGATGCGTGTAATGGTTGTTATTCCAGGAAGGTACGGCGTAGATCACTTTGTCTCCCGTATCGACAAGCGTCCGGAACAAGGCATAGATCAATGGCCGGCCGCCGCTGGCTACCAGGATCTCCTCAGGGGTATAAACAAGGGCTTCCCTGTCTTTCAGAAAGACGGCGATCGATTCCCGCAGATCCAGGTTGCCTTCAGCAGCAGGGTAATTGGTGAAATGTTTTCGATAGGCGTCGACGATCCCATCTTCCAGCTCTTTTGGGATAGGGAAAATGGCGGGGTCAAAATCCCCTACGGTAAAGTTGTAGATTTTCTCTCCTTTTCGGATCTTTTCACGGATTTCGCCGCCAAGTTTGACGATTTCCGACCCAATCAGGGTTTCGGCAAGTTGGGATAATTTTGGAGTGGACATCGTTGAGCCAACTATCGGAATCGAACCGACGACCCTTTCATTACGAATGAAATGCTCTACCAGCTGAGCTAAGTTGGCTGATCCCCAATCCGGCACGACGCCCGGAACAGGATTCGGGGTGCGAAAATACATCAAACCTTCTTCCCCTCCAAAAAGGGAAAGATCGCCGCGATATCCTTTTCTCCCCAACCTGCAGCCAGCGCCTGCTGGTAGCTATCGTGAAGGATAATCCCCCCCGGCGTGTGCAGCCCCTGACCCAGGGCCAGCCGGAGATCCTTGGCCAGATGCTTAAGCGCAAAAGCTGCCTGGAAATTGTCTTCCATCATATTGTCCGCTTTCATTTTCGTAATGCCATTGGCCACGGCGCTTTCCCCGATCACCGCCAGCATGGCCTCGGGACGGATGCCCTTTTCCTTTGCAAAAAGCACCGATTCGGCCAGCCCCTGCATATTGAAGGCCAGTAAGGTGTTGATCGCCAGCTTGGCCACATTCCCCGCTCCCTGTTCTCCCATCAGAAAAGAGGCTTTGCCCAATTTTTCAAAGATCGGCAGCGCCGCCTCATAGCATTCCTTTTTGCCCCCTACCATGATGACCAGCTGCCCAAGCTCGGCGGGCTTCACGCTGCCGGCAACCGGTGCGTCGAGATAGTCGACGCCCTTCGCGGCCAGCTGACCGGCCAGCTCCCGGCTGGTGACCGGGGATACCGTACTCATATCGATCACCAGCTGACCGGCCCGCGCCCCAGCCAGCAA
>Ga0302324_100017390_pt1 | contig 14255 bp, 12 predicted proteins | sample Palsa_T0_1_FD_201949 | JGI IMG/M metagenome (GOLD analysis project Ga0302324, IMG submission 201949) | Peat permafrost microbial communities from Stordalen Mire near Abisko, Sweden - Palsa_T0_1 | ecosystem: Environmental > Terrestrial > Soil > Palsa > Peat permafrost | place: Sweden: Abisko... | reverse complement strand
GCTGGGGCGGTGAATGCCTTGCGAGCCGTCCGCTTCATGCCTAACGAGTAGCCGCAACGGTCCCGGTCTGGGCGCGGGCTGTGGCTAATATCGACGCCTCGCGCAGTCCCACTCGAATCGAGGTTGTATTGAGGCTCGATTATCGGGACGACGGCGTCAGCTGGTTCGGAGTTTTGGTTCACACGGCGGTGCTGAGCGCATTTACAAGTTCGAGAATATCGTGCTCGTTCGTCTCGCCATGCGTCAGGCAGATTCGGATGATATCGCGGTCCTCGAGCTTCGCCGCTGCAATCCATGCGCGGCCTGAAGTCGTGACGCGGCTCACTATCGAGCGGATCTCACCAGATCCGGAGTGCGGCACGATGCACAGGACTGCGAGCGGCGAATCGTTGGCGACGATCCAACCGCGCGTTGCAAGCGCGTTTTTGAGCAACGCCATCAACTCGATTGACCGCTCCACGTGTTCACCATAGCCGCGCCAGCCGGCGGCTGCGAGCGACAGGAACAGGCGAAGACCAAGAAAGCGACGCGACCACTGCGCCGTCGTGACGTAGGGATCGAGATTACCGATGTTGGACGGCATGAAAGTGGTGGAGACGTGAAACACGGACGAAAGGATGGCAGCGTGACGCGTCATAAACATGCCGCAACCCATGGTCGTCGCGAACCATTTGTGGGCGTCGATCGTGATGGAGTCGGCGTCTTCGATGCCCGCGAGAGCGCCGCGCAGTTCGTCGGAGGCAATCAGTGCCCCTCCCCAAGCGGCGTCCACGTGGTACCACAGATCCGCGTCACGGGCGATCTGGGCGCACTGCGCGAGTGGGTCGATCATTCCGGCGTTGGTTGTACCGGCCGTCGCGACGATCATGACGGGCACGCTACCGCGCGCGCGATCGTCACGGATGGCTGCGCTTAGCGCGGCCGCATCCAGGCGGCCGTGGCCGTCGGTGTGAATTAGCCGCGCCGCGCCGCGGCCAACGCCGGTTTGGTGCGCAATTTTAAGCCACGCAAGATGGCTGTCCTGGGAGATGTAAAAGACGGGTGCGCCCGGGAAGGCTCGAGTTCCGTCGGTTGCAAAGCGGGAATTCGACCTGGTCAATGCGCATAGCAGGGCGGTGCAATTCGCTTCCGAGCCACCGGAAGTGCAATGACCGACCGCCGCGGGCGGCAGACCGGCCCGCAGCGCGACGGCCTTGACGAGGTGCGCCTCTATCTCTACAGCGGCAGGCGCCGTCGTCCAGGTCGCCAGCTGCGGATTAAAGGCGCCGACAATGCGATCTGCGCATTCCGCTGGAAATGTTGGAGCAGGGTTGAATAGTCCGAAATACCGTGGATGCGTCATGTGCACGATCCCGTGCTCCAACCGTGCGATGCTCCATGCAAGCAGCTCGTCGAGCGGGCGCGGTGAACGAAAATCGAAGCCCGCCAGCTCGCTCTTGAACGAGTCTACGTCGAATGTCGGTACGACCGATCCGTTTGCTATGCGCGCATTCGCAAGTGGCAGCTCGCGCGTGAGGAAATCATCCAAGCGCTTGCGCTCGGCTCGATTCGGAAACAGTGCCGAAGAGCGGGTTGGGATGTGCTGATCATCATTCATACAGCACGCGCCCGCGTCCTCAGTTTGCTGTGTGCCAACAGTGTCAGCCAGTTTGCATAGATCCGCACGGCCTGCGCGCGCCAGGTATGCGCCGGTTTTCCGATAACGTCGACGTCGGGGAACTCGGCGAGCATGTCAATATGGCGCCGGACGAGTGCTCGCGAACGAAACTTGGCCAGTGCGGCGGCCGCGCCGGCATCGAAATAGCCGCGCGGCATTTGCGGGTAGACTTCTCTTTCGCAGCGCAGGAATCTGCCGATGTCCCGATGATATTCACGCAGCAAAGACTCTGGATCATATTCCGGATGGCCCTGCAGGAAGAGAAACAAGCTCTTTCTTTGCTTCATGAACATATCGGCACCCGCGAGCGGCGAACTCGCCAGTACTTGATATTTGGCTGCAACGAGCGCGTCCGTCGGCAAGTCATTGGAGCGCGAATGCGGAATGCACCAACTTGCTGGCATCTCGGCGAGGATGCGATGGTTGCCGACCTTCTGGCAGTCGAACACGCCAGAGAGTTTCTCGGGGAATTTCTGCCGACGGATGCCATCCAAATGGTAAACGGCGGCGTGCGCTGCGAGGCATGACCAGACGGTCGAGACGGTATTCTCTTCTGCCCATTCGACGAGCTTCGTCAAAGTGCTCCAGTACGGCTCGTCGGTTAGGACGGCGGTACGCGGCTCCGTGCCGCTCACGATCAAGCCGTCCAGTCGACTGGACCACAAGTGGCTGAACTGCTCGTAGTTCTCGGCGATGTACGCACGGCTGGCGTCAGAACGCAGGGATTCAGGCAGTGAAAAGAGCTTGAGGCGGACTACATTGTTGGCAGATGCGGCAGCGAGCAGCTCCCTGAATTGCCGTTCGGTGGTTTTCAACGCCCCGTCGGGCATGTTGTTGACGAGTCCGATGACAACCGCATCGCCGTCGTTGTGTTGCGGCATTATCTCGCACGCTTTCCGGTCGCCACGTCGAGCGCCTGATCAAGATCGGCAATAATATCGTCGATGTGTTCGATCCCAATGCTGAGTCGAATCATTTCCGGGGTGACGCCTGCTTTGCGTTGCTCCTCAGCAGACATCTGGCGATGGGTCGTAGAGGCGGGATGGCACGCGAGCGACTTTGCGTCTCCCAGATTGACTAAACGTCTAAACAACTGCAGCGCGTCGTAGAACTTGGTACCCGCTTCGAAGCCGCCACGAATGCCAAAGGTCATCAACGAACAGGCGCGGCCGCCAAGATACTTCCGCGCAAGCTCGTTGTACTGGTTATCCGCGAATCCGGCATAGTTGACCCAATCGACTCGCGGGTCGGCGCGCAGAAATTCGGCCGCGTGCCGCGCATTTTCGACGTGGCGATCGATCCGCACAGCAACGGTCTCGATGCCCTGTAGCAGCAAGAATGCGCTTAGTGGCGAGAGCACCGATCCCAGCGCTCTCTGATAGACGCTGCGACAGCGCGCGACGTATGCAGCTGCTCCAAAATGACTCGTATAGACAAGGTCGTGATATGACGCGTCCGGTTCGCTGAACATGGGAAAGCGCTCGGCATGTTTCGCCCATGGAAACTTGCCGCTATCGACAATAATGCCGCCCATCGTAGTGCCATGGCCGCCCATGAATTTCGTCAATGAGTGCAGTACGATGTCTGCCCCGTATTCGATGGGCCGCAGCAAGATGGGTGTCGCCACCGTATTGTCGACGATTAACGGTACGCCATGTTTGTGGGCGACATGCGCTAATGCCTCGACGTCACAAATGTTTCCCGCCGGATTGCCGACGCTTTCGCAAAATATGGCGCGCGTATTTTGGCCGACCAATTTTTCGATGTCGCGCGGCTGGTCACTCTCAGCGAATTGCACGACGATGCCGAGCTTAGGCAGGATGTGTGCGAACAGGGTGTGAGTGGTGCCGTAGAGCTGCGGCACCGAAATGATGTTGGTGCCGGGAGATGTGACATTGAGCACTGCGAAATGCAGCGCCGCCTGCCCGGAACTCACGCTGAGCGATTCGAGTCCACCTTCGAGTGCGGTGACGCGGCGCTCGAGCACGACATTGGTCGGATTGCTGATACGCGTGTAGCGGTAGCCCTCAACCTCTAGATTAAACAGTGCCGCGCCATGCTCCGCGCTGTCGAATTCATACGCCACCGTCTGATAAATAGGTACTGCGGCGGACTTAGTCGTAGGGACGACGTCATAGCCGCCCTGAACCGCGATCGTTTCGTTGCGCATGGCTTCAGACCGATAATGTCTCACGGGCCACGGCCGGCCACTTATGCAGATCCAGGCCATGCGTAGCGAAGAGTGCGAGGCCCAGGCGGTCGAGGCCAAAGGCTACGCACGCGGTGTGTGCGACCTCACGGGCGTCCGTGTGCAAACCCCAAGTCGTTCCGAAGTGGTCTTGATGGTAGTTAAAGCTCATGCACGCTGTCGGTTGCTCTTCGGAGTTTACCGGAATAAGCAACTCAAACTTCAAAGCCTGTTCCACCTGGCTCATGGCCAGGATCTTGCCTACCCTACCGAAGAATGGATCGCTGGCGGGTGCGAGCTGATAGGGGAGCGCGAGCTGCTGCGCCAATTGCTCCGCGCGCGCGATCCAGCGCTTGCGAAAGGCTAAAGTGGTTTCGGCAGTGCCCACGCACACGTACTCGCGCATTCGGAAAGACTGTAGTCGGCCCGGCTCGTGGGATGCTTCGCGCCGAAAACAATAGGAGGCGACATCGAACGCCAGCCCTTTCGCGGGGACGTCTCCGCGTGCCGCTACTAGCGGATAGAGCGGGTAACAAGCCGCTGGCGTTAGAACCAGGTCTGTCGCAACGAGGCCTTCAGACCAGTTCTTGTCGGCTGCTTGGCCTTCGACCAGGGCCCGGATGGCGGCTTCTCCCCCGTGCAGGCAGCTCACACAGCCGAGAAGATGAGGAAAACTCTTGAGATACCCCGATTTTTCCACGAGTGCTCGGCTCATGACCGGTGGAAATCGGAAGATTTCGGTGCCTTCTTCACGGCGCGCCGTAATCGCCGTCGTTAGGCCCTCGATGACCCGCTCGAAGAGCTCGGTGCTCGCTGGTACGCCGTTGACGCCCGTCGGTCGCAGCAGCGAATTTGTAATTGACTCAAGTCGGGCCTTGGAGAATTGGCTCATCGTATCGCACTAGTCTCGCAGCAAAGTCGGAATCTCAACCAGCAACAGCGCACTCGCGGCATTGGCGAGGATGCGATCGTTATTGATCATGATCGAGGACGACAGCACGTCCCGCAGACTGCGACATATGCTGAATTCGCCGGTATTTCGGTAGCCCGACAGGCCGCAGGCCTGCATGGCGCTCATGACCGTCTCGATGGCCGACTCGGACGAATTCACCTTTAGAAGGTTCATCGCCGTCTGAAACTCCAGCGCCTCCAGCCCGTCAACCGTCAGCGTGGCGATCTCGTAGCGCTGCAGCGCGGCGGATACACTTCCGCGCAATGCACGCAACGACATCACGGCACGCGTAAGATGCGCGGCGCCGGGTGGTAGCTGGCCGCTGCCGTGACGGGCAGCTCCGCGAACAAAGCGCCGTGCGCGGTCGACGGCTCCGGCGGCGATGCCTGTCCACACGCCGCTCCACGTCAGATGGGCAACCGGTACCACGCTTTGGGTGTGAATCTTCTCGTAGGCCTCGGGTAAGATCTGCTCGGCATTGCCCTCGCCACGCAGCGTGAAGCCCGTACTGCACGTGGCTCGCATGCCGAGTACATCCCAGTCCACGATGCGTTCGAGTTTGTAGTCGTCTCTCAGAAAGGCGACCAGAACCTGATCGGACGGGGCTCCGTCGGCGCTGCGCCGGGCGGTAGTCAGGATACCATCGGCTTGGGCGCCGTAGGACATGACGGTGGCGTTCTTTACGAGCGCTATACGTGATCCGGTGCGCTCGGCGACGCATGTACTGGCCCGCACGTCGCCACCGGTTTGATTTTCCGTAGTGGAAGACGCCAGAAGCAACTGTTCTTTGCAAAGCCGCCGCAATAAGTCCTGGTGCCAGGCGCTGGCGCGTGCGTGCCGTATCAGAATCGCGACCATGATCTGATGCATGGCAAAGATCATTGCGGAGGAGCCACAGGCCTTGCCAAGCATGTAGCAGACATCGACCACGTCGGAGACACTCGCACCATCACCACCTAGGTCAATCGGAACCAGCATTCCGAGTAATCGTTGCGTACGCACTGCGGCGAAAGTCTCGGTGGGGAAGCGCGCTTCGCGGTCTACCGCATCGGCGTTGTCCGCCGCCGCAGCTGCTGCAGCCTCAGCTCGACCCTTCAGGTTCTCTGTGCCGGTTACGCTCAGTGTGGGTATTGTGTCGGGCGTATTCAGGAGCGCGCTTTTCATGTGGAGTTATCCGTCTACGTGACGCGCTATCTTACTGGCAATGCACGGCACAGTTGTGGCGGACGCTGCCCGCAAAATTACGCGATTGTGAAGTCTTATCGCAAACTATAGGATGCCGAGCTTCTCGCTTATGTTCCATGACGCGGATCACAGCTACTGGCGCAATTGCTGCACGGTTGATCTCGAGGTTTAAAATAGCGCCATCATGTCCGATCGCAGCAGTCATTCAGCTCCAGACAGGGTCATTACCGTAGTGCAGAAGCTGCTCTCGGAGCGGTCGATCACTCGAAAGATCAAGCCCGAAGACGATCTCCGTGACGCGGGTCTCACGTCGATGGACATGGTGAACCTTGTGCTAGCGGTGGAGTCCGAGTTTGATCTCATGATACCGGAAACCAGCATTACCCCCGCGAACTTCCGCTCGGTGACGGCGATCAGCAGCTTGGTCGGAGCACTGCAACACGCGGCATGAGACGCGCTCCCTAAAGCTCGGAATTGTGTCACGCAGCCCGATTTGCTCATGGCGCTGGATCGACAAGCAAAGAGAATATTGGATATGTTGGCGGCGGGCGGAATGCCGCCGCGCGTTTCCGACTTCACTGCATCTAACATACGGGTCGCGATGCTGCGCTTGGCGCGGGCGCTCGACGTCAAGGGGATCGCCGTCGGCAAAGTCGAGGACCGGGATTTGCGCGAATCGAATGATCCGCTGCCGGTGCGCATTTATACGCCGGCATCAGTGAGTGAAGGTGATGAGTCCGGCGGAATCGTGTTCTTTCACGGCGGCGCCGGTGTGTTCTGCAGCATCGACACGCACGACGGGTTTTGCCGGATGCTTGCGAATGCAAGCGGCTGCAGGATCATCTCGGTTGAGTATTGCCTCGCGCCGGAGCACCCCTTCCCCGGCGCCGTAGAAGACGCCTACTTTGCCACCCAATGGGTGTGTCGCCACGCGTGGCAGTTTAGTATCGACCCAACTCGCATTGCCGTAGCGGGCGACTCTGCCGGGGGCACTCTCGCCGCAGCGGTCTGCCAGCGCGCCAAGAGGGACGGTGGCCCTGCACTCGCACTGCAAGTGCTGTTTTGTCCGGTGACCGACCTTAGCGCCGTATCCGAGTCATGGAAGACTCTGGGCCAAGGCTATTTTCTTGACCGCGCAACCCTGGATTGGGCGATTGCGCAGTACATTCCAGTCGGGACCGATTTTGCTGATGTCCGAATCTCGCCTCTACGGGCGCCCAATTTAGCCGGCCTGCCGCCCGCGCACATTCATACGGCCGAATTCGATCCGCTGCGCGACGAAGGCAGGGCATACGCCGACAACCTTATGCGCGCCGGCGTGCCGGTGCGCTATATATGCCACGAAGGCATGATCCATCATTTTTATTGCATGGCGGGCGCCATTTCCTATGCAAGAAAGGCAGTTGCTGAGGCGGGTGCGGCCATTCGAGAGACACTGAAGTGACGACGATCCGGAGATCACCGCGGGACAACGAACTCGATATAGGATGCAATCCGTCCGTCGCGGATCTGGATGACATCGACGAGCTCAGTTAATACCGTGGTGCCGGTAATTCGCGAGTAGACCTTGGCTTGCCAATGTACTGCCGCCTTCGTTCCGTCGATCAGCAAGGCGAGAATTGTCTGCTCACTAAGCTTGAAACTCTTGATCATGATCGCGAGCAAAGGACGGAATTCACTGACTCCCGTTGCCGCCATCGCGACAGGGCTAGCGGTGCTGCTGGCGCCGGCTACTTGAAAACGAGCATCATTCGTAAATGTGGCGCACACCGCGGCGAGATCTCCTCGCAGCCTGGCAGCATAGAGCTCGAGCAACAGACGTTCGACCTCGACACGCTCCGTCATACCGTAATCCTCCTAGTGTTCGACAATTAGACCATGACAGACCGGTGCGACGACAGCAGTAATTCTCCCTTAAAGGCATGGGTGCGCGCGCTTGAAATGACGGCACCCATCATCCGCAATCCATCCGTCACGCTGCCTACCCGTATCGGCGAGCTCGCGGAGAAATTCGGCCCGGCGGTTGCGTTGATTGGCGATGCGGAAACCCTGACCTATCGTGAGCTTGCGCAGCGCTGCAATCGTTACGCTCGGTGGGCGCTAGAACAAGGCATAGCTTCTGGGGATGTCGTCTGCCTGATGATGACAAATTGTCCAGACTATGTAGCGATCTGGCTGGGCATCACGCGCACGGGCGCGATCGTTTCGCTGATCAATACTCATCTTATCGGCGATTCACTGGTACATGCCGTAACCACCGTTGCACCACGACACGTCATCATCGCCGCCGAGTTTGCGCCGGTCTTCGCGGCGGTACGTACTCGACTGCACGAAATCAAGTTGTGGGCACACGGCGTCGGCCAACACAGTCTGCCGCGTGTTGACGCTGACATCCACGGCCTGTCCGGTGATGCGATTCCAAGTTCACGATGTCCGTTGCCGTCGATCTCTGATCGAGCTCTCTACATTTACACGTCTGGAACGACCGGTTTACCCAAAGCCGCGAATGTCAGCCACCATCGGCTGATGCAATGGAGTTATTGGTTCGCCGGACTGCTCGACACCCGAAGTACCGACCGAATGTACAACTGCTTGCCGATGTATCACAGCATCGGCGGGGTCGTCGCTGTTGGGGCGCCGCTCGTCAATGGCGGCTCGATTGTTTTACGGCCGGTGTTTTCGGCGCGCCAATTCTGGGACGATATAGTGAAGTGGGAATGCACACTGTTCCAATACATTGGTGAGCTGTGTCGTTTTCTGCTACAGAGCACGTCCGCAGTCGCACCGACCGGGCATTTTATCAGGATTTGCTGTGGTAACGGGTTACGGGGCGACATCTGGAGGCAATTCCAGGAGCGCTTCCAAATTCCGAAGATTCTCGAGTTTTATGCCGCGACCGAGGCTAACTTTTCGCTCTACAACTGCGAGGGCAGAGTTGGTGCTATCGGTCGAATACCTTCATTTCTCGCACATCGCTTTCCGGTGGCGCTCGTCAGGTTTGACGTCCTGACTGGCGAACCGATGCGTAACGCAACGGGGTTCTGCGAGCCGTGTACTGCGGACGAGGTCGGCGAGGCAATCAGCAAAATCTCGCATGATCGCGAGGACGCCGGTGGGCGATTTGAGGGTTACACCGACAAGGCTGCATCAGAGCGGAAGGTATTACGAAACGTCTTCGCCGCCGGCGACGCGTGGTTCCGGTCCGGGGATTTGATGCGGCGCGATACTTCAGGTTTCTTCTATTTTGTCGATCGTGTCGGGGATACCTTTCGTTGGAAGGGCGAGAATGTATCGACGACGGAGGTAGCGGAGATTGTCTCTAGGTACCCTGGCGTGACTGACTCTATCGTCTACGGCGTCACAGTTCCCGGAACCGAGGGGCGGGCTGGGATGGCTGCGGTGGCTTGCAAGGAGACGTTTGATATCGGCGAATTTGAGAAGCACGTCGCAGAAAGTCTGCCCGACTATGCCCGGCCAGTATTTGTGCGCATCCAAGGCAAGATTGAGATGACGGTCACATTTAAGCCGAAAAAACAGGACCTGGTGCGAGCCGGCTTTGATCCGACGGGGACAACCGATTTGATTTATGTTAAAGAGCGTGACGCAGTGGGATACGTGCAGTTGGATGCCGACATGTTTGAGCGCATCCAAAACGGTGCCATGCGCCTTTGATACCCCCGCGCCTTCGCAGCGGCATATGAGCTGCAGAATTATTGACCGGCTGCAAGGAACATGATTCCGGTCGTCGTAGTCAATAGCAGCCTCAACTCATTAGGTGTCGTCCGCAGCCTCGCTGCGGGGGGTATGCCGATCTATCTGGTGGCGACTACCCGACGCGCGGCGGCGGCGTGGTCACGATATTGCCGTGTCGAATTGTTCCCAAATTTGCACGGGCGTGACCTGATCGACGGACTAGTGCAGCTGTCCCGTCGGATTGGGCCGCGGCCCGTGTTGATCCTGACGAGTGATGTCGAAGTGGCAACGATTTCGATGCATCGCGAGGAACTCGCACCCTTTTTTCGGATTAGCCTGCCTTCGAAGGAAATCGTGCAGGCACTTGCCGATAAGACTCTGTTTCAGAAGTTTGCTGAGCGGGAGGGGTTCCCGATGCCGCGCGCGGTCGTGGTGCATGGCGCTGCGGAGCTTCCGTTGTTGAATGCCCTTTCACTTCCCGTCGTAATCAAGCCGGGCGACAAGACGCTGGTGCTAGACGGCCGAGTCGAGCGGGCGGTGCGCAGTGATACCCGCGAGAGCGCTCAGGCCGTCGCGAGCCAAATGCTGAAGTGCGCCGGCCGCCTGGTGGTTCAGGAGTGGATCGAGGGCGCCGATACCGATATTTATTTTACGCTGTTCGCCTGTGATGGCGATGGCCGTGCGATGGCGATGTTCGTCGGACGCAAGCTTGTCTGCGACCCGCCTGCGGTCGGCAATACCGCGGTTTGCGTTGAGGCACCGGAAGTGGCCGCCGAACTTGAATCGATAACCCGGCAGTTCATTGCGCGGACTGACTACCGCGGAATCGGCAGTCTCGAGTTCAAACGCAACAAGAAGGACGGCAGATTTTTAATCATTGAGCCGACGGTCGGTCGCACCGACTGGCAGGAAGAAATCGCGACTCTTTGTGGCGTAAATATTCCGCTGGTCACCTATTGGACCGAGATCGGGCAAGCGATTAGTACTGGATCCCGCAAGTCAGCGCAGGTCGTATGGCGCGCGTCGGTCGGACATCGACTGCCGCGCGCGACACTGGCGCTGCGAACGCAAACCTTTGACGGCTATTTCCGGTTCGGTGATCCGTTACCCGGCATATATCACTATGTAATAGAAAAACTCATAGAGCGCGCCTACGGCGTGGTACGACGAAATCTGACGCGCAACCGGATAGGCGGCAAAGTAGTCCGGACCAAGGTCAAGTAAATCATTTTTTTGTGGAAGTGACTTCATGTCTATAAATGATACGGTAATAGTTGGAGCGGGTCCTTACGGCCTGTCAATTGCCGCACATCTGCGTGCGGCAGGACTGCCATTTCAGATATTCGGGCCGCCGCTTGAAAGCTGGCGCTCATTCATGCCTGTGGGCATGGCCCTCAAATCCGAACCATTTGCATCCAATCTGTGGGATCCGCAGAGACGGTTCACACTCGAGCGTTTCTCACGCGAGCGACAACTGCCCTATCAGCCAACGGGTAAGGCTGTGCCACTCACGCGTTTCCTGGAGTACGCCGATTGGTTTCGGCTAAGCGCGGTTGGCGAGGTCCGCGATGTCAAGGTAAGAAGCGTGCGCCGCGAAAGTCAGAATTTTGTCCTCGATCTTGAGACCGGGGAATCCGTGGGCGCGCGCCGCGTCATCCTGGCCACGGGCCACATGGCATTTTGCTTCGTGCCTCCTGAACTTATTGACCTGCCGGAACCGTATTGTCTGCACAGTACCCGACTTGGTGATCTGCGCACCTTCGCGGGTCGCGATGTTACGATTATCGGGGCCGGCCAATCGGCACTGGAGTCCGCCGCACTGTTGCACGAAGCGGGCGCCACGGTGCACCTCGTCGCGCGCACCAAACAGCTCAACTGGAACACGCCACCGAAAACCACGCGGTCGCTACTGGAGGCGATTCGGGAGCCTGAGTCCGGTCTTGCGCAAGGCTGGCGCAGCTTGGCTCTGGCTGAGTTGCCGCAGGTGTTTCGCCGAGTATTCCCGGCAGAAAAGCGTCACCGATTCGTTGCCAGCAGCTGGGGCCCGAGCGGTTCATGGTGGCTACGCGACCGTTTTGAGGGTCGCATTGATACCATTCTCGGGACTCGGATCCGTTCGGCCCGCGAATCACAAGGACGCGTCTGCCTAGGCATTGAGAACTCGAATGGCACGAGCGAGCTCTGGACCGACCACGTGATCGCGGCGACCGGCTTCAGGGTTGATCTCGACCGGCTTGCTTATCTGGACCCTGCGCTGAAGGGTAGTATCGCCAGGGAAGGCCTCGCGCCGCGCCTCGACGCGCGTTTCGAGACTTCTGTGCCGGGCCTTTTCATCGTCGGTGTGCCGAGTGCACCCACGTTTGGACCCGTTATGCGCTTCATGTTCGGCGCCAAGCACGTGGCCCCAGTGCTTGCGCGACGACTGCGAGCCGTTTCACGCGCTCCGTGAGTGGCCTCTAGGCGGTACTTCCCGCGTCGACCGTCAGTACCGTACCCGTAATGTTCTTCGCTTTGGGGCTTAATAAAAATTCGACGGCGTTGGCGATGTCGTCAACATCGACGAGGTGGCCAAGTGCACTGCGTCGCACGATTCTTTCGCGCTGCGCAGCTTCGAGGCCTTCCGTCATTTCCGTGTCCACGAACCCTGGCGCTACAGCATTCACCGTAATGCCCAGCTTCCCGACTTCCCGCGCGAGCGAGCGGGTAAATCCGACCAGCGAAGACTTGGTCGCGCCATACACGGAAAGGCCGCTAAAACCGGTGAAGCTGACGATTGAGGCTACGTTGACGATTCGTCCGCCTCCGTCCGCCATCATGGAGCGCACGACATACTTGGTCAGTACCACTGGAGACGTCGTATTCAGGCGCACCAGGCGCTCGATCTGCGCGTCGCGCATGGTTGCGAGGAGTCCACCCGTGCCGACGCCCGCATTGTTGACGAGGCCGTAGAACGATCCAAATTCGCGGCGCAAGCCTTTAACCAGCGCCGGGATTTCCAGTATTTCGGAAAGATCGAACGGTCGGAACCGCACGCCTGTCCGATCCCGCATGAGCGCCGTAAGCTCGTCACTTGGGCGGCGCGCAATGGCAATGACATCGTAGCCGGCGGCGCTGAGCAGGCGCACAATTCCCAGACCTAGCCCGCGAGTTGCGCCCGTGACAATGACATTACGCATTCGGGCGAGCTACCTTGCCGGAGGGAGTTACATCCAAATACGGGACAATGCGGATTGCCGCAGGAACTTTGTGGGCGGCAAGCGCCCGCTGGCAATCTTCGAGGATCTCGCTCTTGACACCGGCGTTCTCAACCGTCGGGTCACCCGGCGCGGGCGCGGACTTCAGCACAATCTCAGCCACGACCACGGCGCCGGTCACCGGATTTTTCCGTGACTTCACCAACGACATTTGCACTCGCGGATGGCGATTGATGACCGCTTCTACCTCCTCGGGGTGGACCTTAAGGCCGCCGACATTGATGATGCCGCCGCGCCGGCCGATAAAATAGTAGCGCCCGCTTTTTAGCTCGAGAATGTCGCCTGTATCAACGTAGCCGTCAGCATCAACGAGTGCCGTGCTCTCATTGCCGATATAGCACATCGCCGTGCGAGCCGAGCGGATGCGCAATGAGCCATCCTCGATCTTCAGCTCCACCCCTCCGAGTGGATGCGAAAATTGATTCGCGGGAATGCCTGCACGCCCGTCCTCGACCTCGAATCCGACGCCTGCCTCGGTCGACGCGAACGCATGGGCAATTCGCGCGTTAGCGTACGTTTCCCGCAGGTTGTCGAGTATCGCTTGGTCGGCGATTTCCCCCGACAGACGAACATAGTGAGGCGCGATGCGGCGCGCCGCCCCGCTCATGAGGGCTCGCCGCCAATGGGAAGGAGTTCCTGTCATATGTGTCACTGCGCGGGACCCGGCCCGTGCTAAGAAATCTGCCGTGGCTTCTTCGGTGCTTGAAAGGACTAACGACCCGCCGCCCAGCAGAGCACGCAAGAATATCTGCAGGCCCCCGTAGCGACGAATATCATAGAATGTGCTCCAAACGATCGCCCCGCCCAAGGAACCGCCGCCTTCGATGGCCCCCGCGAGACTCGATAAGCTGTGTGACACCATTTTGGGCGTGCCGCTGGTGCCGGACGTGAACAGAACCCACTCCGTGGGTCGTTGTTTGCCACGAGAGATTGCGGCGGGAGTTACGGCACTAGAACACTGTATAAAGCGCTCGGCACCAAGAGCGGCGAAGTCAGCAGGCTCGAGATCGGATACGACTGCGTCCACGGCGGCCGTGGCCATGACATACGGAATATGTTGAGCATCCAAATCAGGCGGGCAAAGGACGAGTCGGCGCGCGATTCCATCTATCTGCGTGAGCGCGAGCGCCGCCGCCAGCTGATCGCGCGCCAGAATGAGCGCTGAGCGGCCGCGCAGCTCTTCCAGGCGGCCCTCGAGTGTTGAACCCGCTAACAGGTCGTGGAGTCTAACTGCAGAAGTAGGAGCCCAAATACCGCGGCCAGGGTGCCCCGCGCTGGCGCTCAGCGATTCCCAAAGCGACATTGCGTCATTTTGCGGCATCTTCA
>Ga0302324_100017389_pt1 | contig 14255 bp, 13 predicted proteins | sample Palsa_T0_1_FD_201949 | JGI IMG/M metagenome (GOLD analysis project Ga0302324, IMG submission 201949) | Peat permafrost microbial communities from Stordalen Mire near Abisko, Sweden - Palsa_T0_1 | ecosystem: Environmental > Terrestrial > Soil > Palsa > Peat permafrost | place: Sweden: Abisko... | reverse complement strand
TCCGACGCCGCAGCCAAATTTGGTGCCCATGAGGCCGAGCATGTCTCGCAGCACCCACAAGAGCGGCGTGTCGGGATCAACCTCGAGAGCGTGTGTACTTTCATTGACAGTCAATCTTATTCGCGTCATTGCAAGCCACTCGCGTGCGTCAAATTACCGCAGCCACTTGGCATATTCAGAGCGTGCGAACCACCAGCGGACGACTGCGTATCTAAAAAGTTGCGCGCGTCACAAGCAAAGTCGACCTGCATGGCCTAGCCACCGATTGCTCAGCAAGCACCCGCGGTGACGGCTACGCGCGCCAAGTGGCGCAGCGCCAGCACCGCGACGATGGAACTCACGATCAGGACCCACCCCGCGACGGCGAGAAGATGCGTCCCGGGCTCGAGGAGCAGGGCGGGGCGAAAAGCGCTGAGGATCGCGCCAAGTGAACCTGTCGCATGACCTTCGAACACCGGTCGGGCGCTCAGCAGCGACCACAGCGCCGCGGGACGCTGGTAGACGTATGCGGGCAGCAGCAGCGCGTCGCCCAGCGCATGAGCGATGATGGCGGGCAGCAGAGAGCGCGTCAGGTAAGTTACCGTGCCGAGCAAGATGCTCACCGCAACATGAAAGGGCAGATGGCTCAGCGTGACCTTGTCTGCGTGCGCAAACCAGAACGCAACCCCGGTCACCAATAGCGCCGGTACGATGCCGTATGCCTCCTCAAGAGATTTCTGCAAATAGCCGCGGAACGCGACCTCCTCGACAATTCCAGCGGAAATGGCCAGCGCGAGCGTCAGGCCGATGACGGTTGCCACCGGATACGCGCGGACGTCGATCGCCAAATGCGGCGGATCAACCGGCTCGATGCTGGGCAATATCAGCCGCAGACTCCAGGTCGCAATCAGACAAACCATGATCGCCAGCAGCGCGCCACGCCAGACGGGCGCCGCGAGGGTCTTGCGGCGCGTCATACGGGCGCGATACTCACGCGTTGCCGCCGGTTGGCCTCTCCCAATGGCGTAGAGCCAGAACAGCCACATGAGCAGCAGCGTGAGCGGCAGTGACCATGGAATTTCGGTGAGGATCTTCGTATTGACAAAGAGCGGCACCGCCGCGCATGTCGATCCGACATCAAGCACTACGAACGCAAGGATTGGGGCGCGAACCAAGACCGGCAGCGCTCCCCAGATGGATAGCAGCGATTTACCGAGCGGCCTCATCGCGGCGCACGCAGAAATTGACCCGCGAAATTCACTTGCACGTCACGACCGTCAGGCGCATCTCTTCCCTTTTGGGAGCCGACAGTTTCTAAGGCGTGCGGGGCCTGATCGGCTCAAGACTGGCCGAGTTGCAGTATGCGCATGCTGACGCAGAGGTGAAGATGCGTTGATCTCATCGCGGCGTCGTCTAGTCGAGTTTGCGGGCCGACTAGCGCATCCGCGCTGCGCGGAGCAGGGCGAGCACAATCGCTGGGACGCTGCGCGCAAGGGAGAATGCCGGCTGCAGGAATCGAACCTGCGACCCCATCATTACGAATGATGTGCTCTACCAGCTGAGCTAAGCCGGCACGCGGCGAGCGACGACAAAGTCTACCGTTTTTTACGCAGCCGAATGACGAGATCGATGCTATCGACTTCCATGCCGTCGGGTGTCGGCGGCAAACGGCTGAACTCAACTTGCGGCACCGGAACGTCCGTGAGCGCCCCGGTTTCTACATCGTGAAAATGGTAGTGCGCGCCCATGTTTGAGTCGTACCACGCGCGCGAATCGTCAATGGTGAGCTGCCGGATGAGCCCGGAGGAGGCAAAAATCTTGAGCGTGTTGTAGACCGTCGCCTTCGATACGCGCCGGCCGCTCTCGGCCAGGGCGGCAATAATCTGTTCGGCTGATAAATGCTGCGGTGCAGCAAGCAGTAGGGCTGCAATTCGGACACGCGGGACCGTGGGCCGAATGCCCATCGCCGCGAGCCTGCGCCCGTAGGCGGCCGCGCTTAAGACAGGCGCTATCGTATGCAGCATTGGGTCCATTATAGAACCCCCGAGTTCGACGGTGCCAACTCGGCAGGATGCGCCCGTTCGAGCTTGTTTTCCAAATGGCGCGCCAGTTCGGCAATCGTCGGGAAGTCGAAGATCTCCGTCAGGTCAATCTCGTTGGGGTACTCACGGTCAATCTGTTCATGGATTTCGATGAGCTTGAGAGAGCTCGCGCCAAGCTCAAAGAGATTGTCATCGATGCCGACCCGCTTGCCTTCAAGCGCCGCATTGCAGATCTGCTGCAGCGTCGCCTCGATCTGCGTGCGTGAGCGCGAAGTGGGTCCGCGCAGCGCCTCGCGCAGCCGCGTGAGTTCGGCAAGCTCGCTGTCAAATTCCCCCTCGGCATAGCTTTTCTCGAGCAGATGACGCTGGATCTTGCCGCTCGTCGTTTTGGCGATGCGTTTCACGGGCACCACCTGCGCAACCTCGAGGCCCGTGTGCTCGTTGATGAGCCGCGCAACCTGGGTCGCCAGCGGTAGAAAATCGGCAAGCTCGCCACGGTGCAGAACGAAGACCACGAGCTCGTCAGTCTGCGCTGCGGGCCGCCGCACGCCCGCGGCCACGACTTTGCCGAGCTCCAGTCCTTGCGCGCGCTGCGCGATGGTTTCAAGGTCGTGCGGGTAGTAATTCTGGCCGTTGACGAAAATGATCTCCTTCTCGCGCCCGGATATGTAGAGGACACCTTCGTGCAGCAGACCGAGATCGCCGGTGCGCAGCCAGCCATCGAGCGTGAGTGCCGCGGCGTTGGCTTCCGGGTTCTCGTAATAACCGCGCGTGACGTTGGCGCCGCTGATGTGCAGATGGCCAATCTGCCCGTCCGGCTGCGGCACGTCATCGTCCCCCGCCACGCGCAGCCGGCAGTAGGGAATCGGGCGGCCGACGCCGACCAGCGAGACCGCGTCGGGATCGGCGCGCGCTATGAACTGCGGCGTCGTGCCGACCGCCATGCGATGACGATTCAGGCTGACCGACTGTACGGCCTGATCAAGCGGCGGGAAGCTCACCGCAAGCGACGCTTCGGCGAGGCCATAAACGGGATACATCGACTGGCGCGGTAGCTTCGCAGGGGCGAGGCGTTGGAGAAACTCCTCGCATAAATCGAGCGAGATGGGCTCGGCGCCATTGAAGATGAGCCGCACCGCGGACAGATCGAGTCCAAGATCCGCGACCGCGCGCTCGCCGAGGACCTTCAAATAATGCCGATAGCCAAAGTTGGGTGAACAGAGAATGGTCGCCCGTATCTTGGTGGCGAGTGCAAGCCACAACAGCGGCCGGCGTACGAAGAGCTCGGTCGGCATGAAATGCGCGCGCGAGCGGCTCGCGAACATGAAGAGGTGAAAACCAACCAGCCCCATGTCGTGCGTGAGCGGCATCCAGGAGAGCGACACGTCGTGCTCAGAGAAGCGCGCAACTTCAGCCGCGCCGCGCCAGTTGGCGAGAATATTGGCGTGCGTCAACATCACGCCCTTCGGCTCGCTGGTTGAGCCTGATGAGAACTGAATGAAGGCAATGTCATCAGGCTGTGCGCGCTCGATGCTGCCGGCGCGCGAGATATCGTCGAGCTCATCGACGAGGAAAGTGCGCTTGCGCAGCTGCGCAAAGAGCTTCTCCTCCCCCACGCTCTGCGCAAACGCGGCGACGCGCTCGAGCGCCTTCTTTTCCGTATAGAGGAAAGGCGTGCCGAGCTTGCGCACGATCCGCAGCAGCTTGTGGCGATGCTCATCGCTGATGCCAAGTGCCACCGGTACGGGGATGATCCCGCCCGCGAGCGCAGCCCAGAAGGCATCCAGGAAGGGCTCATTGGCGCTCAGGAGCAAGATCACTTTGTCGCCGCGGCGTGCCCCGAGACGCTGCAGGTGATGCAGAATGCCGAGCGCGCGCTCATAGAGCTCAGCGAAGGAAACGCTGCGCTGCTCGCCTTCGCCTTCGAGGTAAGTGATGGCGCCGGACACCTTACGGTTGGCCTCGAGCAGCTCAGTAAGTGTCGTCGGGTTCACCATCAGCGGCGTTCGAGCCTCATATGCAGCGGATATTTGGTGCGCAGGTTGATCTGCGCCTCAAGCTCGACGGGCCCGGCGGGCACGTAAGTCAGTCGATAGCGGCGCGCGACCTTATAAAGATGCATGAGCATCTCATAGAGCGCAAATGTTTCCCCGATGCAGTGGCGCGGCCCGGCGGCGAAGGGCATGTACGCAAAGCGCGGCCGGGTTGCCTCGTTCGCCGGGGCAAAGCGCTCGGGCTTAAAGGCATCGGGTTCGCTCCAGAACCGTGGATGCCGGTGCAGCAGATACAGGTTTAGGAGCACATCGCTGCCGGCCGGAATCGTGTATCCCGAAAGCACATCGGCGCCGATCGTACGCCGCGAGAGTAGCCATCCCGGCGGGTACAAGCGCAGCGCTTCGTTGACCACCTGTTGGGCATAGGGCAGCGCCTCCATTTGCTCAAGGCTCGCAGCGGTTCCTTGCGGCGCGGCGTCGATCTCGGCGTGCAGCCCTGCTTCCACCTGCGGATGCAGTGCCAGCAGGTACCAGGTCCAGTTGAGTGCGCTCGCCGTCGTCTCATGACCTGCGACGACCAGCGTCATGACTTCATCAATGAGTTCCCGCTCACTCATCGCGGCGCCTGTCTCCTTATCGCGTGCGCTCATCAGCATCGCGAGAAAATCGAAATGCTCATCGGGCTCGCTCGCGCGGCGCCGCATGAGCGTCGCGATGAGTTTGCCGAGGGAGCGGAATTTGTAGGCAAACTGCAGGTTGCGCGCGGGCTCTTGATTGACAAGATCGAAGGGATTGCCGCCCGCCTGCGCGGCCAGACGATCGACATCGCTGCCGAGTATGGCGCGTAGCACGATGTCGAGGGTGAGCGCGCTCATATCCTCTGTGACGTTGACGCTCTCACCACGCTCGGCCTGCGCCTCCCACCGAGCAATAAAGCGCTCGTTCGCCGCGTCGATCAGGCGGCCAAATTCCGTGATGACGCGGCGGTGAAACATCGGTTGCATCATGTAGCGCTGGCGGCGCCAGAAATCCCCCTCGCTCGTCATGATGCCGTTGCCGAGGAGGATCTTGACCCGATCGAGGCCAACACCCTTGGTGTAGTTCTTGTGATTGCTGACTAGCACGCGCTTCACGTCATCCGGATGATGGATGACGTAGGTGTAGGCCTTGCGGCCCGGCGCATACACACGATAGATATCGCCGTAGCGCTCAAACAGCTCGCGCATCCGCTCCAGAGAATCTTCCGTGGAGCCGACGTCGAACTTGAGATCGGGCTCGGGCGGGCCCTCGCGGGCGAGCTCGCTGAAACTCATGCGGACAACTGCAACAAAGATCGCAAGCTTACTATACTAAAGCGCATATGCCGGAGTCGGAACCAGAGGGCGGCCTGCGCAATACGCTGTATCGCAGGCTCACACGCTCGGGGCGCCGCATGACGCTCGTCCGGCGGATGCTCTATGCGCTCGCCGTCCCGCTGGCAATTAGCATCATCCGCGCTTGGTGGGCCACGTGCCGCATCGTCAAGGTTGACGGCGTTGAGCATCTTGAGGCGGCGCTGGCGAAGGCGCCCTCCCTCGTGCCGTGTTTCTGGCACCAGCACCAGGCATTCTGCGCCAAATTTCTCCTCGAGCAGCGCGCGCGCGGTCTTGCCGTCGGTTGGCTCATCAGTCCGTCGGTCGACGGGGAAATACCCGCGCGCCTGCTGCGCTACGCCGGCGGGCGCGTGATCCGGGGTTCCTCGAGTCACACGGGCGCCCGCGCTCTGCGCGACTATTATCTCGCGCTCGTGCAGGAGAACGTATCCCCCGTCATCACGCCCGATGGTCCACGCGGACCGCGCTTCAAGTTCAAGCCCGGCGCGATACTGCTGGCGCAGATGTCGGGACGCCCCATGCTGCCGCTTGCTTACGCCGCCTCGCGCGCCTCGCTCGTCAAATGGGACAAGTTCGTGATTCCATGGCCTTTCGCACGCATCGCCATTGCGATCGGCGCGCCGCGTTATGTACCGCGTGTACTCGATGCGGCGCAGATCGAAGCGCAGCAGCGGCAAATGGAGGCGGAGCTTCTGCGATTATTCGGTACCGCGCGCGCGGCTCTGCACGCGGCCGCACGCTGATTATGCCCGTCTGTGAAGGCCAATTGGAACAGCGTCTTAGCTTGTTTTCCTCGACGGGTGTGCGAGAATCGATCGCAACCACTAAGAACGGGTGTAAGTAACTGTGCTTCGCGTCGACTGCGTGCAACGCGAGGGCTGCCACACTACGTTCCCCGTTTGGCAAGAGACCGCTTTGGATGTCGACCCCGACCCCGCTGCTCGATAAGCCTGCGGATCTCACCGCCTCCGACATTCTGTCGCCGAGCGTGTGGAACGGCGGCCGTTCAGCGCGACCCGCCGTCGGCGTCGATGTTGCCTGCACCAAGATCGCGGTCGACTTTCAGAATCTGCAGCGCGAGTCAGTCGACGAGGTAATGAAGAGAAACCTCGAGCTGCTGCGCGAGATCACGACGAGCGATTGTGCGTTCGCCGCGGCGATCGACCCCGAGGGTCTCACGATCAAGGACATCGAGGTCGCCAATGGCGCCTTCTCGCAGTGTCGCCCGGAGGCGCTCGAGGGCGAAAGTCTCGAGTCCTACCCCTGGCTTAAAGCGCGCTTCGATCACCTGCGCCTGTCTGAGTTGCGCGATACGAGCGCGCCGCGGCGCGAGCAGGCGGTTGAGAGCGCGCGCCTCGCCGCGCTCGGCATGGGCTCGGTGCTGATCGTTGCTTTTCGCCTGCAGGGCAGGCCCGCAGGCTTTCTCGGTCTGGCGCATTCGCTGCCGCGCGGCGCATGGGATGTCAACCTGCAACTGATGATGAAGCTCATCGGCACAAGTTTGGCTACGGGACTTGACCGCATGCGTATCGAGGCGCGCCTCGCAAAGCTCGAGGAGCGCACGACGCTGTCGCAGTCGGCGGCGAATGATGGCCTCTGGGACTTTGATGTCGAAAGCAACGAGGTGTATTTCTCGCCGCGCTGGAAGGCGATGCTCGGATATGCGGACGAGGACATGCAGGGCTCGCCCGACTGGCGCAGCCTCGTGCATCCGGATGACCTCTCGCGCGTGCAGGCGGCGATTCGCGACCACGTGGCGGGCAAGACGCCGACCTTCGAGAGCACCCACCGCATGCGCCACAAGAGTGGCGAGTGGCGCTGGGTCGTCAGCCGTGCCAAGGCGCGCGTCGACAAGCACGGCCGGTTGCTGCGTCTCGTCGGCGTGGAATTCGATATCACCGAGCGCAAGATCTACGAAGAGGCCCTGTTTCGCGAGAAGGAAAGCGCGCAGATCACTCTGCAGTCGATTGGCGATGGCGTCATCACCACTGACGCCCAGTCGACTATTGACTACATCAACCCAGTCGCCGAGGAACTCACCGGCTGGCGCCTTGAGGATGCGATGGGGCGTCCGGTGGAGGAGATCTTCCGCGCCTTCCACGAAGAGACCTGCGAGCCACTTGAAAATCCGCTCTCCGTGTCGATCCGGCGCATTCGCCCGATCAAGTCCGTGCGCCCGATGCTCCTCATCCGCCGCGACGGCAACGAGCTCTACGTCGAGAGCACCGCCGCGCCGATCCGCGATGGCGCCGGCCACGTGGCAGGTGGCGTGCTCGTGTTCCACGACGTCAGCGAGTCGCGCGAACTCAATCGCAGACTCTCCTACCACGCAAGCCACGATGTGCTGACCGGTCTGGTCAATCGCCGTGAGTTCGAGAGTCGGCTGGAGCGGGCCTTGAAGAGTGCCAAGGCGCGCGAGGCCTCCTACGCGCTGTGCTACCTCGATATCGATCAGTTCAAGATCATTAATGACACCTGCGGCCACAGCGCGGGCGATGCGCTCCTCGGCCAGGTCGGCGCGCTTCTCAAAGCGAAGGTGCGCTGGCGCGACACGCTCTCGCGCCTGGGTGGGGATGAATTTGGCATCCTGCTGGAGAGCTGCACGCTCGATGAGGCCATGCGCACCGCCGAGGCGTTGCGCGAGTCGGTACGCAACTATCGCTTCACGTGGGAAGAGCGGGTGTTCCGTCTCGGCGCGAGCGTCGGCGTGGTGCCCATCGCCGCCGACAACGAGGACGTCGCTTCCATTCTCTCGGCCGCAGACAGCGCCTGCCAGGCGGCGAAAGAGGGCGGCCGCAATCGCGTGCACAGCTTCGCCGAGAACGACATCGAGCTCATGCGCCGCCGCCGTGAGATGCAATGGGCGGCGCGCATCAACTCCGCTTTGGAAGAAGGCCGCTTTGAGCTCTTCCGCATGCTCATTCAGCCGCTGCAGAAGGTTGAGACCGGCACGCACTACGAGCTTTTGTTGCGCATGCGCGATGAGGGCGGTCGCATCGTCTCGCCCAACGATTTCATCGCCGCCGCCGAGCGCTACGGCATCACTCCGGCGATCGACCGTTGGGTGATCGAGAACGCCTTTCGCTGGCTGGTCTCAGAGGCCGACGAGCGCGAGAAACTCGCGATGTGCTCCATCAATCTTTCCGGCCAGAGCTTCGGCGATGACAAGTTCCTCCCCTTCGTCATCGATCAGTTCCACAAGAGCGGGCTTGATGCGGGCAAGATCTGCTTTGAGATCACCGAGACCGCGGCGGTGGCGAGTTTCAGCCAGGCGAACCGCTTCATCCAGGCGCTCAAAGAGCTCGGCTGTAAATTTGCCCTCGATGACTTCGGCACCGGCCTCTCCTCGTTCGGTTATCTCAAGCACTTCCCGGTGGACTTCCTGAAGATCGACGGCAGCTTCGTGCGCGAGATCCTGCGCGACCCGATTGACCGCGAGATGGTGCGCTCGATCAACGAGATCGGGCATTTGACCGGCAAAAAGACGATTGCCGAGTTTGCGGAGAACGCGGAGATCATCCAGATGTTGACGAGCCTCGGCATCGACTATGCCCAGGGCTATGGCATCGCTCAGCCGCAGCGCGTGCTCAAATCCGCAGTCGCCTAGAGCGGCCCTGCGCAACGAGCGCCCCGCATGCGTCCCCGGGCGCTTGCGCCCTCAAAGCCTAGGGATGCTGCCACCACGGCATGAAAAAAATCGCCGCATTCACCGCAAAGCCCAGATTCCAGAGAAGCGTTCTGGTTGTGGGCCAGTCGATCAGGTAAGCAAAGACGTAGCCGCAGCGGATAGCGACGAAGCCGATCGCCAGCATATCGAGCAAGTGCTGCGGCTGTTGGCGAAACTCGGCGAAAAGCACTGCCGCGGCAAAGAACGGGAAAGTCTCCACTCCGTTCAGATGAGCGCCCAACGCGCGTGTCGCAACCCCTGGCTTGTAGAAGGCAGGATCGCGCGGATTGGAGTGATCAAACGTACGGTAGCCGAGCGCCTTCACAGGAGCGACGGTCAATAAATATAAAATCACCGCCGCAAATACCATCCATTCGGCAACCGTCATGAGTGCGCCCTCTCGTTCGCCCTTGGAGCTTCCTTTAGCTGCCGCCAGCTTATTACGCTGAACCAGCGGCTCCCGGTTCGACGAAATCGATCCGCAGCGACAGATCGACAGCGCGCACGTGCTTCGTCAGGGCGCCGATCGAAATAAAGTCTACGCCCGACTGCGCAATCTGCCGCACGTTTTCAAGACTGATACCACCGGACGCCTCGAGCTTGACGGGATGCGCGCGCGCGCGATTTCTTGCGACGGCTTCTATGAGATCTGCCGCGGTGAAGTCATCGAGCATGATGACGTCGGGCCCGGCATCGAGTGCGCGTTCGAGTTCCTCGAGCGATTCGACTTCAACCTCGACGGCAAGGCCGGCGCCATGACGGCGCGCTGCGGTGACGGCGCTCGCCAACGACCCGGCGGCGGCGATGTGATTTTCCTTGATCAAAAACATGTCGAAGAGACCCCGGCGGTGGTTGTGCGCGCCGCCGCAGCGCACCGCGTATTTCTGTGCCCGGCGTAGCCCAGGCAGGGTCTTTCTCGTATCGAGGATCCTGCAATCAGTGCCGCGCACTGCTGCAACGAAGCGGCTCGCGGCGGTTGCTGTGCCCGAGAGCGTCTGCAGGAAGTTGAGTGCGGTGCGCTCGGCGGTGAGGACCGCGCGCGCGCGGCCGGCGACTTCGAGCAGTAGATCACCGGCGCGGATCGCGTCGCCGTCCTCGGCATGCCATTGCAGCTGAATCGCAGGATCGAGGGAGCGAAAAGTCTGCGCTGCCCAGGCGGTGCCGCAGAGCACGCCATCTTCGCGTGTGATGAGGCGGGCACGCACGCTCTGGCCGGCCGCAACGAGTTGCGCCGTCACATCGCCCGTTCCGACATCTTCGCCGAGCGCCCGGGCGACATCGTCCGCGACGTCGGCCGCAGCGGGTGGGTCAGGCGGCGAACCTCCTAAAAAGGCAGGCCGTGAAATGCCGACCCCATGCACAGGATTAAGGGAATGGACATGACAAAGTTGGCGCGCGAGGCCAACCCCGCGGTCTTGCGCGCCTGCGCCTTTTCCGCGTCGCTCGCCGGCACGATGCCGAGAATCTTTTTCTGATTCGGCCAGATAAACGCCCAGACGTTGAAGAGCATGATGGTGCCGAGCCAGGCGCCAATGCCGATGATGAGCCCGTATTGATCCTTGCCGCCGTGGCCGAGGGTGAGCGCATTCGTAAAATTCAGCGTGCGCAGCAGATACCACACGCCGGTGAACCAGGTTGCAACCGCGCCCCACCGAAACCACAGCAGTGCGCGCGGCGCGATGTACTTGGCGATGCCCGCGCCGCCGGGTCCCCCCTTGTCAGCCGCGGCAGCGGCCAGGCCCGGGGTCTGCACAAGGTTGAAGTAATAGAGAAGGCCGATCCAGGTGATGCCGCTCAGGATGTGCAGCCAGCGCACCAGCCCAAGCTCGTAGAAAGAACCGGGCGTGAGCCCGATCATCCAGACGATAATCATGATGAGGATCGCCAGCACGACGCCTGTGGTAATGGCTCCGCGCACTGTGCTCAGGGGATTCATGGTGTAAGGCCTTTGTTGCGCTGTAGTGGGGCTTAGAACGCCAAGTTATTGTTCTGACTGCGATAAACCGGTCTCGGATTTGAAGAATAGGCTACGCCCCCCCATAATTCAATGTGTCAAAATGTGCAGGTGCACCCCAAGTCCCCGTGTACCAAGATTTGCACCCTGGACGCATCGGGAACGTGCATCGGCTGCCTGCGCACCCTGACGGAGATTGCAACCTGGGCCGCGATGACCAGCAAGGAGCAGTGGCAGCTGCTGGCGGTCCTGGAGGAGCGCAGGCGGCGTGTGCCGCGCAGCGAACCGGTCCCCGTGGACCCAACCGAGGTGAATAGTTAATGGATATCGTCGAACGCATTAAGGCGGAACTCGCATCAAGCCCGGTTGTGCTCTTTATGAAAGGCACCCCGGATTTTCCACAGTGCGGGTTTTCGGCGCAGACGGTCGCTGCGCTGCGGGCCTGCGGCGCCGAATTCAAGCACGTGAATATTTTCGAGGAACCGGAGCTGCGCGAAGCCCTGAAGCGCTTCTCCAACTGGCCTACGTACCCGCAGCTCTACGTCAATGGTGAGCTCGTGGGCGGCTGCGACATCGCCCTTGAGATGTACCGCAGCGGCGAGCTAAAGCGCCTCCTCGGCGAGGCTCAAGCAACCGCTTAGATCCAACCGAGCGTGCACGCCTGGGCGTGCGCCTCGCCAAAGCTCTCGCGCAGCCGGTTGCACACATAGCAGAACACATCCGCCGTGCGTTCCGCATCGTAGGACGCCGAGTGCGCGCTGCCGGCATCCCAGGTGAAGCCGGCGATCGTTACCGCTCTTGCCAGCACCGTTTGGCCAAGCGCCGCCCCCGCAAGCGTCGCCGTGTCGAAGCAGGAGAAGGGGTGAAAGGGGTTGCGCTTCACGTCCGCGCGCGCCACCACCGCATTCAGAAATCCAAGATCAAATGCCGCGTTGTGCCCGACGAGTATCGCCCGCGTGCACCCCTGAGCATGCAGCGCATGGCGCACCTCGCGGAATACTCTCTGCAGGGCGTCGCGCTCGGGAAGCGCCGGGCGCAGCGGGTGGAAGGGATCGATCCCATTGACCTGGAGCGCGGCCGGATCGAGGTGCGCACCGTCATAGGGCTGCACGTGGAAGCTGTGCGTGGCGCCGCGCATGAGACGGCCGTCGGCGGCAATCTCGATGAGTACCGCGGCAATCTCCAGGAGCGCATCCGCGCCGGCATCAAATCCACCCGTTTCGACGTCGACGACTACTGGCAGAAAGCCGCGAAATCGGCGTGACATGAGCGTCGCCGCGGAAGAGGCGCTGTTGGCGCTCGCGCGTGACGAGGTGCCCTGTGCCGTGTCCATGCGTGATTCCATCAGGGCGCAATGCGCCAGGCGACCTCGCCGCCGGCTCTGAAGGGAATGAGCTCGTCGTGGCCGTAGGGCACACTATGCGGAACCACCCACGGCTCGCGCAACAACGTGATCTTCTCCTCGTTCCTCGGCAAGCCGTAGAAATCGGCGCCGAAATCGGCCGCAAAGCCCTCCAGGCGATCGAGCGTGCCGGCCGCATCGAAGATTTCCGCGTAGAGCTCAAGTGCCGCGTGCGCGGTGAAAATCCCCGCGCAGCCGCACGCCGCCTCCTTGGTAGCCCGGCCGTGCGGTGCGCTGTCGGTGCCGAGAAAAAACCGCGGATTGCCGCTCGTGGCGGCGGCCACCAGCGCCAGGCGGTTGGCCTCGCTCTTCAGGATGGGCAGGCAGTAGTGATGCGGGCGAATACCCCCTGCGAAGAGCGCATTACGATTAAGGAGCATGTGATGCGCTGTGATCGTGGCCGCAACGCCAGCCCGTGCCTTCTGCACGAACTGCACTCCGGAGCGTGTCGTTACGTGCTCGAGGACGACGCGCAATCGAGGATGACGCTCGACGAGACCGGCGAGCACCGTCTCGATGAAGCGCACTTCGCGATCAAAGATGTCGACCGCCTCGTCAGTCACCTCGCCGTGCACCTGCAGGACGACGTCAAGTTCGCTCATGCGCGCCAGCACGGCATCGATGCGTTTGATGTCCGTGACGCCCGCTGCCGAGTGAGTTGTCGCCCCAGCAGGGTAGAGTTTGCAACCCACAATGATGCCGCTCGCCTTCGCGCGCTCGATCTCGGCCGGCTCGGTTCGGTCGGTGAGGTAAAGCGTCATCAGAGGTTCAAATTCCGTGCCGCGCGGCAGCACATCGAGAATGCGCTCGCGATACGCCACCGCGAGCGCGGTGGTGGTAATCGGCAGCGTGAGGTTTGGCATGACGATGGCGCGCGCAAAGCGCGCTAACGTGAACGGTGCAACCGCCTGCAGGGCCACGCCGTCGCGCAGGTGCAGGTGCCAGTCGTCGGGGCGCCGTAGCACGAGGGATTTCAGTTTCGCATCGGCACGATGCTTGCGCCAGGCGGCACCGCCGCGCGTGCGCTCCGCTTCAGACCCCGCGTCGCGCGTCACGTAGCTTGACCCTCGTGAGCGAAAAACGGATCATTCATCTGATCTGATCGAAGCTATTTGTCTCGCGGTTTGGCCCGCTCATCCTATCACAGCGGGGACGCGATAAATTCCTAAGCCGATGACCGAAGCGCCCAAGCCAGAAGATCTCGACCCCGCTGAGACGCACGAATGGCTCGAGTCCATTGACTCGGTTCTGAAGGCCTACGGGGCGGAACGCGCGCACTTCCTTCTCGATAGGCTCATCGACTACACGCGCCGCGCCGGCGCCTATCTGCCGTTCAAACCCAACACCGCCTACGTCAATACCATCCCGCCCGGGCTGGAGCGCGAATATCCGGGCAATCGCGCCCTGGAACGACGGCTCGAGGCCTACATCCGCTGGAACGCGATGGCGATGGTGGTGCAGACGAATCGCCTCTCGAGCGAATACGGTGGTCACATCTCGACCTATGCCTCGTCGGCGACGCTCTACGAGGTGGGGTTCAATCACTTCTGGCGAGCCCCTTCCGAGCGTCATCCAGGCGACCTCATTTTCATCCAGGGCCATTCCTCGCCCGGCATCTACGCGCGTGCGTATCTCGAGTCACGCTTCACGGAGAATCAGCTGCGGCACTTTCGCCAAGAAGTGCAGGGCGATGGGCTCTCATCGTATCCGCACCCCTGGCTGATGCCGGATTTCTGGCAGTTCCCGACGGTGTCGATGGGACTGGGCGCGATGATGGCGATGTTCCAGGCCCGCTTCATCCGCTACCTCGAGCATCGCGGCTTCGCCAAGACCTCGGACCGCAA
>Ga0302324_100017386_pt1 | contig 14257 bp, 8 predicted proteins | sample Palsa_T0_1_FD_201949 | JGI IMG/M metagenome (GOLD analysis project Ga0302324, IMG submission 201949) | Peat permafrost microbial communities from Stordalen Mire near Abisko, Sweden - Palsa_T0_1 | ecosystem: Environmental > Terrestrial > Soil > Palsa > Peat permafrost | place: Sweden: Abisko... | reverse complement strand
CGCCTCGACTCCTTGGGCAATGATCTTGATGTCGGGTTCGGCCTCGGGAATGATCGTCACCCGCACTTGTGTCTGCGGAGAAATTGAGCGCCGCACGATATCGACGAGCCCGATCTGTTCCAGCGCTGGATTGGTGACGATGAGGGTGGAGCGCGACGGAAAATTGCGGAGATTCTCCACCGCATTCCGGTTGAAGTAGATCTGATTGGGAACTCGAAACCACATAGGAGCCGGTGTCCTTCGCGCCATGCGTTTGATATTCAGGTAGTGATAAATGTTGATGTTGTCGGTGGTGCTGTTGCCGCCGCCGGTGCCGCAACCGAAGGAAAAGGTGGGTACCAGGTCGTTATAGACGCCGCCCAGGGCGCCAATCGAACCCGGCGAGTTCACAATGATTCGGCCAGCGTTGATGACCTCGCCAAACTTGCGGATGACCTCGTCGTTCTTGGAGAAGACGACTGCGGTATGTCCGAGCCCACCGGCGCGGTTCACCTGCACGCAAATCTTCAGCGCTTCCGCGGTGGACTTTGCGCGATAGACCGCCAGCACGGGGAATAGCTTCTCGACGGAAAGAGGATAGTTGCGGCCAACGCCCTTGATGGGAGCAATCAGAAGTTTGGTGTTGGGCTTGACGGAGATGCCGGCGAAGCGGGCGATGTCTGCGGCTTTTTGTCCGACGGCCATGGGCTGCATGAAGCCGGTTGCGGGGTCGATCACGGTGCGTGCGAGCAGGTCGGCTTCTTTGTCGTTGCAGATGTGGGTGCCCAAATCGGTGAATTTCTTTAGCACGCCATCGTAGATTTCGTCGTCGATCACCACCGTCTGCTCGGAGGCGCAGATGGTTCCGTTGTCGAATGTCTTCGAGGTAATGATGTCCACTACCGCCATGTCGAGGTCGGCGGTCTTCTCCAGGTACACCGGCGTATTGCCGGGACCGACGCCTAGCGCCGGCTTTCCGGAACTGTAGGCAGCCTTCACCGCACCGGGGCCGCCGGTGGCATCAATGAGCCCAACGTCTTTGTGATGCATCAGGTAAGCATTGTCCTGAAGGGTGTGCGATTCCAGGCAGGTGAAGACGCCCTCGGGGGCGCCATGCTTCACCGCGGCTTCGTACATGATGTTTACTGCTTCGGAGCAGCAACGCCAGGAGCTGGGATGCGGGCTGAAGATTACCGCGTTCCGCGTCTTGATGGCCATGATGCACTTGAAGAGAACGGTGGAAGTGGGGTTGGTGATCGGGGTCAGCGAGAAGATGACGCCGATGGGCTCCGCCAGCTCAGTCAGGCCGTGTTCCGGATACTCGCGAATGACGCCGACCGTGCGTTTGTCCTTGATGTAGTTGTAGACAAACTCGGTGGCCACCATGTTCTTGAGGGTCTTGTCTTCCAGAACGCCGATGCGAGTCTCTTCCACGGCCAGGCGCGCGAGGTATTGGGCTTGCTTCAGACCGGCAATGACCATCGGCTTGACGATGCGGTCGACGTCCTCCTGCGTGTATTGCGAAAAGACGGCAGCAGCAGTCCTGGCCTGGCTGACCAGCCCTTCCAGATAAGCGATACGTTGTTCGCTGAGGGGTTCGGCATTCTCCGGCATGCTTCCTTCTTCCGCGTTGCCCTCAAGGGCAGCCTGATAGGCCAAGGCAAGCTTGAGGAGACGCTGATGACAGTATCGCGGGCCGTGAACCATGGGGCAGTGAGCGCCGTCACTCCAAAGTGTGAGAGTTGGCCAAGCCTTCCTGCGGAGGGCGCAGGACAAGTTATCCAATTTGGATGTCAGGATTCTGCAATCGTGGTTGCGTTTGGGGAAACTTCGGATCTTTGCTGAAAAGAGTTGGTTACTACCGATGGTAGTACGAGTGGCTGCAGGATAGCCTTTGGCCTTCCACTAACGTGTCTGGCGCCAGGGAAACTTGCCAGGCTGGAGGATTGACCTCATGCAGTCCGCTCCCGGAACATCGCAACAACTCCGCCTTACGATTCTGATTGCTGCTCTTGTACTGGTTCCAATCACGCTGTGCGCGCAGAATTCCACCAGCACCTTGCGAGGTGTGGTACAGGACGCAAGCTCGAGACGAGTGGTGGGTGCCCAGGTGGTGGTCCGGCTAAGAGGATCAGGGTCCTCTATTGCCCGCGAGGCAACGGCAAACGAGCGCGGGGAATTTCGCATTGACGGCCTTCTGCCCGGCCCCTATCAGGTAGCGGTTACGGCCAAAGGTTTCGCGGAGGCCACGGCCGATGTAGACACCGCCGTCAGTGTGGTGCGCGATATCACCATCACGCTCAAGCCCGCAGCCGCACATGAGACGGTGAATGTGCCGGGGAACGCTTCTTCGATTACGACCGCAACGGTTGACGCCTCGAGCGCGGTGCGTGGCGGCGTCGTTGACAGCCATGACCTGGAATCGTATCCGCTGCCGGCGCGCAGCTTTGCCAACATCGCCTATCTGGTACCCGGAACGGAGCCGGTCGAGCCTTCCGATCCAACCAAGGCGCGCATAACCGCCGTCTCCACCGGAGGAAGCTCCGGCTTGAACAACGAACTGTCGGTGGACGGCGCCGACAACTCCGACGACTGGATCGGCGGGTTTCTGCAAAATTTCTCGCCCGACGGGCTACAGGAATTTGCCGTGCGCACCTCGAATGAAGAAGCGGATACGGGGTGGACAACAGCCGGGTCGGTGGTGATCACCACCAAGCACGGCACCAACGATTGGCACGGCGACATGGCTGTCTATGAGCGTGCGGCGGCTCTTAACGCCCGCTTTCCCATTGAGAATCCCGCGGAAACCTGTACGGATGGAGTGTGCGTGCACAATCCCAAAGCGCCGTTCTCCCGCCAGAACTATGTGGGCACGATCGGCGGTCCCATCGTAAAAGACAAGGTATGGGTCTTCAGCTCATTCGAGACCGTGCAGGAAAATGCCAGCGTCGCCTACAGTCCTGCCAGCATGACGCAATTTAACGCGCTCTCGCAATTGGCGGCCCAGGGATTGATTACCGGCGCTCCTTCGATTGCCAGCCCTGCTTTTGTCTCAATTCCCTTTCGCGACTACATCGGTACGGTGCGCTTTGACTGGGCGCAGTCGACGAAATCGAATTGGTTCCTGCGTACTTCGGAAGACAGCTATGTGACGAACAACAACCTGGTGGAGCAGGGCACATTGCCGTCAACCGGCCTGCTGACGCACGATAATTACTGGAATACGGCGATCAGCAATACCTATGCTTTCAATGACAGCACGGTGGGCACGCTGGTGCTCGATTTCAGCTTATTGCACCTGACGCAGACGCGGAACTCTAATCTGGGCTTCGCGCTGGCCTTCCCCTTCAGTTCCACGGCGCTGACCATTTCCGGTTTCGAAACCTACGGCGACAACCAGTTCGCAACTCCGATTACTTTTTTCCCCGACCTGCGGAACCAACAAAAATATCAGTTTCGCTACGATCTGAGCCACATTGTGGGAGCCCATTCGCTCAAGTTCGGGGTCGACTTTATTCACGAACCGGTGTTGAGCGGAGCGTTTCCTGGCACGGCCGAGACTCTTGCTCAGTACGTCAATAACCCAACGTATTACATCCAGAATCCCGGGGTGTTCGGGACCTTCAACCCGCAGTGTGTCAACTTCACTACTTCAGACGGCTCAACGTGCACGTACACGCCGGCCGGCGACGGCAGCTTTTCGCAGAACGTTCAGCGTATGGCGTTGTATGCCGAGGACTCCTGGCGAGTCACGCCCAAACTGACGGTCAACTACGGCTTGCGCTGGCAGTCGACCTGGGGGCTATTCATCGGATCGGGACGGAGCGAGGCGGATAACGCCGCGTACATAACGATGCAGGCGTTGCAGATTCCGGTTGTGCCCAGCCTGCCGCAGGATGACCACCATCAGTTCGCGCCGCGCCTGGGGTTCGCTTACTCTCCCGGCAGCAGCGGGAACACGGTCATTCGTGGCGGCTTCGGCATGTTTTACGACGATCTGGCACAGAACGGATGGGCGACTGCATTTCAGGGTGTCAACAACACCAACTACACCACCGGACCGTGCACCCTTACGGGAGGCCCAGGCACGTATGCGCTTAGCGGCTCCGGTTGCCTGACGGGCGGCAGCGGAGCCACGGGAAATTTGATAGGCTCCCCTTACAAAACGCCCTACGCCATTCATATCACCGGGGGCGTGCAGCACGCCTTCAACAATCAATGGCTGATGAGTGCGGATTATGTCTACGAGGACGGCGTGCATGGATACCGCGCCTTCCCCTATACCAGCGGCACGAACTTATTCACTCCGCTGATTCCCAAGTCAGATCCGGACTATGCCACGGACCAGGCCAATGTGGTGCCCAATGTCAATGTGTTTGAGTCCGACAACCGTTCCAAGTACAACGCGCTGATGCTGCATCTGGCGGGCAATACGAACCGCTTCAACCTGGTCGCGAATTACACGCTTTCCCGGGCGAACACCTGGGGTTGCCTGCTGGGCGAACTGTTTGACTATGTCGATGGCGTCTGCCAACAGCCGAACGGACAGCTGAATGCTTTCGGACCCGGGGACTACGGACCATCCGGCGAAAACGTTACCAGCCGATTTGTTCTGGCCTTCACGGTGCGTATTCCCGGTGGATTCGAAGTGAGCAGTGTCAATCAGTTCGAGAGCGCCCGTCCCATCACCATCACGAATGCGGACAACACCGGCCGCATCTACGTCAATGGCGTGTACACCAGCCTCGACGAATTCCGCGGCACCCCTTACATCCAGTCAGACCTGCGGGTCGCGCGTCCTTTCAAGATCAACGAGCGCTGGCAGCTTTACCCGTTCATTGAGTTCTTCAATCTCTTCAACCGTAACAATCCCGGGGCGAACTACGCAGTCAATGTGGTGCAGCTTCCGGTTCCAGCGTCGCAGATGGTGCCCAATCCAGTGACCGGCATTACCAATGTCACTAGTGTTTGCACGAACCCAAGTTGCAGCACAACCGCGCCCATCACCAGCCTGAACCAGCTTGAGATCCCCGAAGGAGCACTGGGAGATTTCTTCGGTCCGGGAACGACGGTAGGAATTCCGTTCGCGGCGCAGCTCGGACTGAGAGTGACGTTCTAAGGCGGCCGCGACTTCCATCCACAAGAAAGCCGGCCCTGAAAGAGGGGCCGGCGTTTGTATCTGGCCGCGAACTTACTTCTTGAGCGAAGCCACGTAGGTTGCGATGGACGAGGCCTGATCGGCGGAGAGCCCGGCAACACCCTTGGTGTGCGGAGCTTTCTTGCCGGCAGCGCCGTTGGTCAGCAGATCGGAAATCTGCGATTGGGATAAGGACGTTTTCTGCAAGGATGGTCCAACTTTGCCTTCGCCCATGGCGCCGTGGCACATGGCGCACTTCGCTTTGTAAAGGGCAGCTCCGTCCTGCGCCCAAGCTACGCTAGACAACGCCGTCAATGCGGCCAGAATAAGGATGTAACGCTTCATATAATGCTCCTTGTTGTTATGAATTGGGATGTAGACAGGCAGCCAGTCCTGGTGCAACCGGATGACTGGTTCTACAACTTTTGTGGGAACGTGGGCGTCGTTCCGCACCTCAATTTGATTGTAGAGCGGATTTTCAATCTTGCAATGGAATTCAGCGCTGAGCGGGGTGTCAATTTGAGTCGGATTGCTTGCCGACTCCAGCCGCTGGTTACGCCGCGCCTGGTTAGTCGTGGTGGAAATAGAAGAGGTTACCGTCCAGGTCGCTTACGGTGAATTGCCGCAATCCCCAAGGCTTTTTTTCCAGAGGCTCCACGATGTTCGCCCCTAACGCCTTCAGTTCCTGGTACGTCGCATCGATATCTTCGGCAAACACCCAGTGAATGGCAGGTTCGAACGGTGGCTTCCGCTTCCGAAAGAAAATCGCTACATGACCGCGTGACACGGCCCCAATTTCCTTGCCTGGGTAAAGCCATCCGATCTCAAAACCGAGCGCATCTCTGTAGTGCTGTTGTGCGCGTTCGACATCAGCGACCGGCAACTCCGCCACAGGCTGGCCGATTAAGCTCATTTTCTCTTTCTCTTTTGCGCCCATAGAGATCTTCTTTATGCAACAAAACAGCGCAGGCGTCAACTTCAGGACACTCCCCGGGGGTTGCCGCTATCCCTGCACTAATTTAGAGCAGCGAGGACCTCAAGCGCGCGGGGGATGTTGCGAAGTTTTCGTAATATGATGGATTATCCAATTTACCTCTGGCGAAAGTCTCGCTGTCGGGTGTCTGTAGAACTGTTATGGACATGGCGCACACATTCGGGTTGCTGGCGGCACTGCTGATATTGGCAGTTGCCGCCAATCGCCTGTCCAAGCTGACCCGCGTTCCCGACATTATTGTGCTGCTGCTCATCGGCATCACGCTTGGTCCCATACTGCATTGGGTGAATCCGCAAACCTTCCAGGGTGCGATCCGCGTTCTGGGAACGCTGGCCCTGGTGCTCATTCTTTTCGAGGGCGGACTGGAACTGCGGCTTCGCCAGGCGCTGCGCTATTTTCCCGCCGGCTTGTTGCTGGTGGTCTTGAGTTTCGGATTGAGTCTGGCGCTGATCGCGCTGATGGGCAGGGCACTACTACATCTGGGATGGACGGATTGTCTTCTGCTGGGAGCGGCGCTGGGATGCACGAGCGGGACCATCGTGATTCCCGCGCTACAGCAGATCGACACTCCCGACCCAGTAAAGATAACGCTGACCGTGGAGTCTTCGCTGGGCGAGGTGATTGCTGTCCTGTTGGTGGGGAGCCTGCTGAAGAGCGAAGGAAACGGATCGCTGATGGCCGGGTTGGCGACCGACTTTTCCCATCACATCATCGTATCGTTGTTGATTGGCGTGGCCGTGGGATGGGCGTGGTACAAGATATTCCCGCGCGTGGCCGGCATGCCGTTTACGAATATTCTGAACCTGGGCGTGGTGCTGGGAGTGTACGCAGCCGGTGACTACCTGAAGGGCAGCGGCCTGCTGACGGTCCTGATTTTTGGCGTCACGCTGGCCAATTTGCCGCGTACTCCTCACCTGACGCGGCAGGGCGCGCGCCTGCTGGCCTTTCACGCCGAGTTCAGCTTCCTGGTGCGCTCCTTCTTTTTCGTTTTGCTGGGTGTCGTCGCCCAATTCATCAGCCGCCGCTATATCATTCCCATCCTCGGCATACTGGCAGCGCTGGTGCTGGCGCGGTTCCTGGCCGTGCAGGGCAGCCGCTGGGTGGTAAGAGATGTTTCCCGCGAAGATACCGAGCTGCTCTTCTGGATGCTCCCGCGCGGACTGGTGACCGCGGTCCTGGCGCTGGAGATCGTCAACGACCGGGGAGTGAACTTCGCATTTCTTCCCGCCATGGCCTTCACCGTGGTGATGGTGACGAACCTGTTTATCGTGTGGGGTTCGGTGAGGGCGGGACACCGTGCCGCGGCCCAGCGTGCAACGGCAGGACCTGCGGCGTTGCCGGAGACGGCGAGATCGCTCCTGGCCGCAGAGGCCGCGGAGGCCGCCGCCTCAGGTGAAGCGTGAAGCGATCTCTGGCGGCTGGATTGTCGGCGCTGGAGGCAGCCAGGAGTCAATACGGGCCGGGTTGCGCCGCTGGGGTAGAGAAGGTGCTGGCGTCGCTGCGAGACCAGACATTCGCCGACGCTGAATCGCTGATAGCTTTTCATGACGCGCTGTTGTTCCTCCGCGCCTTCCCCCAAAGCCGCAGGGTCGTCATCCTGACGGAAGCATTGCTGGGCCGTATTGGCCGGCAAGTAGAGGCGCTGCGTGACTCCGACGCCGACCTCGATCTCTTCGATTCGGAACAATTTTCCGGCATCGCCGGCACGGCAATCCGCGACACCTTTACCTACGAAGTGGCGCGCTGGCTGGCGTCGGATTCTACCCGTGATCTGCGCGTTGAGTGGGATCCGGAGGAGCAATACAAACAGGTGTGGAGCAGCCTGCCGCGGTACCTCCCGCTGCTGGCGGACGATTGCCTGGTGGAGGCAGACACTCCCTATCTCGAATGGCTGAGCAGCGCCGCTGGTGGCGCCGATCGAATACTGCCGTGGCTGCTGCAGCGGTTGGAACAGTCGTCGGGCAGCATGCTGGAGAAGACGGCGTGGTACGACGCGTTGAAGATCGAAATCGCATGGGAACTTGGCGATTCGTTCGCGAGCCGGACGCGCGCGCGCCGTAATCCGCCGGACCTCTACTACCATCGAGAGCCGCTCATTCAGCGTAAACAAGTGTCGCTGAAAGAGGAACTGGCTTCGCCGCCGCTTCCCGTGCGCAAGCTTTCGCGGCGTGAGGGCGAGCAGGTGATGGATCTGGTGCGCACGGTCCTCACCGTGCGCTACCGCGAACTGTATGGCACGACGCGTGGAGATGCGCAGAACGTGATCGAGGCCGATGTGGGACGAGGCGTCCACATCTTTCTTTGGGGACTGCCACCGGAGCGGCGTCTGCCGTTGCGCGCCTATTACGCTGGCTTAACGGTGAAGAATGGCGTGCCCATCAACTACATCGAAGGCATCGGGCTGTTCGAGTGGATGGAGGTTGGCTTCAACACTTTCTACGCCTTTCGCGAGGGCGAGACCGCGGGGATTTACAGCAAGGTACTTCACCTGCTGCACCAGCTCGCCGGAATTACCTGCTTCTCGGTGTATCCGTATCAGATCGGACAGGACAATGAGGAGGCAATCAAGTCGGGAGCGTTCTGGTTCTATCGCAAGCTGGGGTTCAGGCCGGGCAAGCCGGAACTGCTGGCGCTGACGGAAAGGGAAGAGGCTCGGATTGCGAAGACGCCGGGATACCGGACGCAGGCGCGAACGCTGCGGAAGCTGGCGGCGGAACATATCTTCTACGAGTTCGGCGATAGGCCGCGTGGGCTGTGGGATGGGTTTTCGATTCGCAACATTGGATTTGCCGTGGAGCGGCGGATGGCGGAGAAGTTCAAGGGCGATCCGGGGAAGATGCGGCAGAAGACAAGCGAGTGGCTGGCGCGGGAGTTGGGTGTCGACCTGCGGAAATGGTCGCCGCTGGAGCAGGCAGCGTTCGCCGACTTTGCGGTGGTAACGGCGTTAGCGCCGGAAGTCAAAGGCTGGAGCAGTCGTGAAAAGGAGAGCCTCGCGGAGATCATCCGCGCGAAGGTGGGTGCGAGCGAGGTGGAATATCTGCGGACGATGCAGGGGCATGTGAAGCTGAGGGAAGTGATGTTACGGTTGGGAAGTCGGCCGCGATAGGGGTCCTTCGACTGCCCGCTTAGGATGACGACGGGTTAGTGTGATGCAGTCGGCACGCGCCCAGGTCTCAAAAAGCGCGAGACCTGGGGCACCCGGCTAACAACTGCCGGGGATACTCCCGCTCCGCTGAGCTCGGCCCCTACCGCAATGTGGAACCTGCTGGACCGCGCTCCGAACGAGCGTTCGTTAGTTAGCACCCAAGTGCAGACGCTTCTTTGTTTTCAATCGCTTGGCAGGTTACTTTGTGATATTTCGCAAATGTTCCACGTGGAACAATTTGTAAAGTTGGGGGCGACCGCGGGTTTTCGTTGATCCGCGCGTTTTGTGCAGCCGGCTGAAGCCGGCTCTAGCGAAAAATAAGCCCTCTTCGGCACGGACTGAAGTCGTGCCCTGTTACAAAGCAACCTACGAGTTGAATGCCATGATAGAGGTCCTTCGACTCCGTTCGGCTTCGCCTCACTCCGCTGAGGATGACACACACGAAAGCAAGCTGGCCTGATGAAGAGAGTCACCTGTATGCCCGCTCGCCCAATGCTCACTGCTAATCGCTGAGTGCGAACCGCTAGTTGCTAATTGCTAGCTGCTAATTGCTAGCTGCTAATTGCTAGCTGCTAATTGCTTCCTACCCCAGATCGCTGGTCATGATGAACAGCGGCTTCATCTCGAAGCTCTTATAGCGCGGCCGCAATCGTTCGGTGTTGTATTGATCTTTGATGTTGACCACTTTCTTCGTGGCCACAATGACCTCGATCGGCATATTGTCGTAGCGGCCATTGCGCAACACGACCAGGCGTCCGTGAACGTTGGTGAGGATGAGGTCGAGCGCGAGATTCCCGTAGGCCATGGGGACGATGGAGTCGATGGCGTCGGGATCGCCGCAGCGCACCAGATATCCCAGACTCTGGTTCATCACGTCGAGAGCTTTGCCCGAGTTGAATCGCGCCGACAATTCCTTGATCCGTTCGGAGATCACATTGCCGATCCCGCCTAGCTTCTTGTGCCCGAAAGCGTCCTTGACCTCGCGCTCGAAGATCATGTCGCCGCCCTCGAACATCGCGCCTTCCGACACCAGGACAACTGAATACTTGCTGGGGTTCTTGTTGCGATCGTAGATCAGCAATTCGGTGAGGCGATCGATATTGAACTTGAACTCGGGAATGACGCAGCGATTGGCAGCGCCCGCCATGGTTGGCAGCATGGCGGTGAATCCGGCGTAGCGGCCGAAGACCTCGAGCACCAGAAGCCGTTCATGCGATCCAGCGGAGGTGCGCAGCCGGTTGGCCATTTCGATGATGCGAGTGACACAGGTGCTGAAGCCGATGCAGTAGTCGGTGCCCGGAACGTCGTTGTCCATGGTCTTGGGGATGGCCACGACCTTGACGCCTTCCTGAAACAGACGGACGGCGTAGCTAAGCGTGTCGTCGCCGCCAATCGGTATCAGGTAGTCGACGCCGAGCCAGGACAAGTTCTTCAAGACCTCGGGAGTCAGATCGTTGCGTTCGGCCTGGTAGCTCTCGCGCAGGTGGGGCGGAATGTTGTCCTTGCTGATGCGGCTGGGATTGGTGCGGGAAGTATGCAGGAAGGTGCCTCCGGTGCGGCCGGCGCGATTCACCAGTTCTTCGGAGAGACGCTGAAAATTGTCGCTGTTGTCGTAGTCTTTGTCGCGCACCATGTCGATGAGGCTGGCCCATCCGCGCCGCAGTCCAATGACGTCGTAACCCTCGCGCAGGGCGCGAATGGTGACCGCGCGTATCGCCGGGTTGAGGCCGGGGACATCGCCGCCTCCGGTCAGAATTGCGATCACGCCCTTCTTGCTATTGCCAGTTGCCATGATGAAGACCTCGTCCTTCCGGGAACCGCAGAACATTACAGTGTAGCCGGAGGACAGCGAAGAGCGCGACGCTTGGCGCCGGGCCGCGGTTTGAGCAACCACAGCGTTCCTGAGAGGAAGGTCCGGTTTGTGAAATGAGCAACATTCTGGCACTGTAGTATTGAGTGATGAACCGAAGATTTCCCCCTGGTGCGTTGGCGGCGGGTTCGGTTACGAGAAGCATCAGGCCTCCATGGGAGAAGAAACGGATGATGGTGTGGCAACGCAGGCAATCTTTATCATTGGCCCTCTGTTTTACTTTGCTCCTGCTGACCGTGCCGCTGGATTCAGGCGGAGCAGCGCTTTACCAGGCCGCTGCACTGTCGGGATCTGACTACTCCGGCCAGGGCATACCTCTTACCCCCGAGGAGCTGCAAAGTCTGGTGGCGCCGATTGCGCTCTATCCTGACGCTCTGCTGGCGCAAGTCCTGGTCGCCGCGACCTATCCGGACCAGGTTCTGGTAGCCAACATCTGGGTGGGGCACAGTATGGATCTCCCACAGGGGGTCTTCATCCAGGAAGTCAGCGCTCAACCCTGGGACCCCAGCGTCAAAGCTCTAACGCCGTTTGTGGCGGTGCTGAACATCATGTCGCATAATCTGGTTTGGACCTCTCAGCTGGGTGAGGCCTACCACAATCAACATTCCGCGGTCATGGCTGCAATCCAGGCGTTGCGCGCCCGGGCCAAGACTGAGGAACATCTCAAGTCCACTCCACAGATGACGATGGCGCAACCAAGTGGGGACATCATCACGCTACAGCCTGGCAATCCCCTGATGGTGGTTGTCCCGCAATACAACCCGGCAGCGGCTTTTGGAACTCCGGTGCAGACGCCGAATTACAACAACAAGAACCTGCCCGAGAATGGCTTGGTTGCGTTCGGGGACGGGGTGCCCATTGGTGCCTTGTCGGGTACCGACTGGGGCTGGAGCAACTGGAGTTGCAACTGGTACCAGGGTGTAGCTAACTATCGAAACTATCCCTACTTCGGCAACCACGCGTGGCATGGTGGCTACTACGGCGGCTATATCTACTACGGAAACCATCCCTACCACGACGACGCCAACCGGCCGTTCGGTTCACAAGCCAGCACTCAACCCGGCGCACCAGCCAACCCCGCAGCGGCCGATACCTCCGCCGGCAAGCACGCTTTCAGCGTCAGCGGTACGGTGAGCCCCAGGCCCGGCTTTCAGGTTTTCAGTGCCTGGGCCCGGGAGGGCGGTGGCTGGCCCGACGACGCGGGTCCGCTCGGTTGGGGCCCCCCCGATCCTCAGCAGAATTTGACCGCCTTTAGCAGTTGGGGCGGTCAGGCCGGCACAGTCTTCGGAATTGGAGGATGGGGCGACCGCTCCTCCAGCTATCGCGGGTGGGTCACTCGTGGCGGAGCTTCCGGTTGGGGTATTGGAGGCCGCTCCAGCGGACTGCACTGGTGATGCCTCGGGCTGATTCAAGGTTACGAAAATCGAGGGAGGCGTGGATGAGGATGATGTCGGGGGCGAGCGATAAGCGGGGGTTGATGGGTTACCGGCTTTGGATGATTCTCGCCCTGGGGGCACTGACGATCGCACTTCCAGCCTGCCATCACGCCACCGTGGCTGGCGAGCCCGCTCGCGGCCAAAAGACATTCTCCACCCCCGAGGAAGCCGGTCTGGCGGTGGCCCTGGCGGCTAAGAACGACAATCAACCGCAGATGCTGGCGATCTTCGGCCCGGATTCGAAGGATGTCTTTTCCTCCGGCAATGCAGACGAGGACAAACGTTCGTTCGCGGGATTTGCCTCCGCCTACGATAGAGTGAATCGCTGGCGCAAGCTGGAAAACGGAACCGAAATCCTGCTGGTCGACGTCAGCAATACGGCCTTCCCCGTACCCCTCAGAAAGGCACCCTCGGGACAATGGTTCTTCGATAGCGCGGCGGGCAAGAGTGAGCTTCGCAATCGCACCATTGGCGGTAATGAGCTGGCCACCATCGATGTCCTCGGGGCGCTGGTGTTTGCCCAAAACGAGTATTTCTCCCGTGAACGCGACGGTGTAAAACAGTACGCGCGTAAGTTCATCAGCGATCCTGGCAAGGAAGACGGACTGTACTGGCCTGATGCTCCCGGCAAGCCCAAGAGTCCCCTCGGGCCTCTGGTGGCGTTTGCCACGAACGAGGGCGCCAAACTTCAACCCAGCCAGCATAAGCCTTTCCACGGTTATTACTTCGGCTTATTGACCACGCAAGGGTTCTTTGCCAACGGTGGTCTTAGGGATTATGTCCGTGGCGGTGTCCAGACCCGGGGATTTGCGTTCGTTGCCTATCCGGCCGAATACGGTGTCACGGGAGTGATGACCTTCATTGTCGATCAGGACCGCATGGTCTTTCAGAAAGACTTGGGAGACGCGACCAAAACCCAGGCCCCCTTCATGAACCAATTCAATCCCGACTCAAACTGGGCTGAGGTGAGGGAGTAGAACACCTGAGGCCCGGGACCGCACGATTCTCACACGACTCGCTGCACTGACCTGCTGTTTGTCCCGAGCTGCCCCGAAAATGCCCACGCTCGCGAGCTGTGTCGTCGAGTTGCTGGAAACGCCCATGCCGCGAGGGGCTACTTCGTCGAGTTGCTGAAAATGCTCATGCTCGCGAGGCTGCGTCGTCAACGACGCTCCCGTCCCGCTATGCGGGACGACTCAGCTTAGCCCAGTACGCAGCGTAGGCGCGCCTGTGTCGTAGCTTGGATCTTAATTATGCAGTGGAACGATCACTGAAGGTTTTGCCTCAACCTAGCCGCGCAACGGCGGCTATGAAGTTAGCCCGGGGCGTAAGCCCCGGGTCTAGTGGAAAAATCGATCCGAGCCGCGGAGCGGCGGCACGGTTATGACACAATCCCCCTGGGGACGACACGGTTTTCACGCGCTGGGTCCGCCGCCTGACACCCTCCCTGTCGTACACTAACTATCAAACATGGTCGTCATCTACGGCATTCATTCGGTCATCGAAGCCCTGAAGTCGGGCGCACGCAGCTTTGAATATGTGGGCATCGCGCGCGAGCGCCACGATCAACGCATGCAGCGCCTCATCGACGATTGCCGCGCCAGCGGCGTAGAGGTGCGCTTCCTGCCGCGCGAGCAGCTCGACCGCCTCGCCAACACCAATACCCACCAGGGCGTCATCGCCGTTACCACCGGCA